>QQTW01000067.1_pt1 | contig 57222 bp, 44 predicted proteins | sample 1904831 | NCBI WGS metagenome assembly QQTW01 (sample SAMN09435610, study PRJNA476489) | Subsurface metagenome, whole genome shotgun sequencing project. | reverse complement strand
ACAAATATGTAAGTTCGAGCTGTGCCGGAAATGTTTAGGCGATGCTCATCAAGCTCTCAATAGATGAAACGCTTCTTCATTTATGAAGAATTTGCCGCACAATACGAGATAGTTGGGAAGGACATGAGCTCAGCGCAGAAAAACGTAACGAAATGGCCCACATTTGAGAGGGGTATTGAAGCGCTTTCGGACTCTGTAACATCCATCAACTACCGCGACCTGGCCCATAAGAGAGCTTTGACGTTTGCCGACTTGCTCATCAAGGTTTGTGCTGTGTTGTAATCATCAGGGCTATGAACTGAAAATGTCCCAGCCCGTGCAGCGGGTGTGCAGATATCCCCTCCTGTTTGCGGATCTCTGCAAGCACACGCCTGTGTATGATGACCCGGAGTCTTTTGGTGAAGTGGCCAAAGCCCTGAACAGGCTCAAAGAAGTGGCCCAGGAGGCCAATAGCGCGACTCACGATCCCGGCAAGAGGAGGCTCATCGAGACGACGTGGCTGCTGCAGGACCGTCTGGCCTTCGAGGCCGAGGTCAGTCCATCAATGATTCTCCTGGTCACTGCTAAGAACGTCAGGTCCCTCGTGCCGCCGTCTTCCGTCTTCTCGGCCGTGTCCTTCTTTGCGGAGTACTGCACATTGCTTACAACAGAACCGAGGGCGTCCGGGGCCAGTTTATGATATGTGTCCTCTACAAGCCTTGCCTGCTGTTGGCCTTGACCGATAGGCAACAATCTTCGTATGTTGTTGTGGCGGCAATCGCTCTATCGAACAGCAGCATCGAGGAGCCTGATAACGGTAGAGGTAATTGGCGCTCAGCACTTGATCTCTCCGCATGCTGACCGAGTGACAAGGACTGCAATGTCACACCGCGCCGTGTTCCTGGAAGTTGGTCTTCGAAAGTGGCCATAGGCTGTTCGAGATTATTATGAGTGCTTGCTCCTCTACCGAGGAGGAAGCCTGGAGGAAGCACCTGAAAGCCCAGATCAGCTCCGAGAACCAGGACCTTTCAGAATTTGGTTCAGCTGTGCAAGACCTTCTGCCTTCCATGTCTTTGGATCCAAAGCCACTTGGTACTGTTTTCGGTCAGCCGGACACGCTCACCAGAAGGATGTCGGTTCACAGAACAGCAACGCTAGGTCCCAAGATCAATATGAATCAGGTCATCATCAAGAACACCCAAGCGCACAAGGACACGATGCAAGCACAGCAGAACTCCGGGTTTCCAGTAACACGGTCACACTCATTCCTTTCAGCGAATCATATTCCCGTCTTGGCGCCACGTCGCTCCGAAAGGATTCGATTGGAGACGGCGCTGTCAGATGTATGGACGAAAGAGATCTTGCCTTACCCCGGGATGCTGTCGAGACGCACAGAAAACCCGATACGCGCATCCGCGAACTCAGTCATGCGCAAACTAAGCATGGCGAGCATCGCGAGCAATTTCACAAAGCGCTCTGCCAGCTACTCTAGTCTGAGCCACTCCCGTTCGGAAGAGCCGCACGTCCTGGCCCAGAAGAGCTCGGCACCGGCGCTTCGCAAGCCTCCGTTGCCAGGGCCTAAGCGGCGCGGTGCCGCTCTCGTGGACTTTCACAATACCCCGAAGGCTTTCCTCCCGGCAGACTTTGAGCTGCGTGACGTGCGATTCAACAACCCCGCCCGGCGGCGTCGACCTATCAGCCGAACTATGTCGGAAGATGTTGCGAGTGGCCACGTGCGTCCAGTTTCAATGGCCGGGAAGCGGCTGTCCAGACCAGCTTCGTTCAGAGGCGTAGGTTCTCGGAAGACGTCAGCCCTCTCTGTCCGGACGGACGTGATTGAGCCTGAACCGGATGTGAAACCTGTGAAACTGGAAGAAGCAGCATCGAGCACACCTACATTGCCCTCCACCCCATCGAAGCAGGTCACCAAGTCGAAGATTAAGCTTTTTAGGTTTTGGGCCTAATTGGACCGCATTCGTGGGACGTTATTCCCCTATTTTGACCTCACAAAAAGTAGGGCGTTGGCTTCAACCTGATGTGTTCGTTTTGGGGGCTGATTGGGATTAAACGGTTTGGGAGGCATAAGAGATGGATTGAGCATCATTTTCACTTCGCCGAAGGTGTTTTATGTTGCCTGCGCAAGGATACAGCAAGCATTGATTGGGCTATTGGAAACCTGAGAGCAGTCGCCCTTTTTCTTGGGCGGGGACTGAAAAAAGTCGCAACGGTCCTTTTGTTAGCATTTTCTTGAGCCAGCAATTAGATTCCATATTCGTCTTCTACCCGTTTGTTGTTCGAAGAACAGGTGAGGTTTCTTCGCAGAATCGCAGTGGAGAAGGGGCTGCAAAGCCGCCACGCCGTCAAGCTCACAGGGCTTGGTACGGAAACCCTTTCCCCCAAAGTTCACTGCGGACGCTTCCCACCCCAACGTTACATCATCCTTCGCAAAGTGAAGCCTCAAAGATAATCGTAGAGAAGCTTCTCTGCCTCACGGACGGACTTTCAACTGTTGATAGCATGACGGAAGGACATTGCGGTATGCTACTGATATTGATTCTCCCATAGATGAGCTGACCATCTGCCCGATCCATGGATATGGTATCGTCGCTGCGCCTCTTGCAGTTGCCTGGTATCAGGAAAACCTGCTGAAGCCTTGCACGGCTCCCAGGATTACCACCATATAAGATCCAAAGAAGCAAAGCGACTATACCGATGCTCCTCGCACCCTTTAGAAACCACATCAATTCGACGCACGACATGTAGTGCCTTGCGATCTGGTGGAACTTAGATGATCCAGAGATAACGCCGCTAATACTCGATTGCTATTACGGAATCACTGCTGTCACACTCGCGGACATTGGAGTCGCCAATGCACCCTCAAAATCCTACCTTCTCCCATTCTTCATAGCGCTGGACTTGCGCCTCTACTTCTTCACTTCCGGCCCAGAAGAATGCGGAGAACATCTAGTCGTGATGGAGATATGATTCGAGACAATGAACGAGGACTGTGTACCTCTCCTGACTTTCTTTGGCAGATGTGAAACCCTTCAACTCAGGGTGGCTTGAATTACTATATCTCTAGTATGTGAATGCCGTATCTAACTTGAGTGCATGCATTGGTCATTGGAACTAATCAGTGGTTCCAGTTCTATGAAGGAAAAAAAAAAAGGAATTGAACGCACCGAACCACAAAGGTAAAAGGGGCTCTAAATACATGAATGAGTGTCCTTAGAAACTCCTTGCTCACCCTAATCACTGACGTGGCGCCGATCATGGTGAGCACGCTGCTCGTTGTGTTCACTCTTGAAAGGTGATCAGGGTGAGCCACGGCTGGGGTGATTCGACCGTAACAGCGCATTTAACCTTCTCAAGGTTAATCGTCAATATAACGCGTCCCTTGATATTCCTAATTCTGCGTAAGCATTTCCTTTCTTAAACTGAAAGAATGAACTTTTGAACTCGGACGTACACAGTCCAGGTCTCGTACATAACATTGTAGCCATATATCAATGCAAGCTCCTTGTGAGGGAGGTACATGGATCCTTAGATAGCAAAAATTGCCCACAAGCATGAACGGCAGGTTTCCCAAGATGTTAGTGTGGATCTTGACGCCAGGGCAGGCCTCTTGGAGTTGTGAAAACGCGGTTTCGCAGATATCTAATCCAAATTCTGCTACATGTAGCGACAATGACGCTACCAATACACGGCCACTGCTATCAATGCTCTCTTGAATAGTACATAACGATAGGGAGGCTATGCAGGAAGGAAATAGAGTAAAGATGGAGACGGAAGTCGAGGCCAGGCCTGATTTTATGCGCATGATGTGGAGGTGTACCCAGAAATATGTTTGACTATGCGTTCGCCCTGTGTGCGAAATAATTGATGAAAGAATATTAGTTTCCAAAAACCACATGGGAGGAGGCCCGGTATATTAAGCCTCCATGGCCCATGCACATTCCTACCTAGGGCTATCCATGTCCACGCCCGGGTACAGCAATAATACTCCTATCAACTGGTAACTCCGGTGACCTGGTTCAGAAGGTGGTCGCAACCCGCCCGGGCGAGTGGGTCAACTCACTGGACGGATGTTCTCGTAAGGCCATCCGTCGGGAAAGAAAGAAACAAATCTTTAAAAACAAATTCGAGAGTCGTAGAAAATGTATACGTATTGGGCAAAACAATCGGTCTCTATTTTCCTGATCCCAATCAACAGCGCAGTTGGAATCCATGGTCTCAGTCTAGGCCACCTCCAGTAAGTAGCTTTTTGGCATGAAGAGAGAGAGATTTCATTAGCTTGTCGAGCTTCGGAAAATGGAGTACGGGATACCTCTCTCTGGCCAGAGGAAACCTCGCTCCTTCCAAGGTTGCTTGCGGCCATACCATTTTGTAGCTTATCGACAGCGCGCCGAGCCGGTAGAGTATGGCACTAGATGGAGTAGCGGTGATCAAGGCCGAGAAGTACCGCAGTCGTGTACGATGTGAGGATACCAGATAGCTTGAAAATATTTTGGGAATAGAGGTCTTGACGCTGCACAAGACCGACGCCGTGATCCAAGGTTGGCAACGGGTGTCGACAACAAGGTGTTCGAGCACCGCGTTGAGGTGCGAGAATTGTCGGAGGGCCGGCCTTGGCAGTCGTCCGGATTCCGGCGCCCAGCCTCCGCACCTCAGGCACCATCGGGTCCTTCTCCGCTGAACATCGTCACGGCGGGAGCAAACAGGTGACCCAATACCCGGTCATCCTCCTGTCGCATTCCTTCACTCGCAATTCCGGCTCCGTTCTATTCTTTGTGAACATCTCAGCCCACCTTCCAGAACCTGGGAGGATCGACTCTTCTCACGCTCGAAGCCGAGGTGTTCGTTGTCGCACAGGGCTTTGGCACGGGCTTTAGTCCAGGCTGTCTGTAACGGCGTGCCCAAACCCAGCAACCTCAACTTCTCACCTTAGGACTAACATTTCTTACCGGCTGCCAGCTTCACCCGTTACACTGTGCCAGGGCCGCAAAGGAACCTCATTCTGCCCACGGAACTTGCTTCTCTGGCAGGAACAGAGTCGCCTGCAGCAGCATCAACTGCTTGGCTTTCTATACACGTATTTCCGACGGTCCGGAGGCCATGCAATACGTTAGATCACTCTCCGGTTCCGTCTCCAAAACATGGAACTCAATCAACCCCGCGACGCTCAGCGGAGCTATCGATGTTATCGTTGTCGAACATGAAGACGGTAATGCCTGGTGTCTTCGAACACGACGGCTAGAGGTTGCTGACGTCTTGATAGGATCTCTCGCATGCTCCCCTTTTCACGTTCGGTTCGGCAAATTCTCCTTATTACGGCCGTCGGAGAAGAAGGTCTGCTTAAGCCCAGGCGCCAGTATGGAGAGCACGGGTTCTGACCATGTCTTAGGTTGTGTTCAAGGTGAATGATGTCGAGCAGGACTATGCCATGAAGTTAGGGGAGGGTGGTGAAGCGTTCTTCGTCTTTGAAACCTCAGCGAGCGTTCCAGTCGATATGCAGACTTCTCCTCTCGTGTCGCCAGCATCAAGTCCTCAAACCAAACCATCCGCAACCACGCCTGCTGCCGACTTACCCGAGCCGGATCCTTTGGACCTGGCTACCGACACACAAAAGACTGAGAGGCGAAATGGTAGGCTACAGAGTGGCGTGCGCATGCTGACTTCAGACATGCGAACGAAGAGTGACTTGGGTAATGCGCACACTTACTCACTTGAAATACTTATGACGGAACTGACTTGTGGCAGGTAACTCCTTGACACTTGGTCCTCCCGAGCCTCTGCCCAAGAGACCAGTGTCCGGAGACTGGGGCTCGCACTCGCTAGCCGCATCACACCTCGCGCGCTCAATCACAGATGATGCTGTCCCTACCGTAAAGTCTCTTCTCGCGGACAGGGAAGATGATATGACCGCAGGCGCAGGCACGGCGCGCCGGGATCAGTCGGACCGGTCCACGGCTCCGTCATCGTTGCCAGCGAGTGAGGCTGTGACACGAGCGATCAGTCTCTCTAAGAAGCTCTGGGGTTCCAACATACCGAGTCAAGTAACTGATCGAGGAGATCTGATGCTTGACATGACAGGGTACAAAAGTAGCGAGGAAGAGGCACTGAGAGCGGAGGTCATCGCAAGAAAAATCCTGTCCGAAGAGCTCGAGGGTGACTACGACATTGGCTCGCTGATTGGGGCCGATGACAAGGGCAATTTGTGGATATACAGCAGCGAAGAAGCCAAGGATGCCGCCGGGCGTCAAGCGACCTTCCAAAACCTGAGTCCACATGCTCTGATCTCCAGTGACGCCGTTTCAGACCCCGGATATCATAGCGATGATAACCAAAGTGTTGTATCCGAAAACCTTGCGGTCGAGCCATCGCGTGGAGATTCTGACAGCGCCGTTGGACTTGTAACTCCACCAAAGTCTCCCGAAGGTGCGACGGCTGGAGACCCAAACCGCAACTATGCCAAAACGCTCCGACTCACCAGCGATCAACTCAAGGCCCTAAACCTCAAACCGGGACCCAACCCGATGACTTTCAGTGTCAACCGCGCCACATGCCAGGCTTACATGTACTATTGGAAATCCCACGTTCCAATAGTCATATCGGACATTGATGGGACCATCACCAAGTGGGTACAGCGATCAATCTGTTGGTTACAAGACTAATATCTGCAGGTCCGATGCACTTGGGCATGTTTTGAATATGATCGGCCGTGACTGGACACATCAAGGCGTTGCGAAACTCTACTCGGAAATCGTCGCCAATGGATACAACATCCTCTACCTAACAAGCCGTTCCGTCGGCCAAGCGGACACTACCCGAGCATACCTCAAGGGTGTAGTGCAGGACGGATTCAAGTTACCCAAAGGGCCTGTGATTATGAGTCCTGACCGAACTATCGCAGCATTACGGCGAGAAGTGTATTTGCGCAAACCCGAGGTGTTCAAGATGGCGTGTTTGCGCGATATCATGTCGCTGTTCAATCGACCGCCTACACCATTTTATGCCGGCTTCGGCAACCGCTTGACTGACGCATTGAGCTATCGCTCCGTTAATATACCTTCCACGCGTATCTTTACCATCAACTCCGACTCTGAGGTCTCGCTCGATCTTCTGTCACTCAACAGATACAAAACGGGATATGCCAGCATGCGCGAGATTGTGGACCACTTCTTTCCGCCCGTTGGTCTGCTATTACAGCAAGGCGCCGAGGAGTTTACCGATTTCAATTACTGGCGAGACACTCCGCTCGAGGTAGATGATTTTTCTGGAAGCGAGAGTGGTACTGAGAACGACGGTGACGATCGCGGTGCGCTGGCCGACGGCGAGGAGAGTTTGCCAAGTGAAGACGAAGGGATCGACGCTCAGGATGAGGAGGGCGGCGAAGATCTCGAGGCCAGCTACTTCTCACGACGCTCGGTCGAGGAACAGGGAGAGCTCGGTGACTCCATCATCGAGAGCGTGGAAGGGGGAAGTTTCACGGATCCGCAAGAGTCGGAGCAAATCCAGTCAAGACTTGCTGAAAACGGGGCTATCATCGAAGAACTCATCGTCAACGAAAATGATCTACCGGATGATATACCTGTGGAAGCTTCCGACGTCCTGCTCGTGCCCGAGACGGCTGTTGTCCGCGATGACAACATGGATGGTCGACAAGAAAGCATTCTCGTTGACTTGAGCGCAGCTACCGAGATCAATGACAAACACACCGACGCCGTATCACCGCGCGAAGTCCAATCTGACAAACGCGACGGCAGCCCCCGCTCAAACCTCCACGGGCTCGCGCAAGCGCTCACAGCGCGAGGCAAAGAAGGTGCTCCGGCTCCGAAGGCCGCGAACCCACCCCCGGAGTCGCAACGCGACGAGGCAGTCCGAGTTGCGTAGTATGCCTTCGCCCCTGTTTTTATATCCAGCACGGCTTTTGCCGCGTGGTCTGATACGCTCGCGCAGTTCCGTCGGCTTGCGCTCGAGTATGTGGTGGAAGCTGCGGCGCTGATCGCGCGTTCGGCGCGTCTGGTGGCGTGCGGGTGCATTTTTCAGAAGGGGCTACCTGTAAGAGCACTGGAGGGACTGTATTGTAGGCCTGGGATCCTAGGGTCGGGTGCATTGTTTCGGAGTTACCACCTGGGCAGCATTTTTCCGGCGTTTGTCAATCGGGTCTGACCTGAGGGTGTTTGGGAGGAATAGCACGTGTATTACTCACTTGCAATGTCTATCACTGGATATTTTGGGCCAGCACACTGTTCAAGTCCTGCGCTTCATAGGATGTATTATATGTTTGTGATGCTGAGGCACAGCAGGTCAAGAACCCTCCCAGGGTCGTACATGCCAATGATAGCAACTCATTATGGGAGTTTCTCAGCTTGATGCTACACAGTACAATATTCAAACTCTGCAGTCTCTAATCACACAGCGTATTCCATCACTCTTTCACAGCTTGCTTTGTGACGACGCCCGCTTGAGTATCGGCTCCATGCGCGTCGCCTTCATGACGTCGCCGCGTACCTTTAGCTTCCCGGACATGAAAAGCTTCTGTGCGGTGGTCTTGCCGCCGATCAGGCTCGAGAAGTCGGTATCCGAAAGCTGGAGGGTTACTACGTCATGACGCGCGAGTCAGAAGTGACTCTCGTGAAGACAAAGAGCTGAAGAGAGCGCCTAGAGAGAGCATGGCTCGCCCGGGCCTCGATGGCTCAAGGGCTAACTCAAGGGCTAACGATGCTTCAAGAGACCGTGATATCCGGACAAGCACAGTCAACGAAAAGCCAAGCCTAACTCACCATCCGCCTTGCCACCGCTAGGTGCCTCTCCCTTTCCGACTTGTCCGCTCTTCTTCAGGTCGATGTACCAGCTCTCGGTGTCGCCCGCGGCATTTTTCAGCGTGAATGCGAACACCGCGTTGCCCTGCTTGATGGCGCCGGCACGCTCGGCATCGGAGGATTTGAGCGAGGCGGATATCTCCTCGAAGGCGGCGGATGAGGGGAAGGAATCTGGTGCGGTTGTTAGCTGTGTGCAATAAGTTGAGAATCAGTGGGTTGGCAGGAGGCTTCGGGAGATGGAGCTGGGAGAGTATAACTCCCTCCGTTCAAGCAAAGGTGGCTATCCAGAGGATTGATATACCGTTCTTGAGAGACATTTTGAGATGTGGTTGTTACAGTCCGCGCGGTGCTGGTAGTCGTCCCTGGGAGAGGTTCCTTTACGGCAGTGGGGAATCAAGAGGGAAGACCTTATGGCTCCTGCAACAATTAATATGATTTTACAGGCACGAATGTCTGGATTTCAACGGGCAGGAGAGGGCAGATGATGCTTTAGTTCTGGCTTACTCTAACGACTAGTGAGATCACAGGCAAGTCGCGAAGTAAGATCGCATGTGACTGCCGAGGAGGCCGAGTACCGAGCCACCGAGCGTAGCCGCACGCGACTGCTACTGCCGCGCTGAGACCATCACTGACGCTCGAGCTGTTGGACATGCATACTGCACTAATGAGATATCTCTCTTGATTGGTGGATGCTATCATATTCCGTCAAACAACCGCGACTGAGCTTGCAGATGGGAATTTGTGACCCTAGTGTACAGCAGTGGCAGTCCAATGCTGTGATTTCAATACTATTTGCGTGTTGAAAATGCTGGCAAACCGCACTCTGAAGCTACAGCAAAAAACACAGGTGTGAAGCATGCTGGGCTGAATGGTGCTTGCATGCAAACCGTAGCTATTCATAGCTTTGAGAATACCACGGGATAATATGGAGATAACTGTCCTGGTGACCCCCGTAGACTGACAACACGACCTTGGAGGTCCTCTAATCTCTGGCCATGATGGCCCTCAGGATCTGGCGACCTTCCTGGACGTCATCTTCCTTGTAAATGCTCAGGCCATAGCTTGCCAGAAAGTGGAAATTTCCTCGATAATTGTCTTTCAGCCATTTCTTCTCTTCTGGTGTCAGAGGAAGCACCCCTTCATTGAACTGTGCCCATCGTTGTCGTTCACTGTCCGACCATAGCACGCTAACACAGTAAGCCACATCCGGTGTCTGACCCAGTTGTGATGCGACCAAAGGCGGAGGATGCAACTTCAGCCGGATGAGCGGAATACGGGGATGTTCTTCCAATAGACCCAGGATGTCACCGGAGTAGCTTTTGAGCTTTAGGTCCCCCAAATCAACAAAACGGTCAGAATCCGGGGCAAAGTCGCAGCCCAGCACGTTCCAACGGCATGTAGGGGTATGCAACACGTCCTCGACTGTGATCACATTAGATCCACCCTCGCGACCTCGTCCCTGACGCGGGAGTGCCACCCGGATCGCGATGGTTCCAATGCCAGAAACCGGAACGGATCCCCCAACGATCCCTTCAACATGCGACTCAAAAGGTGTGTATGAGATGAAGGACGATCGGTCCTTGGCCACCGAGACATTGGAACCGGTTGCGTAAAACCAGTCTGGGCAGTTTCGAGGAGGGTTTTGGAAAGCTGGGAGATCGGTGCTCATATTGCTCGAGCTACAGAGCCGTCAGTGTTCAGTCCATGTCGTGGTATAGCTACCTACATAGTAGCCATCTAGTACTATGTAGGTAGAAGCAGAAATTGCAGAATAAAATTGTGCAACTCACAAGCTCCGTAAGATGTCTCACTACCTACGACGGGTGAAGAGCTAGAGGAAATTTGAAGAGATCCGCTTTGAATGTTCAAGGAAGTGGTGAGCTGCTAGGAGCTTGATGCTGTAAAAGGCTCGGCAAGATCTCACTCAATAAAGAAAATTGCATCCTCTCCGCTCCGCCGGCGGACGCCTGCCTGCCCAACTGGACAAGGGCTGCCAGCGCCTTACCCTGCTCAGGGGCTAAAATAACCTCTCGAAATAAGGTCAAGCCCTGGAGAGTAGGCGCGGGCAACGGGCCCCGGGGCGATCGGCAACGGTAGTTTATTTATCCGTTTTATCGCTGATGTACCTATGTACCTCATGGACTACACGACAATACATACAGGATTTGAAAGCTGCTCGCTACCTTCGGTCAGGAAGGTAGAGTGGTTTTTAGCCGTGATCTGTACGGCGATGCTGTCGGAAGGGTCTCTGTTCCATTGGGTCTTTTTGAAGGGCTCTATCCATGCCTCAGCAAGCCTTCCAAGACCGCCGCAGCACCTTATGCTTCTCCTCGACGCCCTGTCGCTATGCATATCATTGCTGAGATTCGCGTCGACCTGCACAGCTCTATTCTGGTATGCTGCCTGAACTACAGATTCGTGCAGCAATCTCGCTCACCAATAACCCAGGTTATTATTCCGCGTCTGCAAGGTGCTCACCAAGCCCGTCGACGAGCTCACGCGACTCCTTGGGCTTGAGCTGCCTGCAGTCCCTATCGCGTCATTGCTGGGAATCAAAGCCGACGGCGTCGCATTTCACGTCAAAATACCAGATCAGAGAAGTGCAGGCACGGAGTACTCTGTGCTTGTCAACGGTGTCTACGGTGAGAGCTTAATCACGCAAGCCAGAGGGTGAATCGCTGATTACTTTGCATCAGTTGGGGAGGTCGCTCAGCAAGCTGCCTTGACCATTACAGGACTGAAACCTGACCGCTACTACATCATACGCGTCATCGCCCAGAACCCGGCCGGCTTTCATGCGGCCAGCGATCCAATCCGCGTGCGCACCAAACCAGCCGGTTCTGGGGACTTCTTCGGCCTCACTCCAGGCTCTGGCCAAGATAGCCATCAGGATGCGGCTGGAGATGCGGCTCTGCCGATTGTGCAGCCTTGCAAAGGGTTTGTGGCATCGGTAGGCACCACTGCTAGTAGCGGAGCCGGGACGAAAGACAATGGCGGCTCCATGTCGACTGCCAAACGAGCAAGTATAGCCAGACGTGTGTCCTCCCTAGCTAGCGAGTCTGATCAGCATGACATCGATGCCGCTGGCGGCTCGTATGATGGCGACGGGACGGTTCTTCAACTTACCTCCAGGCTGGATACTTTACGGCAAGAAAGCGAGGATATAGAAAGGCTACTGAGTGACGAAAATACAGAGTTCGAATCAATGAAGGCGGCCTTGACGAAGAAGAACAACGAACTCAGGCAAGAACTCAAAAGACGAGACACGGAAAGCCGTGAGCAGAAAAGGAGGATCGCGGAGTTGGAAAAGGAGGACGTATACGCCCAGCAGAAGCGAGCTGCACAAGAGAAAATCCTGCACGAGAAAGTCAACTCACACAAACGGCTGAAAGAGCATGTGGTCCTCTGGGATCGCGAGGAGGAGCAGTACAAGGCGGAGACTGAGCGCATCGTCACCGAAAAGGCTCAGGATCGAATGCAAACTGACGAAAAGATTCAAGAACTGCAAAACCTTCAGGCGGAGCACATTCAGGCCACGAAGCGGCTCGAGGAGCAGATTCGGACGATTGGAAAGTCTATGGAAGAGCTTAAAGAGACCAAACGACGGTTTGATGACTCCGAGACGGCAGTCGATGGCAGGTCCGGCTTCGATACAGGTTTCGTCGAGGAGGAGAAGCAGTGGGATGAGAGGCTCAAAGACTTGCATGCCAGGTATACTGCGGCATGGACTGGGTTGCAACAAGCTCAGACCATGTATCACCAGGCGCAGCAACGGCTCGAGTATATCAACCAGCGCCGTTCCAGTCAGCCGCACATCTTTCCGCCAAGTCCAGTTACGGACGACACCCCAGACCGACGGAGCACGTTGCGAAGAAGGCGTACAGGCAGTATCCGTCAAGATCCCAGCTACACTTCAAGCGCTACGTTCGGTGTCCCTGGGCATACATTCAATAGCTCGACTTCAAGCGCCTCGCCTACCGTTCATATACCTCCCTCATCTTCTGTGCCGATCTCAATGTTCGGCGTCAGTAAAATGCCAGGACAATCCACTACTCAGCACGTGACATTGTCAGCTGCGGAGAGACATGCTTTGACCGGTGGTGCACCCATGAGTCCAACTGAGGGAAACTTACTACCGGCCGGCCTGCTTGGAGATGAGAGCGGCAACGGGATTGATGATGTCGAAGCAGCGGTCGTGGGAGCCGATCGTAGCTCGATGCATAACCGCAACTCAGGAATCTTTCCCGGTCTCGGCGCACCTATCCCGGGTCTCGGCGCGTTCAGTTTTGCAGACCAGGCTGCCCAGGGTCCGAATTCCCCCATATCCATGGCAAGTCGTTCCCCGAGCATCTTCTCGAGTCCACGAAACAGTGCCGGTCATCTGCCGTTTCCCACCTCCGACGCCGCCACGGAGAGCGATAGAAGATCGATACAGTCAGCAAGCGGCTCATCACGAGGGCTGGGTGGCGGCTTCGTGATCGGATCGGGTGGAACAAGGTTCGGTAACATTTTTGGATTGAGTCGACAACGAGGAAAAACTCTGCCGCACGAGGGTCCTGTTCTAGGTTCGTTGAAAGGGGTACAGAGCCATTCGATGCCACGCTCTGACCATGCGAAGTTGGATCCAATCGGCACCCGGGGACGTAGAGGAAGTCACTCGGGGACCTGGGTCGACCAGATGTCCAGCGTGCTGTCGCGAAACTCCAAAAGTGCTGAGGAAACAGCCACCGTTGTCACGAAAGACTCGGCTCCTCGGAAAAGGACTTTCAACATGTTTGGCTCGAAGCAGGATCCATGGTCCCCATCGGGCCCGACGGCTATGGAAGACGACGCCGAAACGTCACCACGGCCCGGTTCTCAAAGTTCTACAGATAACTACATCCTGCCGCGGCCCTCTTCAGAGAGTCAGCAGCGGTTCGGCTGGCCCATAGGCAGCTTCGAACACAGGAACAACTCGCTGGGCACGGAGTGGCCGTTGAACACAAGCGCACCATGGTCGCAGCAGCACTCTCGTCGTCAATCAGCAACTGGGCCGTTTGCTCCCCTACTGGAACGCCAAAGGCAAGACCTATCGGCAGGACAAGACTCTCCTTCGCAAGTGCCTATCGGGACTCGGCCCGGCAAGTTCAAACAATCATTGGCTCCAACGCTTAATCCCGCGGCACCCCATTTCAAGAGCATATTCATACGCGACAAGAAGGGTGACAAGGGCGATAAGGGAGATAAATCCAGTGACAAGGAAAGGGACCGGGGCAAGGGGAAGGAGAAGCGCTCCGAGGGACATCGCTCCGAACCAATCATCAATGTCAGCCTCGAAGGCTCCCCATCAGAGCCTCGGAGGTCGAGGGATGGTCTATCAGTATCCACTAATGCAGATACTTCCGATTCGCGTGCTTCCCTGGATGACGCGCAGTCCGCCACACCCTCGGATACACTCACGCCCTCCGCGTCTACTGCAGGGCTCGCAAGCAAAGAAACCTTCATGCAGAAACTGTCCCGGAAGAGCAGCTCAGGAAAGTTCAATTTCCCTGGCTTCAGCAAGAACAAAGAGGGCCTCTTTGCAGGCATGAAGAAGGAGCGAGCTCCCAGCAACAGCGGAGACGCCGGCGAGTTTGACGAGGACGAGGACAGCGTTGCGGATCTGCGAAGGAGCTTCGAGAGCGGTACCGCGAGTACGCCCGTGGGTAGCACCAAGAGTAGTGCTCTCAGTTGGAGCTCGTTGAAGCGCATGGGCAAGAAGGGGGATAAAGCGCCCAGCGTCAGCGAAAGCGGGACGAGTGAGACTGGGGACGAGGAGGAATAGAACTCCGTGCTCACCCTGGAAAGCGGGATTTGGCGCCTGCTCCTGTACAGGTCGTGCCCTGTATCTCTGCAGAATAATTCAAAGGGCAACCACCAAGCTTTGAGTGCGCCAAATTCTCTCTTCTATCCGGCCTGGCATTATCAAATACATTATGCAATCTCGCATTCACGGAAACTAACAATGTGCGTACATCTGAGCATGGAGCTCTATGCCAATGGCTATGGTAAGCCCGACCAATTTGGACATGAACGATCGGATGCTAGTTAAATAAGAGGCAGGCACAATATACATTCGTGGAAGTCTCACAACCAGTCCAAGCTAAGTTGCGGTTTCCTTCAAAGTCTTTCTTGGGCTCAAGTGCTTTTGACTTGTTTCCTAATCAGGGATAGAAGTAGCACCTGGTGACATACAAACTCTTGCAATTCTATCACCTTTGTCTCAGCTACTGAACATCGTAACACTCTGCGATGCCCTTCCGACTCGTACCTCTTTGCCTCAATCACGCTCTTTGACAAGCTGGGCTTGTCACTCGATCCTTATACCCTTGACATTACTATTATGCTTATATGAATGCTGCTCTCCAGACTCCGGGGAATCTTCCTTTTTCGCACCTACACTGTCGAGCTCCTCTCAGGTAAGACTCGACTCCCTAAATATCTCCCTTCTAATTCTCGTTAGCCATTAGCGGCTGCGATCAGGCGATCAGAGCAACAGCAGACTTCCGAAAATGACGTGCTTGGACGGCTCGTTCCAGGCACTGGATCTAGGGGAAACACAGGCTTCGCCGCTTCCGGTTACCGATATCAATTACCATACAGTCAAAGTCGCCAGAAGTATCACGAACCTACAGAGGCCCTCTGTGAACCACATCAAGATCGAGGCAAAAGTTGGCAAACTCCCTATCGACAAAGTGCTGCAAACTGGCCTCAACCGGCAAACTGAGAAGCGGAACAAACCCCGTGTTTTGAGCGTTGCTACAAAGCGTCTTGATGATGATACGGTTGCGAGACCGCGAGTCAAAGCGAGTCAGAGGCCATCTGTGCCACGCCATGAGCGATTAGCTCTGAATCCTTCAGCGCAATCGCACTCCGGCATAATATTCAAGAGGGCTACACTTCCTTGGCTGAATGGGAAGCCGCCATCAACCACTTCGTCAATTCGTCAAAGTGCCCATCATAACCATATTCCCGGGGCGTTTGACTCGGATGGGTCCGGCTCTCTTTTTGCTGCATCATCAGGGCCGCCGACCCCCGTTACAGATGGCAACGTCAATCAAGCTACGCCCAAGCGAGAAGAACCTCGTGAGCCAGTTACAGAGTCGAATGACCGAAGTCCTCCAGTGGCAGATGATCAGCAATCCTCCGGATACGAGTCGCCCTTGACAGGACGCAAATCGAACGCGCGCCAAGTGCCTGTATCAGTCTTCACTGATGTTGAGCCTGCCAGCGAACAGCGATCTTCGACGACAGATGGCACGGAATCTCCGAACCTGCTCCCGGTACCCGTCACTGCAAAGAGACTCAGCATCACCACTGCGGCCGAGCAGGATCACAATTATGAGTTCGTACACACCACCTATGTCATTGACAGGCAACAGCAGAAGTCTCCGGTTCCACAGTCGGCCAGACCGCGACCTTCGGAGAGGTACCGGGCGTCACAGCGTAGACACTCCAGCTTCATGGATCGTCAGGGAAAAGAGAGAGAGGGTCCTTTCTCCGCTCCGCCACCGCCCAAGATTCGAGTGCGTCGAGCAACAAGCCCCGAGCTGCCTCGACCGCTGGATCCGACTTACAATACATGCGCCAAAAAGGCCAATGCGGAATCTTTGAATAAAGCAATTGCTGGCATGGAAGGTCTTGTCGAAGAGGCAATAAAGATAGCCAACGAGGCCGTCGATAGGAATCAGGCAGAGATTGCTTCTGATATGCTGGATCAAGCAAGCAACATGGTGCGAAAAACATCAAATGTTCGCGACCATCAGCATCTCACTCTCATGGAGCCATTGCCAGTATCGGAATCCTCAGACAGCTGTTCTACCGTGTCGTCGTCTGCGGTGTCAGGAATGAGCAATGACGAGGAGGCTGCTCTCGGCTCGTATATGGCGCAAGGAGGGCTCACCAAAGGCCAGACGATTCCATTGAAGCGGTTCACGACGCCTCTGGAAGCACGTGGATCCCGCTATGCGCAACCGGCGACGGAGGGTGGACATCATAATTCCGTAGCCGTGGACTGGGCCTACGGAGCGAAAGGCAACGATCTGAGTGAGCACCTTGACCCGACCGCGGCAAGACCCCGAGTAAGTTTCTCAGGGTGCAATTCCGATGCGCCACCGCCGCATGCCCAGATACGTCAGCGGAAACAAAGAAGGGATCATGCCAATGACCGGGAAGACATCCCCGACCACGACGGCTTTCTGGCGCCACCTGCCGTCCGTCCTCGGCACAGTTCTCTAAACTTTGATCGCAGTCGACAGGGACAACGAGCAGACGGTTCCTCCGCAAGGCCCGAGAGCGGTGACGGAGGCAACTTCGGGGAGCAGCGACATCGACCCCGTTCCTATGCAACAAGTCGTTTTAACGAAGACCCCACAAATTCCAACCAGCTTCAGAAACTGGACTCGAGCAGATCCGGAGTCAGTCTCCGACGAAGGCCGCATTGGAGCTTACGAAGCAAGAACGGGAGCGGCTTCAGCCTGAGTCGGTATCGGCACAAACCAGTCGCGAGAAACTGGCGCACTTCCAGAAAACGTATCTCTGCAACGATAGCATGCGTCAACACAGCGTTTGTGGGTTACATCATTGGGATCTATGTGAGTGCACTGGCGCCTTTCACTTATGCATGCTCATAGTATTAGGCTGGAGAAGTGCCACGGATACAGTATCAGCTGGGTGACGAGCAGCACGTTACCATCTTGGGAAATGTTGTGTAAGTACTGATATCTCAACGGATTTAATGTAGCTTACCAAAGAGCTAGTCTCTACCTTGGACTGGCCTTGTCGACGTTCATATTCTGGCCGCTACCGCTGTTACATGGCCGAAGACCGTATACAATCGGGGCTCTAGCCATTGCGCTACCGCTGCAGTTTCCTCAGGCCATCTCAATAGCTTCGCCACGCTCGCCAGATACGCCTCTCTTCCGTGTCGGTCTACTGCTGTCGCGGGGCTTGTCTGGCTTTGCGCTTGGCTTCGCCAATGTCAATTTCGTGACCACGCTACTCGACCTGTTCGGCGCTTCGCTGCAGAGCCAAAAGCCACACCAGGAGATCGTGATCCACAACGATCCGCGCCGTCATGGCGGTGGAATGGGTCTGTGGCTAGGGATCTGGTCCTGGTGCTTTATCGGCTCACTCTCGCTCGGCTTCGTGACGGGAGCCGGAATCATTGCGGATTTGAACCCTGCATGGGGCTTTTACATCGTCGTCATCATCCTCGCCTTTGTTCTTCTACTGAATATCGTCACTCCTGAGACACGACGAGCCATGTATCGGCAATCCGTTGCCGAGTACCGCGACGAACAAGACAGGCCGAACCGGATCCTTGCTCGTGGTGAGGTGAAACTGCATGTTTCTGCGGAGGCGCCGAAGTACTGGTACGAGGAAGTCTGGGCTGGGATGGAATTGAGTTGTCAGATGCTCTTCCAGTTTGGGTTTGCAGTACTGGCCGTATATTGGGCTTGGATATACGCTCAAATCGTTCTTGTCATCGTGGTCAGTGTCCAATCTGCGTTTCTCGCTATTATGCAAACTAATGTTCCCACAGCTCCTCGGTGCCTTGCTTTCCAGAGACTATCGCTTCTATCCGCAGTACGTCGGTTGTGGTGTTCTCTCAATTGGAATCGGCGCGCTATTCGCTGTCCCCTTAGCCAAGGCTTCCTTCTTGAGTCGGGCACGATCTCGAGGACCGCGGACGGACAGCATGACCATTCAAGCTCGAGTCACCTGGACGTCTCACCTTCTCCGCCGCATCATCTTCATGATCACGCTACCGTTTGTGGGTCTTGGCTACACGCTTGCTTCTCCGGGAAAGCCAGTGCATTTCCTCCTCCCCTGCTTCCTCGCAGGAGCCATTGGGTTTCTGTCCAATCTCGCAATCGCCGAGTGTCTGGGGCTGATCATGGAAACCTACGACACTTCTGACTTGCAGCCTGGCGTCAACAGCCGCCACCGCCTACAGAGCATGGCCTCCGTGACCAAGCGGCGCAGGACAAACTACTCGAGCTTCCCGCGCGTTACAGCAGGCATATTTGTCTCGCAAGCGTTGGCATTCTGCTTCGCGGCCGCTGCAACAGGAGCTGGCGGCACCCTGACTCGAGGACTCGGGGCGCAGGCCGCTACCGGTGTCGTCGCAGGGATCCTCCTTTTCCTGACCCTGTTGCTCACGGCCGTTCTGTGGCGGGTCCGGGATGTGCAGGTCATCCCGAAGCATGCGTTTGGCACCAGGAAGAACTCTGCCGAAAGCTTCATGACGAAGGATGAGTACTGGAAGCCCGTGATCATTGGCAATCCGAGCGGGAAGATGCGCCGGATGAATGTGCTTGAGATGGGAGAGCTGAGTCGATGGACGGAGATTCGAAGGCTGAACAAGCTGGTCAGGGCGGAGACGGCGGGAGTGGTTTAGAGATCAATGCTACGGACTGCTGGATGAAGTGGCAGTTGGTTTTGGCTGCGCCAAGGGGGTTTCCACCGGTGTCATCCATATCAGAAAGCGCTTATCACGGGCCTCAAGTCGTCGTGATATATTTCAAGTCTCCTCTCAATACTCGCTTTCCTGGGCAATTAGCAGTATTGGAAGATTGATGCTGAAAAATGCAGCTTAACCTTGGTGGCGCATACTGTGCAAGTCCGTTGCACAATTGAGCATGACTTGTATGCTCTATCAATTGATGAGGCTGTATGCCCAAATGAAGATGTCTTGCATGTGGCAGCTAGCCGCGCCGCTAGCCGCCAGCCGCCAGCCCTACGGAGGCGTGGGAGGTCACAATAGGCTCTGAATTGTTCATTAACTTCAATTAACCCATTCTGCAACAATAACATCATAAAATCCCTCTTCCATTCAAAGCCCTCTCAAACTGCACTGCGACTTTCACATCCTTTTACCTCGCCCAAACAGATGGTTCAGATACAATGGCATCACCTACACCTGTAGAACCCTCAAGCCAGCCAGCTCCACTCCCCAATGGCATATCCACACCACCTCCAGTAGCCGGCAATGCCGCGAACAGCCCCGTCGCACACACCGGCAGCAGCAACACCCTCGAAAACTCCTCTCCGCTGCAAAACTCCGCACCCGCCATCTCCACCACGGACAACGGCTCCGGCAGACGGCCGCGCGACGCGCGCCTGCTCCACCTCGTCCTCGCCAGCCTCGGCGTGACGGCGTACCAAGAGCGAGTCCCGCTACAATTACTCGATTTCGCGTACAGATACACGGCGGGAACGCTTGGCGACGCTCTGCATCTCAGCGCCGAGGGCTTCGGATCCGCGCCGGGCAACAGGGGAGCGAATGAGGGCTCGGTGAATCTGGCGGCGCTGCGGCTCGCCATCGCAAGCAGGCTCAACTATCAGTTCCATTCCGCGCTGCCGAAGGAGTTTATGCTGGAGCTGGCGCAGGAGAAGAATCGGGTCGCGCTGCCGAGGGTGGAGCGCGAGTTTGGGGTTCGGCTGCCGCCGGAGCGGTTCTGTCTCACTGGGACCGGATGGGCGTTGAAGGAGGAGTGGGAAAGTGACGGGGATGATGAGGCGGATGGCAACGCAGCAGGCGATGCCCAGGGAGATCAGAAGATGGTCGATGCCGGCGGTGAGGAGCAATCAGGGGATCTGGGCGCAATGGTGTTCGAAGATATGATGGAGGATGAGGACAAAGAGATGACGGATGAGTGATACAGTCCGGTTGAGCATTTGCTGCGGGCTGTGTATCTTACAAGGACCATGCATGGAACGGCCGGCGTTAGGAGCATGGGAAGATCTTCATACATTATGAACAATTGGCTGTAACGTCTTCCAAAAGTCATGCCACCTGAACGGTCAGACTTATCTGGGATGACCTGTTCAATATCGCTTTCCATGGAGAGTCTCTTGTCCCCGAACGCCTGCTTGGAAATGCTAGATCGGCCACATACGCGCTTCAGCTCCGCCGGATCCGTGTTGATGCATCTTACGTTAGTCACCTGTCCGATATGGACACACATCGTCAGCTCTCCCCTTCTCTACCGCCATCAAAGCCACCCTTCTCTCGCGCTTGCTTATCCATAACCCGCTTCCCCTGCTCATCCAGCCCCCACCACTCCCGATGGAACTTCTCCTGCTCCTTCCTCTTAGCTTCCTTCTCCTCTCTCTCCTTTCTCCTGAGATCCCGCGTCGCGAACCACTCTTCCCGCGCGCGGTCCTGCTCTTCCTGCGTCGCGTGCGCCACCATGCACGAGTTCATGGCAAGCCGTTGTGTCCGACATGCCCAGGTGGCGCTGAATGTTCGGTTGGTAGCACACGCTGCGAAGTCTGAGGGTCGATAGCCACGATTAGCTTGTCACAGCTCGATCTCAACTGTGTGAACCGCGCAAAAGCACTCAGAGTGTGATCAAAACAGAAAAGGACCGCTCACCTCTAATCTCGTCCGCGCAAATGGTCCGCACTCGCTTGTAGTAAAGCTCTCTGACCTGTGCTTCCTGGGAGGCGGACAACGGCAATGGATTGCGGGATGGCATGGGTAGAAGCACCGCGGCCCCGGCCTCCGACCCGCTCGAAGAGCTTGCGGGTGACTCCATTGCGAAGCTTGCAGCACTGCAACGAGCTGGCTCTGGTCTGTATTCGGTCCACTTGGGTTGAGAGCGTTTGCTGAAGCGTAACGAAGGAGATATGATACGCGCCGGCGGTTGCGGCAGGAAGCTAGGAAGACCGTTAGACGCGCCAAGCGCCGATTTATCGCCGTCAAGCGCTTAACGTTGCGGCTCGACATTTGGATCGAACCTCGGGAAGCTTCCGAACGTCATCACATGTAAAATATATTTGCGACAGCAAGGTGTTTGTAAGTTCTCGATCTCGGACCTGCAGCAAGTGCCTGGAGACAAGCTCTTGAGATGATTATCAAGGACCGTACGTTCGTCATCTCGGGCGGGTACGCGGCTCCACTTCTACTGTTCCTCGCACAGTTCGTTGCTGACAATCGCGATTGAATAGTGCGTCAGGCCTTGGTCTGGCGACTGTACGCGACCTACATGAGCATGGAGCAGCCATCGCCGTCCTAGACTTGAATGAAGATGCTGGAAAGGAGATGGTATCAGTTCTTGATCCTCAACGCACACGCTTCTTCCAGACGGACGTGTCGAACACAGAGAGTATAGCGGCAGCGGTGAAAGCAGCCGCCGAGTGGGCAAAGGAGACCGAACGGCCATTGGGAGGTGTTGTTGCTGCGGCCGGCGTAGGAACTCCGGCAAGAGTAAGCTAATACGATTTTTGAAGCTCGGTCCTCGGACAGAAGCCTGCTCCGAGTCCGTCAACATCTTCAGATCTGACTTCTTCATGCAGATCATAAATCACAACAACGAGCCTTTCTCAATGGCCTCGTTCGACTTCGTGCTCGACATCAACCTGCGCGGCACGATTGACCTGATCCGCCAGACGCTGCCCCACCTCACCCAACTCAAGCCACTGCCACCCGATAACGAACGCGCCGTCTTGATCCTCGTTTCCTCGGCCGCTGCTTTCGACGGACAGCCGGGCCAGGTTGCTTACGCGGCATCGAAAGGCGCGCTGGCATCCTTGACGCTGCCGCTGGCGCGTGACCTTGCGCGCCATGGAATCCGAGCCGTCACCATCGCACCGAGCCTCTTCGAAAGCAGGATGACGTCCATGTTGAGCGACAAGGCTAGACGGAGTCTGGAACGCGTCATGGAGTTCCCGGTCAGAGCCGGCAAGCCGGAGGAATTCGCGAGGGTGGTCAGAGAGGCGATTGCAAATGTAATGTTGAACGGCACCGTGATTAGACTAGATGGAGCCATGAGAATGCCAAGCAAGATGTGAACATCATGGCAATTGGTGTCGTTGAGTTTGAGTATTCTGTTGACTGCAAAACGTCCTGTGTGACAGCACTTCAACATTTCCGCTCTCGAACCCTGAACTTCACGCCTTTTTTGTTGATGCCACCGATAGTATTGCTCATTCTTGCGCGTTGCTCTTCCGTCTCTTCGAGGGCGACGAGAAGATCCCGCTCGCGCATCTTGACACCTTCGAGACGCGAGAGCTGGGCTGCCTGCGCCCGCTTGCGTTGCTTTCGAATGACACGCTGCTCTTTCAAGTCCTGGGTCTTGACATCGATGTCATGCTTGGAACGCGATTGATCTTGGATACCATCCACATCTTCGAGCTCCTCGTCGCTGGGTGCGTCGACACTATCCGAAGCTTTCCGTGGCCTGTTATATATCCTGCGCAGCCCTTCTTGATCCGTTCCGAACCAGCTCTCGGCCGCAAATCCTTTCTGCTCGTCCACAGAGTCCACGAAGACGGCGTGCTTTCCTTTCCCTGGCTGTCCCTCTTTTAGCACTCTCAACTCTGAATCTTCCCCATCCAAGATCTGCAGAGCTTCCTCCAGTTTCTCCCGCTCCCTCCTAACTCGTTGCAGCATCGTCCTCAAATACCCCACATCCTGCGTTTTCAGCAACTTGACCACATCCACGCTAAGCGATTTATTGCCCCGATCAGCGAGCTTCACTCCCTTGCTTGTTTGTGTCGACATCATGGCGAAGTGGAACTCGTCCGGGTTGCGGTCGGCGGCTTTTTGGCGCAGACTGCGCAGCTTGGCCTTCTTCGCATTGAAGTCCTTGGCGCGAAGCGAGTAATCCTAAAAGAAAGAATAAGCTACGCGGATCACGAGGAGCTTTTGAAATGTCTCGTCTTGCCTTGTGCTTTTCTAAGAGACCCCATTTCTCTCGCTCGCGTGGTTGTGCGCGCTCGCGATGGTTACGCCGCTGGACGGCGTTCCGCAAAGACGACATGATGTTCGCAAGCCAGCCCAACGGGGTGATTAGAGGCAACGAGGATGAAGTGCAAATATCTGCAGGTCTCCGAATAGGTGGTGAGTAGAAGCTTGCAAGACAAAGGAGAAACCTTATGTGATGCTGGACGGTTGAATTATGTGGTGCAGCGCGAAGACCATTATTATCGAGATTTTGAAGCTAGAACGCTCGCGTACCAAGATCACCATCCCGGAAAAAATCCAAAGCCTCCAAAAGTTTCAACCACACTCGTCATGCTCAGCTACATCAGCCCTAAGCGCATCTAAAGCCGCTAAATCACCGGGAGATATGTGTTGATATCCTTATGTTCAACAAACTGATCTTGAAGCAATGCTCCTGACTTTCTTATCGCCGATTGCGTCCTCATACCATGCAGCTGCCTTTTGAAGTCACGGAAGGCCAACATCTGAGACCACATTGTGACCCAAGCGACGACGGTCGTTGGGCTATTCTACTATAGCGACTTTAAATGGAACGTTCACATCTCTCTCGACTACACGGAAGCATGAATCTCTCGTATCTTGTTCTTCCACCCAGCATCACTGAGAAATAGAAGCTAACCGCATCGCCGTTCGAGTTGTCTTTACCTCAATCGCACTTGCAGTGCAAAACTACACTTCTGAACTCCTGACCCCGTGTAGCATTCATCGAAACATCTTCCCGCTATTGGACATATGTCATCTCACTCTCGAGATAGGTCTCTAAGTTGATATACTCTCCATCGGTGCTTCTATCATCTCGGAGAGATGAGAGGCTTCCCAAAGATCGCAGTATTTGGCGCGCTTCTCCAACCGTCGCTACAACTCGAGTCGCGATCTAGTGGCTCGCCAAACATGCTCATCATCCGAGAATATCGAGAACTAAAATTCACCAACGTTCACGTCGAGTCCGAATGCCAGTACTGGCCTCATCCCAGAGATGCAAACATGTTCATCTTTCTACTCCGTCTCAAGGGAAGGGAGGGCTGGAAAGGAGCTTGCAGTGAATCTTTCGTCGAAGAGCTCATACACACGTTCGGCGAGATCAAGTCGTCCGTGAGACTTCTCACAGACGACTTGCATCTGGACGATACCTTTGGCCCTATTAATGCGGAGCTGCACCAGGAAGTCCCCCCCGATGACTGCTTTCTCTGGCTCGAAACAACGTTGCCTTGTGCGATGCTGCCTGTGATAAAGCATATGAGGCCGAAAGGGAAATTCTACATGGACCGGTGTTTCGGGGTATGTTTTAAAAGCCCGCCAGCATACACTGCCTCTTACTAACCTCTAAAAGCTCGGAATGCCGGAGTGGTGAAGACCGTTCTATCCGTGATTGTGCTGCTGCTACTAAGAAGAAAAGTTGCTAGAATTGGTCTTGGATATCACCTATATCCCAGTTACATAAATTACACCAGTTCTTGCGGTGCTCAGCATATCTGGACCATATACTGTACTACTTGAAATATAATGCATGGCTATATTGAACGCTGTCTCCGGGATCGGCTAAGGCTCAGGTACAGGTAAAATACTGGGCTTTTGGGGAGCACTGGGTGGTTAATAATCACGCGCCAGCTTTGGTCTTACAAAGTCGTCTTTGAAAGTTCTGATTGGGACATGCTAATTGCATACTATTTGGAAAGTGTCTTCCATCTCTTAAAGGTCATCGAGAGGTAAGTTATGTAGCCAAGGCTGCAAAGAGGTGCTGATTACGATGAAGGTAGATTTTAACCCTTCCGAGTTTATCTCTAGTAACGCACACGGAATCGGGACAGCCGTTCCTCAGGGTGGGAGCCCGCCTCCGGATGCCTCTCCAGACCCGCCGTGCTCCAAGCTCATCTTCATAGCCCTCTCCAGCTCGTCCGCGCTATCTTCCCCTTTCACTTCAGCTTCTTTGTCGGGGGGCAGCGTTTTCCGGTAGTCGGCCTCTTTCATGCTCTGTTTCCTGACGTACTCCATCACAATCTGCTCCTCCATCTTGGCACGCTCCTCATCCTGTTCCTTCTGAGTGTGCGCCCGACTTGACTCCTCGATCGCTTTTCGGAGTTCCTCATCGTGTGCAGCATCCGTGGTGCCGCTTTCCGGGCGGCCTGCCGTTTGTTTCGACTCTTCCATGACCCGCTTCACGTCCTCGTCGTCTTCCGTGTCGACGCCCGAGTCTTCAAGGTGTTGCCGCCGAGCCTCAAATATGCTGTTCCTGAGCGCTGACTCGAGCTCGTTCGCATCCACCTCGCCATGGGCATGATGTCGGGCCTCGGCGATGCTAGCTTGCATCGCCTTGTGCAGGGCCTCTTCGTGGTCGGCGTCATCGGATTGAATTCTCTGCAGCTCAGCCATGCTGGCTCTGATGGCCTGTTCGATGAGGTGGTCTTGCTCCGGGTTGCCGTGCGAATTGCGAGCTACCGAAGCGCGGATTGCTTGCTCAATCTCGGCTTCGTGCGCCAAATGCTCCTGGCTGTGATCTAGAGGGAAAGTTTGCGCATGGGTCAGTCCACGAGGAGACGTGACCTCGCTGTGATTCGCTGTGACGGTTGCCTCAGGAGTCTGTTGAGCTTTCCCCTTGTCTTTTGTCATCCGCCTCTTCTCTCTCTTGGCGTCGAAGTAGTCGTGGACCGCATCGAGACGTTCTTCGGCAGGGTTCTTCTTCTTTTTGAGACCCTTCTGCAAGTGCCGCCAGCGTTTGATGATGTCTTCACGCTCCTCCGGAGTGGAACCCGACAAGTCGTCATAACCTTGCATGGTACGCGCAGCGATGATGTAATTTTGCGTGCTGGACCCGAAGTGTTTGTGTATCTCCTTGTATATGCCCCTGAACGTGTATCCAGGTAATCCCCATATAGCTGCGCCGCGGGTTAGCGTGCACCATTGTCGAGCTTTTGCGCTGCTTACCGGCTCCCGGCTTCAATATCAACCCACTGAGACCCTTGCCGATTCCTTTCACGAAGCCTATCGGGCCTTCTTGTTTTGCCCCCGCTAACGGTTGTGAGACAACGCCAGAAATACCATCGTAAAAACCGTATCCGAATTCCTGACATGAGTTAGTCTAGAAGTGGGAGATTTGCCAGGGGCATTACCTTTCCTGCTGCTTTCAATCCACTCTGCAAGTCACTTATCTTTTCCGTAGGACGCACAGTCTTGTCCCCGTATAGTTTCGGGGCGTTATGAAAACCGCGAGCCAGGGCCATTGTGAAATCCATAGGAGACTTTAACCCAGCGCCGACGAACCGTGATATTCCTTTGCCCGTGCCTAGAGCAGACTCGACATGGAACTTCGGGCCCAATTCGGAACGATGGTGCGACTCGGAGCGATGGTGTCCGCAGGGACAGTGCGAGCGCGATTTCGAGTTCGAGTTGGATCGTCCAAGACTCTGGCCCAGTGCCTGCGTCACGAACGAGTCGCGAGGAGTCAGCACCGGAGGCGTTTGGGCAGACATAGTCGAGGAAGAAGTCCTTGTGTGACCGAATTTGTTGTCCTCGGACGTTCGCGTAACACTATCGAGGGCATTCGGGGTAGCCGGTCCGCTGGCAGATGGTGCGCCGGAGGCATTCGTTGAAGAGAGGCTCAGCTGAGACATGCTTGCGAGGGTGCTAATTGAGGGTGATCTGGCGTCAGCGTTGGGCGTCGATGATTGTGGTCGTGAAGCCTCGTTGACATTGGCGCTAGACGGAGTGGGCGACATAGTGGTCCGACTGCTCTTTCTACGGCCCATTTCATTCGGATGAATCTTGAGCGCTTTCAAGGTCTCGACTGGAAGATCGGCCACTCCCATCAACATGCTGCTGAAGGTGCCGACTATGGCTGAAGCGCCGCCTGTGATGGGATCCCAGGGTTCGTCCTCAGTCTCGTACTCGCGAGGCCGATATCTGCATGGATCAATATATGCAACGGGACCCAAAATGTCCCAAAACTTACAGCTTTAGATCACCAAAGTCCAACAAGCCCTCGTTACCGAGTACTGTGGCCGCCAAACCGCTCAGCCTAACGTTCGTGCGCTTTATACGCCAGATTGCTGCACGACTTGGACAAATAGAGCACCGGAGCTCGTCGAGCTTCAGCATTTGGTGGAAACTCATCGCACCGGTATCAGTACCCTTCTCTTCGCTTATTCTCCGCGACATCTCCTTTGCTCTTTCTAGCGACTCAGGTTTCAGTGCTTCGGTGATAGACTCGGCCAGCTTTTCTGCGGTCAGACTCTTGTAGGGGACGGGGTCGGGACCTGCTCCAGCCTTTGCGACCATAGCGCCCCAGAACGGCTGATCGCCGAAGAAGGGCACCACTACGGTAGGTTTGCCAGCTGCTATACCAGCCGCAGTGGTACCGGCGCCTCCATGATGAACGACACAGGAGACATGCTGGAACAGCCAGTCATGAGGGACGTTACCAAGCATGAAGACCCCATCAGGGACTCCAAGCTCGTCAGCGCCAAGCCCACCCCATCCCTTTGAAACAAGCGCTCTCTGACCTGATTTCACAACGGCTTCCATGATCAGTTTGGTCATGGCATTAGGATCATCGACCACAATTGAGCCGAATCCGATGTAGACCGGTGGCGGACCCGCGTTGAGAAACGCAAGGAGATCATCTGCAGGCGTGTAATTCGATGCGAGTGACAAGAAATAAAAGCCTGAGATAGAGATGTGGGAGGCCCAATCTTTAGGCTTAGGTATCAATGCCGGTGACCTGAACTAGGATGTCAGCAGCCTTAACTTAGCCATATGGCTAGAAAAGACTCACCAGCAATAAGTCCAAGGCACCCGCAGCCGAGCGAGCATGCCGGGAGCCCACATCAATCCAACGGGCTCCAAGCCAAGGTCATAAGTTCTGAATCTGTTGATGACATCTCCCAGTCCTTGCCAAGTTAGCATATCGACAAGCGCATAAGACAAGAAATTGTTGAAATTGGCGTCAGCGTCGGATGATTGGATGTTTGCAAGCGGATGAGGAAATGCCTGCGTTGGTGACCATGGCATGCTATTCACGTCAGCCGCCGTAAGATTCAGAGCACGAAGGAGCAAACCGACGTGAACATCATATGCAACGGTATCCCCAGTTTCTCTGCGCAATGTATATGGGCAAAACTCGGAGGGTTCGCAATGATCGCATCGGCCACGAAAGGCTTGCCGAAGTGGTTGTATTGCATGGAGATTCCGCTATCGGTGCTCATAGCGTCCTCCAATACCGAGTCTGAAGCTTCGGGACCGAAGCCATCGCCGGCCTCGATACAGGATCTCCAGCAGCCCTTGACCATCTCCGCAATCCCCTTGCGACGCTTTCCCACGTCTCCGGACCGAAGCGTGTCGAAGCCTGGCATAAGCCCCGGATTCTTGACCATGAATGCCATGAGCTCTGACGGATCCCCGCCAATCGAGAAGAATTCGAGGCCATTGTCCTCCACGAAATCCTTGAATACCGGATGCGTAGCGAGACGAACCCGGTGGCTGTAGGTTTCCTTGAGGACTTTCCCCAGAGCAACGAAAGGCTGCACATCTCCCCGTGAGCCCACAACATGGATCACTACATTCAGCGGCGGTGGCGGAACTTGTCCCGGCGCGCCACCCAGTGACGGTGGGATGTAGGCTGGAGGCGGAGGATGGGCGTCAGAAACCAGATCCAACTGCTGCCTAAGTGCAGGGACAAGGACGTTGGATAACCGGCGAGATCTTTGATTGATGCGAATATTTACACGACCATCATCTGGTCTAGATTAGCTACGTTATGGACGAGTAGTCTCTCCTCGGCGCAGACCTGTCACTTGAGCATCCGTTCCGAGTCCGTCATGCTCGCTCTTAATCTCCGCGTACGACCCTCCTCCATATGCGGGAGCGGGCACATGGAGTTGGCTGGCGTGCGAATTTGCATCCACAACACTGTAGGTGGGCAGCTCGTGGTCGTGAGCCCTGGCAGCATATCTCTCTCGTCAGTAAGCGAGTTTCGGGCCACAGAGCTGACTGACGGTTCTCCATGATCATGCATCAGGGCGGACTCCGCCTGAGTATTTGCGAGAGAAGCTAAGGGAGTGTTGCCCGCAATTGCTGCAGCTGCAGCTTGAGCAACAGCAACAGGGGGCACATTGGACGTGCCATTCTGCTTGCTTTCCCTTTGGAGCGTATCATCAGTCATGATGTTGATAATCGGTCCGCAAGACGACCTTGATGTCTCTATCTGTCCGCGACTGGGGGTGCTAGCATTTATGGTGGTGCTGAGATGATGTTGAGGAACATGACCACTTTGCGCCTTTACGGTCAGTTTATATCCTCACCAATCCCCCGGCGTAAATCACAGATACAGTGCATACATGTCGGTGATCTACGTTGAGTAGCGGGGACCATGACTACGAGCCGCGTGTGAATAAGCATGTGGCGCTGATTGTCTAATCGCAGGCGCCTACGGCCCCAACTTGGCGCCGATCTTGGTGGTGCACACTATCTCGAGCCCTACCTGCCCAGGCGGGTACGTAAGGTCAGTTCAGGCGCCAACATGGAGCAAATAAAGCTTGCAGGCCCTGGAAGGTGGGCATAGAGTATCTGCAATATGTGCTGCTTTTATCGAAGATTGTTGCTCGACGACGGCCCCTTGACAAGTCCATCGTTAATTAAAAGTTCAGTAATCATCACACAAGCTTACTATAGCTGCCATAATGCGCTCAACCGCCACCATGTTCGACTAACGAAAACCGTGAAACCACTTGGTCGGCATGTCTGATACGATTATAGCAGACCCTGGACCATAAAGACCGTTTCAAGGAAAGACTCCGGATCAGAGCTTTTCTGGAACATATATCGGCACTGAACAGATAACCCCTGATCGTGAAAAACGATAGAAACAGAAGAGACTGACATCGAGACGGGACCGGATAGTACAATGTCTATTCTCAAGGTCTTGACCAGTGCTTGCCTCTTGGTGCGACCCAAAGCTCGATCAAGTACTCCATTAGTGCATGTGCTCGCAGATCTCAAGCTTCATTCCCAAAAAAAGAGGCGGACATGAAATATAGCGCCACAGTATCCTGCTCCTTAAGGTTTGGCTCTTCATCCCGCAGCGGAAACTCATCAAAGACACCGCAGCGTAAAAAACAGTATCTGCGTAGAAAATCAAGGGCGCAGAGCAGTGCAAGAGACAACGAAAATCTTTTCATGCGCACATTAAATGCGCCACGGTTAGACTCCGAAGACGGACTACCTATCACGCCGAACGATCGGATTTGGGAATTTCCTTGGAAACTCCTGTTCAGCCGCTGACTGAGGGCGAATCAAAGGGTAGGCTATCAGAAGCCGCGGCTGTTGAGGCTCGACACAGATAGTCTCTGCACAAGAGCAGGGCGATCGTAAGAATCTCGCCTGAGGCTCTCTATGCTCGCCATGTGTTGCGGGTGCGGGTGCACGAGAGGCGTGTATCTCTGACCGCCAACGATCACGGCTTCGGTGGAAGACGCGTCACCCAGGGACCCTACCTTCGAAGAACTGTCGCTGCTGAAGCTGTACAAGTTCGAGGAAGACTCGCTCTTGGGTAGCAGCACTTCCTCCGAAGCCGACGTCGGGAAAGCCATCTTCGCAGAGCTGACGTACCTCATGCCTACGCTTGGCGTTGGCGTGGGGCTCGAGTCGGTATTTTGCGACACAGACACGTTGACCGGGGACGGCTCCGGGCTGCAGCTGCTCGTGACCGGAATGTATCCCAGCGAGATCGGCTCCGACCCTGACGAGGATGACGCTGTTGTATGGGTCAGGGGCGGTGAGCCGGCGCCAGCGGATATGATGCTGCTGATTGAGTTCTGTCTGCCTTCAGCTTCGATGGGGTCGATGGCCCATGGCATTGCGGCTTTCGTGTAACTGATCTGGGAGTGCATGCCCATGAGATTCGGGTTGGACGAGGAGAGCGGGCGTATGTGCAGAGACTCTGTCAACGAAGCGGAGCTGTTGCTGCGTTGCGCAGTCGGCATCGGGAGCTGTCGGTCCACCAAGCTCGCATGCAGGGAGGAGTGCAACGAGGTCATCCCAAACGGCGATATTCCATCCGTTGTCACCGGCGGCTGACGCGCGACGGCGGCGTGCGCGTAGTATGGACTGGCGCCGTAAGGACCGGAGTCAGCGTCTGTGTAGTTGCCGTCCGTACTGACTGGCCTCCAACCGTTGGGCACATAGCTGCGTAGATTCTCCGCAGAGCCCCAGACGGAGCCAAGCGGATCGCGTGACAGAGTGCTCGGCGCATGTACGTTGTATGGGTCGATCGAGGTCTCTTCCGTCATGGGCACCAACCAGGGGGACGGAGGATGTACTCTCCCAGACGTGACCGCATTATGAGCGTTTGAATGTTGTCTGGGATACGGAGAACAAAAAGGATAGTTTGCTGAAGTAGTTGTTATCCCTTGAAGCTGTGACGCGGCGGGAACCCCATTCACATGCGTCGGCTGCTGAGGCAGTCCTTGCAAAGAGACTTGGCATTCCAATGACACCGAATGGACCTTCGAAAGGTGTAAGCGTGAAAATGTCCTCCAGTCTGTCTATGATACTCACTCTGTGGAACTGGCAAGCGTTGATGTCGGCTCCAGCTAAACGACAGTTCTGACAGCCGGTTCCGTCCCCCGGATCCCCACTGCATCTGATCTTTCGCTTCCTGCACCTGCCACACTGTCCAAGGAGTCAGCAATGGTGGGTTTTGATAGAGTATTGGTGCTGACTCTGAACGTCTGGACATTGGATGGCGCAAACTAACTTACTGCGACGGGAATTCGACGTCGTGGCGGACCGTTGATGTTTTCTGGCTCCACATCTCGAACAGACGGGTGTCGGCCCTGCCGGGTGACTGGGCAGGCCCTAACGTCCTGACGAACATTGTGCGAAACGGACATTGGCATGCTCCGCTCCGTGATGTAGTGCGTCATTGAGCCCATGTTCGAACAACGTCGATAACGATCGACGTGGTCAGCGGCGTAATAGCGCGTCATGTTCTGGGAGAGTAACAGAGAGCAGACAAAGGTATTTAGGGCAAATCACAGGACAAGACGAGAAGAGAGACGATTACGAATTCGGACGGCATACATATGCTTAGGATCTGAAAGGCACGAGAATTCTCCGATTCGATAAATCTCCGTTCAAGGGTGATCCTTCCTCTACCCAAGTCAGGACAGATGGCTGTGACACCGCTGGGGGTAGGATCAGAGCGACACAGATTGCCAGCAGGTGCACTGCTGGGGGAACCGGCCTTAAGATTCCCAGCGCCCGAGAGAGGCACGACGGCAGAAATAGAATCTGATAGCTCATGCTATGATTGCTTACGCGGTCAACGTGGCTTTGATGCGATCCATAACCATTCGAAGCCGCCCTCGCTTCAAGCCTGGATCAAATGCCAGATCCAGCTTCAACCAGATGGTAGAGTACTTCTGTCCCAGAAATTTGCTTGGCTGGCCGGCTAGCTGCATCACTGCGTCAATGCCCCTTCCCGCTGTTAGTGGCGTGGATCCAATTTGCGCCTAGGTAGAAGCACGAGCTCAGAAGTAACTGCAACGGCGGCGTTGGCCGTAAGTTTGTGAGGCTCCGTGGAACGTCACACCCTGATAGAGGTCTGATGCGTGAGCAACCTTCGTGCATATTCTCAACAGTCCAGGATTGTGAGGTTCGAATTCGAGAAAGACTGCAGCGTAGCAACCCCGGCAGATAATAAAGGCACCTGAAACATATACCGCTCGACTTTGAGATGCTCCGCGGTAAAGAGATATTGGTGAGACAACCCTGGTGAGACAAACATCGACATGCGGGGCAACGCACTGACTGCGGAGGGTGGTCCAATCAGTTACTTTGGCTCGGAGGTAAAGGTCGACTTTCATGGACGATGACCATCGCGTTTGCTCAAGCTGTTGCAGTAGTTTAGGTGGTTTGGCCCCACGTGCAGATGTATTCGAATTACCAAAACTCTTCTTGGTCCGACCCTCACGAGGCATGGTGACGGGAGGCAAACGATGCCTGGCATAGTGTGCTTGTGCCTCAAAAGACATCTGAATCAGCCGATGGGCTTCTTTGTTGAAGAACGCGTGAGACTGAGGCTCGCCACGCAAGGTGATGATCAAGGCGAGAGCTGATCAGTCTGTCGTAGATCGTCTTCCCACGGATCAGGTGCGCCACTGTATCAGCAAGAAGACAGGTCCCGCCGCCAACTGACGCTGTTGCTTTAATTCCAAATCTTGATTTCAGCTTCGAGTGTATCTACCGGTTGTACTGTACACGGTAAGTCGACGAATGCAGCTGACGTGTTGATGTGTGAAACACCATTTACGACCTTAATTGTCGCGTGCGAAGAGCTGTTCTCCAGGCCATTTGTTTAATCACTGCACAGCCATTGAAAGATGTACTTGCCCGGATGCTGAGCCGGCTCGCCACCAAGACGAACTCCTCAGAGACGGCTCGAAGGAGTTAAAATAATGGCCATAGCTCCAAGCACTTGGCCCATCGTCTCCGTGCCATACGAATGGCGCTGATTGGTCATGCCACATCTACTCAGTTTATGTCAAAGCGGATCGTACCAAAACTTGACCTGCATGGGCAGGAGATGGCAAGACCCGTTTGTTAACTCGATACGAGGATGTGTTTGCCTCACATGTAAAGAAGGAGCCCCCAGTGCTCGCACTGGTTCGAGAAATTGAGCAGGACGAACACGGCTCTCCATGATGCCTGTTCGGTAAGGCTGCATGTCATAATGGGGTTTGTTAAGCATTTCGGATAACTTGGCTTGATCTTGATGCCCGACCAACTTGGATTACCGCCGAGAAAATGAAAGAGAGATTTGAAACAACTTGACGTTGACCAACAGATTAGGGATACTTCCCACACAATGCTGGGTGATTGCCTTCGGCACATATTACCGGACGATATGTCTGGAGTCAAGACGGCTACATGCTGCCGCGGATGGAACAAACATCCTATGCGCTGAGTTTAACCATTTACGAACGAACATGATGATCTGGGACAAGAGAAGGGGTATATGCAGAAGGGAAATACTGCAGATAACACGAGGCGGAAGCAAGGGGACAGACTGAGAAATTAAGCACTCAAGCAGAGGTTTCCGAAGAAAGTATGCCTGGGTCTGCATGCAATACTTTAGAGCATAGATGAATTGATGAAAAATTGGTTGAGTGGTCAAGCGGTGCGCGCCTGGGGACTGTCAACTTACGGAACGGCAAGAGGCATAACGCCGTGCTCTCCAAGGTACAGATGTCGCACGAGACCGTTGGATCCTCTCTACACACTCACTCCGGGTGCTGGCTGCAGTGTATCAGCGGCTGGCTGTAGAGCGCTCGAGCTGCGAGGGCCCTTTATTTCTTGGTGTAGGCTTGCCGGGAATCGATACATAGGTGCCTGAGCCGGACCAGAGAGAATGGATGCGGCAAGCAAGCGGGCGGCATTGCTCCCTCGTATGATCTTTCCTCTCTCACAGATCGCATGCAGTTGCCTGGGGAAGCCGTACAGATGCATCTTTCCGATGTTGCGACCACTCGGGAAACGGAGGGTTTGGTCTGCACGTCATCCCGGCTTAGAGGAGATATCCACTAGCTCTGAACCGTATCAGATGGACCGGAGATGAATTGGGGAGAGCAACTGTGTCTCTCCTCGATTTGAAGTTGGTGAGAGGTCAGTAGAACGCGGGGACGCCAGTCATAATAGCAAACACGCCTACATATGTACAGTACCTAGGGCTATACCCAAAGTAGCTACGCGCAAATCCATTCTCGCATGATTACCTATTGCCAGCCATATCGTCGCTGCGCGAATCAATATTCAAAGTGAAGCATTTCTTTCAAGGTGGCTGAATCAAACTCGGCTTTATCTAGACTCGTCAAAAAGGCAGCAAACTTATAGTCCGATCTGCAAGGCGCAAATATCGTTCAATCAAACCACAATCCCACCTGCAGCTGCGCCAAAGCCCTGGGTATGAGCGTGCTGCTCGAGACGTCGCTCGGGGATATCGTGATCGATCTTTTCGTAGATCTCGCCCCCAGATGCTGTGAGAAGTTAGTCCCTCCCCCGACCGCACCATCTTGAAGCTGAATGGTCAGACACTGAGACATGGATCCCCTGATCTAGCTTCCTGAAGCTATGTAAAGTCAAATACTACAATTTCTCGCCGGTGTACGATGTCCAGAAGAACTTTTCCTTCCAGACGGGCGATCCGATAGGGCCGGGCTCGAAGGGAAGCGATGGTGGATCGTCGATATGGGGTCTGATCGATGCACCGACGAGACGGAATTTCTCGCCCGAGTTCCACTCGAAGCTCAAACATACGGAACGCGGGACTGTGAGTTTGGCGACAGCGCCGGCGCCCAATGATCCGGAAGAGCGACTCGCGGCAAGCCAGTTCATCGTCACGCTGGGCGACAACCTGGATTATCTGGATGGGAAGGCGGCAATATTCGGCAAGGTGGTGGAAGGGTTCGACGCGCTCGAGAAGATCAATGCCGCGTTCGTCGACGAGGCCGGACGCCCTCTCAAAGACATCAGGATACGGCACACGGTCGTCCTCGATGATCCCTACGATGACCCAGCTGGACTTGTCGAACCCCCACAGAGCCCACTGCCGTCCGCCGCGCAGCTTGCCACCGTCAGGATAGCGGACGACGAAGAGCTGGACGAGAATGCAGACCAAGACGCGGTCGAACAGCTCCGGCGGGAGCGGGAGGCGCGAGCGCAAGCCCTGACTCTGGAGATGGTCGGCGATCTCCCGTTCGCGGAAGTCAAGCCCCCGGAAAACGTGCTCTTCATCTGCAAACTCAACCCGGTGACGCAAGACGAGGATCTCGAGCTCATCTTCTCCCAATTCGGCAAGATCCTGTCATGTGAGGTCATCCGGGACAAGAGAACCGGTGACAGCCTGCAGTACGCATTCATCGAGTTCGAGGAACAGAAGCAATGCGAGCAAGCATACTTCAAGATGCAGGACGTGCTCATAGACGACCATCGCATTCACGTCGACTTCTCCCAGAGTGTTTCCAAACTGTCCGACGTCTGGCGCAACGCTACCAATACCAAGCGACGACGTCAGGTTGGCGGCTTCGGCGGCATTTCCGGCCTGGAGAAGAAGCGGCAGTACCGTGTCGAGCATGTTGAAGATCGAAATCGCTCGAACGGCTACGGGATGGTGTTTGACAGAAACCGAGGGCGGAATCGAGGCGAGGGGAACGATGTTGGTAGAGACTCACGCCGCTCTCACAGCCGCAGTCGCAGTCGCAGTCTCCGCGATGAGCGGCGTCATCGGGACGATGAAGATTCGTACCGCTCTCGAAGCCGCAGTCGTAGCCGCAGCCGTAGCCCACAAGGTGAGAGGCGTCGGCGGAACGATAGAGAATCGCCCAGGGCACGGGACGGCCGGGACAAGAGGCGAGACAGGAGCTACGACCGGTACAGGGATGACCGCGGCTACAAAAGTCACGATCGGGATCGAGGTCACGACTATGGCCACAGCAGGCGCTCACGTTGATGTGTGTGAATTTAGTCAAGCGAACGTATTTACATTCGCGACGTCCGTTCATTTCCGGCCATGATAGTGAACCGCCAGAGCGTAAGCTCATGCGGACCATGCCTTTCCCCCTTGATGCTTGTAGCCCTGAACGCCGTGCAAGATGCAGGAAGAGCGCCTAGTTTACACACCGATGCCTCGGTCCGCAGCCTTCCAAGACTTCATGATCACCGTACCGTGATACCACTGCGCTTTGTGTACATCCTAGCAGCAATGTTCATGCTCGCCAGCTCTTGGAAAAGCAGTTTTGCTGCGTACGGTATATGGATCTGAGAGATTTTGGTTTTATTATGGCACAGCCGACACTCGAATTGCTGCTTCTTAAGGCTCCTGTTACAGATTAGCATATGAGACTACATCTTGGGTAGGCAAAGTGCAAGTGGGGGCACGACTTACGCAACGGGAGTCATCAGCCCGCAGATTTCACAGACGTGAACTCTGAACGCGTCTGAGACTTCAAAGAGTCGCTCTTTGAGGAAGGCGCTCGCGCCATGTGAGATCATGCAATCGCGTTCCATCTCTCCGAATCGAAGCCCACCGTCCCTGGCACGACCCTCTACGGGCTGTCTCGTCAGGATCTGGACCGGTCCTCTCGCACGAGCGTGGATCTTGTCGTCGACCATGTGTCGCAGGCGCTGGTAGTAAGTAGGGCCGAGGAACACCTGTGCCACCAGCTTCCTACCCGTATGGCCGTTGTACATGACTTCGAAGCCTCGGCTCTGGTAGCCGTGTTCGCGGAGGAGCATGGAGATGTTGCTGACGGTGACATCGGTGAAGGGAGTGGCGTCGCCCTCGCAGCCACGCAAGGAGCCGACTTTGGAGAGAAGACACTCGATCAAATGGGCGATGGTCATGCGGGAGGGAATGGCGTGCGGGTTGATGATGAGGTCGGGAGTGAGGCCTTCGCGAGTGAAGGGCATGTCTTCCTGGCGATATGTGACGCCAATGGTACCCTTCTGACCGTGACGCGATGCAAACTTGTCGCCTATCTGAGGAATCTTGGTCGCCCGAGTACGAACCTTGACGAACTTGAGACCCTCGGTATTTGTCGTGAGGAGGACCTGGTCGATGATGCCATTTTCGGTGCTTCGCAGCGGCGTGGAAACGTCTCGTTTGATGTGAAGCTTCGTCCTCTGGCCGAGCTCTTCTGCGTCCGGAGCTATCGGAGCAGTCTTGCCGATGATGATGTCCTCTCCTGAGACACGAACACCCGGTGCCACCACGCCATCTGCGTCGAGCTTGTCGTATGTGCCATGCTTGAGGCGCAGAGTGTCGCTACGCATAGGCTTCTCGAATTGCTCAACGACTGACATCCCCACCCGCTTCTCCTGGTCGGTGTACGAGCGGTAGAAGAGACTGCGAAAGAGGCCTCGATCAATGCTGCTCTGGTTCATTATGACGGAATCTTCCTGATTGTATCCAGAGTAACATGCTATAGCCACGATGGCATTCTGCCCGGCGGGTAATTCTCGGAACTTTAGGAATTCCATCGATCGTGTCGTGGCCAGCGGCTTTTGTGGATAGTAAAGGATGTTCACCATGGTATCCATCCGCAAGCCATAATTCGTGAGATTGACTCCCATTGCTTGCTTACCCATGGCAGATTGGTAGGTGTTACGAGGAGACTAACCAGAGTTAGTACGTCGACGATGAAGGAAGATATTAGACATACCTGATTGTGATCGGGGAAGGGGATGATGCTGGCGCATATACCCAGAATCATGCTGGGATGAATCTCGCAATGAGTCCACGTCCGCACCGTCGGGTTGGGCTTGGCCTTGACACGTTTGAGCGCATCCGTATCATCATCGTACAGCTTCTCGCCATCGCGGAGCCGCCGATGCTCTTCGAGGTCGTCCGGCGTCATGATGATCATGGCCGTCTCTTCCTCCTCTGCATCCAGATACTCGACAACACCGCTCTGGACCAAGCCCTCCCAGCCGAAAATCGCCTGGCGCCTTTCAGCGTCGCTCATACCGGAGACATCTACCTCCTTGTCCTGGGTGAGCTTGTCGATGTGCGTCTTGTTCAGCACCAAGCCTCCTTTGTTGACGCTCGCGAGCGAATTGTCGATCACGAAGAGTGGCCGACATACTCGTCCGGCATCTGTGAATATTTTGAATTCACGGTCACGGATGTCTCTGATCAGACTGATCTCGTGAGAAACGGTGCCGTTTCTCCGCAAATTTTGCACGACCGACACCAGCTGTGCAGGATCACGATGGACGCCGACCCACACACCATTGACGAAGACTTTGGTTGCATTCGGCGACGTGACAGGATCGTACTCTTCGAGCAGATCCATGTTTCGCTGACCCATGAAGTCAATGATCGGATCGCCAGGGGTACCAACGCTGACGTAGCACATCAATGCAAGATTCTTCACCAGACCGCAAGCCTGGCCTTCTGGGGTTTCCGCCGGGCAGACCAAGCCCCAGTGAGTATTATGCAGTTGCCGGGGTTTTGCAACCTTGCCATCGCGACCAATCGGAGTGTTCGTTCGCCGCAGATGAGATAGGGTAGAGGCAAATGTGTATCTGTTCAACACCTGGGAGACACCAGCTCTGCTGGTAGCCGCCTTCTTTTGGTCCCCCCAATTTCCCGTTGCAAGAGAGTACTTGAGTCCATTGGTGATCGTGTTGCTCTTGACCGCCAGCTGCAGGTTGAACTCCCGATTGTTCTCCACGCACTTTTCCAAGTACTTGTATACGTCGCGTGTGAGCTTGGTGAAAAGCATGCGAAACAGATTCGCCATGAGAGGCCCAGCCAAGTCGAGCCGCTTCTTGCCAAAATGGTCGCGATCGTCCTCTTCTCGTCTGCCCAGCGCGCATTGCAACATCCTGTGAACCATGTAACCCAAGAAGAAAGCCTTCCGGGTTTCCTTGCCTTCTGTCTGCGATATGTGCGGAAGGAATTCTTTCTGCATGATGTCTCGAGCGTACTTGATACGCTTGTCGCGCGTCCCGCTCTGGTTGCCACGCTTTCCGATGAAGTCCAACGCAACCTCTCGGTCTTGGATGACGAAAGCTTCCTCGATGCAAGGTTTCAGCATCTCCAACATCTGCGTATCGTTCTTGTCATAACAGATGTGGTTCAGAATATCCTCATCGGAAACAACACCCAAGGCTCGGAAAACAATGGCAATCGGTATATCTGACTTTATGTACGGAAGCGTTGCCTTGATGGTCTGCCCAAAACCTCCTTTGGCACCCTCGCCTTTGGCGAAGAGCTTGATCTGCATGCTTGAAATTAACCGCGAGCCCTTCTCCACCGCGCTTCTTATCTCGGCGACGAAAGGCGTCGGGCTCTGCTTTTTTCTGAAGACCTGAACGATGTTGGCGGCACTTCGCTCCTGTGCGATGAGCACCTTTTCGCTTCCGTTGATGATGAAGTAGCCGCCTTGGTCGTAAGGGCACTCATTGTGTGCATACAGGACCTCCTCAGGCCTGTTTCGCAACGCGCAGATCTTGGACTTGAGCATGACAGGCAGTTTTCCGGCGTACACTTGCGTGCTGTCCGTCTCGGGATCATCCTCACGCTCCCAGACGAGCTCGGTCCCTCCCGTTGGCTCGGCATCCATCACCTCTTCTCCGTCCTCACCAACCGCAGCACCTATCGGCCGCTCCCTGGCCACAGTGACCCTCTTCTTGAGACCGATCAACATCGGACACGAGTATGTGAGATTCCGCAATCGGGCCTCGTGCGGCCACATTGTGCTGGTTACGCCATCGCCTTCAGTGACGGAGGCGGGACTGATGTTGACAGCACCGAACTCAATCTCGTACCGTCGCGTGACGATAGGGTCTTGGTCGTCTTCGGCCTGAGGCGCGTGTTGGTCTAGGATGAGCCGGCCGTTCTCAGTGATGATCTCCTGGAGGGTCTGAGTCGTGAACTCATCGAACGAGTCGAGCTGCTGTGACACCAGGCCTTTGGACTCGAAGAAGGACGAAATGACCGTCCAACAGTCCTCGGCAGTTATGAGATCCTCGTCCGCTTCTTCATACTCCACGTCATCGTCGTACTCGTTCTCGTACTCGGCCATCTCCGAGGGTCAGAGATGAAGTTGAGAATACGTGGCTGAACCCGCGCGCGTAAGTTGCTTGATCGTAGCACAGTGTTCGAAGTCTTTGACCGGTCCACGTTGTGAAGTGGCGTTTGATCTCAGACGACCGGGGCAGCCACGAGCCTCAGTGTGATGAGGACAAAAGGTAAGATGCTCAAGCGCGCCGCATGAAGACACTGCTATTACCGTTGTTGCGTATGAGCTACGCTGAGATTATCTCCACATAGATGTTGAGGTGAACTTTTGAGTTGGGGAAAGTACCGAAGGAAACCTTATTATTAGAATGTTTCTGGAGGACGAGTCTAAGGCTCTGAGCTGTAGGCTATGCCGAATGGCGTTAGCCTTATAGCTTTAGATAGCCGTAAACGTGCTTCAAATGTTGGGTACTGCACAAAGGTACTCCGTACCTTCTGCTCTAACAGACGTACTCCACCGCGACTATCACCTCAAACCCTTACCTAAGAAAGTGAAGAGGACAGCATATTGGGAGAAACACATAGCCGTGAGGAACTACTGCAGGTGAATCTTGCTACGATTGAGTGAACGGTGCTAATTAGGTCAATAGTCGGTGTAGGGTCCAGCGGGTTGAACCCTTACCCCAGCCTTGCAAAGGAGTCCCTCCGCCTCGCCATTCCATCAACGTGTGTTCTAGGTTGTTGACATTAGAGTGCTCTCCTCTTTCCTGCATACGCCTGAGAAGCGTGTTCTACCAGAGCTAGGCACCGAACACTACTCCAGCGGCGCCTACAACATCCACGTGGCTCTATGTGGGAAGTAGATGACCCCGGAGTAGGATTAAGACAAGGCTATCATCTATATAGCAACACAGCCGAAAACGACAGAATACGCGTGATAAAACAGCCTGGAAGAGATCCAGCCTCTTCCAGCAATGCCGGAGAAATCTCATCCCCTGACAAATGGGATACGATGATCCGGCAAAATGGACGATCGATCCCCTCAATCCTTCCGAGGATGGAACAGAAAACGCGTAACGAGGCAAGGCCCCAATGTCCGCAAAACGGTCTTCGTACTGTTCAAATTCGATCAAGGTCTGATGGAGGGTCTCGACTCACTTGCAGCAGGGTTTCCTCATTACCTACTTGGCGTTTCACTCGGCCCGCGTAGTTCAAGATACCACTCTTACCGAGTCACTCATCATTCATCCCGCACAAGCGCCACCCCGTCCACCACGACTTCCTCCGCGCCATCCGAATCGCCCGAAGCCTCTGACGGCATCTCTGGGGTCGGAATGGACTCTCCCTCTTCCCTGTCCACGGTCTGATGCCGGTTGCTCAGCAGGAGTGATGAGGTTCTCAAAGTTCCGCTGCTGCGGCGACATAGCTTCGTTGACGACCGAATGCCAGTCCATCTCCGATATCACGTCCCGAGTATCCCGCAACGACATGATCAGGCTGGCGAAGGCGAGGATCACTATTCAAGTGCGGAGATATTGGCTCTGATCTCCGTGGGCTTGGCACCACGCCTGGAAAATTCCGACCATGATCTCCAGATGTTTTGCCCGACTCAGTTCGACGTTGAGCTGGTTCTTCTGCGCGATGAAGCCAATTTGCATCGGGCGGCTAGGCTTGTCAGCCACAAATGAGATGATGGCAATATCCGTCTCGTGACCCTGCATCTGGGCCGTTGTCCTAACTCGAACTCTAGCCACGAGCCCGCCCTGCGACAGGAAGCTTTGTACCAGAGCCCGCCTTTGCCCGGTGTATGGTGTTATCACCGTGATGTTCTCGGGCATGATCGCAGCAGTCCCGAGTGCGTCCCTTTATATATACCCTAAGGACCTCGGCCTGGTTCTGGGACGACTGCGTGTTCGGATACTTGATCGACTTGGCACCGTGGCTAACGTCAAACGCGATGCGTCGGCGTCCGTTCTAAGCAGGCCTAAGCATCTGGAACCCCTGCTCGATGGTCCGGCTGAGATCGGTTTGCCGGCTTGTCGGCGGCAGCGGTGGGCTTACCGTCGTAAAACTCTTTCTGAGATCCACGAAGAGATATGCGGATGCATCCAGTACTAATGCCTAAGCATGATGGAGGAATATCGGTACTGGGTATCATCCATCAAAGCCTTGGAACGGCGATAGCTTCAACGCCTCATATCCTTCGTTAGTCGGAGGTGGTCCCCAACGAGCATCACCCCTGTCAGCGTTTCCATAAATGCGGCTAGAGGATTCGAACAGGTTGGCGCTGTAGCTTGACCAGCTTCGTCGATTATAGCCCAGTCGGGAGTAAATTGACCAAGATATCATCATGACACGGCGAATTTATCAAGTGAGCTATGGTGTTAGGTTGGAGACCGATGGGGGAGAGGAAGGAGAGATAAGCTATTCAAGATACTTGAATAGCTCTGGGTAAGGGGTGTCCGCCTCTACCGGCGGATCATGACAAAGGTGCGCTCTCTAGTAGGTTCTTAACGTTTGTTCTCTTCCTCTTAAGTGGAAAGCTCCGGGTAAGGTGTTTGGGATACCCGGTCCTGCTGATGGATCATATCAAAGGCACGCTCTTGAGCAGGTTCTCACAATGTTCTCATTGAGTCCAAATCTAAGACATCTCGCTTCATCACCCATCTGCTGCTACCGCACAATTAAGTATTCCCAATGAATCTCAAATACATTTTCACTATGGTGAAGGAGATAGCATTGGCAAAATTGTACATCGTGTCATAGCCCTATGCATATAGTATCCGGTTCGTCTACAACCTACTTTGCCCCCTCAGGGAACATACCACAACACTCTCCTAGGTCTCACAGCTCCTAGGACGGATCATCATTCCAGTCAGCAATTTTTCGAACAAGAGTGGCTCGACAATCACCCTGAGAGAATTAGCAGTCTTGTTGCCTCTGAATGTAGCGAAGACTAGGCCTGGATGAGGGCATCAGACTGGCATGCTCGTCGCCATCTACGGCAAGGCCACATGTGCAGAGTTCCATCTGCTTCAGGGTATAGCTTCAAGCTATTGACATCTGGAGAAGTGATCTGGTCAATGTCGTAGAAAGCGGGCCGAACCTTATTGGTGCCAGTGAACCGAGTGATACCTGTGTTATAGTAAAGGAGAGGTTATCGAGCCAAATTGGTGGCTTCTAGATGATGCCTGGAGACAAACTGTGCCCGTTTGATACGCTCAGCCAGTCCGAAGTTACAGAGTCATGTTGTCTAGACATTAATGTAGCACATTTCTTTGTCTTGTTCAACGTACTGAAACAGCCTAAATTGGTCTCCCATTAACTGTGACATCTACCTAGGTATATGTGACTTCACTAACCCTCATATCTAAAGCTCCAGCCTGAACATACAAATATCGTACAAGATTCTTCCTATAAACGGCTTCACTCAACAACGTGCCACCCATACGCCCGTGTTGTTCATTATGTCGCTAGCGTATTTTCAAGCCATGATTGTACTCTCTTCCAGGCTGATCCAACCTTTCCCGCGTTTTCATTTTTCTGAACTTGCCCGTGACTTGTGTCTTTCTCCGTTTGCACTGGGACGGGGGCGACCTGCCTATTGTCGGTCTTTGTTCAATTTCAGTCAGCTTTCATCCCATGTAGTCGTTCAAAGAAAACGCATGGCAAAAAACGTGAGAAAGATGAGTGGGAACTCAATATCACATACACATCCCACTGGAAGCTTTGCCTTCCCTGCGGCAGCGCATTGCAATGCGATTTCGATACAGCTCAGCTGGGCGGGATCAAGCCATATCACGATCGGCAGGCGGCCGCCACCCGGCCGTGCAGAGCTCGTCGCCTCTTCCTGCACCTTCAGGCCGGTCAAGTAATTGCAGATGGGCCGGATGTATTCTTTGACCACATCACCCACGAGCTCGTCCGTCCAACCATCGCGTATGTCGAGGATGATCTGGACAAGTTGGAGCGAAGTGGTATCATACCGGCTTATGATGCATTTGGAGAAGTCGCCATAGAAAGGGTGACCGGGTTGTTCTGTGTTGACCCGAGACGCAAAGAGCACAAAAAGAATTGTGTAAGCCAACGAATATATTGAACGCATCTAGTACGATCTGATTTAGACTTTGATAGAGTCTTTGGGAGAACAAATTCGATCCGTATGAGAGAAAAGCAGGCTACGAAAATCTGTCGGTTATGACCATGCCATAAAGTCGCGAAAGGGATCCAGCTTCTTAAGAAGTGCGCAAGTAGTATTGTGTTAGGTCTTTAACCTCCTTCCGCGTTTTCCCTCTACTTCCGTCTATAGTCTAGTATTGTTATAGCGCATCTAGTGCAAGAGAGAAGTCTGAGAATGTCAGTCTAACCGGGGAATCTCAATCTTTTACGTGGACTTATCGTGGTTGCGGACCGGGACCTGTGGATGAGCTGAGCGGCACAACTCCTTTAGCGCACAGACTTCCCGATCTCCAGAAAGGGCTCACGAACCAACCCACAATCATTGGATGGCGAGCCCTACACGCGTCATTTTTGGGATAGACGGGTTTCAACGTCTGTATCGGTGTAAGAGCTTCATTATCTCGCCAAGCACTAGCTGCTACTGCACGCATAACGAAGCTACACATCGACAGTGAGGTACGTCGTAGAGAGTCATCAGCTGAGGTTTTTTGGCTGATATCAAACACACTAGCCTGTGCAACGATCTCCTGGGCAATAGCTGCATATATAGTACTATGTACCTAGGTAAGTTCCCTGCTAGGTTTCATTGCTGTAGTCAGGTCCACCTCGTTGACCGATTGTGGTTATTTTCCTGAGGGGGTGCGACACGATGTATCAGACAAAAAACCGGGCCAGCAACATAGAGGACGAGCTTCCGATTACAAATACTAAACGTCACCGCATTCCTCGCTCTTAGCAGCAAACACTTAGACACGTTCGGCTGAGTCGAAGTCCGCTTCAATGAGAGTCGTACAGCATATGAAATGCCAACGATAAGCCAGAAATGGGCGCATAACAGAGCACACGAATCCTACGGAAGCCGCTTCTGGACCATGAAGAACAGAAAGAAGGAGTTATAGGTGTGGTTTGTAGGTAGCTTTCTACACAGCATCCGGTCACAATTGCCGATCGCGACCATGCATGAAGAAGATTACATTGAAAGTTTGAATGATGATATTCCCCCCAAAATCAGGAGAGGCTGGCTCGTAACGTTTGATTGCAAAAAAACAGTAACGGGAAGTCAATAGCTACGAATCAAAACATCTCGGCAAATCGTTATAAAGTCTGGTACCGGGAGTCGAATGACACTTTTGCGAACGGCGGCCGTCAGCGTGGTGCATTGCTTCCCAGCTCATATTTTGCATTAGTTGCCGCGAGTTCGTGCATGGGCTCATTGCCGGTAACGCCTGTCTTGTCGTGGGCGCCACTGAGCTCTGCGAGATAAGCAGGCGGCTGATTTCGCTTCATGCGTCGTCGGTACAGGAACCATGCGCCGAAGCCGAGAAGGACGGCCGCAGCACCCGCAACGAGGCCAACACCCACGGCTCCGCCGGTCGACAGGCCACCTTCATCGTCTTCCTCAGGGATGACAGTAGGCGAGGGCGTAGAGCTGCTGCCGGTAGAGCTTGCCAAGGCGCTGCTGCTTGTGGCAGAAGAGGTGGAGGTGGTAGAAGAGGCGCTGCTGCTGCTTCTTGTCGCGGTTCCGCTCATTTGCTCGTTGAATTCGCCCACCAGGTTGGGAGGGAAAGCAAAGTTGCACCGCAGGAAGTTGGTCTGAGGATCGCCGACACATGAGGATGCCGGCGGACAGCAGATGCCTGTTGCGCACTCATCGGCGTCTTCCTGACCACAATACTCCCCATCAGGGGCGAAATCTGCGTAGCAACCGGTGGAACCTGGTTGAACGCAGCAACTGTTGACGTCGCTGATGTTTCCCACTTGGACACTCTCACATCTGGGGAAGACGGCGGTGGTCGAAAGGCCTAAGGGAGGAGGTCAGCGGGCGAGCGTCGATACGCGCGGGTTGGGAGAGCACGAACAGCAAAAGGTTCCTCCTCCATTGCCGGTAAAGTCCGGGAGACATGCTGTTGGAATTGAGTCCAGGCCGCAGTTGTTCCCTTGCGCCAAAATCGTGGGGAGGGAGAAATAGCACAGCAAGAGAGAACTGAAGATGGAACCGCGACTGAACCAAGCCATTGTCGACCGCGCGCTCAGCAAGCAAAAAGTCTTGACGAAGGGAAAACAGGCTCAACAAGAAGGATTGTTTTGCAAGTCGTATCAGGGAGAGAAAGAAATGAACAGAAACTCAGCTCCGCCTTCGCCCATCTTTCAGCGAAGGATCGAGGTCGTCTTGGCGAAGGATTCGCTTGTTAAGCCCTGAATCCTTCGCCGTTATCTCCAGGGGGCACGAGTGGCCCACGCATGGAGGCGAAGTCAAGCCCCCGGATGAGGCACGGCCGCTTGACCAACTGTTAGGCGCTGAGACGCCATGCGGTAAGGTGCCGAAACGAAAAAAGCAGCACCAGGACCATTCCGAGAGACGATGAGAAAAGCTTGCCCCGTTACACCAATGCTTTCACGCGAAGCGGGATTCCCGAGCCGTCGGCGTTTCAGAGACCAATCAACAAATGACGGGCCGTAACACGCAAGGCTGAGATTGATTTTTGACTTCGAGTCGGTTAAGCAACGTCGCGAGGTTATTGAACTACGTCCGAAATGAGGGAATGTCAGGAAGATCGAGGTCTCAACAGCGCCGCGTTACTTTTATACTTTTACTGCGCATGGCGAGTGTTGCGTACGGCATCGCCAGCGAGCCCCTGTTGCTCTGAACTCGGTTGCCGGTAATGATATGTATTCAGGGAAAATGCCAGCCCACTAGGGTGAGTTGTTATCTGCATGTGACATGCGGACGACATTATTACTCCGCTGTCTCACGAAGTACGGAACCACAGCGTCGTCCTCCCATTGCACGCACACGGTAGGTATTGTCTAAGGGCCATCATCAGCAGATACAAACCGAGTTGATACTCATAAAAAACAATCATGGGAATTGACCTGAACAGTCTCATGCATGAGGAACCAGATCTGCTGCAGTTGCCATTGAGCATTCCAAATGGCATACTGTGTTAGATCGATATCTCATCAGCGAGACACTTGCAGATACTGTAGCAACCCGCGAATACCTACCCATGGTATCTCATTCCGGGGCGGCTTCGTCAAGCACTGTCAAGCGCATGGAAACAAAGGGGACAAAGTAGGTGTAAGGAGTGTATCTTTATAAAGTAAAGTGAAAAAATCGATTGATCGTGATTCGTGAGGCTCGGTGCCGGGCGGCCCCAGGTGAGCTTGGCCGAAAAGAGTTCCTTAAGTACCTGTGTACCTACTCCCGAGGTCCCACCGAGAAGGAGGTTAGGCCGCATCGGGGCGGGTAATCTTTACGATTGCTTGGCAGATTAGACGCGCCGCAAATTATCACACATCCGCACGAGAGTTCTCAGGTGAACTCCGCTTGCTTGCAGCTTTAGTCGCAGTTCAATGAGTGTCTCGATCCTGAAAGGTCAGCGGATATTGCAGCGTGGCGTGGTATGTCGTCCACTTCCACTTCTCGTCGTCCGCCACTCCTCCGTCCATGCAGCAAGCAATGACTTCGCCAATACGTCCGAACTCCCGCTTGCTCGTGTGTTCGACGGCAGCGAACCTAAAGGGCCTAAACGCGCAATTGCTTGGGAACTCCTCAATGCGGCTCATCGTGGTCCGGAGTTACAGGCGCAAAAAGCCAAAGCAAAGGGACCGGCAGCCAAGGCAAAGAGACCAACAGCCAGGGCAGGGGGACCAATACCCAAGTCAAAGGGACCTATCGCCAGGGCAGAGAGACCGACAGCCAACGCAGGGGGACCGAGATTCAAAGCAAAAGGACCCACGGCCACAGCAAAGGAGCTAAAAGCTAAAGCAGACGAGCCAAACGCCAAAGCCAAGTACCACAATACTCAAGCGTCGCAGGAAGATGAGGCATTGGAATCTCCGTCGCATAAATTCTACCCTGGAGCGCCAAAAGACCTCTTCACTAAGCCGTCGGCGGCATGGAACGAGAGCACGGTCAACGCTCGGGAAAAGTGGAGCAAGGGCAACGGTTGGAAGTGTAGGATTTCCCTTGATATTCCCGAGTGCGATAGCTGGCATGGAGTTGGGACTGGTGACAAAAAGGTAGGCGCAGAACGCGACGAACCAGAGGTTGATGCTGACAACTCTCTACAGCAAGCTGCCAAAGATGCAGCGCTTCGCCATCTTTTGAGCAGACTCCACACCCACGGCATACTCCGACGGTTTCTCCTCACGGCCGATGAGCGACTGGACAGGCAGACTGTCGCTTCCGAAGCGGATGGTGTGATTGACGTCTACAACTACTGTGCCAGAGCGCTCGCGGTTCCTAAAGTCAAGGTGCAAGGCCATCCAACGTTACATGAGAAAGTCCGACAGATTGTCCAGGTGACAATAGAGCTTCCCGAGGAAGACATTGTCGTTGAAGGCAGGGCCCTGAGTCATTCCGCCGCATTCGTTGCCGCATCGATCCGCTTCAAGCGTGCGGTGGAGAGTAAGCATGCCAACCGCGCCGAGCATGCTATTGCCAAGAAGCCATCTGGATTGACCGTGGAGAATGCAAAAAACTTCATCGAATATTGCCAGGCTACTCAGAGAGACTTTCTCTTCAGCGTTCAGGTGACAATGGCCGACGGTCCCAAACCTCGGTTGCACATCGCGCAAGCAACGTTGGGCGAAGCACCTCTTGGAGAAGCCGTCACACTCGACCGCAGGGAACAGGCAGAGGCACTCGCGTATCTCACTGCTGCAGTTGCCCTGTCCGAATCCTTTCCGGAGACCCTTGAGGAATTCCAGAATGTACGGAAGAGCTCAGACGGTCGCGTACTCCTCCCGGTGACTCCGGCCGATCTTGAGCTGAACGAGGAGGCCCCGCTGATCATGCGCCGTGCTGCTGAGGAAGTGCGAAGCAGCAATGTGACGTCGCCAGGCTACCGGCTGGCGGACAGCCCTGAGATGGAGCTCCATCACAACCACCGACTTCGTCACAGGCCGCCACCGGAGCAAATGGCGCGCCGGAGCGGATTGCTGATGGACCGCCACTCCAGATACCTCAACGACCCAGCCCTCGAGGAACTGAGAAACAAGAGATCCGATCTTCCGATGAATCAGAACAGAACACAGGTGCTGAATCTGATTCAAAACAACACCTACAGTATCGTCGTGGGTGCGACGGGAAGTGGCAAGACGACTCAGGTGCCGCAGATACTGCTCGAAGACGCGATCCTGAAAGGCAACGGTGCAGAAACCAACATCATGTGCACGCAGCCTCGTCGCATGGCGGCCACCTCCGTCGCTCGCCGTGTCGCCGTCGAGCGTAATGAGGCGTTGATGGACACGGTTGGTTACCATGTGCGATTTGAGCCAAGACTTCCCATGTTCGGCGGCAGCATCACGTATTGCACCACCGGCATCCTTCTCCTGCAACTGCAGCATGCGCCGGATAACGTCATGGACACCATCTCTCACATCATCATCGACGAAGTTCACGAACGCGACATTATAATCGATTTCCTCATGATAACGCTTAAGAAAGCGATGCAGATCAGGCGCCTCGCCAACAAACCCGTTCCGAAGGTGACTCTGATGAGTGCAACGCTGGACGTCGACCTCTTTGCCAAATACTTTGAGGATCACGATGGACCGGATGGGCCCAGACCATGCCCTTCGTTGACTGTACCGGGGAGGGCATTTCCGGTACGGGAAAGATATCTCGAGGATATCATGCGGGAGCTCCGCGCTGCGCATGGCGGCGGTGAGCTGGCGACTATGCTCTCTGAACGGAAGACCAAGCAGTACCTCGCCAGCGAAAAGATCAACTACATCATGACAGGCTCCCGTGATTTTCCGTCAGCCCCAGCATTGACTGGTGGAAACGCGATCAGTTGGAAGAGCGTGCCGGATGTTGAGGAGGGCGGGGATCTTTTTGCCGCCGAGCAGGACGAGAATCTGGTGCCTGTGGGCCTCGTTGCTGCAACGATAGCTCACATCGTCCGAACCACTGCCGATGGCGCTGTCCTGGCATTTCTGCCGGGACTGGAGGACCTTGTAGCCGTGAGAGATTTGCTCTCGACGCAGCCTCTGGAGATCCCGTTCACGGACCCGTCAAGGTTCAAATTGACGCTGTTGCACTCTTCCATACAGGATGGCCAGAACGAGGTTTTCCAGCCGGTCCAGCCGGGGTGCAGGAAGATCGTTCTCTCGACCAACATCGCTGAAACGTCGGTCACCATTCCCGACATCCAATACGTGGTGGATACCGGAAAACTCAAGGAAAAACGGTACAGTCAGATGACCCGAATCACCAAGTTGCAGTGCACCTGGATCAGTAAATCCAACGCGAAGCAACGAGCGGGCCGGGCTGGCAGAGTGCAGGATGGCCATTACTACGCCCTCTACCCGAAGAACCGCTATGAGTCCCTCAGGACCATCGGGCTGCCTGAGATGCTGCGCTCCGACTTGCAGGAGATATGCCTGGATGTCAAGGCGCAGGCTTTCACCGCTCCGATCAGAGAGTTTCTGTCGGAAGCTATCGAGGCGCCGTCTCCGACTGCCGTGCTCGCCGCCATCGACAACCTCAAGGGACTCGACGCTCTCACGCAGAACGAGGACCTGACCCCGCTTGGAAAACTCCTCGCCTCGCTGCCAGTGCATCCGTCTCTGGGGAAGATGATCGTGCTTGGCATCATCTTTCGCTGCTTTGATCCGATGCTGATTCTTGGCTCGGCGATCAACGAGCGCAAACTCTTCACAAGACCTCTCGGACTGGAGAAGGAGGCCGACAAGGCTTACAAGACTTTCAGCTGCAACAGCAACAGCGATCACATTGCCACAGTCACGGCTTTCCGCGTCGCCCGGCGCATGCGGCAAGACAACGGCATTCATGCATTTCAGGCTTTCGTCCACAAGTACTTCATCCATCTGGGCGCGTTCAGGACGATAGAGAGAACCATGGACTCTATCTCACAGATTCTGGTTGATGCCGGGCTCATACCGAACACAAGCATGGCGGGGGAGATGCCCACGTATGCCGGTGATCCTTCGCTCAACAGAAACTCGGGAAACTTGCGGCTCGTCAAAGCCATCGTTCTTGCAGGCTCCCAGTCCAACATCGCCATCACCACCAGCCGGAGGTTGCTCCGCACCGCGTCCGAAAGAAGTACTATGATCCACGCTTCTTCGCTCAACCAATCGATGCGCCTATCAGAGACGATGTCCGTCCCTCAGGGCACTCTGTACGCTTACAGCACACTGAGCCAAAACCTCGAACACAATCAGATCTCACTCAGAGACACGAGTCTGGTTTCCCCTCTAACCGCAGCTCTCTTTGCCGGCCGCCTCACTCGCCAAGGGAAAAACATGGTCTCGATCGATGATTGGTTGCGCTTCTACACCAAGTCCGACACCGACCCAGCTCCCGCTCGCGCCCTCCTCGACTTCCGAGCCGCGCTAGACCAGGTATGTTTTCATTTTAGCTTCTCTTGCAGCCTTCTGACCTTCCGTCGCAGATACTGTCCCACGCCTTTGCCGACTTGGCGCGACGGGACGAGAACGGGGACCGGTTCCTGGCGGACGATCCAGTCAGGGATCGCTTCGCTCAGGCGCTTATCAAGCTCATATCTTCGGATGCTTACACCGAGCCAGACTTGACCTCTCCGCAGTTACCCGCGAGCAGACGTCCAGGACCTGTCCGGCCTCCAGCGAGACGAGCCGCTTCTACCTAAAATCTGCAATGTGACGGACACGCGGTTGCGGTGCATGCAGGAGAACTTGTAAAAAAACAGATGTAGAACACATAGAAGGATAGAGTGGCTCTCGACTTGCAGTTCTATTTGGTCTGGGCGTCTCAACCGCATTGGTCAATCTCGGAGTTGGTCCTGCTTTTACATCTAGACTCTTGACCATCTGTCTTTTTATTAATGGCATCCACACTCATGGCGTCTTCGGAGTGACTCATCGTCAGACCATGTCGGCTGTTTGGACTGGCTCAGGCCTTCGATTTTCTGGCTTCCCATCTTGTGTGTCACATGTCTGAAGTTCTTCGCAAGCGGGCAGAAAGTGTCCTGATCAATATAAGCTCGCTTTGAGCTGTTTCTGAAACACTGCATGCATGATTTCATATTTCATATCTTACTGTACAGTGGTCGGGACCCAGCATCTACTGGGCTTTTATGGCTTCTCCGCTTTCTAATCCAAATAGACAATCAATATTAGTGATCTTTCATTCTCACAGACGCGTCGTCTTCGATTCTTTGCATTATCTGTGTTTCGCCCCACCCCAATCGCCTTGTGGGGCACAAGAAAGACGATCACCGACAGGAGCCTCTTCTGCCTAACGTTGAAGGCTCTAAGGTTCTGACCCGAGCATGGAACGGTTAGAAATCTGCCCGGGTCACCATGAGAATGTTGCCTGAAAAAGCAACGCAACTTGCAACACGTATCACCAACGGCTTTTACTCCGTCATCAACCCCGCAACCGCTGCCACGTCTTGTCTCACGATGTCAGTAGGGTTAAGCGAATCTCGCGACGCTGATGCCTACAACTCATGCAAATAAGCTACTGGACCGTCCGACTAGTCTAAAGATCGCATACCACCGACATTACTTAGGTCCGGATGTTGAGATAGGCGCACTAGTTGGCACCGCGATAGCCTATCCAGACATCGAGGTCGGTTGCCTGGGCGGCAGGCTCCCGTTGCTACCGAATGCAGATCACTTCCCCGGCTCCCTCGTATTCCTCGGGATGGAGAATGCAAGAGCGTCATGGCCGATGGTTGGCTACCCAAGCTCTCGTTAGCCCGAATAACTGTCAACCGAAAGATGCAGCAACCACACTGTGAGCCCCGGGAAGATGCGAGTCGAGCGCGGAGCGAGAGCTGGTCAACGCGGTACGAGCAGCGGTCGCTTGCTCATTAAGCTTTCCGTTTGACAACTTTGAACTGCACGCAGAGCCTCGGGGTATGGACGTTACGGAACCCTATCCTTACGGAAATTCAAGGTTCAAGATATGGAATCACGGAACAATAGGAGTGATTGGCAAGAGCATTACGCATCGCAATTAGAGATTGAAGAATATACCTGCTACCTCTATACTGTGGTAAAGCCACGCCAAGCAGCAATTTCAAATCGCGGTCGGCATCTGCGGGATGAGGTCAAGGCGGGTGCGTAATGTCTCCGCCTCTATTCTTGGGGCTTCGGTCTCTTTGCCGCGATAGGTAAATAACGTCTCTTCACGTCGGCTCCTCGTCATTGGGCTTGGGCAGCGAAAAGAAATCATGCTACCTATGTGGGTAGCTCCTTTCGTTCCAAGAAGGTCGTCGTGCTGAGTTTTGGATCACGTTGCATATTTAATGCGTGGGTTGGAGTAAAAAGGGGTTCACCACCCGCTGTGATTCGTCGTTCGACCAATAATACACCAAGATAAGTACCCCTGTAACGACTTTATTCTGGAAAAGGCAAGCTTTTAAGAGGTACCTCAGTACCTAGGTACTCGAGTCACTCAACCTCAAACTAAAACCGCGGAGCAACTGTCAACCTTTCCTGGACAATATGGATATGCTACAATGTTGAAACTCTGTGGTAGCAGACAGCCCAGGACCACGCGTTTAACGTGGTCACTTGCTGGCCATGTCTACCTGTTATCCGGCGCGTCGCTTCTTCTCGACGGTTATCGAAGATCCACTCGCAGCCCTCTTGGGTTCTAGACAGCGCCACTTAGGGTGGAAGTGATAGCCCTCAGGTCTCGTCTGCAGTCTTGGCGGACCATCAGTTCCGCGTGGCTACGAAGACAGACTGATGGAGAATATCGAGCAAAGTTTCGAAACATTGAAGAGCCTCCAGCCGCGACTCCCCGAAACTGATAGAGGAAGCGAGATCACTCCTGAAAGAGCGAAGCTCGAAATAGCGCTCTGAACAGCCGACAAATATCCTTCAGCGCCTGCGAGACTTCGTTTCAAGGGAAACCCTCGCCCCCTGTCCATTTCAGATCGACAAGAACGCGCTGAGTTCGCATGAGGCAGAGATTGGAATGACGAGTAGCGTGTCTGGAAATTGCTCCACATCTCCGACCATGGCCGACTAAGCAATTACATACGCATCTTTCCGCCGCCACAGCGCGAGCCAATGAAGCGTGTGAAAGCCGGGGAGACAACTAGGGCAGCAATCGTGTGCTTACGTGCTTGCCGCTAAGGACGCTTCACGGAGGAATAAACACCATGTGGCGGTGATGTACATCTGGATGGATCACCGTCTGCAAAATGCGATTGGGGCGCTGTCGTCGTTGTGGCTTGTCTCTTTGCATCCGCACCCCCATCTCCCGTACGGCAGTCAACCCTCCCTCTTCGAGGCCTGCTGCGCATTGCGTTAGGAATTTGTGTACCGAGGGCACGGGTCACGCCGGTGATGCCGGTACGATCCACTTGACACGGACCTCTGGATGGCCGTGCGACAGCCAACGGCGCCTTGCTCCTGTCCGGCGGCCGAGGAACGAGGTTCTGCTGAAAAATAACAAGCCTAATACGGTCCTTATGCGAAAGCCCTATGTTTCGAGCACAGCGCCAGACGCGTCGACTCTCAGCTGCTCTCTGCCGCCGAGGCTCGTAGAAGGGGAGAATAGGCGATTCCGTCGGCTACCCTTCGTTTTGGTCATAGAGCGTGTGAACTGGTGGACTTGGTCCATTTCTGGGATCGAAGAGTGGACGAAGCTCTTGAGATTGTCGTCCCTGGGTTCAGCGTCTCTGCTATACCATGATTCTATTTCCGGACCTTCCTTGCCGGCGAACGGTCAACATGGCGGAACAGCTTCATGATGGAAATCCTCTTTGGGTAATTGTTCCTATGGTGTATCGATCAACGTCCTATATATCAAAAAGGCTACCGCCCCTCGATTATGATATCCAGTCGCCGCAACACAGAGCCACACCTTCAGACATTCTGTCTCGAGTCTCAGCTCGTGCACGACGTTTTCTGTCATCGATGGTCTGTGATCTTTTTATGTGCTTTTATCTATAAGTCTTCAATCAGATTCTTCACCCGCAGAGCAACCCGAGACTCTCTCGCATCTTGGTCCGCGAACGGTCATTGTGATCGCATCGGGGCCGTTTACCACCAAACTTGACTGAGCCAGCTCATACCACGCACTTTCCAAACGTCTCGCGAACCTGATCTTGCACGAAGAACCTGTCGGAATATTCTCAGACGAGCGGACGGATCTCCGCAAGGCAGGCACCTGCGGGAGGCACCAACCACCTCTCTATCGCACGTACATACCCTGCAACTTCGCGGCAGATGGCCGGTCCCGGAGGCGGTCCCTCACGACGCAGCCATACAAAGTCTCGCAAGGGATGCAAGACCTGCAAGAAGCGGCACATACGATGCGATGAGACGACACCTCAGTGGTAAGCAGCTCACTGAATCTTGGCAGGAGGGATCGGGACCCGCTCACGCATGCGCAGCCGCAACTGCACCAAGCATCACGTTGTGTGCGATTACATGGAAGCGTCGCCGACTACGTCGAGGGAGGTGGCTTTGCCCGCGCAACCGGCGGAACCGAACCTCTTGTGGACTCCAAGGATACAGCGGTCAGTAGAATTATGGCGCTCGAGCAATAGATTTCCTTTTTCAGAGCTTCAAATTCACCCTCAACCGCAATGGAACAGCTTCTCGGACACCGACCTTCGACTCATACATCATCTCTGTTCAGTCGCCAACGACATGGTCCACAACGGTTGCACCAAGTACACCATCTGGACGGAGTACATTCCGCAGTATGTTGGTTTCCGGCCTGGCATCGACGCGCCGCATCCGCAAGTACAACAGACTGACCGGGGTAACAGAGTATTGAGCACGGCCGGGTCAGAGTCTTTCGTTATGGATTCTCTGTTAGGATTCTCGGCTTCGCATCTCGCATATCTCTCCAAATCGACCGAAACGAGAAATCTCGCTTATCACCATGGAGGAGTGGCATTGAAGGGCCTGCAACAAGCCATCGGTTCCTTCTCGAAGGCGAATTCCGATGCCGTGTTCATAGCTTCGGTTCTTCTATCTTGGCAGGCAAC
>QQTW01000066.1_pt1 | contig 57902 bp, 42 predicted proteins | sample 1904831 | NCBI WGS metagenome assembly QQTW01 (sample SAMN09435610, study PRJNA476489) | Subsurface metagenome, whole genome shotgun sequencing project. | reverse complement strand
GATAGTTTTAGGTTTAATTGCTGGTGCAATTGCAAAAGCAATCTACCCTGGTCATCAAGGTGGTGGCATTCTCGGAACAATCTTGTTGGGAATTATTGGTTCTCTTGTTGGCGGTACTTTGGGTACTTGGCTGAGTACGGGAACTTTACAACTTGCGTCTACAGCTTTCAGTATACCTGGAATTGCTCTAGCTGTTATCGGCGCAATTGTTGCAGTCTTTATCTGGAACTTGTTAACTCGTCGTACTACTGTATAAAGTATAAGATATCCTTCGGTTAACAGTAAAGATATGGCGATCGCATTGTTTTAAATGCTGCTCATACTTCAGATGTAGACTCGTTTAATAGTCTATCCGCTTGACAAATTGAACCGATTTTAAAAAGCAGCCTGCTAATCCTTTTGGTGTTGGCAGGCTTAATAAATTAGCTAGTAATTTCCTAGTAATATGTTGTGGGAAGGTGTGATATGTCATCTAAATTAAATGAAAATACTCAAACAGTGTTGAAACAGTTATGGGGTAGAAACGTACCGCCCTTAACAGAAGAGCAAATAGAATTATCGATAAAAGTTTGGCAGAAAATTAAGGCTCGTATATCAGCAGAAACAAAAGCCTGAACAGAGAACAAAACTGAATCAAAGAAAGCCTATTTGTGTTGAAACAATATTCAGCTTATTGGCGCTGAAACTTTTTAATGTGCAGGTGATAAATTAGAGCATTGCCTAAAGCGCTGCCATAATGCAATTTATTCAAAATTTCCCAGCAGAATGTCCGAGCCATTACTCATAGTTGATGTACAATCCGGTTTCATCAATCCTTTCACTCATCACATTCCGCAACGAATTGCCCGTTTAATTGAGCGCAATGAGTATGCACCAGTTTTGTTTACTCGTTTCATCAACTCGACGGATGGGCCGTACCAACGATTTCTTAACTGGCATAGCTGCGACAGCGATCCAGAAACAAATATTGTCCCGGAACTAGAACCATTTGTGGAACAGAAATTTGTCTTTTCTAAGCCGGGATTGTGCGGGATGACGGACTCCTTAGTAAAGTACCTTCAGCAGCAGCATATTGAAAAAGCCTTCATCGTCGGTATTGATACCGATATGTGCGTATTGAAAATCGCAATGGATCTTTTTGATCTTGGCATTGAACCGATTGTGTTTACCGATTGCTGCGCTAGTACGGCAGGCTTACAGGCGCATCTTGCTGGATTAGCGGTACTCAGTCGGAATATAGGCGCTCAACGATTACGTGATGCTGGACTTGGTGGTGGGTTTTTGGCAGCGCCTTAAACTAGACTAGTTTGCGCGGGATGAGTTTTAACTTTCAAGCGATAATAACAAGACTAGCTAAAATTCCCAAAATCCACGCTAAAACACGATGAAAAGACGCGATTTGTTGATTGTATCCGCAGGTATTGCTACAACAGGGTTAATAGTAGCTGGAAGCAAAACTGTGGAAGCACAACCAACTTTAAAAGGTGAAATTGTTACGCTTGCTAACGATTTGCAGGGATACTACGTCCGCCCCCAAGGCAATGGTGCTTTCCCGGCGGTGATGGTAATTATGGAAGCGTTTGGGCTGAATTCTAATATCAAAAACGTGTGCGATCGCCTCGCCAAAGCAGGTTATGCTGCCCTAGCACCAGACTTCTATCACGGCGATATCTACGAATACACAGATTTGCAAAATGCGATCGCCAAGCTCAAAAACTTGAATGATGACACCGTAATGGCTGAAGTCGGCAAGGGGCTAGAATTTTTAGCCGGCCGTCAGGAAGTAGCTGCCGATCGAGTCGGGGTGATGGGCTTTTGTATGGGTGGACGGTATACTTTTCTAGCTAATGCCGTTCACGCCGACAAATTTAAAGCAGCAGCAGCTTTTTATGGGGCTGGAATTGCACCAGAAAAAGACGCTTTAGGAAGGCAGCCACTGCTAGATCGAGCAGCAGCAATGCAAGCACCAATCATGTTAGTCTACGGCGCAGATGATGAATCCATTGCTCCTGACGAACACGGAAGAATTGCCCAAGCTCTTTCTACTGCTAAAAAGCGTTATATACTAAGCGTTTTTCCCAATGCTGGACATGGTTTTTTAAGCGATCGCCGTGATAGCTACGCAGCCGCCCCAGCGCGAGAAGCATGGCAGATGACGATGAATTTTTTCAGGCACAATTTGACGTAACTGTAAAGCAGTACTGGCGATCGCATCCATCGAGTCGCCCCCAAAAGTATTACATCTAGAAACCGCTATCCTGACATTAGTTAAGTCAACCGCTGAACTAGTAAGTCGTAAATCTTTTGTTGTAAGTCGTAAGTTAAAGAAAGTACTTTCAGTGCTTTAGATCTGATGCTAGGACTAAAAACATTGCGTGTTCACTTACGTCAATTCTTTGTCACTGGCTGCGATTTCAATGCTATTAGTTGTAACCAGGGATCTGAAAACATTGTATATTCACTTACGACTTACGAGTTACGACTTATTTAGTCTAGCTGCCCGAATCTATGGAAGTAATACACTCTCATTGTGCAGGTTTGGATGTTCAAAAAAAAATAGTATATGCGTGTTGCATTAAACCAGTAGCCAAAGGCGAAAAAACTACTCAGATACGTAACTTTAACTACACAATACAGGATTTATTAGCATTATCCGATTGGCTAGGCAGCAATAGCATTACTCATGTAGCATTGGATATTACAGAAGAAGACTGGAAAACTATATATCACCTTTTAGAAGCTAATTTTAACGTTTTAGTTTTGAATGCCCAACGTATCAAGGACGTTCTCGGACACAAAACTCAAATAGCAGATGCAGAATGGATGGCTGAACTGTTGCGTCACGGCTTGGTACGCAACAGTTTTATCCACCCCGTACCACAAAGAGATCTGCGTGACTTAATTCGCCACCGCCATTACTTAGTGCAGGAACGAGCCAGTGTAGTCAATCGCCTATATATAGTTTTGGAGTCGGCTAATGTGAAACTATTTTCCCAAGTAAGTGATGTCATACACACTTCCGCTCGTACCATGCTCGAAGCCATAGCGCAGGGGGAAAATCCTTCGTCTGATGTCACAGATTTAGCCAAAATCAGCTTGAGTCAACAACAGCAATCTGAACAAGCGTATTTTAGACAAGTGCGATCGCACCATCGCTTCTTAATTGCCAATTATTTGGATCGTATTGACTTCATTGATCGACAAATCGGTGTTTTCAATACCAAGATTGCCGAATACATTCAAACAAAAATTAATCGCCCAGCAATCCAAGATTCTAATCAAAATCAAATCCAGCCAACTACACAGTCCAATACTTCGACCTCGACAAAAGCTGCTTCTGCTAAACTGATTCCCAGTTGGGAAGAAGCCTTAGCAGCTTTCCTCAATGGCAAAAGGGTCTAAAATCATTTTGGATTTTAGAATTTGAGACGAGCAAATTTTAATTTGAGATCTACCAGCCTAAAGTCATGAAGTTGCGATCGCGGCTTTGAGAGTGTGACAAAACTCTGCGATCGCTTGCAATCCCCGTTCGGGCGTGTCTTCTGCCAAGCGTTTAACGAAAGCACTACCAACAATTACTGCATCTGCTCCCCACTGTTTTACCTGACGAGCGTGTTCTGGTTGAGAAATACCAAAACCAACAGCAATCGGTTTATCAGTTATTTGCCGCAGCTGTTGTAATAAATCATTAACTCGCTCATCCAAACCCGAACGCATTCCAGTCACGCCAGTGACACTAACTAAATAAATAAATCCTTGCGAGTGACGGGCAATAGCCTCAATCCTTTGACTTGAACTAGTAGGCGCTACCAGCAATATCACCTCAATTCCATACTTAGCAGCACAAGAAAGTAAATTTTCTGCTTCTTCTAGCGGCAAATCTGGTACTACTAAACCCGCCACCCCAACAGCAGCTAACTTTTGTAAAAACGGTTCACCCCGATACAAAATTGGGTTGTAGTAAGTAAACAGAATAATGGGCGATCGCAAAGATGGAATCACACGCTCAACCAGATCCAGCACTTGCTCTAATTTGGTTCCACGAAGCAAAGCACGGGTAGCTGCTGCTTGGATCGTTGGGCCATCTGCCAACGGATCGGAGTAGGGAACCCCTACCTCAATCATCGCTGCACCAGCTGCGTCTAGAACCATTAGCGCCTTAGCTGTTGTCTCTAGATCTGGATCGCCAGCAGTGATAAATGGAATCAACGCGCACTCCCCACCTTCGCGCAAAGACTTAAAGCGCTCTGAAATCGAGGTCATCTTTATTAAGTGTGAAGTATGAAGTATGAAGTATGTAGAGACCCGATATATCGCGTCTGTACGATCGCGCGTATGAAGTATGAAGGATGAAGTGTGTGTTAGAAGCGGCGCGTAAGAGCAGTATCAAGTGTGAAGTATGAACTATGAAATATAAAAGTTTATTTTAAGCCTTCAGCCTTCAGCCTAGCCTTCGGCAACGCGATCGCGTTCAGCCTTCATCCTTCGCTATTTCAGCCTTCAGCCTTTAGCCTTCAGCCTTTCTTCCTCTTCTATTTCCATTTGGAGCTTAGCCAGTTCTTCGGGGGTTAGCTCCTCCAACCTCTTCTTCAAAAACGCTTCTTCATATGCCGCGCGTTGTTGGTGATAAGTCATCTTGTGTTTTCCCACTCGTAAGACATAAGTCACCACCCAGCCAATTAAGCCACCCACTAACAAAAGCTGGCTCCAGATCCCAGCTGCCATACTCTCTAAGCCAGCTATTTTTAGAACTATATATGATAGCCCTCCGGCAGTAAAAATGCCCAAAGTAATACCAATTGCCTCAATTCTTCGCATTGCCAAATATCTTTGATGTGTTGTTGGTCATAAGTCAATTGGTCATTTGTCGTTTGTCATTTGTTCTTTATCTACAAATGTGGACTCTTGACTCTTAAGCCATGACCATAACTAATGACCCATAACTAATGACCAATGACCAAGATAGCTTCTACCCCTGAACTTGTCGCCGTTGGGGGCGGAAATTTATAAATGGAGCCAGAACTAGCAGACCGGGAAAGAAAAAGAACACTAGAAAGTACATAAAGCTACGCTCAAAGGAGCTAGCTACATACCATCGCTGTTTCAGATAGAACAAGACAGCAAGTGGAACGGCTAACAAGTAAGCTCCACCCAAAGTTAGATATAGTAGCGCTACCACCATAATGCTTTAGTGCAAAGTAGAAGAATAAACTTGCGCAATCGCCCTTGAACAGGCAGAGGAATTTTCCGCCTTGGGCGCAAACGCTGTTCTTAACTATTGTACCGCTTCTAGCTTGTCTTGAGATTGACAAAAAATTTACTGCATCTTGTTGCAGAATTTTCCCTTTTCTGGTGGAATAGATAAGCGGGGTATTTATCCCCTGTAGCGGCGGCATACGCAAACTCCAATGGGGGCGTGGCGGAATGGTAGACGCTACGGACTTAGAAAACTGAGCCTTGATAGAGAAATCTATCAAGTGGAAGCTCTCAAACTCAGGGAAACCTAAATCTGGTGACAGACATGGCAATCCTGAGCCAAGCCCTAGAGATTTTAGATTTTAGATTTACGATTGTTCTTCAATCCAAAATCCAAAATCCAAAATCAAGGGAAGGTGCAGAGACCCGACGGGAGCTACCCTAACGTAGTTACAGGCATAAATGTCTGTTGCACAAAGACGAGGGTAAAGGGAGAGTCCAATTCTCAAAGCCTTTTGAGTTTAACTTAAAAGGCAGTAGTGAAAGCTGCGAGAGAATGAAAATCCGTTGACCTTAAACGGTCGTGTGGGTTCAAGTCCCTCCGCCCCCATAATCAAATAGTTTATAGAATAGCCTAACAGCAAAGTTGAACTTGAAAGTTCAACTTTTTTTTTGGATATTTAAGTATCAGAAATGTCTAGACAAAGCTTAAGCCGCAAATCTCGTATAACTTTAGGCAAACTTTTTTCATCGTTATCAGTAAATTTATCAAGTAGCAATTAAGGCTTTACTGCGTACTTTTATTAAAAAAAATGAAATGATTAAATTAATAATTGTATGGGTGTGAAAATTTATTATTTAAGTGAAATTACGGAATAATTCTACCTATATTTATCAGGATTTTACATATAAATACTATATCCAACTGATAAATATTTAAATTATAATTCCTAATATAAAACACCTAAATGTAGCTCAGCTTAACAGCTTCTTGAATGGGAAAGGCATTGTATGGTCAATCGCTTTGTTTATGATACCGCTGGCTTGCCCATTGAAGAGCAAGCCGCCGAAATGATTAATTCAGCCCCAACAATTTGCAGTATTGAAGAAGCGCAAGAAATCATCTACAGCTTTTTCATAGACATTGTTAAGCAATGGACTCCAGAAGCTGTTTTACAGGAGTTTAGGCATATATTTATTCAAGACAATGACTCACTTAGCTCTAATCCTGTTCGAGCAATATATGAAATTGTTTTTGCTAATAAGCCAGAAGAATTTCACTACACTATAAAACTGGTTTGCTATATAGTAGTCAATAATTGGGTTGCCAAAAGAAATAACAATTATATCCAAAAGCTGATTGAAATACTTAACGAGCCAATTATTAGGCGAAGATCCCTCTCACCAATGATAGATCGCCTAAGAAAATGGATACAAACTTTTCTTGAAAGCAAAGACTATCAAGAACTTGAGTTATACGCTCAAACAAAAGTTCAAGCTCGAAGTCGTTTGAGTAATCGAGCCACTTCTATTTTATTATCTTCTCAATATAACAATCCAACAAACCCAATTGAACAGCGAGAAGCTGCTAAAAATAGAGCGCTGCAACTCAAATGTAGATTTAAGTTTGATTTAGCAATGTACATGACTCGTTTTGAGTCCGCTACCACTACAAATTCCCTTTGTCAAAATCCTACAGAAGTAGGAGACGAAGTTTTACGTATCATCAAAATAATTGTAGCAAAGCGAGATACTTCTAGTTATCTCAATCTTGCTGATAAATTTACGGGTGAAATTCGGCGTAAAAATTATCAGCAATTTAAGCAGAGCTTGCAAAGTTATCTAATGTGTACTGGAGAAAATCAAAAACTTGTTGATAGTTTAAGTGTAAACTTAAGCCAAAAGCTAAATTCTTTGTATGCAGTACATAATGATAAAGTATTGACCGATCGACTTTTGCTGAAAACTTGTAATAAATTAATTGAATACTTAACAACATAAAATCGCCGTCAACCGTCTAAATTATTAATAATATTAATGAATGAGGGCCATCCATTAACTGCGGTCGTTTTATTGCTGAAAATTGTTTTAATTTGTAAACCTGCTCGAATTCACTTAGAATCCTGTATTGCTGATTCGATCGGATATTATGACAAGTTTCCTGAAGAATCTATTTGGATGAAGAATTTTATTGAAATTTTCAATATCTATGTTTGCTATTTATGCTGATAATATGTTGATTTAGAATTGTTATTAGAGCTGAACCTTGATAAAACTTGCGATCGCGCGAAAGCTGGTAAACTCAACTCCTCCGTAAAGAAACAGGTATTTCTTTCGTGTCATTTGTACATAGGGCGAAGCCCTTCCCGTAGGGTATGACAAATGACAAATAACAAATGACATATTATCTTAAGCGTTGTTCGTCCAACCACGCTAAGCCAGCCCCAAGAGCTTCAGCGAGGATGCTCACTAAACGATACAAAGAGATCGCGCTAATTACCCAACCAGGAGAAAAGCTTTGCTGCAAAAGAGCGATCGCTGTAACTTCAAATACACCCAAACCTCCAGGCGCACCAGGAATCACCAAACCCAATAACCAAGCCAAACTAAAAGCCCCTATTAATAAAGGAATTTGGCTTGTTTCCACAGATGTGAGAGCTAATACAGTTAACAAAAAGCCAGCGCTACGTAGTCCAACAAAACCTAATTCTCCAAGTATTGGTCGCCAGGGATAGCGTTTGACTTGAAAAGCAGTAGTATCAACTGTATCAGAAGTTGATTTTAACTTTAATCGACTAAAAAAACGAACTGCTAAATTCAAAAATTGGGGATGAAGTGCGATCATCGCAGTAGCTAAAACGAATATAAGTAATCCCTGGAGATTGCTCTCGATACCTATCGCTATAAATTCGATACTAAGTAAGGCAACTATTAAAGCAGCCGCTGCCATTAATAAGGGTTCCAACAACACGCTCAGAGTAGCCACATTAGCTTTTACGCCAGCATTTTTAGCAGCCAGAATTCGCCCATAAAAGTGCCAAATATTACCAGGTAAATACTTAGCAATATTGGTTTTGAGATAGACTTGAACGAATTGAGAATTCGGTACGGGTTGATTTAATTCATCAAGTATCCAAGTCCAAACCCAAGCAGACCAAATATGTGCAAACAGTGTCACACCTAAAGCGATCGCCAGCGTTGCCCATCCTAAACCTGTGATGCGGATAGCTGCTACTTCATGCCAGTTATCCTTAAAAGCTTTCGCTAAAAAAAACAGCGTCCCGCCCAATATTAACCAGCGGCAGTAAAGTTTGAGGCGCGACAAAATTTCCTGCATTGAGTTGCGAATGTGAATCTCTCTCTAGTTAGAAAACAAGCGGTTGGCAGCGTGAGCGAAATGTTACCTTTGCTAGATGTAGCGATCGGACGTAATTGCGTAACGTTAACAATTGGTGGTCAAATTCCGTCCAGTTTATAGGATACTGCTAATATGCGCTTCCACCCAACTATTGTTGCGATGAATTGTTATGTCTATAACAATACTATTACTTACAAGCGATAAATACGAAGTGGAATTAATAGCATAAATTTGACTGGCTTGAAGTTAAAAGGAGGATATTGTGAACAAATTGATCGCTTTCTTTAAAAAACTACAACTGCGCCGATCGCTCACTATTTTTTTAGCAAGTGTATTACTGATTTTTAGCACAGCCTGTAACAGTGCTACTAATGCCCAAGGCGCAAATCCAGACAATCCTGCTGTACAAGCGGGTGGGATGAATAATCCTTATAAGAACGGTGGAGATAGTTACACAGACTTAAAAATGTCCACAGATCCTAAAGTAACTAACACCAATAAATCCAAGGGCGATCGCGCTGACTTGCAGCTAAACTCACTCCAGCTAATTGCTGCTGCTAATTCTGAAACTATTCTTTACCCAGGTGCTGAGGAACCAGCAGGTAGAGCAAAAAAAGAAGCAGAACTACCTATTAAAACCAGCAAAGATTTTCAGCAGCCTGAACCAGGTGGCTTAAACCAGCGAAATGCAGATTTGGGAGAGCGATTTGAAAATCGAGTTGAGAAAGCGCAAGAGGCTTTTAAAGAAGCTGGTGCATTCTTGAAAGATAAGGCCGATGAGGCAGGTGAAAGACCTGAAGCGCAAAGCAATCCTGCTTTACATAAATAGAAATAAAACTCGTTCTGGGAGTTTAACCCAGCATCAAAGCGTCTCTCGATTCGCTCCCACATCCGGTGTTGAAGAGGCACTTTTGCGCAGTTTTTGACTCGCTTCTAGCTTAATGAAAACAAAATGGAGTATTGGTAATGAACAAACTCATAGCTGCAATTAAAAAAATTCGTCTAGGACAAATCCTAACGACTTTTATGGCGGGGATTTTGTTGTTTGTTAGTACAGCTTGCAACAATGGCCCAGCACAAGCAAAAAATCCCGATGGAGTCGTAACCGGGCGCAGACAAGAAGTCCCAGCAGGAGAGCTAGCAGTGCCAGGGAAGAAGAATCCCAGAGTGGAAATTCCTGGGGGTACTGCGACTTCTCCCGACCCTGATGTGGTAAATAAATTCCAGGGCGGGCCGACAATGAATGAGTTTAGTGATGTAGATCCAAGAGCCGAAGGCTTAGAGAAAGCTGCTTCACAAAAGGCTCAAGCGCTGAAGGAACAGGCAGAGCGGAACGTCATCGACCAGACTAGCAACGTGGGAGAAAATACCAAACGTATCCTTGACAAAAAGGGTGAAAACGTTGACGAAATAGGCGAAAATCTCAAGCGTAATGCTGAAAGTGCCCAGGAAAAAGCTAAAGGAACCGCTGAGAATTTTGCCAAAGGAACAAGTCGCGGGACTGAAAATATCAAGGAAAATACTTCTGATGCACTAAGAGGCGCGAACAGAAGTGCAAGCCAAGCAGCTGAAGATGTGAAGGATTCGGCTAAAGACTTAACTAAGGGTGCTAGCAAAGCAGCTGATGAAGCTAAATATTCAGCTAAAGACTTAAATAATAGTGCTAGCAGAGCGGCTGATAACGCTCCTGGTTTTTTCCAATCAAAGATTAATCAAGCTGCTGAGAGCGCGCAGCGGAATTTAAACAAGGCAGGTAATGCTGTCAAGGATGTAGTTGATTAATCTGCTGACAATTTTAGGGGTGGGCAATGCCCACCCTACTTAAGCTGGGAACGAGAATTAGGAATTATTTTCATACCAGGTGTGCAGCACTAGCCGATGAACTTCCAGCCAAGAAAGGTTATGTTGCTGTGCTAATTGAACACAATCCTCATATTCTGGCTGCACGTTGGCTATTGCTTTTTGCTCTCCTCCAATCCAAGCCACTTTTACCCGCGCTACACCATAAGTGGTTTCAACTGATTGGATTTCCCGTTGGAGAACGGAGCGTTGTTGAATCGAGCGACGAATTCCCAGAGTAGTGGTTTCCCGAAAGAGGATGGCTTCGCAACTGGATAAGCGATCGAGATGGCAGATTGCAGCGAGCAAAACCCCTGGACGAGATTTTTTCATTCCGATGGGTTGGGTAAAAACATCTAATGCTCCAGCAGCCAATAAAGCATCAAATACATAACCAATTGCTTGCGGACTTAGATCGTCGATTTGAGTTTCTAATACAGCAATAGTTTCTAAATAAGGGCTGGGATTAAATTTTTGTAGAGACGTTTCGTGCAACGTCTCTACAGTTGTGCCCAGCCAGAGGCGTAAAATGTTGGAAATTGGTAGATCGCGCGAACCCGCTCCCAGTCCTACCCGTTCGATTGTCATTGCTGGTGGAGAACCAAAATCTTGAGCTAGGGTAGTGGCGATCGCAGCCCCTGTGGGTGTCACCAGTTCCCGTTCAATGCCATTACTATAAACTGGAGTGCCGCGCATTTCCCACAACTTCAACACTGCTGGTACTGGTACCGCCATCTGACCGTGTGCAGCCCGCACCGTCCCGCCGCCTGTTGGTAGCGCCGAGCAATACAATAGAGGTAATCCGGCAGAATTGCTCTCGATTCCCAGCCAATCTAAACCCAGACAAGTCCCGACAATATCTACAATCGCATCAACTGCACCCACTTCATGAAAATGAACTTTTTCTGGAGGAATGCCATGCACCGCCCCTTCTGCTACTGCTAGTTGACGAAAGACGGCTAAACTCCAAGCTTCTGCTCGTGGTGGTAATTCAGCTTGCGCAATCAAACGTTCTATTTCTGGTAAGTGCCGCCCGTGATGGTGAGAATGATGGTCGTGGTGGTGCGGCTGGGTTAATATATCTACATGAACTTTTGTTGCTAACTGACCATTGCGATGGACGCTTTGAGCGTTTAACTGATATTCCTGTTCAATGCCCAATTTTTTGAGCCGCTCGATCAGGTACTCTAGGGGAACGCCAGCACTGACGAGCGCTCCCAGGCACATATCACCAGCAATACCAGTAGGACATTCGAGATAAGCTAGCTTGGTCATATTCAATGCATGGCAAGTGAAAATTGTCAAGGATAAAGGATGTACGCGAAGCGTTGCCGAAGGCTAGGCAAAAGTATGAAGGATGAAGTGTGAAAAGTTCGGGAATTGTTAATTATTAATTGTTAATTGGAGAATCACGGCAAAGTGATTAACTATTAGCCTTCATCCTTCATCCTTCATCCTTTCCCTCACCCTAAATCTAAAATGGCAAAGATTTATACTGTTCATCCGAATAACCCCCAAGTCCGTACAATAGACTCGGTTAAGGACGCACTGCAAAATGGTGCGGTGATGCTTTACCCTACCGATACAGTGTATGCGATCGGTTGCGATCTCAATTTCAAGTCGGCAGTGGAAAGAGTGCGCCAAATCAAACAGCTAGCCAACGATAAACCGCTAACTTTTCTGTGTCCTTCTCTTTCTAATGTGGCAACTTATGCCAGGGTAAGCGATACAGCTTATCGAATTATGAAGCACCTCATTCCAGGGCCTTATACTTTCCTCCTCCCAGCAACAAAGTTGGTGCCACGATTAGTTCAAGATCCTAAGCGTAAAACTACTGGGATCAGAGTTCCAGATAGTGCTGTATGCTTAGCTTTGTTGAATGCTTTGGGCAATCCAATTATTTCTACCTCGGCTCACTTATTGGAGGATGAGCAAGGGCGCGCCTTGACGGGGGAAACACAAAGCAATATCTCGCGGGTGGAACTGTTTGACAGTTTAGACAAGTTGGTTGATTTAATTGTGGATGATGGTTCAGAGCCAGGTTATGAGGTTTCTACCATTATCGATTTAACAACAGATTCTCCAGCGATCGCGCGCAAGGGTAAAGGCTGGGAGGAAGTAGCAGCATGGACTTAGTTAGGGTTAGAAACTTGGGGACAAGGGAAATAAAAAAATAAATATTGTGACTTCTGGCTCCTGTCTTCTGTCTCCTGTCTTCTATAGATAAACTTTTTGTATATATCTAAAATTCTGATATTTAATATTCATGCTCATTCGTGTTTTATTTTGCTAAGGTATTCTTAACATAATGAAATAAAAAATTTGCCTTTAACGCCAGTGGATGGTAATGACTTTGGTTACAAGCTAAAATTTGCAGTCAGCGCGATCGCAGGCGGGCAGAGGCAATATGTTAAAGCAAGTAGACGAACGTATATTCGTTCAGAGGCGGTTATGGCTGTTGATTTTGCCCGGACTACTATTCCTGCACGCCAGGATTTGCAGGGAGTTTTTCAAACCGTTGATGCAAAGAGTTGTCCTCTATTTTTTAACTTCCATATGCATACTGTCTATTCCGATGGCAGATTACAGCCGGAAGAATTGATCGAGCAGGCAATTTCTATTGGTCTAAAAGGGTTTGCGATCTCAGATCACCATACAGTGGAAGGCTATCAGATCGCTCAACGTTGTTTAAAAGATTGGCTGTGGCATCATCCCCACGAGGAAAACCGGGTTCCTCAGCTATGGAGTGGGGTGGAAATCAATGCTAGGTTACTTGAAACCGAGGTACATATTTTAGGTTATGCCTTCGATCCGATTCACCCTTGTATGCAACCATATTTGCAAAGACACACTACAAGCGGTGAAGACTATCGTGCAGTTAATGTGATTGCTGCCATTCATCAAGCAGGGGGATTGGCAGTATTAGCTCACCCAGCGCGTTATAAGCGATCGCACTTTGACTTGATCCCAGCTGCTGCCTCTTTGGGCATCAACGGCGTAGAAACATACTATGCTTACAACAATCCTAACCCCTGGCAACCCAGCCCAATAGAAACCAAACAAGTGGAACAGCTAGCCGCGATGCACGGGTTGCTGAGTACCTGCGGTACAGATACTCACGGTCGCAGTCTCCTCCAGAGACTCTGATCTCCTTTGCAGTGAAAGACTTTTCGTTATGGCATCTGGGGAAGGTGGGGGATCTGAGGGAGAAATGATAGATAAATTCCTCCTTGTCCCCTTGTCCTTCCCCTAGCCCCTAGCCCCTAGCCCCTACAACTGCAAAAGCTTCCCAAGCGGTTCCCTTATATCCATATTGGAAAATTTCTGGATGTAAAATTTCTGCCATAATTTCCAGAGAATCAACCAGCCGAGGACCTGGACGGTTGAAGTAAGAATTTCCATCAGTAATGTAAACTCTTTCGGTCTTGACAGCGCGTAAGTTTTGCCACTCTGGACGCTGGGTTAATATTAGAGCTTCTTGAAGAGTGCGGTTTAAATCTAAGCCGCAAGGCATGAAAACAATTACATTGGGATCAGTTGCTACCAGCGTTTCCCATTTGATTTGACCAGAAGGCTGACCCACAGCACTAAATAAGGGTTGACCTCCTGTAATGGTGACTAATTCTGGAATCCAATTACTAGCAGTCATGAGTGGATCGATCCACTCTATACAAGCGACAGTGGGCAATTCAGTCAAGGAGAGTCCTTCGAGCTTTTGCTGACAAATTTTGATTCGAGACTCTAAATTTTCTATCACGCGGCGCGAATCAACTTCCATAGCTTTGGCAATTGTTTCAATATCAGCCAATACATCAGCCAAAACGTTAGGTTTTAAGGAAATAATTTGCGGGTGAAGGTGGGTGTGGGTGGCAACTGCCGCTTCTACCTCTTTGAGGCTAACAGCACAAACATCACACTGATCTTGAGTCACAATGTGGGTAGGCTGCAACTGCTCCAAAACATCAGTTTTAACTTGATAGATGCTAAGGGCAGATTGCAATAATTCATTGATATCCTGATGAATCTTGGCACTACTTGCGCCTGAGTTGATTCGTGCAGAGGTGCAAACCGGACGCGATTGAATTTCTGGGGGGTAGTCGCATTCATGCGATCGCCCTACAATTGCATCCGTTAACCCCAAAGCGACTAAAATCTCTGTCGCGCCAGGAAGGAGGGAAACAATTCTGAGATTTTGCTGATTCATAAATTTGTTTTCCATCTAGCTAGTAATTGCCTAAATTATTTAAATTTTTTATAAGAGATATATGAGAGATAAAACTCGGTTCTAAAAAAAGTTTATTTGAACTAGAGACTCTAAAAATCAACCGTTAGGATTACCTATACTCATAGAAGGAGTAATATTAAAAACTTTAATGTTATTTGTCCTTTGTTCTTTGTTCAAAACCAAGCCTCTCGACTAATAACTCTTGACAAATGACGAATGACAAATGACGAATGACGAATGACTAATAACTCTTGACAAATGACGAACTGTGACGAACATGACTTTAGAACCACTGAAAATTTTGCTGGTGGAAAAAAAAACCGCATCTGGGCAACTGGTTCAGGAAATGTTACGGTCAGTAAAGAATTCGTTTCAACTGGCGAGAGCTACAAGTGTAAAAGCAGCACTGGCTTACTTGGCAACAGAACCAGTGAGTGTAGTCTTACTCGATTTACCACTGACAGAAAAACAAGGCTTGAAAGCACTCAGCCAAGTGCATGAAAATTACCCTAAAGTAGCGATTGTGCTAATGTGCGACTTCAAAGATGAGGCGCAGGCTCAACAAGCATTAGACATGGGAGCGCAAGAATATTTAATTAAGGGACAAATAGAGCCTCAATTGTTGGTACGGGTGCTGCGATATGCAATCGAGCGTCAGCAGTGGCGCGATATGCTGCAATCACAGCAGTTCCAGCAAACAGAAACTGGAGGCACTGTATATTGTGTTGAAGTTGGAAAAGACATCACACAACCCCAGAAGACACAAACCGAGCGTCAAGAGCGCGATCGCCTACTTAAAGGTGTAGCCACCGCTACTAATCATTTATTAACCATCAAAGATTTCCCTAAAGCCATGACACTTGCCTTGTCTGCTTTGGGCAATGCTTGCCAAGTAGATCGAGTTTACATCTTTGAAAACCATCTCGATCCAGATAGAGGCGAAATGCTAACGAGCCAGCGCTTTGAGTGGACAAATCCTACCGTTGAGGCGCAAATAGACAATTCCGAACTACAAAACTTGTCTTACGCAACTTTCTCGCCCCAATGGTATGAAAATTTGGCTGCTGGTAAACCAATAGGCGGCATAGTCAGAGATTTACCACCTAAAGAGCGGCTCTTCCTCACAAGTCAGAATATTTTGTCGCTCTTGATTGTACCGATTTTGATTGAAGGTAAATTTTGGGGCTTGATTGGTTTCGATGATGTCAAAAGCGAACGGCAGTGGACAGAAACCGAACTAGCAACGATCGCAGCCGCAGCACTCAGCATTGGCAGCTCAATTATCCGCAACCAGAGTGAAATTGCCCGACAAGAAAGTGAAGTGCAATTCCGTGCGATCTTTGAAAAATCCAGTATTGGCATTAGCTTGGCAAATCTGGATGGATCGATGATAGATATAAATTCTGCCCTGTGTAAAATGTTGGGTTACAACCGGGAAGAGTTGTTGACCATGCGCTTTGTCGATTATACCCATCCGGATTATGTGGCAGCAGATCTAAAACTTTTCCAAGAACTAGTGACGGGAAAGATCGACTATTACGAACTAGAAAAACTTTACATCCACAAAGATGGGCGCTTAGTTTGGGGGCATCTCAATGTCTCCCTTGTTCGAGATAGTAGCGATAAACCTAAATTTATCGTTGGCATGATAGAAGACATTACAGAGCGTAAGCAAGTAGAGAGGGTCTTACGCGATAGTAAGGAGGCAGCTGAAGCTGGGAGTCGTGCCAAAAGTGAGTTTTTGGCAACTATGAGTCATGAATTAAGAACACCTTTGAATGCAATTTTGGGGTTATCCCAGTTGCTACAGCAAGAACTGTTTGGCAATCTTAATGCCAAGCAAAAAGAGTATGTCAAATGCATTCATAGCAGTGGCGAACATTTATTAGCATTGATTAACGATATTCTTGACCTTTCCAAGGTAGAAGCGGGTAAAGAAGAACTGATGCCTGTAGCACTGAACGTGCAACAGTTGTGCGATTACTGCTTAAATATTGTCCGCGATCGCGCTTTAGACAAGAATTTGCAATTGAGCGGTCAAATCGATCCAAATGCAGATATCTGCATTGCTGATGAGCGACGAGTTAAGCAAATGCTGTTGAATTTGCTGACAAATGCGATTAAGTTTACTTCTAAAGGTAAAGTGTCGCTGACAGTTGAAAAATTACCATTAGGCATTGCATTTAAGGTATCAGATACAGGCATTGGCATTGAGCCATCTCAGTTAAACTTGCTGTTTCAACCATTTAAACAACTCGACAGTCGGCTCAATCGTCAGTACGAAGGAACTGGTTTAGGTTTGGCATTGACGCGCAAGTTAGCGCGGTTGCATGGTGGCGATGTCACGGTGAAATCGACTTTAGGGGAAGGTAGCGAGTTCACGCTGCTCCTACCAGGCTATTACCAAGAACCAGTGCGTGCGGTGTCTGCTTCTTTTGCGCCACCTTTACGACAAGAACAAACTGAGACTGAAAAATCAGATTTTCCCAAATCTACAAGCGGGCAAAAAATATCTCCAAGCAAGCGCATTTTGCTGATGGAAGGTGATGAACACCATGCTTTGTTGTTGCAGGATTATCTCAAGAGTGCAGGCTATCAAGTGAAATATATTCAACAGCCGAATAGCTTTTTGGAGACAGTGCGATATTTCAAACCAAGTTTGATCTTATTGGCTGTGTTGTTACCAGATCGAGTTAAAGGATTAGATTTGCTGCAAGATCTGCGGCAGGAACCACAATGGCGAGAATTACCAGTGGTTATTGTCACATCAAAAGTGATGACAGGCGAACGCGATCGCTTTTTCGCCGCTGGCGCTAATGATTACGTAGGTAAACCGATTGGCATTGCTCAAATTGAAACAATTTTGATGCAATATCTTAGTTAATTTGTCAATAGTCATTTGTCATTTGTCCAAAACTATCACATCGATCCTTTGCTCGATCGCCTATCATCACTAAAAATTAGATGTACATCAGCTTACCTTTGCTTCTGTGATGAGTGCTGAAAGAGTGATACGTAGTGCCATGTTTGAATCAGGTTGCCTTGCATCAGGGCAGCAATAGCGCTGAGAGCTTGTAGTTCTGGTAAGTTGGGTTTTAGTGCCAAAGCGGGTTTGAGGGCTGAGGAGGCTGCTGCACCATTCCAGTTGTATAAATGGACAAAGGCAAGATAGGCGTAGGCGTAAGGATTTTGCCTGTCTAGCTGAGTGACACGTTCAAAGGCTGCGATCGCACCTGGAACTTTTTGTTGCAACACGTTTGCTAAACCTAAAGTATATGCCCATTCCAAGTTCTGTGGTTCTTTTTGCAGTCGGTATTCCATTGCTAGCTGCGCTTGAACCAAGTAGTCTTGAATTGGATCGTATTGATTAATTCGGCCGACTTCTGCAAACACTCGATCTAGTGCTTTTATACCTTGAGGTAGCGCAGAAGCTTGCGATCGCAATTGTGTAAGTAAATCTAATTCTGGTGCAGGTGTTGCTGCAACATTTGGATCGATCTTCAACGTAACTGGTGGCACGGCAATCTGATAAGTTTCGCCAGTTTTCCGATTCAGATATGTAGCCGCCAAAGTGTAAGTTCCTGCTGGCAAATCCGCCGCAGGCAACATTGACATATTTTCTTTTACATGATATATAGCGAGTGGGTAGGGGCGCACTGCTGTGCGCCCGTACTGGCGAGTGGGTAGGGGCGCACAGCAGTGCGCTGGCGAGTAGTGAATTGTTCCCATAGCAATACCACGATCGTGCAACCAGCGATCGCGTGGATTGGAACTGAATTGATTTTGCCAAGTTAGTAGTACCAAACCTGGTTGTAATTGCTCCCAACTACCAGCCCATTCATAGGTAACTGGTACTGGTTTTCCTGGCGGTGCTGCGGGTGGAACTATAACCCGCAACAATTGTACTCGTTCCTTACTTTCTTCCCTCCCCTGCACCCCCTGCTCTACAGCCACCTGTGGTGTGCGACGATGATACAGTTTCAAGGTGCTGCGATCGGGTAAGTTCCAACTTTGGTGCAGATAGAAATCGGGCGATCGCTCTATTGTTTGAACCATATCAGCTTGAGCTGCTGGTACAGATCCTTGAGTGCCTGTTTTAGTCACAAACCAATCGAGCGATCGCGCATCTTGGTAAATCTGCTTTTTTTGCGTCCCCACTTGACGTGCGTAAACCTGAAAGTTTTGTAACGCCCCGTAATAGTTCAAGTTATGCTGATTAATTTCTGGTGTGGAAGGTAATACTCCTAAATTGGAACTAACATAAGGCGCTGCTTGAATAATTGAGTCAATTACTTCAGCATGGGGAAACTTTTGTCCCAAATAGGCGTAGTGTTGGGCATTAGGGCTGAGTACAGAGGTGATGCTTTTGGGTAAGACAGGAAACAAGTTGAGGAACATCAGCATCGCTGCCAAACCAATAGTTCCCCAACGAATCCGCTTACCCCAACGCCCATACCATCGAGTTAACCCATATGCCAAAAACAGGGATACAGTGGGTAAATAAGGCAAAACATAGCGATAATCTTTATTAATATTCAGCGAACAAAGTAAATAAGACCCGATCCAGAAAATTGCTAGCCATTTCAGTGGCGAGTGATAGGAACGCGATATATCGCGTCTTTCCAGTGGCTTAGCCCAACGCCTCCAGTATATAAGCAACCCCACAATTGGCACTATCACCAATAGCCAAGAAATCTGTTCCGGCAACTCTTGCCAATAGTAAGTCCAAGCACCTAGGGTGTTCAAAGCTGGATCGCCTTCTTTCAATGCTGAATCTACTGTTGCCCGCTTACCGCCAGTTAGAATCAACAGCCAATTTGTCCGATACCAAGGGAAAAACACTGCCAGCGATAGCAACAACCCTATAATTAACTGGAATATGCGCTGCCAACTGCGGCTACGAATTGCCTCCACCCCAACCCACAGCACAGGTGTTAACAGAAAGAACAACGCCGTCTGCTTCACCAACAACGCCAGCCCAAAAGAAACGCCAAACCCAGCCGCCCACAACCAGTCTTGAAATGATGAATAATGAATGATGAATGGTGAATTAATAGCACCTCTTTCCTCTTGCATCGATCCTCTTGCCCTCCAAACCGTCAGGCACCAAAAACTCAAAGTCACAACAGCTGCGAGGGGATAATCGAGTAAAAAATCTAGGCGTAAACGATAAAGTGCGGGTATTAGCTGACATAGCCCAGCTGCCCATAAACCGACTTGGGCACTAAAAAGCTCTACACCTAGCCCATATACAGAAGTTAGAAGTATGGCGCTGAAAACAAGGTTTACCAGTGTAGCTTGTTCTATTCCCGTGCCAAAAATCTGTTGGATAACAGCCGCGACAATGAAAGTTAAGGGAGGTACTTTAGTGGAAACTTGCCAAAAACTCGTCCACCATTCACTTTCTAACCAATGAGGCTGTTGCAGAGCTTGCCAATAATTCATCGCCCCATTTAAATACTCTGCCTGATCCCAGGCGGGAACAGCGCGATCGAGGGCGAACCAAAAGCGATCGCAAAGTGCCCCAACCAGCCAAACAATCGCTAGTACGAGCAGACTTGGGAGTTGAGGATGTTTTTTAAGCACGAAATTAACTAAATCATTTTAATTTTTTCCTCATTTTGACATGAGGAATGCCCGCTTCTTCAAAGATTTCTCCTTCTGGTTCAAACCCTAATTTTTGATGCAAGCTGATAATATATTGCTGGGCGTGGATCACAACTTCTTGAATATTGTTTGCAGCCGCAATTTCTAAAGCCTTTTCCATTATTTGCTTGCCAATTCCTAGTCCTCTTACTGTAGGCAAGACAGCCAGCCTTTCAATCTTTGCTGTGCGATCGCTCAAATATCTAATTCTTGCCGTTCCTACAGCTTTGCTATCCAAATAAGCAATAATTTGTTCGGAAGCTTCATCCTTGCCATCAAAATCTAATTCTGGCTCGACTCCTTGTTCTGCTTGAAAAACTGCTTGTCTAATCGATTCAATCGCAGGCAATTCTTGAGGTAATTCAGCAGTTTTAATTACTAGATTGCTGATCAAAATACCTTGGTGTCCTTGGTGTCTTGGCGGTTCAAATAATAAAAAAGGTGGGCATTCCCCACCCTACAAATGTTAATTTAATCTGCGCCTTCAATTGGGGCGAAGCCTTGACGTTGGATATTCTCTGTCACCGTGCGCGGTTCGAGGAATTGTAACAAATAGTCTGGCCCGCCAGCTTTAGAACCAACACCAGAAAGTTTAAATCCACCAAAAGGCTGCCGAGAAACGATCGCCCCCGTAATCGTGCGATTAATATATAGGTTGCCGACTTCAAACTCCTCCTGCGCCTTCTGAATATGGGATGGAGTGCGAGAGTAAATTCCACCTGTTAAGGCATAGTTGGTGCCGTTAGCAACTGCGATCGCATCGGTAAAATCCTTCGCCCGAATCACCGCCACAACCGGGCCAAAAATTTCCTCTTGGGCAATTGTTGCTGTGGGAGAAACTTCAGTAAAGATCGTTGGGTTGACAAAATAACCATTTTCAGGTACTGGTATTGACAATGCCACTTCAGCTTCGGCTTTACCTTTGTCGATATATTCCCGAATCCGATCTCTAGCATTAGCATCAATCACCGGGCCAACTTGAGTGCTGGGTAACTCAGTTTCGCCAATATTGAGCGATCGCGTTGCTTCTACCAAGCGCTCGACAAACTTATCATAGATCGGTTCCAGCACAATCACCCTGGATGCAGCCGAACACTTTTGACCGCTGTAACCAAAAGCAGATTGCACCACTCCAACTACGGCTTGATCCAAGTCTGCACTTTCATCCACAATAATCGCATTCTTGCCACCCATTTCGGCAATCACTCGTTTCAGGTGCTTTTGCCCTGGTTGTAATATTGCTGCATCTGCATAGATCCGGCAACCTACTTCTTGCGAACCTGTAAAAGCAATCAGATGAGTATCGGGATGATTTACAAAGTAAGCACCGACTTTTGAACCTTTCCCAGGTACATATTGAAATACACCTTTGGGTATTCCCGCATCTACCAGAATTTCAGCTAGTTTCGCTGCAATTACCGAAGAAGTTTCCGCTGGCTTGAGGAGAGTACAATTACCAGTAACCAAGGCTGCAACTGTCATCCCAGTAGCGATCGCCAAGGGGAAATTCCAAGGAGAAATTACGATCGCAATTCCGCGTGGTTGATAGTGATAGCGATTAGTTTCACCAGGCACATCGTAGTTATGCCCCCGATCTAATCTTTCCATCTCGTCAGCATAATAGCGGCAGAAATCGATTGCTTCTGACACTTCTGCATCTGCTTCCCTGACAGGCTTACCGACTTCTAAAACCATGCACGCGGATAATTCAGCCCGGCGGCGTTCCATCAAATCGCCTGCTTTGCGTAATATTCCAGCCCTTTCCTTTGCTGAAGTGCGTCGCCAACTTTGAAAAGCTGCTTTTGCCGCTTGCATCGCCTGTTCGGCTTGTTCGACACTTAACTGTCCGACTTTACCAATTACTTCACTGAAGTTAGAAGGATTGACAGAATCAATAAATTCCTCAGTGTTAACGTATTCGCCGTTAATCAGGGATGAATAAGTTTTACCCAATTGCTGGCGAACATTTTGAAAAGCTTGTTTTGATTTTTCTCTTGCTTCCATTTCTGCATAATCTGTATCCGCAGCATTAGGAAATGATGAATGATGAATGATGAATGATGAATTATTCTTTCCATCTCCCACAACAGGTGGTGCTAATAATTCTTCAATTGGGCGTTCTTCCAAATTCTGCCGCAGGAAGGAACTATTTGCTGTATTTTCTAACAAGCGGCGAATCAGATAAGCCATCCCTGGTAGCATTTCACCATAAGGACAGTAAACGCGGACGCGATAGCCGCGCTCTACTAAAGCTTTAGCAAGTTTATCTCCCATACCATAGAGGACTTGCATTTCAAACCGACGGCTAGGGATGTTCAGGGTTTGTGCGATCGCGATCGCGTGGGCTTGCGATCGAACGTTATGACTACCAATTGCTGAGTAAACATATTCGTGATTTTCCAGCAGTAGCTCAGTTATAGTTTCAAAATTAGCATCAGTGGCGGCTTTATCGTTGAATACTGGCTGCTGCCAATCTTTTTGTGCCGCCTTAATTGTCTCCTGATCCCAATATGCACCCTTCACCAAACGTATTGTGAGAGGATATCCTCGCTGTTTTGCCCAGGCGATCAAATCTTTTGTGTCTTGTTCGCTGTCACGCAGATAAGCTTGGATCGTGATTCCCACATCTGTGCGACGGCGGAATTCCTCTTCTATTAATATTTGTTTCAAGATAGAAAGGGTGAGGTCTTTGTAGGAATACTGTTCCATATCAAAGTGAACGGATACGCCTAACTCTTTGGCGCGACGCAAGAGGGTGCGAATGCGATCGCTAACTCGTTCCTCACTACCTTGAGCATCCAGCGGATCGAATTGCGAGTAAAATGCCGTTAACTTCACCGACACTTGCACTTGTGCCAACTCTTCCCCTTCGGCAACATCAATTGCTGCTACTGGTTTCCAGTTCTTTGCTGCTGTTGCAAGTTGCGTCATCAAATCCACGTAGCGCTCTAAATAAGACTTTGCTTCAGCTTCTGTAATTACAGCTTCACCCAAAAGATCGATAGTGAAAGCCATCTTTTCCTTACGCAGCCGTTCAATTGTCTTCAGCACCTGTTGAATGTTTTCCCCAGCAATATATTTATGCGCTAGGGTTTCCACAGCTGTTGCGACTGTTGTAGCTGCTACCTGTCCCGGCATAGAATCTGGAGAGGCAAAGTTGAGCATTCCCTTAAGACTTGCTGGAAGTTCAACTGACTCATCGCCCAGATATTCTTGTAAGTGTGCCGAAATTTCTGACTTGCTATGTAGGGCGGGCAAACAATCAATAAAGCGAAACAACTGTACTCGTAACCCTGGATTACTCATTGCCCATGCGAGTAATTTATCATCCCATCGCATTTGATCTCGCAAGGAAGCAAAAAACGATCTATTATCGCGCGTGGCGGATAAAAGTTGTTTTGCGATTTCCTGAGTTTTAGCTTCGTAGGTGCTGTTTTGTACTTGTAATACCACTGATGCTGGACTCCCAATTTGAGGCAAAGCTTTAGTCGAAACTCTCTGTCTTTATTTTCTCGCTTTTAAATATCAGATTGGGCTATTTTTACCTTTTTTGTTGAGTATTGTTACAAGCTGAGAAATTTAAAATTCTTTTTTCAGCAATGAATTAAGTAAACAGTATTTTTAGGTTTTTCTTGACATTACCGCGAGGCTAGCATTAGGACTGTACTATAGTTTACAGATTGCTTTGAGTACTTGTAGTAGCAGCGATCGCTTGTTTAAATAAAAATACTCCCTTTGTGTCAATACACCACAAAGCGGAGCAAACTAAAAAATTTTTATTTGTGTCTAACTACTTACTATTGGCCCTAGCTAGCGCTTATATTTGCGATCGTAGTTTGACTAGAGGTAATATTTTCATCGCTAGCATCTTCAAAAGGCTGCTGATTGGGAGTATCAACATTTTCATCATCATGAACAGCATCATTCAAGTCGTTCGTTGCTCCAGAAGCTTCTACATCTGGTTTAGGACTAATTAAACTTGGATCGGAAGATTCATGAACTGACAAATTAATCAGCTTTTCTGGATCTTGAGCCATATTTTACCTCTCGATCAATCTTGCAAGTATTAACCATTTGTACAGGCTAATACTTGCTAATAATCCGTCGCCTCTAGCAAGGGGCATACCCCTAAAGCAGAGATAATCCTGACTACTTTTTCGCAACTGAATAAATAATCTCTACCCAAATGTAGTTTCTCTGCAAAAAAGCCAACGTAATTTATCCTTGATCCTTCATTTTTTCTGAAAGCGCCCCAAATATTCATCGCCTTGACGCTCTGGGATTGAATTAGTTACTAGCTCTAGAGAGAGGATGTTAAAATCTGGAGCAAATAACTGCTGAACTTCCTCGGTGGTTGTACCAAAGGGAGGGCCACCAGGGCGGGTGTGCGCCCAGAATAAACCGATTATTTCTCCCTGCGATCGCAAGATATCCCGGACTAATTTAACATAAGCCGATCGCTGGCTGGGGTCAATCGCACAAAAGCAGGTATGTTCTAACACATAGTCAAATTCATGGAAAAATTCAGCTGGTAATTCAAAGATGTCTCGCTGCATGAATTTAGCTGAACTTCCACAAGTTTGAGCTAAAGCAGTAGCGTCAGCGATCGCACTTTTAGCAAAATCAAATCCGATTACTTCAAACCCATGCTCGGCAAATAGCATTGCATCATAACCGCGACCGCATCCTAATACAGCTATCTTACCAGGAGGGGGAGCTTGGGTTGAGTTCAAAAAGCTCTGCAAAGGTGGCGCAGCCCGCCCTAAATCCCAGCGAGTTGTTCCTTCTTGATAGTGATTTTCCCAATATTCTGGATTGGCAATTGATAGCATAAAAAATTATGAATGATGAATGATGAATGATGAATTGAAATAATTTTAGCATTCAGCATTCATCCTTTCCTATTCTCTATTTTGCCGCTCTTTAAGCTTGAGTAAAATTTCTGCGTGTACCTCACGAGTGAGCGGATAGAAATATGCTAAAACTAAACCACAAATCAAAAAAAAGGCAGGCAGAATACTAGTGGTGAATCGTATAGCTAGCAGTGCTGAATCTGGTTGAATTGGTAGTGTATCTTGCCCAGCAACAGCCGCTTTGAAACCAGATGCTTGCAAAGCATTTCCTACCAAAAATAGCCCAAAGGCTAAACCGAATTTTTGCAGCAACACCATGAACCCATAAAAAATTCCTTCGCGGCGTTGTCCAGTGTTAAGTTCATCTAATTCAATCACATCTGGCATCATCGACCAAGGGATCAGATAGGCAGTGGAGATACCAAAACCAGCCAGCACAGCCAAAGCATACATCAAAATGATTTGACCAGGCTGTAAAAAAAACACTCCGATCTCTGCAATAATCCACAGACTCATTCCCATGAAGTAAACAACTTTTTTTCCCAATCGCTTACTTAAAGCACTCCAGAGAAATAGCACCAAAAGGGCGGTTCCTTGAAACCCAAGAATTACTGTAGGTACATCTGATTCTTTCTGGCGCATCCAGTTGACTACAAAGTAGGGAATAACGCTGGCTGTCACCTGAACAGCTAACCAAGAAAAAAGATAGATACCGATAACGTATAGAAAAGGTTTATTACTGAAAATGATTTTTAGCTGTTCGCCAATGGGGATAGATGGAGTTTCTTCAATGTCCTGGCGTTTTGCTTCAAAAGCCATGACGCGATCGCGCGTTCCCCAAACACACCAAAATAATGATAATACTGCGATCGCTCCACAGATTCCTGCTAGCACTACATACTGTTGTTGGCGATCGGTAATTTGAGAAAAAATAACTTGCGCCAAAATTAATGATAAAATGCTGCCACCAATCGAAAAACTAAAGCGAAAGCTGTTAAGCGTAGTGCGTTCGTCATAATCTTGAGTTAGTTCTGGAGTCATTGCCGTATAAGGCAAATTAACGACGGTGAAAAACACCTGAGAAATAACTCCTATCCCCACATAATACCAAAACAATCCCCACATTTGGGCAGTTGGCTCGGCACTAAATCGCGGTACAAGCCACTGCAAGAAGAAGAAAATTCCAAAGGGAATCGCACCATATAACAACCAAGGCAACCTACGCCCCCAGCGACGAGATTTTGTTTTGTCAGTCAGCACGCCCACAATCGGATCGTTGATAGCATCCCAAATTTTGCCAATCATCAGAACGCTACCTGCTAACCCCGGTGGGATACCAGCGACATTGGTAAAGAAAACCAGCAGGAAAAATACAGCAATACCTGAAGTAATTGCAGGCCCTAAATCTCCTGCACCATAAGCTAGTTTTGTTTTTAAGTCCAGTTTTTTATCTAGGGGTGTTTCTTTAGAAGTGCCATCAGAGGAAGAATTGTTCATAAACAGTTGGCAAGCGTGGAAATAATCCAGATTGTAACTGCTTAGCGGATTAAACCAGCAACGTAATATCCTAATCAGTTTGGACTTACGCAATTGGTAAGTAAATAAAAATACAAATCTTTATATTTAACTTTTTATTCAAGTATATTACTTGCTGCTTTAGTTGCGATCGCCACTTACTTAACTGATTTTGCTTGGACTATTAACAGTAATACGAGCAAATCTTAGTCTTTAAAGGTTGAGTTAGTTATGCAAAATAGTAATTTTATTAGTCAGTATGGATCTTCGCTTCATTTGTTCAATTTCTTTTTATCAAAGTTTATTGCTTCTTCAAAAAGAAGCATAAATGGTAAAACTTTATCCAAAAAATAGCAAAAAACTTGTCATAGCAAAAGTGTTACTTCACACTAAATTATCCGCATATTTACGGACGTAGTTTCCCTAAGATGTGGCTATCTAACAACTATTAGTAAGTAACTAAAATGACAGATATATCTGGAACCGATAATAACGATAAGCTTTATGGAACTCATCAAGATGACTTGATATTTGGTGGCGCTGGCAGTGACATCCTCTATGGAGAATGTGGTGACGACACCATCTATGGAGAAACTGGCAATGACACTCTGTATGGAGGCTATGGTGTAGACACTCTTATCGGTGGCGCTGGCAACGATATTCTTGATGGCGGTGCTGACAATGACACTGTTATTGGTGGGGCTGATGATGATATTCTCTACGGGCGGGGTGGTAACGACATCCTGTTCGGTGGGGCTGGTAAAGATAAACTTTATGGTAATGCTGGTAACGACACATTTGTTATTAGTAGGGGAACTGGCAGCACTACTTTAGCTAATGCAGATATTATTTATGATTTTTGTAAAGGTGCCGATGTAATCGGACTAGTCGGTATTTTAACGTTTAACGATCTGAATATAGTTCAAGGTACAGGAGTTAATGCCAGTGACACTATCATTATTGACAAGTCTACTGGTAACTATCTAGCTGTTTTGAAGAATGTTAACAGCGGCACACTAGTTGCTAGTGATTTCAAAGCTGCACCCATTGCCAACAATGCACCAGCCGCTATTGGCGAAACCCTCACTATCAATGAGGATGCATCAGTTACTGTCAATGTTTTAAGTAATGATACTGATGTTGATGGTGATAGGCTTACAGTCAGCAGCTTTGAGACGACAAGCGCGCATGGCGGAAAAATCCAACAGAATGCAGATGGCACTTTTACCTACACAGCCGCTGCTAACTTTGCAGGGAATGATAGCTTTAGCTACACAGTATCGGATGGTAACGGTGGAACTTCCATCGCAACAGTCAACATTACAGTTAATCCTGTAGTGGATACACCAACACTGACTGTTGAAGCTGCCAGTGGCAATGAAGATACAGCGATCGCATTAAACATCAGTTCAGCACTCACCGATGTTGATGGTTCTGAAAGTTTGTCTATCAATATCGCAGGAGTACCCACTGGAGCAGTTTTATCTGCTGGTACGCTTAATAATGATGGTAGTTGGACGCTTACTTCTGCTGAGTTAAATAATTTAAAACTCACCCCCCCTACTAACAGCAATGCAGACTTTAGCCTGACTGTGACTGCTACCTCAACTGAGGCAGGCGTTACAGCATCTACCAGCGCTATTTTGAACGTGACAGTTAATGCTGTCAACGATGCACCAGTTGCCAGTGCTGACTCTGTTACTACCGACGAAGACACCGCAGCTATCTTTGCAGTGTTGGGGAATGATAGCGATGTGGATGGTGACAGCTTAACAGTCAGCAGCTTTGACAAGATAAGTGCGCATGGTGGCAAGATTGTACAAAATAATGATGGTACTTTTACTTACAATCCGCTAGCTAATTTCAATGGCACGGATAGCTTTAGCTACACCATATCAGATGACAATGGTGGCACATCTACTGCCACAGTCAACCTTACAGTTAATGCTGTTAACGATGCACCTGTACTAGATAACAGTGGATCGCCCATACTTAACGCGATCGCTGAAGATAGTATCAGCAATAATGGCACTCTCGTTGCCAGCATGATTGGTAATGCTATCAGTGATGTAGACGCTGGATCTGTTCGGGGGATAGCTGTAACAGGCTTGAACGCTAGCAATGGTAACTGGCAGTACTCGATTAACAATGGCACCAGTTGGAGTAACTTTGGCACTGCCTCAGATAGTTCAGCCCGGTTACTGGCAGCTGACAGCAACACCCGAATTCGCTTTGTTCCCAACTCTAACTACAACGGTAGTTCTAACATCTCTTTCCGCGCTTGGGATCAAACCACTGGCAGCAATGGTGACACTGCAAATATCACAACCGTCGGTACAGGTGGCACATCTGCCTTTAGTAATGCTAGCGAGACAGCCAGCATTACAATCACGCCAGTTAACGATGCCCCTGTAGCAATTGCTGATGCATATACAACTAATGAGGATATACCGTTAGTAGTCGGAGTTACTAATGGTGTCCTTAGCAACGACACAGACGTTGATGGCAATCCTCTAGCAATCAGTGGCTTTAGTGCTAACAGCGCTCAAGGAGGCACTGTAGCAATGAATGCAAATGGTAGCTTCACCTACACCCCGAAGCCTAACTTTAATGGCGGTGACAGTTTTACCTACTCTATATCTGATGGTAACGGTGGCACTTCTTCTACGACAGTTAAGCTCACTGTAAATCCAGTTGTTGATACACTCACTGGTACAACCAATCAAAGCGGTTTTGAAGGTTTCACCATTACTGCATTTCCATTGACAGGTTCGGCTTATAACTTCGCAGGTCAACCATACTCGTCATTGACCTCAATTGACAAGCTTTCAGTGACTTTAACTTTATCTGATGCAGACACGGCTTTAGGCAATTTTGACTTCAATCAACTAACTTTAGGTCTAGATGGAATTGATACCGGAATCAAACTTAATGGCTTTAGTGACGGCTTAACCCAAACGCTAACTCTCGGTGGAACTCCGAGCAACGCAAGTGCTATAATCTCCGCACTTCAGGCTGATGGTCAGTTAGTAGGGACTATCATTGATCAATCGAGCAATGATAATTTCATCGGGATCTCGTCTTTGTTTAAGACTACTCTTACAATTACTGGGGGAGGTATATAAATAAAAACTGTAAAGAAATATGCCTAGTAGCTAGCAGATTTAGGAGTGCGATTTTGTTTTCAGCTTAAGACAGTTTCACAGATTAAGTAGTACGCTAAAATATTAGCCACTTTAGCTAAGCTAAAGCACAGCTACAGGTTATAAATTTATACATTAGTGATCGCATTTCCTCATTTGGTTTGCGGTCGCTTTTTTATTGGCATAAATTTTACAAGCGATCGCTTTTTAAGTAACCTTAAGAATCAGTTTCCAATTCCATTTGGGTTAGGTACTAAAGTGTCAGTAATAATATAAAATAACAAGCCCCGCATCACAAATTAACTGTAGAGTTACAACTGTTGAGATTGCTCAACCTTATATAGCCATCCCAAACTAGTTGAATAATTAACTATTAACCCCCCCTAGGGCATTGTTTATTCTAAATTGCTAAGAAAGCAGGTAGCGCAGATACTATTTAACTAATAGCATGATAATATCTGGTTGGAAGTGAAATCACTTGAAGCGATGGGACTTAGGCACAAATAATCGGAGGAGAAACCACAAGTTCCTTAACTTACGATTGTTTTGCAACACAAACCCAACTACTCAACTGACATTGCCACAATACGAAGAGTATGTTTGACAAACACCAAATCGTTGAAAATCTCGATCCGGTGAAAGTCTCGTGTAGGCTTTTGAAGACAAATTACAGAGCTGACTTTCTGGCTTATTTTAACTTTATATTATATTACGGATAAGAAGCTTATCAACCAAGATGCCGCCAGGATACTAAGAAAGGACTGCACGCTTGCAGATGTCCGATGCAATAATTCTTAGAAGTAATAAGCCTTTAAAAACAAGGCAGTTTTATGCCAATTTTTTTGAAAAATCTTTTTGCCATTAGTCCATTTATCCCTCATGGACATTGCTACCTCTGGAAGCCAGGATTGGTTTGGCTACATATCGTCTCAGATTCGCTGATTGCCTTAGCGTATTATTCAATTCCGATCGCGCTGCTCTATTTTGTCCGCAAAAGACGCGATTTGCCTTTCGACTGGATCTTCTTGATGTTCAGTACCTTCATTGTGGCTTGTGGCACAACCCATCTGATGGAAGTCTGGACGCTGTGGCACCCTACCTATTGGGTATCGGGCTACATCAAACTTATTACCGCTGCCGCTTCTATGTGTACAGCAGTGCTACTGATAAAGTTGATTCCTAAAGCACTAGCCTTACCAAGTCCGGTACAACTAGAAGCAGCCAACGAAGCCCTACAAACCGAAATCATTGAGCGTCAGCAAGCTGAATTGGCGCTGGAACAGCTCAAGACTCAACTTGAACTGATTTTGAACTGTGCAGGCGAAGGAATTTATGGCTTGGATTTACAGGGAAATACTACATTTGCTAATCTAGCTGCTGCCAAAATGGTGGGATGGGAGATGGAGGAAATGCTCGGTCAGTCCCAACACGCAATCATCCACCATTCTAAACCAAATGGCACTCCCTACCCGCCACAAGAGTGTCCCATCTATGCCGTGCTTCAGGATGGGTTAGCGCGTCATCGAGATGACGAAGTGTTTTGGCGCAAAGACGGCACGAGTTTTCCGGTTGAATATGTTAGCAACCCCATTCATGAAGGCGGCAAGTTGGTTGGTACAGTCGTTATTTTCCGCGACATTACAGAACGCAAGCTGGCACAAGCAACACTTCAGCAGCTTAACGTTGACCTAGAGCAGCAAGTGCAAGAGCGGACGCTTCAGCTGCAACAGGCTTTGAAGTTTGAAGCAATGCTCAAACGAATCGCAGATAAAGTGCGTGAGAGTCTGGATGAAAGCCAAATTTTGCAAGCGGCTGTGCGGGAATTAGCTGTAGTTCTGGAACTGAGTGGCTGTAATGCTGCTTGGTACAACATCGAGCAAGGCACTTCTACAATCTGCTACGAGTATGTCACCTCGATTCCGACAGCACAAGGTCGAGCCGCGCAGATGGGAGATTTTCCAGAGATTTACGATCAGCTGCTTGGGGGGCAGTATTTTCAATTTTGTTCCCTCACTCCCCACCCACTTCGGGGTCGAGTGACAATGCTAGCTTGTCCAATTTTAGATGTCGACTCGGTACTGGGTGACTTGTGGCTGATTGCAAAACCAGACTATGCCTTTAATGAGTTAGAGATTCGACTAGTGCAGCAGGTAGCTAACCAGTGTGCAATTGCGCTGCGGCAAGCTCGACTGTATACTGCGGCGAAGGCGCAAGTCGAGGAGCTGGAAAAACTCAATGCGCTCAAAGATGATTTCCTCAGTACGGTTTCCCACGAATTGCGGACTCCAATGTCTAATATGAAAATGGCAATTCATATGTTAGAAATTACTTTATGCCACAGCGATGAAAGAACAGGGCGTTATTTGAAGATTTTGCAAACTGAGTGTGCGCGCGAAACCGAGCTGATTAATGACTTGCTAGACTTACAGCAGCTGGAGACTTCATCTTTGCCACTCTCGCTCAACGATGCGATCGCTCTTCAAGAAATGTTACCCAGCATTATTGCACCCTTTGAATTTCGATCTGGGCAACGCCAGCAAGTTCTACAAATTCATCTAACCCCTGACTTGCCTTTGCTGGTTTCAAATAGTGCTAGCTTAGAAAGAATTTTAGCCGAACTGCTCAACAATGCTTGTAAATATACTCCAGCAGGTGGTGAGATTGTTCTCAGCGTAGATTGTAAATCCTTAGCAGCAGTCAGCTCGGTTAATACAATAGCTAACACAACAGCAGTAAGTACCTTCACCATCAGCAATTCATCTGAGATTCCAGCGGCTGAATTACCACGAATTTTTGAGAGGTTTTATCGTGTTCCCAAAACCGATCCTTGGAAACAAGGAGGTACTGGGTTAGGCTTAGCACTGGTGCAGAAATTGGTTACACAATTGCAAGGAACCATCTCTGTTAAAAGCTCTAGAGGCTGGACTACCTTTACTGTTGAGTTACCCAATCAGCCTTTGTCTTAAGCAGCAACGGTATGATTTGCTTTGAACAGAAGGAGTAGGCAACACAACCTTTAGGTAGATATTTGCAACCAGATCTGGCAGTTTTAATATAAGGCTTCCCATTTAGTATTAGCTCAAAATCTACACCTTTATGTCAGATATTTATGTTTCTTGGTCAGATTACCACCAAAAAATTGAGCAACTGGCAGCCAAAATATATCTATCAAATTGGTACTTTAACCAGATTGTCTGCCTTGCAAAGGGAGGATTGCGGCTTGGTGATATTCTGTCCCGGATCTATAAGCAACCACTTGCAATTTTAGCTGCCTCGTCTTATGTCGGTACTGGCAAGCAGGAAAGAGGCGAACTCGTTCTTTCCCATCACTTGACAATGACTACTACTGAGTTGGGATCGCATATTCTTGTAGTTGACGATCTTGTAGATTCTGGTGTAACACTCCAACAAACTATTCCTTGGTTACAAGAGCGTTATTCTCAAATACAAGAAATTCGTACAGCCGTCCTTTGGTACAAAGCCTGCTCAAGCGTTGCCCCAGATTATTATGTAGACTATCTAGCAGACAATCCCTGGATTCATCAACCATTTGAACACTACGAACAGATGAATGCAGCTGAACTAGCAGCCAATCATTCAACTGCTTTGACTGCCAAACATGACGATAAGTTATGAATGATCAATTATGAATTTAAACTTCTGCATTGAGCGCGATCGCATTCATCATTCTGAAGCTGTTAGGAATAACCAAATAAGCTTAACCAAATTGGCAGCGTGAATAAAAGTCCAATCGATCCGATCGCCAATGCAGTTACGGCTAAGTCGCGATCGAGATCGTAAGCTTCAGCAATTACCAATGTGGCAAAAGCTGGGGGCATTGCCATTTGTAGTACAATTACCAAGCGGGGTGCGCCAGTTATCCCGAATAAAGATAAAATGCTGCCTAAAATTAAGGGTACAAGCAGCATTTTAATTGCCAAGCTTATTGAGGCTTTGGGTAAACTGTGCCAAGAATTCAGTTTTTGCAGACGCATCCCAATTAGTACTAACGCCAGCGATACCACCATCCACCCCAACTTTTGCAAGCTTAATTCAGCTAGATGAGGTAGTGGAATTTGACGAAATACTAAGCCTAAACCGAAGCTCCACAAGGCAGGATTGATTAATATTGCCTGCGCTAATTGCTTGTAATTATTGACACCTTTGCCAAAACGTGCCGCTAGGATAACACCTAATCCATAAGCTCCCAGTGTAGAACCGAGTAGATCGTAAAATAACGCCCAAGCAAAGTATTTTGTACCGACAACAGCCAGCGCGACTGGATATCCAATATAACCAGTATTTCCCACCATTGCCGCTAACAGAAAACTACCTTGAGTTGGTTTGCTCCAAGATGAGGAGTGAGTGGTGACGAACGAGTGGTGAGTGGGTAGGGGCGCATAGCTGTGCGCCCCTACTGGTTTTTCCCCCCCAGCCCCCTGGGCCCCCTCAGCTCCCCCAGCTCTCTTCTCACCTCTTACCAAACAAATCCAACACCAAGCCCCTGCTGCTCCAAGTATAATAGCTAGCCAAGCGAATATTGGTGCTAACCAAATGGCTCCTGATAAATCTGTTTGACGCAAAAAAGCCAAAATGCTTATGGGGACTCCGATCCAGAAAAGAAACTGCCCCAAATAGGTGGGAACGGCTTTTGGCAGTTTGCTGCCAAGAATGAATCCCAGCAAGACTAACCCGCCCAACTGCGTATATAGTGCTAAAAGTTTCATCAATAAACGCTGGCTGTGGTGAAAGGATTAACGATGAATGGGGAATAATAAATCAATGCAGTATAGAAGTTTTTACCATTTAGCCTTTGATGAATCTTGTGTCTAAAATTGCCAATTTGCAAGGGAGTTGAGTGTAGGGGTTAACTTGTGGATGACTCTGATTTGTCGGGAAAACGGCGAAATAATTCCGGGGAGCGATCGCCTGATGATATTCCAGAGGCTTTCCGGGAGCTTCCAGACGTTCAGTCTAAGTCTAGAAGCAAGCTAGTTTATCTATTAATTGGTGGATTATTGGGATTAGGCGCGATCGCAGGAGTCGCAAGTTTTTGGTATGTCAATTCTGCTCCGTCAAAAAACACTGCCTCTACACCAGCAGCTGCAATTTCCCCTAGTCCAGCAGAAATACAAACAGCACCAAAAGTCAATATTCCAAATAATAATTCAGATAACTTGCTGGGACACTTAACCTATGCAGAAGCACCAGCGTCAGAACTGCAAAAGATTGTAGCGGGTAGTCAGATCAAATTGCGTCAACCTGCCGCGCAAGAATTTCAGGCAATGGTGAGAGCTGCAAGGGCTAGTGGTGTAATTTTAGTACCAATTTCCGGCTTTCGGTCGGTACAAGAACAGCAGCACGTTTATTTTGACATTCAAGCGCAGCGGAGGCAAACAGTAACAAAGCGGGCAGAAGTCAGCGCCCCGCCAGGTTACAGCGAACATCACACTGGTTATGCAGTAGATATTGGCGACGCTGCGACACCAGCAACTAATTTGAATCCGAATTTTGACAAGACTAAAGCATTTCAATGGCTAAGTGCTAATGCGGCGAGATTTCACTTTGAGATGTCTTTTCCCAAAGGCAATCCTCAAGGAGTGAGTTATGAACCTTGGCACTGGCGATTTGTAGGCGATCGCCAAAGTTTAGAAACTTTTTACAAAGCAAAAAATCTCACCCGCACTACACCTTAATGACGCGATCTAAATAAGTCGTAAGTCGTAAGTTAGGAATAAATGGACAGAGCAACTGATTTTAATAAGTCGCAGGGCTTGCAGCTTTGCATTACGTCCGGCTCCTCCTCCAATTGCAAGAAGAGCGGTAAGTGAAACAGGCGCAGTTTTAAGATCTCAAAGGCTGCAACTAACAACATCGAAACAAGCGAAAATGCGTCGTATTTTTTCTTTACTTACGACAAAAGATGTACGGGCGCACAGCTGTGCGCCCCTACTTGACTTTTGACTTCTGAGGACTGTGAAAATACGCTTCCATCACTTTTAACACCATTGGGGCGCAGAGCTTACCGCCGCCGCCGCCGGAGTGTTCGGCAAAGGCAACTACTACAATCTCTGCGTTATTGCTAGGGGCATAACCACCAAACCAGGTGTGAGATTTCTTTTTATAAGTTTCAGCCGTACCACTCTTACCAGACGCGGGCGGAATTGTGGGTGAATTGAGTGCCTTACCCGTACCACCAGCCACCACACCCCGCAATCCTTGACGGATGGTTTGCACTGTTGTTGGTTTCAAATTCAAAGACTCGCGCAATTTTTTCTTGTCTTCATCGTCTTTCAACAAATGGGGAGTAACTTTGTAACCACCGTTAGCAGGCACAGAAAACATCACGGCGACTTGCAGCGGTGTCACTTGCAAAAAACCTTGCCCAATTGACATATTCACCGTGTCGCCAACACTCCAGGGAAGCTTGTAGTTTAGCTGCTTCCATTTATCATCAGCAACCAAGCCCTTTGCTTCTTCTGCTGCTAGTTCAATACCCGTTTTTTTGCCGAAACCATAGCGGCGCGTCCAATCGATTAAAGTTGGCCCTCCGATTCCCCTACCGATTTGATAAAAGAATGTATCACTACTCCAGGTAAGCGCCCCCGCAAATCCCAATGGTCCAAATCCCGCAAGGTTCCAATCGCAAAAATTAGTCCCGCCAATGTTCATACACCCGTAGGTGGGTAGGACTGTTTTAGGAGAAAATTTCCCTGATTCCAGTCCAGCGGTAGTGGTAATGATTTTGAACGTACTAGCTGGGGGAAAGCCGCGTAAAGCGCGATTGACAAAAGGATGGTCTTTTTTTTGCAGACTACGCCACACAGCCGGAGTGAAGCGCTTAGAAAAGATGTTCGGGTCAAAAGTTGGGCGGCTAACCATTGCTAAAACCCCGCCAGTACGAGGGTCAAGCGCTATTATCGCACCTTGGCGATCGCCCAGAGTTTTTTCTGCTGCTTTTTGTAATTCCAGATCTATAGTTAAATGAATATCCTGACCGGATTTTGCTTTTTTATCGCCTAGATACCGCAAAATTCGCCCAGCGCCATCGACTTCTACTTGTTGTCCGCCCCATTCTCCCCTAAGTTCTTTCTCATAAGCCGCTTCGACTCCCATTTGTCCGATGACATCTCCCAAGCGATAACCTTCTTGACGTTTGTTGGCTAACTGTTCGTCATTCATCTCGCCTGTGTAACCGAGAATATGAGCAGCTAACTGTCCATTCGGGTAATTCCGCATACCTTCTATGAACATTTCAATGTCTGCTAGCTGGTTTTTGGATTCAGCTAACCTGGTAATTTGGGCTGGACTTAAATCTCTGGCTATCCGGATCAGCGTGGGAGAATTATAACCAGCTTTATCCATGCGCTTCTGAATTTCAGCTTCTGGCATATTGAGAATTTGGGCTAGGCGCTTTCTTGTCACAGCCCACTGGGGCTTTTTCGGCGCTATAGGCCAGACATATACTGAGTGGGAAAGCCGACTGCTAGCTAAAATTCTGCCTTTGCGATCGAAAATGCTCCCGCGTTCTGGTTGTTTCGGAATCAACCGAATTCGGTTATCTTCTGCCTGTTGACGATTGTGGGTTCCAGCGATTAGTTGTAAATAGGCAAGACGACTACCAATCCCACCGAACATCAATAAAGTAATGCCCAGCATCAAAGCCAACGACTGGTAACTTCGTCCAATATTACGTGCAGCTTTTTTATTAGTCTTACCAGCAGAGGCAGTCAGTTTCATAAATAACGAGAAAAGAGTCAGGGCAGTTGATTGTTAGTTTTTAATCAAATGAGACGGTTCTAAGTTTAGCCGCGAAAAACAGCGATCGCCAAACTAACTACCTTGAGCCTTTACTCACCCAGGTAAAAATTAAATTTATCCGAATTTATACTTCGCAGCAGGCACGATAGAATAAAACCAAAATCTAAGCCCCTACTACTCAAATATATTATGCAGACTGGCATATAAGGACTACTTAGACGCGGCTTTTGGAGCGTGTCCTACATCAGCCGCGAAAATCAGGACGATCGCTTATACCATGCAGAAATTTTGGCTCGTGATGATTAATTGTTGTCTCAAGACGATTTCAAGATTTTATCTAGAGTAAGTCATAAACCAGATCGCACAGATAACAATGCAGAAGATATGGTGAGTACATCCCAGTTTTGTGTTGAACTGCAAAACGTTTTTAAGTTCTTCAACTCTGAACCAGCGCTCAACGGTGTCAACTTGGGTATCCACCAAGGAGAATTTTTCAGTATTCTGGGGCCTTCTGGTTGTGGCAAGACGACAACGTTACGTTTAATTGCAGGATTTGAAAGAGTTGACGCTGGGAATGTAGTAATTCAAGGGCGGTTAATGAACTCTGTACCACCGTACCGCCGACCAGTTAACACTGTGTTTCAAAGCTATGCCTTGTTTAACCATCTCAACGTTTGGGACAATATCGCCTTTGGCTTGCGGCTGCAAAAACTATCGGTGGCGGAAATTCAAAGCCGAGTTGCAGCAGCTCTAAGAGGAGTGAAAATGGAAAAAATGCGATCGCGCTATCCCGCCCAACTCTCTGGCGGACAGCAGCAAAGAATCGCTTTAGCAAGGGCGCTGGTGAATCGTCCGGCTGTGGTATTACTGGATGAACCGTTGGCAGCACTGGATCTGAAGCTACGCCAGGAAATGCGCTTAGAGCTAACAAACTTGCATACAGACTTAGGATTAACTTTTATTTTAGTGACACACGATCAGGAAGAAGCCCTGTCTGTGTCAGATCGAATCGCCGTCATGCATCAGGGCAAAATTGAACAAGTAGGTGCGCCAAAAGAAATTTACGAACACCCACGAACGCCGTTTGTTGCTGATTTTATTGGCAATACCAATTTACTTTCTGGTGAAATTGCAGCGCGCGATAGTTCAAATCTAGAGATTGTGACAAAAACTAATTTGAAAATAATCGTGCAAAAACAGGAGTTTAATGCTATTTCTGATTCATTAAGATCCGTAGTCGTGAGTCTCAGACCTGAAAAAATTCACCTGAGTCTCGAAGTTCCCAGCAAAGAATTTAACTGCTTTGAAGGGCGGCTGAAACAGGTAATGTATTTGGGAACGCACGTTCATTATCTGGTGGAATTATTATCGGGCGATCGCTTAACTGTTTCGCAGCCCAACACAGGTAATATTTTGTCCGATGTTCATGCACCTATCTACGCCTACTGGGCTGCTGGTGACTGTATGGCTTTGGCGGCCTAGGGGAGCGCAAGATCTAATGAAAGTACATTCAGAGCGATCGCACAAATCGACCGCTACCAGGCGACGATTCTTAAAGGCATCAGGGGCAGCACTTTTTGGTTTGACTCTTAGCCGTTGTGGTTGGAGACAAGGAGGCGTACAAAGAGAATCTTCGGCTCAAACCAATAATGACACTTTATACATCTACAGTTGGACGCAGTACATAGATGAGGCTCTAATCAAAAACTTTACTGCCCAAACTGGTATCAAAGTAGTAGCGGATGTTTACGATTCCAATGAAACTCTGTTAGCTAAGCTACAGGCGGGTGGTGGCGCTGTTTACAGTGTCATTTATCCCAGCGACTATATGGTAAGGCGGATGGTGGAATTGGGGATGCTCCAGCAACTCGATAGCACCCGTTTAAAAGGTTTAGATCTTCTGTTCTCAAGGTTTCAAAACCCAGCTTACGACCGGGGTAACAAGCACAGTATACCAATGGCTTGGGGAACAACCGGATTTATCTACAATACCCAAAAGTTAGCAGTTGCACCCGCAGATTGGAATTATCTTTGGCAGCATCAGCAAGAATTATCGAAACGCATGACGCTACTAAATGATATGCGTGAGGTTATGGGTGCAACTTTGCGAATGCTGGGCTACTCCTACAACTCAACGGATGAGTCACAGATCGAACAAGCTTATGAAAAATTAAGAGAACTCAAGCCTCATATAGCAGCTTTTGACACAGATGCTTGGGGAAACCAAATTTTGGCAGGGGATCTGCTGCTGTCAATGTGTTACTCCTCAGATAGCATCCGTATCATTAAAGAAAATCCCAGTCTTAGCCTTAAATATGCGATTCCCCGCAGTGGTTCTTCTCTGTGGACAGACACAATGGCGATTCCTAAAACTGCTCCCAATCTCAATGCAGCCTATGCTTGGCTCAACTTTAATTTACAACCAGCCCTATCGGCTCAAATTAGCCAGCGGCTTAGTGTTGCTACCCCTAATCGCGTAGCATTCGCGCAGTTACCACCAGATATTCGCCAAAATTCTAACCTGTTTCCGCCACAATCTGTACTTGGAAAGTGCGATCGCATTGCTCCCTTGGAAAAATTCGCTCCTGTTTACGAGCGTTACTGGACTCAGTTAACTAGTGGTTAGGCGAGAGGTTAGAGGTTAGAGGCTAGAGGCTAGAGGTTAGAGGCTAAGGTTAGAGGCTAGAGGTTAGAGGTTAGAGGTTAGAGGTTAGAGGTGATTTTTGTCTAATTCTTCAAACATTAATTTATCCTAAGATGGCGTGGTTGCAACGTTACCGTAGAGCAAAATGGTTGGAACCGTTGGTATTACTAGCACCTGCTGGTATTTGGTTTGTTCTACTGCTGGTGTTACCGACGCTGATTATTTTCGAGTTGAGTCTAGTGCCAGGATTTCGACCGGGGAATATAGTTAATCCTAGTGGGTTGGATAACTATGCTTTGGTGTTTCAGCGCCTTTACTTGGAAGTGCTGGGGCGATCGCTTTTCTTTGCTATTAGTAGCACGGTAATTTGTTTACTTCTAGGATTCCCCGTCGCCTACTGGATCGCCTTACTCTCTCCGGTGCGTTGGCGCAATTTATTATTATTGGGCTTCGTCTTACCTCTGTGGACATCATCGCTGCTACGCTCTTATGCTTGGATGTCAATTTTGCGCCCTACGGGTTTACTTAATTCAGTATTAAATCTTGTGGGACTACCTGCTGTGGATTTACTCAATACTGGGGAAGCTGTATTAATTGGCATGAGCTATAGCTTACTGCCTTATATGGTCTTGATTCTCTATGCTTCCTTGGAAAAACTCGATCGCTCTTTATTAGAAGCAGCAGCAGATTTGGGTGCAAATCCAGTGCAAACTTTCTTGAAAGTGACAGTACCGCAAACTTTGCCAGGAATTGCAGCGGGTTCAATGTTGGTATTTATTACTGGTATAGGTGATTTTGTCGATCCAGAATTGCTGGGCGGTGCTTCCAGCATGACGATCGCTCGTTTAATTTACAACTTTTTTTTAGGTGCAACGCAGAATTGGGGCCTTGGTTCTGCTTTGAGTATGGTGTTGGTTTTTGCTGTAAGTATAGCGATCGCGCTTCTAATTAAATATGGTGATAATTCCACACCCCAGCGCTAGAGTGTTGGCGCAAACTGATTTCTGTCCTGCTATGCTTAGCTTGCGCGATCGCTACTTTTATCTTTGCGCACAGATAACGCTATCTCCAGCAGTCAGTAAGTTGGACGTGAAATAATATAGCAGTATATCTTACCAGCCAACACTCGGTAAGATAGTTTGTCTGAGTTTAAAACAACCAAGCACACTCCATGCGTATCTCTCTTAACTGGCTGCGGGAACTAGTCGATTTAAAACTGACTCCAGAGGAGTTAGCAGAAACACTAACAATGGCTGGCTTTGAGGTAGAAGATATCGAAGACCGTCGCACCTGGGCTAATGGTGTTGTGGTGGGACTTGTGCTTGAATGTCAACGTCACCCCAATGCTGATAAGTTAAGTGTTACTAAAGTAGATATCGGTAAAGGCGAGCCATTAAATATTGTTTGCGGTGCTGCCAATGTCCGCGCAGGTATTTATGTCCCAGTAGCCACTGTCGGTACTTATTTACCTAAGATAGATGTCAAAATTCGTGCCGCGAATTTGCGATCTGTGCGTTCTGAAGGAATGATTTGTTCTTTGGCGGAAGTGGGTTTAGCGAAAGAATCGGCAGGAATTCATATTTTTGGCGAAGCAACTGAACGAGAAAACCCTTCAGACCTAACCCCCCAGCCCGCTTCCACCCCCCTTGCAGGGGGGACTTTAGGGGGGTGGAAGGGGGAGGGATCAAACATAACTCTGGGTGCTGATGTGCGATCGCTTTTAGGTTTAGATGATGTAATTTTAGACTTGACAGCGACGGCAAATCGTGCTGATGCTCTGAGTATGGTAGGTATAGCACGGGAAGTAGCAGCATTGACAGGGGCAACTGTGCGACTGCCAGAACCTGGCGAACTATCTATCCCAACTGAAGCAGGTGGTTTAGTCATAAATACATCTCAACGCCAAGCTTGTCCTGCATATATTGGTACGGTAATTGAAGCGATAAAAATTGCTCCTTCTCCCGCTTGGTTGCAACAGCGGTTACAAGCAGCTGGAGTGCGACCGATTAGTAATGTAGTTGATATTACTAACTACATTATGCTGGAGTGGGGACAGCCGTTACACGCTTTTGACCGCGATCGCACTCAAGCAGTAGCAGGTGTAGAGGCATTACATACAACGCCTCTACAAATCGGTGTCCGCTTTGCCGAGTCTGGAGAATCCCTCAAAACTTTAGATGGACAAACCCGCAACTTATCACCCCAATCTCTCCTAATTACTGCCAACGATAAACCTGTGGCTTTGGCAGGGTTGATGGGTGGTGAAGAAACCGAAGTCCATGACAATACACAAAACTTGATATTAGAAGCGGCGCTATTTGATTCAGTCGCAATTCGCCGTTCTGCCCGTAGCATGGGTTTACGCACGGAAGCTTCTGCTAGATTCGAGCGTGGTGTGAATTATGCCGAGTTAGAAATAGCTTGTCGTCGGGCTGTCACCCTAATAAATCAGATAGCAGGAGGCATTCCAGTAAATCAGCAGATAGCTGACTACAGGCCAGATGCAGGTACGCTGACGCGCTCGATCGCACTGCGTCTTGACCGAGTAAACTCTCTACTGGGGTCAGTCGATTTGGGAGAAACCATCGGAGAACTGCAACCCCAAGATATTCAGCACACTCTGACAGCGCTGGGATGTCAAGTAGTTCCAGACAGCGAAAAAGAGCAAGTTTGGATGGTGACAGTACCGCCTTATCGTTATCGGGACTTAGAGCGGGAAATTGACTTAATTGAAGAAATTGCCCGCGTCTACGGATATGATAAATTCTGCGATACTCTGCCGCCACAAACCGAACTTGGCTATTTGTCGGCAGAACAGCAGTTAACGCGACGAGTGCGAGAAGCCTTCCGGGCAGCAGGATTGACGGAATTGATGCACTACTCCTTGACAAAGCCAGGGGAAGACAGACAAGTGGTGCTATCCAACCCTCTGTTTGCAGAATATTCAGCTTTGCGAACCGATTTGATATCTGGTTCGATCGATGCTTTCCAGTTCAATCTAGAACAGGGAAATGGTTCGCTCAACGGCTTTGAAGTTGGGCGGATCTTCTGGCAAGATGAGGACGGTGTAGCAGAAGCAGACGCGATTGCTGGTATTTTAGGTGGCGATCCAACTAAAGGCAAGTGGACGCGAGGGGGACGCGATCGCCCGTTGACTTGGTTTGAAGCCAAGGGTATGTTGGAAAGCGTGTTCAAAAGATTGGGCTTGATAGTTGAATATCAACCCAGCCGTCAAGATTCGCGCTTGCATCCAGGGCGTACAGCTTCATTATGGTTGCGCGGTAATCGCCTGGGAACGTTTGGGCAATTGCACCCCCAACTACGGCAAGAAAAAAGTTTGCCGGATGAAGTTTATATTTTCCAACTCGATTTAGACTTACTTTTGGATGCATTGGATCGAGATGAAATGTCGATTCCGCGTTTTCATCCTTATTCCACTTATCCAGCATCGGATCGGGATATCGCCTTTTTCGCCTCCACTCAAATCTTGGTGGGGGAATTCACAAGAGCGATCGCTCATGCAGCTGGAGAATTACTAGAGTCGGTGGAATTGTTCGATGAATACACGGGTAAAGGCGTTCCAGAAGGACAAAGGAGTTTGGCGTTTAGGTTGTTCTATCGCGCCAGCGATCGCACTCTCACTGATGCCGAAGTTGAATCAGTACATCAAAAAGTGCGAGAATCCCTGATGGAAAAATTCAGCGTTAATTTGAGAAGTTGATTAATCAGATCCTCCCGCCTACCCTACCCGCTTATTAAGAGGGCTGGCGGGGAATCGAAAAACGGTACAAACACCAAGACACCAAGACACAAACAAAGCCATGACTAAATATGTAATGTGGGGAAGCTACTGCGAAGATGTGCTAGAAAAACGCACCCCCTATCGACAAGCGCATCTAGATGGACTCGCAAAACAAAAAGAATCTGGTGTTTTAATTACTATTGGCCCTACCAAGGATGTGACAAAGGTTTTTGGTATTTATGAGGCAGAAGATGAAGCCACAGTCCGCCAATTAGTTGAGTCAGATCCCTACTGGGAAAATGGCATCTGGACTGAGTACGATGTACGTGAATGGATACAAGCGTTTTAATTAAATATCAACTTTATTCAGCACTTGGTATAGAAGTCTTTGGTAGATTTTCAATGCTGGGTTGCTGAATATTACTAACATTTATTACTGCTAAGAACATAACGCTTGCTGCTAGGCTAAGAAAGTTGATAATGACCAGTCCAAAGAATTAATTTTATCACATAAGGCAGACATATACTTTTAGCAGGATTACCAATAACGCGATCGCACGCAAGGAAAAGATGTTGTAACCAAAGTTTTTCTGGATGTTTGATTAAATATTATATAGATGAGCATCAAATCTACATAAAAGACTCTACAACTATTTAAATAAAGCAGGAAGCATTGTAGAGCCTTGCCAAATTGCATAGAGAATAAATCCAAACAGCAAGGTAATTAAAACAGTAAGTACGTAGCTGATGCACATCACTAATCCATCTGCTTCCAAAGCAGCAACTGCTAGTAACAAAATTACTCCAGTGGGGATAGGATTAGTCATAGGAATAGGTAAAATTAGTAAAATTGCTAGCCAAGAAATACAAAGCCCGTTCAAGCGCCAAATATATTTACTCTCTACCAATTTCGAGAAGCGGGGACGGACGATTTTCTCTAGTACTCTTGTAACTCTTCTGAGATTTTGTAGTAGTTGCTGCGCGAACCAACGGGGAAATTTAAAATCAGCGATTTTTTTTGGTAGCCAAGGCGATCGCCTCCCTAACGCCATCTGCACTGATAAAATTAAGCAGGCGGTTCCAGGTACACCAGTCAAACCAGGCGGAATGGGAAACAAAAAAGGCAAAACCAGTAAGGCAATGACTAAGCTAAACCCCCGTTCCGAAGTTTCCGCCAAAATATCACCCAAAGAAAGTGGCTTTTCGGCTAACCTTTGCAGCAATGACTTAATATCTTGAGAAAATCGTAGATGCATATATTGCGTCAGACTGGACGGAGATTAGGACGAATAAAATTTTGGTTTGAGGATACGGCAATGTTTAAATTCTAGAGACACTTTAGGCATCGCGTCTCTAGATTTAGCGTTAATATATTTTTAATTACAATTAAGTTTGGGTAGCGCGATCGCCTGCGTTTCCTATTGCATATTAGCCTCATATCCAGTTATTACGGTACTAAAACCGCTAAAGCTTGAGGTATGACTCGAAAATCGGCTGGGGTATAAGTTGTGATTTCACCGTCTGTATTAATCGGGCGAGGTTTGCTAGTATAAACTTGAATTTTTTGCCCGCGCAAAGCCCGAACGCCAGGAAAAGCAGTATGTCGTCCGCCTCGCATTGCTGGTAATAAAGCAATAATTTGCCACCAATGCTTCAATTCCAAACTGTATAAATCTAGCCTGCGATCGTCAATAGTGGCATCATGCGCCACCGCCATTCCGCCGCCATAATAGCGACCATTACCTACAGCAATCTGCACTGTTTTTACGCGAATTGATTCACCTTCGATCCGAATCTCCGCCCTAAACGGTCGCGCTTTCCAAAGCGCTTGCAAAGCCGTGATGGCATAAGCAAATATTCCCCAACGGCGTTTAGTTTCTTTCGTCAGGCGTTCAGTAATTTGTACGCTTAGCCCCATACTGGCAACATTGAAGAAATACTTGCCATTAACCCAACCTAAATCTATGCGCCGTACTTGTCCTTTGGCGATAATTTCGCAAGCTTCGGGGAGAGAGTTGGGAATTTCTAGGGTACGCGCCAAATCGTTGGCAGTTCCCAACGGCAATATTCCCAATGGTAGTTGAGTTTCAATTAAAGCGTCTGCTGCCGCATTGAGAGTACCGTCACCACCGCCAATAATTACTAAGTCAACTCGATTTTGATAACGACGAATTAATTCTGGCAGCTGCTGGGGATTATCCATAGACTCCTCCTGCAAATCGATGCCCAATTTTTTCAATTGTTCGATCGCAGCGGATAGGCTGTTCTGTCCTTGTCGGGCGTGACGATTTACTAGCAGCAGGGCACGTTGACTCATAATTGCTTCAAAGGAGTTGTTTAGAGTCTACACCTTCGATGGCTGATTCTGTTGCACTCAAGCCAAGCGTTGGCGCGATCGTTTTTAATCTAATCTGAATTAGATATTTTCTCAATTAAATACCTACTTAGCATTATTTACTAAATCATCAAATTATTCAACCATAGCAATAAATTGTGATTTAAATTACTATAATGTTGCCAACCAACCTAACTTTTGAGAGAAAATTACCCTACGAGTAGTTACTATTTCAACATGGGGAATTATTCTGACTTTTGTACGGGCAGGTTTGGCAAAGTAGTCTGTTCGCACACAAATATGTTCGCTCGCCCTGCTCCAAATATCTCCTGTCTTGTTTATTAATGTTCGTTAGATTTAATGTTGAGACGACGGATTAACCAATAGCTGATTGAAAGCGCCAAAATAGCCAGTGCTAACCCCATTAAATCTATTCCTGTAGCTTTAGAAAAGTCAAAAATAATAATTTTTCTAGCAACTGCAATTAATGAAGTAACGATAACTAGCTCGACTTGAACTACGTGCTTTTTCAAATAGGCAGTGATATTTTCTAAGAGTTCTAAAGCAATTAATATATTTAAAAATAATCCAAAAACCTCCATTAAAACTTTGTTAAAAAAGCCTAAAGGCGCTTCATCGAGATTTTGAAACATATATATTGTTAAGTCAAAAACCCCCACCAAAATTATTATTACCATAGCAAAGGATAAGATTTTAGAAACAAAAGTTTCTATTACCTTGATAAAGGCCAAGAAGTTTTCATCATTGCCTATAACTGAAGTTTGCTTTGCAATTTTTCGCCAGTTTACCATTTTTCTTATTAATGGGTGGAAACAGAAAATACTAGGCGCACACCGAGTCCCAGGTTCCCAGGCTCAGCCTGGGAACTAGAATGCGGAGCATTTTGGCTTTAATTGTGTTTAGTCGTCATCGTGAGCAAATCGACGATAGAGAAAGTCTAGGGCTTGGTTGCGGAGTTGATAGTATTGTGGATCTTCCATAATGCGGGCGCGATCGCGCGGACGAGAGAAAGGAATTTCCATCACTTCACCAATTTTCGCGTGAGGGCCATTGGTCATCATAACTAAGCGATCGGCAAGGAATAATGCCTCATCAATATCGTGGGTGATCATCAAAACTGTACATTTATTATCACTCCAGATTTTCAGCAGTTCTTCCTGTAACTCTTCTTTAGTTATCGCATCCAACGCCCCAAAAGGTTCATCTAAAATCATCACCTTGGGGCGAATTGCCAAAGCACGGGCGATGGAAACCCTTTGTCTCATCCCACCAGACAGTTGGGGCGGCTTTTTATCAGCAGCTTCTGCTAGCCCTACCATCGCCAGATGTTCCCGCACGATCGCTGTCTTCTCTGCTTCTGGCTTATCAGGATATACCGCATTAACTGCTATGTATACATTTTCAAAAGCAGTCCGCCAAGGCAATAGAGCATAGTTTTGGAACACTACCATTCGGTCTGGCCCAGGCTTGGTGATAGGCTGTCCTTCCAGCAACACTTGTCCATCTGTAGGGAAGTTGAAACCGGAGACCATGTTTAGAAGAGTTGACTTGCCACAGCCTGAGTGACCGATAACGCAAATAAACTCACTTTCATATACGTTGAGATTAACGCCTTCGAGTACGGTGAAAGGTCCATTTTTAGTTGGATAGACTTTAGAAACGTCTTTGATCTCCAAAAAAGGCTTACGACCGCGTGTTGAAGTTGACAGTGGCTTTCCCAGTCTCTCTCTAGCTACTCCGGTATTAGCAAAAGTGTTATGGTGCATGGCGATTTTAGATTTTGGATTTTAGATTTTGGATTTTGGAATTGAGGAGTGAGAATTCGTACAGACGTTGCATTGCAACGTCTGTACAGGAGTCAGTCGCGGTGATGCAGCAATGCTAAATTCATAATTCATCATTGCTGCATTCCCCTAGCCCCTAGTTCAGGCTGCTCTCCTATGTGAGTCGAGAATAACGTCTGCAACAGAAAAATCGCGTTTTACTGGCAAGCTGTTGAGATAGGTGAGTGGGTCATCGCCATTAAACACAGTACCGTCAAACATTTTGATCGGCTGACGAGTGTAAGTTACATCTAAACCGAGTTCTCGTGCTGCCGTACTGTACACGCCAACTTTGCACACCCGTTCGATGATTTCCACCCAGTTTCTAGGAAAGGGAGTATGACCCCAACGTGCCAATTGAGTCATGAGCCAAGTTTGTTCCGTGCGGCTGGGGCGGTTGATTGCAGACTCGGCATAAAACTGGTGATGGGCGTACTCGCGCATCGGATAGCTTAAGTCACAGCGATCGCTATAGGGATCTTCAAGCTGGATATAATCGATATCCGTGCTGACATACTCCCGCCGTGCCAAAATCTGCCGAATTTCTTCAGCATTTTCTGGAACTGAACAGTAATAGCAAGCTTCTAACAAAGCTTTGACTAAGGCAATGTGGGTGTTGGGATAAGCTGCTGCCCAATCTTCTCGCACACCGAGAACCTTACCAGGGTGTCCCAGCCAAATTTCTAAGTCAGTGGCAGCGGTAAAGCCGATGCCTTCTTCAGCAGCGCGGTAATTCCAAGGTTCCCCAACACAGTAACCGTCAATACTTCCAGCTTTTAGATCTGCAACCATCTGCGCTGGAGGAATAGTTTTGATGTCCACATCCTTGTCAGGGTCAACTCCACCAGCAGCTAACCAGTAACGTAGTAGCAGGTTATGCATTGATGCAGGATGCACCACCCCCATTGTGTGCCTTTGAGTGCGGGTGAGACGCAGGTAGTTTTTGAAGTCTGGCAGCGATTGTATCCCTTGGTCATAAAAGCGTTTTGACAAGGTAATGGCGTTACCATTACGGGTCATGGTGAGGGCGGTAACAACTGGTAAGGGTCGGTCTTCATTTCCTCCCAAAGTTAACCACATCGGCATCCCCGAAGGCATTTGAGCCGCATCTATATATCCGCCACTTATACCATCGACAATGCCGCGCCAACTTGTTTCCCGCACCAGATTGACTTCATCTAAACCATGCTTGGCAAAAAAGCCTTTTTCTTGGGCAACTGCCAAAGGAGCGCAAGCGGTAAGGGGAACAAAGCCGATGTCTAGATTAACTTTTTCTAGACCATGACGTGCGATCGCAGCGGATTTGCGCGCCCTAATTTTCTTGATTCTTTTCTGCTGGTTGAGGAAATAGATCATCTCACTGCGCAAGCTGTAGTAGCTGGGGTGTTCTACCACTTGCATCCGCCTGCGGGGTCTGGGGATGTCTACTTCTAAAATGCCCCCAATTTTTGATTCTGGTCCATTGGTGAGCATGACAATGCGATCGGACAACAAAACGGCTTCGTCAACATCGTGAGTCACCATCACCGCCGTGACTTGGTTTTCCTGGCAGATTTGCATCAGTTGCTCTTGCAAATTACCTCGTGTCAGTGCATCCAAAGCACCAAATGGTTCATCTAGCAAGAGTAATTTAGGACGAATAGCTAAAGCACGAGCGATCGCCACCCGCTGTTTTTGTCCACCAGATAACATTTCGGGAGGCTTGTCTGCATGAGGACGCAAAGACACCATATCAATATGCTTTTCGACAATTGCTTTGCGTTCTGCCGCAGGCGCACCCTTCATTACTGCATTTACAGCCAGAGCAATATTTTCTCGTACTGTCCGCCAAGGTAGAAGCGAATAATTTTGGAACACCACCATCCGGTCTGGACCCGGCTTAGTGATTTTTTTGCCTTCGAGAGTAACTAATCCTTCACTTGGCAGATCTAATCCGGCAATCATATTCAGTAGGGTGGATTTACCACAACCGGAGTGACCGATCAGAGAAACAAATTCACCTTTTTTAATCTGAAGGTCAATTCCTTTGAGGGCAATGTATTGTCCCCCACCAACTAAATCAAAAACCTTATCAATTTGATCAACAGCAACGAATACAGACATGGCAGTTTGGTGATTGGTAATTGGTGATTGGTAATTGGTGATGGTAATTGGTGATTGGTAATTGGTATTCTCATTACCCATTACCTATTACCCATTACCCATTAGCTATTTTTGTCCTGCTGGCAAAATCTTTGTCTGCAACCAAGCCATAAATTTATCTAGTACCAGACCGACCACACCGATGTAGACGAGAGCTAATATCACCTCACTGATTTTGTTAGCTTGATAGGCATCCCAAATAAAGAAACCAATTCCGACAATACCGGACATGACAATCTCTGCTGCAATAATCGCCAACCAAGCTAAGCCAATCGCAATCCTTAAACCTGTAAAAATGTAGGGTAAAGCAGCAGGAATAAGGATATTCAAGAAATATTCTTTCTTGCTAAGTTGTAAAACTTTGGAAACGTTGTTGTAATCTTGAGGAATTTCTTTAACACCTACAGCCGTGTTAATTAAGATGGGCCAAATTGCCGTGATGAAAATCACGAATAGGGCGGCTGGTTCGTTTTGGCGCAGTGCTGCCAAGGAAATAGGAACCCAAGCTAGAGGTGGTACTGTCCGTAATAACTGAAACAGTGGATCTAAAGCCTTGGACATGAATTTAGAAGTACCAATCAAGATACCCAACCCAATACCGAAGATCGCCGCTAGAGTATAACTGATCGCTACTCGTTGTAAACTGGCGAGAATCTGCCAAAACAAACCCTTGTCTATACCACCTCTGTCATAGAAAGGATATAAAATCAATATCCAAGTCTCTTGAACTACCTGAATTGGCCCTGGTAGTGTTGCGCCAGGAGTCCAAGAAAATAATTGCCAGATAATTAGAAAAATTGCGATCGCAGCGAGGGGAGGGAAAAGGTTAGGAAACTGCTTTTGCAATCGCCCGAATAAGCTATTACCCTGATTATTATTGCGTCTTCTAGTTGAAAATGTTGTCATTGGTTTTGTTCTCCTAAATATTGGTAGTAGGTAGAGACTTAGCAGTGCTACGTCTCTACTGGTAGTTGGTAATTGGTTTTTAATTCCGAATTTGTGACTTCCGAATTCGGAATTACACATTTACTTTCTTGATTTTGAGACTCTTTAAGTAGGCAGTGGGATTTTCTGGATCGAACTTGACTCCATCAAAAAATGTTTCTACACCACGAGATGTACTCTTGGGGATGTCAGCAGCAGCAATACCAGCTTCTTTCGCCGCTTCTCTCCAAATATCTTCTCGGTTGACGCGATCGATTAATTCCTTGGCATTTGTTAAAGTTTCTTGAGGTAAAAATCCCCAGCGAACACTTTCTGTAATAAACCATAAATCGTGACTCTTGTATGGATAGGAAACGCTACCTCTTTCATCTTTCCAATACAAGACTGCTAGAGATTTATCATCAATTACCCGACCATCGCCCATGTCGTATTTGCCCTGGAATGGTTCTTTAAGCATTGATGATGCAATATTGTAGTAACCCCGACGACCAAGGATTTCCGCTGCTACTTCACGGTTCTTAAAATTATCCAGCCATTGCTGCGCTTCCATAACTGCTTTCAAAATTGCTTTAGTAGCTTTGGGATTTTTATCAACCCATTCTGCCCGCATAGCTAAGTATTCTTCGGGGTGATTTTTCCAGATTTGGGCAGTTAATACTGCCAAAAAACCGATTTTATCTTTAACAATTTGGTAGGGCCAGGGATCGCCAGTACTGAAGGCATCCATCGTCCCCGTCCTCATATTGGCGACAGTTTGCGCTGCTGGTACTGGAATTAATTTCACATCAGTATCTGGATTCACACCACCTGCTGCTAACCAATAGCGAATCCAAAAATCTTGGTTGACTTTAGCAAAGGAAAAGGCAGCTGTGAAAGGAGTGGTGGTTGATTTGAGTTGCTCAAATACTCCCTTTCCACCTTTGGCTAAGTCGAGTTCAAGCCCTTGTCCTTGGTGCTTGCTGGCGAGCGCAATACCATTACCTTGGGTATTTAGCTGTGCCAACACATACATCGGAATTTTTGTCTTGCCCTTGGTAATTAAACCTTCACTAATTAAATGGGGCATTGGCATCTGATATTGACCACCATCAACACCACCACCAGCAGAACCAATTTCTGTATTATCCCGCATTGAACCCCAAGAAGCTTGCTTGGCAATCTCAACATCAGTCATCCCGTACTTCTTAAAAAAGCCAAGCTCTTTGGCAATAATTAGGGGAGCGGATTCAACAATAGCAATATATCCTAACTTTACCTTAGTAGTTTCCGGTGTTGTTTCTGGAGTAAGTTTAATTGGTGCAACTTCCTTTGCTTGCGCCAATCCCATAGGTTCAGGCGGATTTCCCACACAACCTTTAAGTAACAAAGAACCAACAGCAGAGGCACTTGCAGTTAATAGAAATTTCCTACGAGAAAATTGATTTGAACCTTCAGCCATAAAATCTCCCTATTGGCAATTGCAGTTTTTTAACCATGCAAATATTGGCAAAGGAACGCTATGCTCCTTGCTATATTGATGCGCACACAACTCTATAAATCGTGTGTTTTTATCGGCAACCTATCGTGAATATCATTCTGGTTGTTAAAGGCAGAGTTTGATGAAACGATCGCTTCAGCTACATGAACTGAAGTGTTGCAAACCACTGAAATTAATTTTGTTTCAATCAGCTTACAGCCTTTTAATTGAAATTTGTTAACTAGGTACCTATAATTGATAACTTAATATTAAATTATTTCTATAATTAAAATTTATATATCGCGCTAAACTAACGGAAGTTCGGGTTCAGCAATTGCCATCAAAGCAGCATTAAGATTGAGCGACGGCGGGGTTGATGCGAGTAGACCATGAGTTTACAGACAAGATTGACCAAAAAGTTGACCCTTGTGCGAGCGCGCGAATGCAATTGGCGGTGAAATATCCTTCAACTGGTCAATAATCGACTCAATAACCTTTGCGTTTGCGCAACAGTAATTTGTCTGTCAAGGGCATCAAACGGTTTCAAGCTGTAAATAATCCGTTGGTCAAAATGAATTGTAGGGTGAGCATTGCCCACCCCAGGATGATAAACGCGATCGCTCTTTTTTTGGCTACTGCGAATTGACTCGTTTGAAGATATAGGCAGTATTATTAGACTCGCCACCAGTAACCATAACGCGATCGCCAGAGATACTAACTACCTCTCCATAGTGTGTCACCTGCTCGTTGGTTTGAGGTAAAAGCTTTGTAGGCTGCGACCAACCACCCTTGACAGGAGCGCGGACATATACATAGGCTCCACCTTGATTCCAAGTAAAGCCAAATACATTTGTCAGCGTTTTAGTAGAAGTTCCGACAACGATCGCATCGCCATCAATTGCCACACTAGCACCAAAGCCATAAGCAAAAAACGGCGGTAGATCGCGCGGTACTAAGCGAGTCTGCTGCACCCAACCACCAGTTGCTGGGTTGCGCTCAAACACATAAGCTGCACCTTGCTGTAAATTTTCTCCTGGTGTGCCAATTATTACTGTATTACCAGAAAAAGCGATCGCGTTGCTATAGCCAACATCTCTTCGGCGTGGAGTTAATTCAGCTTGCTGCAACCAACCACCCGTAGCGGAACGCACAAACACATATGCCGATGCACAGCCTCTATCTCCGCCGCTAACAACGATCGTATTACCATCAATCGCCACCGTATCACCGAAGTAGTAGTCTGGTTTGGAACTTTTAAGTTCCGCTTCATAAGCCCAAGTACCTGTTGGAGAGTGACGGCGGAAAATATAAACTTTTCCCTTAGTTGCAGCAACAGCTGTATCTCCCGCCAGCGCCAATGATTGGTAATATATCGGACTTTGGGGAGGTGCGGGTAGTTCCAGCTGAGCTTGAAAGTGCCAGCGATCTGAGCTACGAGTAAAGACGTACAGAGGAGTACTAGAATTGGCTACATTCAAAGAGTCAGCTGCAATCAAAACAGTATTACCATCGATCGCAACACTCGAACCAAAGAAACTATAACTACCTGTTTGAGTTTGGGGAACAAATAGTTTGGCTTGTAAAGACCAAGTTTTCCCCAATTGACTATAGATGTGAACTGTACCTTTGGGTTCGCCTTGCGAAGGCACACTATCGCAGGGAGCCGCAATTGCAGCGGTATTTCCTTTAATAGCAATGGCTCGACCGAATTCTTCAGAGGCTGCTTCGTTATCAGCAACCATCTTGGCTTGTTGCACCCATTTATTCTTTGCTGGAGGAAAGATTAAACAGCCTATAAGCACAGCAATTAAATCCACTGCTCCCAAAATGCAGAAAGATGAATTCATAATCAGAAATAGGCGTGAAAAGAACTAATGGCGATCGCAATCTCAAAGGCTGTATGTTAATTACTAGCCCAAGACGCTCTCAATCTGCTTGAGGTTTCTATTAGGAAAACCAACAGTTCAGGTTAACTGCTAAATTTTTTGAGCAGAGATAAAAAATCTGCGCGATCGCCTAGTAGAAAGTGCCACGCCATCTCTCATTTGATTCTGCAATGGGTATCGCCATTTCTGACATTCAATATGAAACTGCATCGTAGATACACCCAAGTTAAACACCTTAAATTAAATTCTCAACCTGAAAAGTTTGAGAAACAATACACCTGAAGTTACAACTAGTCAGCCAAATGCTAACAGCAAAATAGCCAAAAAGCAGGCTAAGTTTATAAAGTATTTGATTTGATTAATTTTTCTAATTTCTACCTAAGAACTTAAAGAATTTCAACAATTCCTGACTTACCATCAATCCGCACTCGTTGACCATCTTGCAACACCTGGGTGGCATTATCGACATCCATCACCGCTGGAATCCCGTATTCCCGCGCCACGATCGCACCATGAGAAAGCCGTCCCCCCACCTCTGCAATCAATCCTCCAGCTCGTGCCAACAGTGGTGCCCAACCAGAATCTGTATAAGGCACAACCAAAATCGTCTCGCGGTCAATCTCCGGTAGCGACTGCCAACTTCGCAACACCTTCACCCACCCCTCTATTTGACCGGGACTAGCTCCGATTCCCTGCAATAGAGAAGCTGAGGAAGCTGAGGAAGCTGAGGAAGGTGGGGGAGTGTTGCCGTAAAATAAGGGAGGTACTGGCTCAAGCAGGCGGTCTTGTTCGAGTTGCGATCGCCTACTTTCCACCAACCCACTTATAAACCCTGAATCAGCTCCATCAACCACCCGCCTAACTTCATCAAACTCCAAAAAGAAAATATCCCCAACCTCAGACAATAACCCCGACCTGATCCAAACCTCCTCCAAAGCCACAAAACACCAACGTAACTCAGCCAACAACCGAGAATAAACCTCAGTCACCCTTCCCTTAAGATCCACTCTCCCCTGAACCAGCCCTCCCTTCCTCTTCCCTTGGCGCTCTCTGCGTCTAACGCTACGCTTCGCCTTCGGCTCCAGCGGTTCGTTTCCCTGATTCAAAAACTGCACAAACAACTCCCTAACCACATGAGGCTCCTCCTTCCAAGTTGGAACCGCAATATCAGTTCCCACCTGACTCAAATAACCATAGCGCTCCAGCAGCTGCTCAAAAGAGCTTAAAACACTCCTTCCTTCCGGGCTTTGGCCCAATTGCTCCTCTACCCCTTCAAGAGTTAACTCAGGTACAACCTGACGCGCCTGGGTAGCCAGATCTGCGATCGCCGACAACGCCGCCACTTCCGGAGTCTGACTATTATCAATTTCCGTATCCTTCACCCGAAAAATTGCCAGACGCAACGAAGCACTCAAAGGAGCCAAAATACTGTAATAAGTCGCTCGTCTCAACAACTCCAAAATCAAATCCACTCTAGCCAACAACTGTGTGGGAGAAAGATTTTCAACTGCTTGCTCAGCCAACCTAGACAAACCAGGAGCAAAACGTTGCTGGTAATCTCGCTCTAAATCCTTTTCTAAACTCAGTTCTCTACCCAATAACCGCAGTAACCCCGGCACATTTCGTAAAGTAGAACTCAAAGGCGGCTTGCTAAACGAGGCTCCCCTAGTCAAGAATTCCAAACTTTCCGCAGGTAAACCCATTCGCAAAAAAACCTGCCCTAGGAGGGATGCATTGAAATAGGCACGGGAGTTGTGAAGTGCCGCAGTTTGATTAAAATCCAACCCAGCCGCACGTTTACCCAAAACTCCAGCCGCACGTTTACCCAAAACTATAGTAAAAATTTCTCCCCACACTCCGCACGTCAAAGGGCGATTAATTGACCAAGTTAACGGGCGAATCAATCCGGGAATCACTTCTGCTGCAATCTTGCGCGTCCAAATCGGTAGTAGGGTAGTAATGGGGCGGGATTGCAACAGCCATAAAGTTTCACCGTCGTAACTCCACTCAATATCTTGAGGAACGCCGCGATCGCGGTTTTCCAGGTGTCGGGCTAAGAAGGCAACTTGCTTAACTAATCCTGGTGGTACGTTTCCCTCTCCCTCGATTTGTAAATCTACATCTTCAGGTAACATCCAGCTAGTTTGTCCAGTCGCCTTAAATTGCTGTTGTGTGACAACGACGCGATACTGTTCTGGTGTCACTTGTCCTGAAACTACTTGCTTTGCATCTCCAGGTAAAGCTTCAATGACAACAGCATCACCTTGTTGAGTAATTGGATCGCGGCTGAAGGCAACTCCAGAAAATACGCCCCGGACTTGTTTTTGAATCAGCACTGCCATTGCGTCTTCTGGTAAACCCCGTTCGCGGCGGTATTGCACAGCAGAGGGATTGTCATAGGAAGCTAGAGTGCGGGCGATCGCACTACGCAACTTTTCTTTACTGGTGACATTCAAAACTGTTTCGTACTGCCCAGCTGCTGAAGCCTGTTCCGAGTCTTCTCCGACTGCGGAGGAACGTACTGCTAGTGGTTCTGTTTCTTCTGGTTGCAGAAAGTTAATTAAAGGTTCGGCATCATCTCCAGGGGGAAGCACCCATCCTGGCGGTACAGGATATCCCCACCGCTTTAACTGAGATAGAGTTGCCGCCTTTTGACCAACTTTACTTGCTTCTAATGGATTATCTAGAGAAATGATCGCTTTACTTCCTTGAAAGAAACGAAACATTGTTTGAGATTGTGTTTGGACTGCTTCTGATGGTAGATCTAGATCGTCAGGAATTTTTTTATAAATCCAACCAATCAAAACAGCCAGTGCGATCGCAGCTCCAATCCGGGCTGAATCTTCAGGATGTAATAATGCTGTAATCAAAGGAAACAGAATCAAAACTCCAACTCGTCCTAGTTCCCGTTCGCGCAGAATGGTAAAGCTAACACCCCCAATCAAAAATACCAATCCTGCAACCCGCAGATCGTGGAGCGCATAGCCCCAAACAACGTTTGTAGTTCCCGCACCTTTGCCTACCCAATAACGACCCATTACCAAGGCAATCAGGGCGATTAACTCCCAAGCAGAACCCTCTGGGAAAAACTGACGCGCCAGTAATACTGCTGCAATTCCTTTAAAAGCTTCTGACAGAACTGCTAGAATTCCTGCCAATTTACCGCCATGATAAAAAGCGGCTGAGACACTGATGTTACCAGTTCCGAGCCTAGCTAGATTTCGTCCTGTCAGTGCCGAGGTAATCCAGGCAATCAGCGGTAGCCCACCCAATAGAGGGCAGAGAATAAAAATAGCGAGTACACCCCAAACTTGCAGCATTTGACTAAATAAAGGGGGTGAAAGGTTTAATTATGAATGATGAATAATGAAT
>QQTW01000065.1_pt1 | contig 58153 bp, 51 predicted proteins | sample 1904831 | NCBI WGS metagenome assembly QQTW01 (sample SAMN09435610, study PRJNA476489) | Subsurface metagenome, whole genome shotgun sequencing project. | reverse complement strand
CGCAACAGTTCGGGTTGCACCTGTTTGAGTGTTCGATAGGTAAAGGAATAATTCCTAATTCGTAATTAAGAACTCGCCCCTCGTTTCTAATTAATACTTATGTACTACTATATTTAGCTTTTACCTTAAAATAAGCATTGTGGCTCAATTAATCCGCTACGGTAAATAGCTAGATGCCAAGCTTAGGTAAAATTATCTACATATAGATCATGGTTCAATACACTCTCGCTCAAGCTCCAGAAGTGATCCTGACAGTACCTGGTAAAGATTCAGCCAAAGCTCGTGATAAAGCAATGGATCAACTAATGGAACGAATGGATGCTGGTGAACTCCCTACCGATCTTTCAGAAGGATTTAGTTCGCAACAATTAATTGAAGTAAAAGAACAGCCTATGTCAGATACTGCTACTAGCAATGAGGATGCAATTACAGAAGCGGTACAGCTTTTAAGTAACCTTGCTACACTCAAACTTAAGGTTCAAGAATCCCGTACCGAAGCATTGGAAGTTCGCAAAGCGGTTGATATTTTATTCACAGATAATTCTGTGAGTGAGGAGGAAATCGCTCGTTTGAAGGAAGGTTTTAAGATTCTGAAAAACTTTGCATCTGCTAATTTACGCTACCTGGAAGCCAAAGCCAAAGCAGAACAAGCTCGTGCTGTACTCGATCGCGCTTTGAATTCTCCTGAAAAGTAACTCCAGCTTCAGCATATAGTTAAAGCGATCGCACTTCTGGAATCGAGCAGGTAAAGGCGATCGCACAATACTTTACATAGCAATAAGTTATCAGCCAAAATATTTAGGGCGATCGCTTAATTCTCAAACTAGAAGTTAAAATTTGATTAAAATATATTTATTCTAAAGGTAGATATGATAGCAATTTTAACCTATGAGTAAGATATATTTGCTGTGTTGATTTATAACAACATTCCAGCGATCGCATCTGTCATAAAACAAGCCAGGGAACCTGCAATCATAGCCCTAATACCCAATAAAGCCAAATCTGCTTGACGACTTGCTGATCTTTGCACGGGTTACGACTAAAGCAGAGGTGTTTGTGGCGACAAATCTGGAGCGGATAGCACATGAAGTACTGTCTGATTTAGAGGTGCGGTTGCAGCAGACGGGAGGAAGAGTGGAAGTAGGTAGCTTACCGACAATTGATGCCGACACGCTACAAATGCGGCAGTTGTTGCAGAACCTGATTGGCAATGCGTTGAAATTTCATCGTCCTGGGTCATCGCCACAAGTTTGGCTTGATAGTTTGCAAGTTAAAGAGCAGGAACAACAAGACAATGAGATAGCAAGCGGTACTACTAAATGTCTTATTAGAGTGAAAGATAACGGGATTGGGTTTGACGAAAAGTTGCGTGACCGCATTTTTCAGGCATTTCAACGTTTACACGGTCGCAGTAGCTACGAAGGTACAGGTATGGGACTGGCGATTTGCCGGAAGATTGTTGAACGTCATCGGGGAACAATCACAGTCACAAGTACGCCAGGACAGGGAGCAACATTTATCATTACGTTGCCGATGCAACAAGTAGGAAGTGCTGAGTGAAAAGTTACTGTAAGCTACGCCTTCTCAAGCATTTAAACAGATCGCATTTTAACTCTAGCTAACGCCCCGGAACATTGCGTCAGGAAGAGCAGATAGCACTCAAAGGAGCGGGGATTAATCCTAATTAAAGGAGACAAACGGCGTAGCTGACGGCAACAGGCCCTTACTTCTTCACTTGTCGGCTCATCCGGTTTTTCCCCTCCTGCTTCTAATTCAACAGCAGGCGGCTCTGCCTACTGTTGAGCAATTGAATGAAGTCTGCCCGAACGATCGCGCGACTGCAACCTCTATGCAAGAGATTGCGGTTTGCTACGAGTAATGAAAAAAAGTGGAATCAGCAACTCAATCAGGGATTTCACCTGGCACTATAAAAGCAGTGGTTGCTGTTAAGATACCTCAATGAAGCCAAGCAAGAAGAAGAAAATCTCACGAGTGAGCGTTTCGCGTCGGGGTTTTTTAAAAGCTGCTGCTATTAGTGCGGCAGCAGCCAGCAGCGCTAATTTGCTCCCTGATGAGCAAGCTGATGCAGGAGTTGAGAGCTACTATCCAATAGCAAGTTCTAAAGGCGCTGAATTTGACTTCACCAATTCTTCAAGTGCTTTGCAGCCAGACGCAATAGTAAATAGTGCTTGTCAATTCTGCAACTCTCTTTGCCGTCTTAAAGTGCATTTAAAAAAAGGACGGATTATTAATGTTGAGGGCGAACCAGAAGATCCAGTGCAAGCAGGAGGCATTTGCGTCAAGGGTCCTATGATGACGCAACTTGTTTACAATCGCTTTCGGTTAACTCATCCGATGAAGCGAGTGGCAGGAGAGAAAGGTGCCTCTAATTCTCAGTTCGAGCCAATTTCTTGGGACGAAGCTAATGAAACCATAGCGACGAAATTTTTGGCACTGCGGGATGCAGGAGAAGCGCGAGCGATCGCGAACAAAACTTCTGGTAGATTACCGCGCGGTACAGGAACGCTAGTCGAGCGCTTTTTCACTCTTCTTGGCAGTCCGAACAATACTGATGTTGGTCCAGTATGTAACGATGCTGGAGGCAATGCTTTGGCGTGGACTTTTGGGTTAGGAAATTTCACCAACGGCTACGGAAAGGACGGTGCTACTGGGAAAGAAGATTTAGGCAGCGCCAAGTTCTTGCTGTTTTTAGGCACTAATCAAGCAGAAACTCACCCAGTCACCTTTGCCTATTTGCTCAGGAGCCGCGCTCAAACAAAAGCGAAATTGGTAGTAGTTGACCCCCGACTGACACCTACAGGGGCGCAAGCAGATGAGTGGATTGCACCCAAACCGCATACTGACCAAGCTTTAGTTCTAGGGATGCTTTATCACATTTTGTCCAAGAATTTGCACGATAGAGCCTTTGTCCAGAAATGGGTGCTGGGCTTCGACGAATTAAAAAATCATCTGCTCAAGCACAACTATACGCCCCAGTGGGCAGAAAGTGTAACTGGAGTGAGGGCAGACAAAATTAAGCAGCTCGCAGAGGAGTATGCAAGAGCTAAGCCTGCTGCAATTTTCTGCAACGCTGGCATTTCGCACCAACTCAACGCCTTCGACACTTACCGCACCCTAGCATTTTTAGCGGCTGTTACAGGCAACATTGGTGTGAATGGTGGTGGCTGCAATTTCATGCATAATACCTGGCCTGGGGCATTAAATCTGACGGAGATCGAGGGTAATCCACCCAAGAAAGATGTAGCTTTGCCTGTGGGCCCCGATTACTTTGCTCAGTCGATCCTGACGAATTCGCCCTATCGGTTAAAGGCGATTATGACTCAAGGCAATCCCCTGGTTGCAAGTTCTAATACGAATAAGGTGATAGAGGCATTTCGCCAGCTAGATTTCTACGTCTACACTGGCTTGTTCATGGAAGAAGCCGCTTATTACGCTGATATCATTCTGCCCGTATGCAGCGGATTTGAGATGGAAACTGTTTATATGCGGCGAGACGATCGGGCAATTCGGTGGCAGAAGCAAGCAGTTGAGCGAGTAGGAGAGTCCAAGCCGGACTGGGAAATTTGGATCGATCTTGCCCACACTATGGCTTTGTTGGATCGGCACAATCCACCCCAATACTGGACAGAGAACTTCCCGGTTGCATGGAAAGACTACCGCAATCTTTGGGCAACCTTTGTCAAGCATACACCCGGTATGGGTGGCATGACTCAATCGCGCCTGGAAAAGCGAACCGAACCTTTGCGCTGGCCCTGCCCAACTATTGCTCACCCCGGAGTCAGTACGTTGTATCTGGATCATCCTTCTTGGTACGAGGCAGCCAAAGGCCTGGCTCTAAGAAATGCTGAAAGCGCAAGCCAGGATACTGGAACCCAAGCAACAGCCGCCCTGCCTCGCCAAAATAAGCAGAGGCGGTTTCTAACTCCAAGCGGACTAGTAGAAATCTATACTCCAGAGTTAGAGAACAAGTTAGCTACTGCTGGACACTCAGCCTTACCCATCTTTTACACCCATCCAGAGGTGACAGGCAAAAATCCCACGATTGAATACACCAAGGAATTTGTCCCTAACCCAGTTAATCCGCAAGCCCTTACCCAGAAGGTAAGGTTAGGCAAAATGTCCACAGGTGAGGTACATAAAGATTATCCGCTGATGGGTATGATCGGCAGACCGAGTGTAGTGCATTTCCATACAGTTACACACTGGACTTACACTGGCAAGCAAATGAATGGCATTCGGCTAATTCAAATTCATCCTCAAATAGCACAAAAGCAGGGGATTAAGGATGGCGATCTAATTGCGGTAGAAAGTCCCAGAGGCTCTATTACTGGAACCGCACAAATCTGGTCGGGGATTCGTGAGGATACAATCTTCATTCCTCACACATTTGGGCCTGGGCAAAAAATGGCTTCGGAACTTGGAACTCCCTACTACGAAGCAGCTAATGTGTTGTTGAACGATAGGTATTATGACAATCTCTCAGGGCAGCAGGCATACAAATGCTGTGCTTGCCGAGTCAAGAAAGTGTAGTTGAAGCCAGAGGTGGAAAAGGGTAGGGTATTACATCTATTTAGAACTTACGCATTGACAGCAAATTGATACTATGCAGCCAAGCCAAACTTCTGTGTTAGGTGTTCTAAAATAAAGTCACAGGCACTCTTGTTGAGATAAATTTCTTTGGAGTTGATACCAGTTTTCAATTAAATCTTCGGAGCGGATTAATTCTAATTGAGTAAAAGCTCGTATTGCGCTAAAAAAGTGAGTTCTAATTGCTTCAGTTGTTCTCACCATAAATCGCCCAATGCCACAGACCTGCAAGGGTAGCTCTGTGGCAGGACTCAATCCCCCAATGTGTTGAATGCAATTCCTTAAATTCTCTTCTAGAAATTGCAGAGAGTGCATCTTCTTCAGGAGTGTACATAATGTAATATCTGGAAGTTTCGTTTTTGAAATGTCTCCGAAATACCTTCACCTGACCAAAATTTTTCAGATACACTATTAAGCCATCTTCGGGAATTTTCAAATTTTGAAAAGAGGTAAAATTTTTCCCATCAACCGAACATGAACGATTTTTAGCTCCACCAGTTAAAAAACCTAATTGCTTGTTTTTCAGTAACTTCAGGTTTTTTTGACTGGAATACCAAGCATCAGTAGTCACTATTTTTTGCTTTAAACCCCAATCCAGAACGAGGTAATCATCTCTCGTAAATAATCATTTTTGGTTTTTCCCTCCTGTTTGTTATAAATGCGATAATTTACAGGTACAGACTTAAGAGCTACATCCGTGTAATACAATGTAATTAATTGAATTCCTTTAACGGCGCTTCGGATGTCTTCCTGAATAATAGTAGCCAATTAATTCTGTTATTTTTGGGTCGCTATGAGGCTTATCAACTACTGTATCGTCTCCACTTAAAGTACCTCCGATTAGATTGATATTGGGCTTGATTTCTTCAAATAAGTCCTTGGGTTCGGATCTCTCGCGTAGCAAAAACCTGTTGACGCTATCATGAGACAAATTTTCCATTATCTCTGCCAAACGGGTGCAACCTGGGTACGCGCGATTCTGCCAGTAGAAACAGAGTATAAGTGTTGAGGTCACATTTGGCTGTAGATGGTCGGTGCGCGTTGTTGCCCGGATGTCCCATCCGGGCAAGTGACGCACCGAGTAGTCGCTCTGATAGTCCCAACCTGCTGATAAAGATGACTTAAATTATCAGTCTTTCAAGTCCCTACAATTTCTTAAGTGCCTGTTTTATCCTAATTACTCTTACTTCATTTTTTGTCTAATTTGTCAATGCGTAACTTCTAAAGGCGTAGGAAATACCAACAAAAACTACTAATCCCAGTGCAGAAATAGCGCGTTCCATGTAATTGAGCTACGGCACAATATGGGCGATTGTAGCTTGAGTTTGACACGCAGATAGTGAGAATGTTTACCAGCGGCGGTTAGATTAGGTGACGTTGAATAATTTTATCCTGAAAATTTTTATTTATGTCGCAGGAGTCAGAGACTTCTAACCCTTGTGCCTAGAGTTAGCCTAGGTACGAGAATATTCAGGCTCCGCCTCAGTGAGTTATCGATCAAAAGCTGAGTATATTGAATCAACTTAATAAATATAAAACAGGTTTGGCTGTGCCAAAATCGTGGTGGCAATAGAAAGCGATCGCACTCTAAAATGACCAGCCTACCAGATTGTTCTGCCCAAAACTATCAGCTAATCCACGAACTAGGACGTAATTATGAAGGTGGACGCATAACTTATCTTGCTACTAATTTAAATCAAAACCAAAATCTTTAACCCAAAGACATATTTTTACGCCTGAGCGAAACAAAATTCAACAGAACAGAAATTATGAATTTATTCAAAGGTCAAGATTTAGATTCATCTGTAGTTTATAGAAGAACAGAGCAGTATTACTAGATTTACTCGACTGTTGCCAATTAGTTCTACCGATACTTATTTAAGTATTCTTTGATACTACATTCTTAAACTAATCAAACTCAGTTTCGCAAAAACTTTTTAGTAGCTCAACGCAATTAGCGAGCGCTCCTAAATGTGCAATTTCATACCCATGTGTATTTTGGGTGGGAAATGCCAAACACGCAGCACGGGCGACATGACCAAATTTCATTGCAATTGAGGCATCGCTACCAAACCCACTCAAAGTAGCTAATTGTACTGGTATATCTGATTTTTCTGCTGCTTGTCGCAGTTGCCAATTCAGCGTTTCATCATAAATCCCATAACCATCCTGGGAAAGGATCGCAGGTGCTACCCCAGCTTCAATTGGGTATTCTGGCGCTAAAGGGCAGATTTCCAAAGCAATTAATGCATCAAGACGTTGCTGCTGGCTAAAATAAAGCGCCCCAATTGCCCCCACTTCTTCCTTAGCAGAAGCAACCAGGTAAACGTCTACCACTGGCTGTTTTATAGTTTCAGCCAAAGCCAGCAAAATCGCTACAGAAGCTTTATTATCAAGCGTGTAACTGGCAATATGATCCTTTAACCGCACCGGGCGCTTGCGATGCTTACCGATTACCATCCGCGTTCCTGGGCGAATGCCAGCTGCTGCCAATTCCTCAGTAGTGCATTTTGTCTCAATCCAGGCATCTTCCCATCTTACGGGTTTATCTTCCTGCTGCACCTTTTGAGGCGATTCGTGGGAGACATGACGGGAACCAAAACTGAGAATACCGCTGATAGTTTCATTGTCTCCCAACAGATCCACAACGCCTTCGCCATAAACCCAAGGAAAAGATCCGCCGAGTTTGCGAACTTCCACTCGCCCTTCATCACCGATTGACTTGACAATTGCGCCAATTTCATCTTTATGGGCAGTGATGGCGATTGCACCAGCATCACGACCGGGAATTTTGGCAATGATATTATCAGCACGATCTTGCCAAACTTCTACTCCCAATGCAGCAAAGCGACTGAGCAATAGTTGGTTAATTTCGTCTTCTACACCACTTGGAGAATGGTGCAGCACTAATTCTTCAATCGTAGCGAATAGGCGATCGCAATCTAAATCTGACAAAGCAATAAACCTGAAAAGACAGCTATACAGGAGAGAGAATGATGAATTTAAAATTCATCACTTCTCATTTTACTCTCGCCACTCGTTTATGTAGCGCGATCGCCCCCAAACAGCAGAGCGCTAATATACCCATTGCAGAAGGTTCGGGGGACAGCCTTAGATTCTAGGGCTGAGAAAGCTAAATCGGAGCAGAGAGTTAGAGGTGGGCGTTGCCCACCCTACTAAGGGGAACTCGATGGTACAGGTTGTGGTGAAGCTGATGGCTGGGGCTGAGGCTGGTTCTGTTGCTGTTTTAGCTTTAGTGCCTCCCCAGCAGATATTCCTTCACTAGCGTTACCAAAATACCAAATAGCTGCTGCTGCTTCTGCACGGGTAACAGGTCTCTTGGGCTGAAACAGTGTTGTATATCCCAACGCGCGGCGAATATTCGATTGTTCGCCATTTTGAAAATCTGCCAACACCGCTCGTAATGCTTTCGGGTCAATCCTAGCCGCATCTTGAAAGCCCCACGATTCGCGCACAGCATCGATTGAAGCATTAGGTAAGGCTTGGCGTGTATCCAAAGGCACTTTCCAGAGAATTAGCTGCTCTCGCGTTAAGGGCGCATCAGGACGAAACAAAACTGACTCAGTTGCATTTCCTGATAGGGCACTGGGAATTAAGCCTGCTTCAGCTAATCCCTGAATCACCGGGAAATCGGGATCTGTAGTGGGTACATCTTTAAAAGCTGGTTGCGCAGTTGGTGATGCTGCACGGATTTGTTGGGATGGACGGTTAGCATGAATTTGATTATTTGCCGCAAAAAGCCAACGGGCAAACTCGCGGTGGCTGATAGTTTTACCTGGCTGAAACTGCGTTAATATCTCCGTTGTGTTGCTTTTGGAATTAGTTTGTTCTAGTTGGAAGACACCCAAGGATGCCAAGTCTGTGATGTATTGCCGTAATTCTTGCGGTGCAGAGTTGAGATCTGTGAAAGTAGAGTTTTGAGTTGTTCGCGGATCGGTTGCTGGAAATGGCTGGTTTGATGTTTGTGGAACGCTTGGACTTTGAGCAGTTTCGGGAATGTTGCGTTGGTACTGAACGATGAATTCTGTGCCTGCTTCAGGTTGACCGGGTGCAGGTGTAGCATCTGTTTGGGTGTTAGTTCCTGTTGGAATAATTGATACACTTACTTGCAAATCATTTCGCCGCGCTTCTATTGTTGCTGCTTGTGCATCGCTTTGCTGGTTCAAATCCCAGTTGTTTGCCTTAAACTCTTTTTGGTAAAAGTCTAGAACGAAGTTACTAGGGTCAGAAGTAACCCAGCGAGTTCGCAGCGGTTGATTAGCCGAGGTAGAAGTATTATCTCCATTGTTTTGACTCGTTGGTGGTGTAACTTCCTGAAGCTGGGCATTGGGATATCGGATTTCTGTGGGAAAATCAGCAGGCAAGGAGGCGATCGCGTTTTCTGTTGGTGGGGGACTAGTATTCGGATCGCTTGCTTGTGGTTGCTGCTGGGGAGTATCAGAAGTAGCAGTTCCCGATTTTTCTTGTACTCTAGGGTCAGCAGCCAGAATTTGCTCGATATTCTTGCCATTGGGACTGTTCGCACAAGCAGTCAAAGCAGCGAGCAAAACCGCTAAACTAACTCTTCTCGCAGCAGATATAGAAAACAGCACGACAGTTTAGTAAAGATACTATTATTCTTATTCTTACGCCTATTCTTAGGCTAACGCAGATCCGTTTGAGCTTGCGTGGGTTGGGCGCGCCAGCCGCAAGAGGAGCGGAACTTTAGCCTGAAGAAAGATGAGCCTTTTCTACCTATGTAGTATGCAAAATCTAAAATAGATATTAAATTTAAGAGGAAGCTAATTTAAGCTGCACTCATTTGTTAGTTTTACTCTCCGCAAAGTGTTACCTGATGGTTTCCCGTGCTGAAACAAGATTGCATGCAGGTGTCTTTTCAACAGCCGACCTATTCTGAAGCTAAGCTTCAGCTGTTGCTGTTTGTCGATGAACGTCCTAGTTCCCGACAACAAGTTCAGCAGATTCGTCGTTATTTAAATGAATTACAGGCTGAGTACCCATTTGAATTGCAAATTGTCGATGTGGGGGAACAGCCTTATTTAGCCGAACACTTTAAACTGGTGGCGACACCTGCTTTGATCAAAATCTATCCAGAACCCAGACAAACACTTGCTGGTAGCAATTTAATTGAGCAGTTAAAAAACTGGTGGCCCCGCTGGCAACAAGCTGTAGAAGCTCAACTGCAATTGGACGATGATGAATTACCAGATATCGAAAACGGTCATCATGTCCCCCCTACTGTCAAATCCCCGATTCGTTCTGTTGCTGATTCTGTCGAAGTGATTCAACTCTCGGATGAAATTTTTCGCCTCAAACGAGAACAAGAGAAGTTACTCGAACAACTTCAGTTCAAAGATCGAGTAATTGCTATGTTGGCGCACGATTTACGCAATCCTTTGACCGCTGTCTCCATTGCTGTAGAAACCCTAGAGACAAGCATCGTATCCCCAAAAGGCGATAGGCCACCCTTAACCCCAGCTTTAACATCGCAGTTATTTAAACAAGCCCGCACTCAAGCTAAAATGATCGATCGCATGATTGCGGGACTTTTACAGGTGGCGCGTGGTTCCAGTGCGGAATTACAAATTCAACCCCAGAAGTTAGAGTTAATTGGACTCTACCAAGATGTAGTGGCTCATTTGTGCGATCGCGCCGCTGCGAAATCTTTGACTATAGAGTCAGATATCCCTAACGATTTGCCTCTTGTCTACGCCGATCGCGAAAGAGTGCAGCAAGTGCTAGTGAACCTGCTGGACAATGCGATTAAATATACTCCCGAAGGTGGCACAATTCGCGTCTTTGGTCTCCACCGTACTACTCAGAAGGTTCAAGTCAGCGTGTGGGATAATGGCCCTGGTATACCTGAAGAAAACTACGAGCGCATCTTTGAGGAGCGATTCCGCCTAGAACGTGATGAAGCTAAAGATGGTTATGGTATTGGTTTAGCTTTGTGCCAAAGAATTATTAGAGCGCACTATGGGCAAATTTGGGTAGATTCAGCCCCGAATGGTGGCAGTTGTTTTCACTTCACCCTACCTGTTTATTCCTTTTAGGGCTAGGGGCGCACAGCCAAGCCCGTACTGGCGAGTGGCGAGTGGCGAGTGGCGAGTGGCGAGTGGTAAGAGGTAAGAGGTAAGAGTTTTGAACAAATGACAAATGACAAATGACTAATCAATCATTCTTAATGCGGCAATAATTTGTCCGTTAGCCTGGGGGAAGGTATAGCGATCAATTTCATCAAGTGTCACCCAACGAATTTCTTCGGATTCGATTGGTTGCGGAACTCCTTGAAGATGTTGGCAGTGATGGACTGTGAGAGTAACACGCAAGTGAGTATAGTCATGTTCGATGGTAATCAAATGTTTGCCCACTTCAATGACTATTCCCAACTCCTCCCAGATTTCCCGTTTGATACATTCCTCAACTGTTTCTCCAGGCTCTAATTTGCCGCCGGGAAATTCCCACAACCCACCCATTGCACCACCTGGACGACGGCGATCGATTAAAATTTGTTGCTGGGTGTTCCAAATTACACCCACGCCAATAATTTTATGTGGAGGGGGAACAGGTAACGAACTCATGGGCAGCAATGCTTCAACAATGAGTAGTTATTCTACTCCTGCCCAGAGTTATACACATCTGTGGTTTGCAATGTCTTTTCAAACGCCATGCGCTGTTCCGCATTACGTAGGAAGTAACCACTAATCATCGCTGAGGCAAGCAGCCTGCCAAGGTTTTCGCGGCTAGTGCTAATAGTTACTCCAAAGTGTTCTGAAGGCAAACTACCCAGTATACTGCCGATATTGCGTTCTATTACCTGAAAAACTTCTGCCGAGCCGGGTTTGGATAGCAACCCAATCGCCTCTGGACTCAAAGACTGGACGTAGTGCCACAATGAGTTATCAGTTTCTGACTCACCATTAAAGAATTCTGAGATTTGATTTGATGAGTTATTCACGATATTTCTTCCTTCACTAGGGATATAGCCACTAGTTTTTATTTTTCCCAGTAGCTTTGGTATTTTTTCCGAACGAGCCGATTACTTTTATCTCTATGCAAACTAATGTAACAACTTGATTCCACTTTGGCAGTTGGCTAAACCGAACCATAATTGGAGGGTTGCCGCCACCTTTTGAAGGATGAAGTGTAAAGGATGAAGTGTGAAGGCGCGAAGTGTGAAGTCAAGCATTCAGTAGGGCCGGGTTTACCAAATACATTTGCGATTAAACAGAAAATTTAACTAAACCCGCCCGTACAAAAGCCAGAATTAATCGTTCAGCCTTCAGCCTTCATCCTTCACTCTTTTAGCTAGCTAAGTATTGATCTAGATCGGCTTTGCGTTTGCGAAGTTTAGTTAAGGCTTCGCGCTCGATTTGACGTACCCGTTCTCGACTGATGTTGAGGCGATCGCCTATTTTTGCCAATGTCATGGCTTGTCCGTCCACTAAACCAAAGCGTAGGGACAATACCTCCCGTTGCTGGGGAGTCAAATCTGCCATCAGCTTTTCTATATCAGTGGATAAGCAAGACTCAGTGACAAAATCTTCTGGGGAATTTGCCGTGTCTTCTAATAATTCCCCTAATTCAGTATCCTGATTGTCTCCCACCCTTAGATCTAGTGACAATGGCAGCCGCGCTTTCTCCAGGTACTCTCGCACTTGTTTGGGGGTCAATTCCAGTTCTGATGCTAATTCAGAAACTGACGGCGCGCGTCCTAGCTGTTGCGATAAACTACGCTGTGCTTTTTTAATTTTGTTCAGCTTCTCTGTAATGTGGATGGGCAAGCGAATTGTGCGTCCTTTTTCCGCGATCGCCCGCGTGATCGCTTGTCGAATCCACCAATAAGCATAAGTAGAAAATCGATAACCCTTGGTGGGGTCGAACTTTTCCACTCCCCGTTGCATCCCGATCGTGCCTTCCTGAATCAAATCCAGTAAGTCTACGTTGCGCTTGATGTACTTTTTGGCAACTGAAACCACTAGTCTCAGGTTTGCTTCTACCATTCGGCGCTTGGCAATTTCACCTGATGCGATCGTAGTTGTCAACTCGGTCTTCTCTAGCTGCGTCGCTTCACTCCACTCTTCTAAAGTCGGTTCTCGACCTAGCTGTGTGGTTAGCTCTTCTCTAATCGTATACAAGGCGGTAGATCGCTGCACCTGTTTGCCATACACAATTTCCTGCTCGTGGGTTAGCAATGGTACACGCCCAATTTCACGCAAGTAGGTGCGTACAAGGTCAGTGGTTGTCTGAGCGGTCTTCATGGCGCTAGGTTTTTATTTTAGTAATAAGCAGCTGGCAAGGGACTAAAAAGATTAACACTTTTGGATCTGCAACGCCTTCATCATTAGAGAAAATATTATATTTGCTTATAGCAAAGTAAAAATAAGGCTAAAACGTTGCAAAAAAGCTAATCAAACTAATATGACTCAGTTCACAAACTCAAGCGCAACAACCTATCGATACAGGTAAGGCAACTCTTCGATGCTTTTCTGTTTCACTAGGGGACTGAATTTGTCTCTCATATTATTAATAATTGTAACATTTCTGAGAGGAGATTGCTACCTCCCGCCTTCAAATGGCTACATACACAAAGAATTTGCAGTTTTTTTGGCTGCTACGAACGCTTTATTCACGATTATTGGCTCTATATAGATTCGTACATATGAGAGTAACTGTTTAGTTAAGGGTAATCAGTAGTCTGTCTGACAAATATATCTATAAGGCAAAAGGCAGTAAATTTTTTAATATTTTGTATCATAAATAAATGTTTAATTTTTTATTAAATTTTGACTGAAGGAATGAAGGCTGAAGGTTGAAGGTTAAACATCATACTTCACACTTCACACTTCGCGCCTTCACACTTCACACTTCACACTTCATCCTTCATACTTTGGGCTTACTTGTGAGCTAAAGCAATATATTCTTGAATTGGTTTAACATCAAGCGGTTGAGATTGGAGAGAACGGATAGCGGCGGCGCTGGCTCTTGCCCCGGCAATAGTAGTAATGATGGGGATTTTGTAAGCTAGGGCTGTGCGACGAATCAACCTAGCATCTGTCCGGGCTTCTTCTCCTGAAGGTGTGTTGACAATCAGTTGAATTTCGTGGTTTTTAATCGCATCCAGAACATGGGGACGACCTTCATGCAGTTTGAGGATGAGGTCAACATTTAGCCCATTTTCTTTCAAGACCTTGCGTGTCCCATCTGTAGCTATGACTTTAAAGCCTAGATCGATAAAGTCTTTAACTACGGGAACGACTAAGGTTTTATCGCGATCGCTCATCGAGACAAACACTGTCCCAGACAGTGGTAATTCCTCCCCTGCGCCTAATTCTGCCTTAGCAAAGGCACGACCGAAATCACTATCAATTCCCATTACTTCCCCAGTCGAACGCATCTCAGGCCCCAGAATTGTGTCCGTACCGGGAAACTTCTTAAACGGTAAGACGGCTTCTTTAACAGCAATGTGGTTGAGTTTGGGTTCTTCAGTCAATCCTAAAGATTCCAAAGTTTCACCCGCCATTACCAAAGAAGCAAGTTTTGCTAATGGCACTCCAGTAGCTTTAGAAACAAATGGGACAGTCCGAGAAGCACGGGGGTTAGCTTCTATAATGTAAACTTGCGGGTTATAACTGTGCGCTCCTACTACGGCAAACTGGATATTCATCAAACCAATTACCTTCAACGCCTGTGCCAGTTGCACTGTCCAAGTGCGAATTTTGTCTAAGACTGCTGCTGGCAAGGATATAGTAGGTAACGAGCAAGCCGAATCACCTGAGTGAATTCCTGCTTGCTCTATGTGTTCCATTATACCACCAATTACTACTCGTCCGGTAGTATCGGCGATCGCATCCACATCTACTTCGATCGCGTTCTCCAAAAACTTATCGATCAAAATTGGATGATCTGGCTCTACCTGCACGGCAAAGGTCATGTAGCGCTCTAGATCTGTATCGCTGTAGACAATTTCCATCGCGCGTCCGCCCAATACGTAGCTAGGACGCACCACGACGGGATAGCCAATTTTTTGCGCGATGGAGAGTGCATCCTCATAACTCCGCGCCAGCCCGTTCGGTGGCTGATTAATATTCAACTGATGCAGAATTTTCTCAAACCTTTCCCTATCCTCTGCCGTATCAATTGAATCCGGTGAAGTTCCCCAAATTTTGGTTTTGATGCCCTTGTCTTTGGTATCTTGGCGGCTCAAATATTCTTGCAAAGGTACAGCCAATTTCAGCGGCGTTTGTCCCCCAAACTGGATAATTACCCCAACTGGATTTTCAGCCTCAATAATGTTGAGGACATCTTCCTTGGTCAGTGGCTCAAAGTAGAGGCGATCGCTAGTGTCGTAATCCGTTGAAACGGTTTCCGGGTTAGAGTTAACCATAATCGTCTCATACCCGGCCGCTTTCAAAGCATAGCTGGCGTGACAACAACAATAGTCAAACTCAATTCCTTGTCCAATTCGATTCGGCCCACCACCCAAAATTATCACTTTTTGGCGATCTGACGGACGCACTTCTGATTCGTCTTCGTAAGTGGAATAGTGGTAGGGAGTAAACGCCTCAAATTCTGCCGCACAGGTGTCTACTGTTTTATAAACTGGAATCACGCCCAACTGCTGGCGGTACTCCCGCACTTCATTTTCCCCTGTCTTGGTGGCGAAGGCAATTTGGCGATCGCTATACCCCTGCTTCTTTACTGCATATAATTTCTCTTTTGTCAACTGCTGCAAAGGAGTCCGCTTCAGGAATTTCTCAGTGTCCAGCAGTTGTTCCATCCGATCTAGAAACCAGGGGTCAATTCCTGTTAGTTCATAGATATCCTCAACACTCATCCCCAACTGCATGGCGTGACGCACGGCAAAAATCCGTTCGGGATTGGGTGTTCGCAGTTGAGCGCGAATTTGTTCGCCACTGGGTAATTTTTCGCTTTTGTCACAACCCCAACCAGCACGACCAGTTTCTAGGGATCTGAGGGCTTTTTGAAAAGACTCTTGGAACGTCCGCCCGATCGCCATTGCTTCCCCAACTGACTTCATTTGTGTTGTCAGCACTGGTTCAGCTCCGGGGAACTTTTCAAACGCAAACCGGGGAACTTTAGTAACTACATAATCGATAGTTGGCTCAAATGACGCTGGGGTTTTCTTGGTGATATCATTACTTATTTCATCCAACGAGTAGCCGACAGCAAGTTTCGCTGCAATTTTAGCGATTGGGAATCCCGTAGCTTTGGAAGCCAAAGCCGAACTACGAGAAACGCGAGGGTTCATCTCAATCACGATCATATCGCCGTTGACTGGATTGACCGCAAACTGGATATTAGAACCGCCAGTTTCTACACCGATTTCGCGGATGATTTTAATTGAAGCATCACGCAGCCGCTGATATTCTTTATCGGTTAGGGTTTGGGCTGGGGCGACGGTAATTGAATCACCAGTGTGAATGCCCATCGGATCGATATTTTCAATCGAGCAGATAATTACAACATTATCTGCTAAGTCACGCATGACTTCTAATTCGTATTCTTTCCACCCTAGCAGGGATTTATCGATCAGAATTTGCGAAACTGGACTAGCATCAATACCCGCTTGTGCCATTTCTTCAAATTCTTCTTGGTTATAAGCAATCCCGCCGCCAGTACCGCCCATAGTGAAGGCTGGGCGAATAATCAGGGGATATGAACCAATTTGACGCGCGATCTCCTTTGATTCTGCCAAAGTCGAGGCCGTCCCGCTAGGACACATCTTTACCCCGATTTTTGCCATCGCGTCATTAAACAGTTTCCTGTCTTCGGCTTTCTCAATCGCTGGTAATTTCGCTCCAATTAACTCAACGCCATACTTATCTAAAACCCCATTTTTTGCCAAAGCCACAGCAATGTTTAGTGCTGTTTGCCCTCCCATTGTTGGTAGCAGTGCATCAGGACGTTCCTTTTCGATGACCTTTTCGACCAAATCCGGTGTGAGTGGTTCAATATAAGTTCGGTCTGCCGTTTCCGGATCGGTCATGATTGTTGCTGGATTAGAATTGACCAGCACCACTTCATAGCCTTCTTCTCGCAGGGCTTTACAGGCTTGTGTCCCTGAGTAGTCAAACTCGCTGGCTTGCCCAATTACAATTGGACCAGAACCAAGTAACAGGATTTTGCGGAGATCGTCGCGGCGGGGCATAGTCTTTAATTTGAAGTACGAGAAATCAAACCGCGATCAATTGTAAGCGTCTTTACCCGCGAGTTTTGATGTCTATTTAGCAACTTCTTCAGAAAAAGTATGAAGTGTGAAGGATGAAGGATGAAGGATGAAGTGTGAAGGATGAAGTGTGAAGGATGAAGGATGAAGGATGAAGGATGAAGTGTCTAAGCGTTGCTAAGCTCTTCGCAGTGTGAAGTGTGAAGTGTGAAGGATGAAGTGTGAAATTTCAGCCTTCGCTATTTCAGCCTTTATCCAACATCTGCGCGCCTTCGGCAACGCCGAAGCGTACATTCTTCAGCCTTCAGCCTCCATCCTTCAGCCTTTTTAGTGTCTGCCGTTCCCCATAAATCCTAGAGTCAGGCTGTCATGAGCAAGGAAGTGACCGAGATGATATGCTCTTTCCTCGGTTTTGAGCAGAATTGTTTCGTATAGGTAGCGGGTGGCGCGATCGCCCAGACTTTCTGCTTGTGCAGCTTGGCGACGGATCAGGCTAATTACTGCTTGTTCTGCGGCCAAGTCGTGTTCGACCATTTGGCGACAGGAAAAGACACCATCCTCTTCCTGCTCGAAGCAGCACAATTCAGCTAGTTTCCTAAAGCTAGCTGCTGGAACGCCGCCTAGTCCATCCAAGCGTTCGCCAATGTCATGGACGTGTGCCTGAACTTGTTCGTAACTTTCGCCGAAATACTCGTGCAGCATATAAAATTCTGCACCTTCAACCACGAAATGATGCTTTTGATATTGCAGGTACAAGCCCTGGAAACTGGCTAAAGCACTATTTAGTCCTTCACAGACAGGCGTGGTAACGCTTTTATCCAGCAGGATTGGATTGTCATATACCTGCCCAAAGTTGCGTAATAAAGTAGCTTCTGACATGATTCTCCTCTCTTTTTGGCAGTTCTATATTTGCTGACTGGTCGAATCCATCTTCATTATCTCTTTAAAGTCAATACCGCCAGACAGGATTAAGAAATGCGATCGCGCGCTTCCCAGTCTACCTGCTGCCTCACTGTTTGCCACTAATGCAAATTTATTGCAAATTTTATGAGAATCATTTGCATTTAGACCCAGCTATGTCTATGCTATGTGGTAGATGCTAAACTCTCAAGATTTATCAAGACTGAGAGTTGCAGCCCGAAAGTCTAATGCGAGTTTGTTTCAGGTTTGGAGGAAATTGTTTTGAAATCGACGGGTTGTCAATCAGAAGTCAGAGAGGTAGTTAATGTTAATTGGACAGATCGGTGGCTAGTTTATTACCGCTTACAAGAACTAGATATTCCTTGTGATTGCGCCACAGAGCAACCATTGATGGTTCAGATTACAAGTGCGACGGCGGCGATTCAGTTGTGGAGTGTTTCAAAGCAATTTACTGAATCTCGGCAAGACTTAGTTTACTGGCTAAAGCGCTGCTGGTGATGTCGCCAGCAGCGCTAGTTGTATTTCCATTCAAAGGTAATAGAAAGGAGGTAATAGGAATATGGGTAAGTTTGATTTTGCCAGAGAATCAGCTTTTAATTTGGAAGGAGAGTTTCTGAGATTTGAGTTTGAAGATGGCTATAAACGCAAATATCTCCAACTGAAGAATGCTGAAGGTGTATACTGCATTAAACTTGCCAAGTACTTACGTTCTTCCTTTGAGTTGGAATTGCAGCCAGGAGATTGGGTGCAGATTTTTGGGGAAAAGAAGTTTAACCCGAAAAAAGGTACTTTGAAATTGAAAGCTGAGCGAGTAATTAATACTGTTAATACACCAGCTAAAAAGCCTGTTATATCCACACCAAAGCCAGATAAAGATAAAGCTAAAGCCAATATTTTGGTGTGTCAAAAGTCAGATTGCATGAAACGCGGTGGAAAAGAAGTTTGTCAAGCTTTGCAAGCAGCTTTAAGCGATCGCGGTTTAGAAAATGAAGTTGCAATTAAAGGTACTGGCTGTCTCAAACAGTGTAAGGCTGGCCCAAACATAATAATGCCAGACAAAACTCGTTATAGTCGCATTCAAGCACAGCAAATTCCAGAAACGATCAATAAACATTTTCCGGCTCAAAGCGTGGAGCAGCAGGAAACTGAATCACAGAAATTCGTTGTGGTTGGTACGGATAGCGCTGTCACAAATAAATGAAAATAATTGACAATAGCTTTCTGGCGGTTTAGATGCCAGAGTTGCTGAAAATATTTCGCATTTCTTTGCTAAAATAGCCGCTTTTTAGATACAAAAAGACACATTTGCCCAATTGATTAAATGCTTTAATATATAAAGACTGAACCAAAGCTTAATTTAATGAATCCGGGTGTTGTAGCCGCGATCGCTTATGGTATCCTAGCCATCGTTGGCGGTATCATTGGCTACGTTCAAGCGAAAAGCAAAGCATCGCTGATTTCTGGTATTATCAGCGGCTTGTTACTAGTTACCGCTGGAGTGATGCAATTACAGGGGCAAGGTTTGGGGCTAATTGTGGCGATCGTTGTTACAATTGCGCTGATAATTGTGTTTGCGATGCGCTTAGCTAAAACCCGCAAATTTATGCCAGCAGGATTGATGACAGCTTTAGGTGTAGCTGCACTGGTAGTAATGCTAAAACAAATGACTAGTAGCTAGAAAAGTGTGAAATTACTACTTCATCCTTTAGCCTTCATCCTTCATCCTTTCCCCTACTGCTGACTCCTGTTTATACTTAATTTTCAGCACCAGAATCATCGAGGTAAAAAGAAAGGTGACGATGTTGGCTGCAATAATAGGAATATTTTGGATATAGAAGCCATATACTAGCCACAAAATAATCCCCGCGCACAGAACAATCAGCATACTCCAAGAGAGATCGTGCGCTGATTTTGTCTGCCAAGTCTTGATTAGCTGGGGCAAATAGGCGATCGTTGTCAAAACTCCCGCTATTAACCCTAAAGTTGTAATGTAGTTGAATTCTGCCATTTGAGTTTGTTATCTCAATTTCAGCTAAATAATTGGTGCAGGTATTTTAGCGTTTGTTGCAAAATACCACAAAATAATTCATATTAATCCAACGTTTTGCTCATACAACAGCATAATTCATAATTTGTAATTAGCTTCAAAAACGATTGCAGATCGACCGAATAAAAAGATGAAATTTTTTAGATTTTGTATATGCTGCTAAATTGGTTTTATTATATAATTGAATTAGTTAATAATGGAATGTTTTCAGCTTTAAAATTTTAGTACAGATTTTCATTATGAAATAAGCATATCAGAAAAAACGTTGGGTTTCAACTCATCCTGCCTTTTTATTCTGTTTTTTCTGGTTGCTTATAACTGAATAAAATCCGGTACAAATTCTGAGATTTTTTTGAATGGTGGGCTAATGCCCACCCTACTCTCGCAAAATCCCTATTCCAGCTTCTCTTTCGATATAATCAGCTAAGCTGATAAAATCATCGCGCGGATGACATTTTCCGCCAATTAGCCCAAATGCTAACTCACTAGAGGGGTTTTCTGGATTTTCTAAAATATGAATACCCCAGTAATAAAGTTGATCGCTGGTGCGAATACAAACTTTTTCTGGATCGATGCAGTGAAACTTATCGTCTGTTTTGCTAATTTCGTTATAAGTATTTAAGAAAGCAGATTTTAGTAATTTTAGGCGTTTTATCCCTGGCTCTTTAAAATTATTAACTAAAACAAACAGATGAGCAGTTTTATTAATTTCCCGAATTTTGTGTACGGTGTCTTGAATTACTACACCGTGCTTATTTAAGCCTAGGGGATTTAAGGTTGTGGGAATGATGCAATAATCGAATTTCTCAACAAGCTCTTTAGGATTGCGTTCGAGGGCGGGTGAGCAATCGCAAATTACTATTTTACAGTCACGAGCAGCATTTTCTTCCCAATCTTTAGCATCATATACCTCAATGCTTGCACCGACACCTTTAGGTTTGGGAACATAAACCCCATCACCTACAAGCTTCTGTAGATTTTGTTCTGGATCTAAATCTACCAGAGCCACACTAAATCCTTGTAAAGCGAATGCGCCTGCTAAGTGTGCTGATACTGTTGTTTTCCCTACTCCGCCTTTGCAAGTAAAAACGCCAAAATAAATCTTTTCTTTTGGGGTTTGAGGTGGTGGCGTGTCTTCTTCGCTATTCACCCAAATAATCTTGTCTTCCGTCGCAATTCCACAGCGAAATTTAGTATCTTTACCCCAGGATTTGATTAAGGCACGGGCTGAGCCACTATAATCTTTTGTTGTAATAAAAATACCATAATTAAACCGTTGACCTTCTTTGGAATCTAAAAAGTCAGCAAACTTTAAAATTTGTGGCGTAGTGACATTATTCTTAAGCCATTTTACTTGGACGGCACACATTACGTTTTCTTTGCTGACAACCAAATCGTAGCCAACCTGATTTTGTTCGGGAGTGACAACCGTCCATCCATGTCGATGAAAAATTCTGGCTATGTGCTGCTCGAAGTGGGTAAAGTCATGGATGTATGGTGGCTCCAGAGATGATGCCATAGACAGTAACCATTTTCCCTGCAACTAATTTTCCCCAAAGTGGGAATAGACTCATTAAAACCCCTATTCGATCTGATGTCCAGAGGTGTTAAAGTTGCTTGTTTTTCCACAGGTATGTCTGTTAAACCCGCCCTTACCGATTGTAGTGTGTTTGGCTGTGGAGAGGGCGCGCCTCTTTGCGCTCTTTGTTGGTAGGGAATGCGATCGCCTCCTCATCCAGCACTCAGCTTGCTTCCATCAACATATATAGGCGCAACCCCTTTCTAGCATCTACATCAAATTTCAAACCAACTTCCATTCCAATGGTTGTTTGCAGATGTTTTCTTGAGATGTCATTAATCTGGATGCTCTCAATATTAGCCAACTGACAGCAAGAACTCGCCTCACTAACAAGGAAAACACTACCGCCGACTGATAAAGTCGTTTCCTCAACCTTGGCTACAGCGGCTTTAGCCTTCTGAAACCACTCTGTAATTTGACCGATTTCCCTAGCCTGTCTTATTAATTTCTTCCGCTCAATAACTTGATAAGTAACTACCTCAGCGAGTGCTTGACACAAAGACTCAACAAAATCACACAGTTCCAGTAGTGCATCAGAACCTAAAAAATTGTCTATGGGTTCTCCGTGAGCCGCGTCATTTCGATAGCTAATGAGTTCATTAAGTTCTCCTTCAGCAGTATTTTGGCTCCCTCGAATTTCCTCTACAAAATTCTTTATAGCTCTATGCTTCTCTACCCAAGCCCATGCATTCGGTATACCAGCATCAGCAAATAACTTTTCTAGAGGTTGTCTGCGTAAGTTCTGCTCATGCAAGAGAAATGCATCTGGCAATAGCTGATATTCTTCACCTGTGACTCCACGAAATAACCCACGAACAACTTCCTCAATAGAAAGATGTCCATACCTATTTTTCTTCATCTCTATCAGTAATCTTCCCACTCCCATCTGATGAGTATTTTGGATACTCTCTTCTAAGTCAGAATAACGTGGAAACAATCCAGGCAGAAGTCCCAACCAATCGCCAACTAAATTCTCAACAAAGCGTTCATAAATGGCATACAACCGCGTTACCACAGAGCAATGATCGTAAACTCGCCATTCCTTTGCACTGGGTATATTCTGAGTTAGGGTACTGAATAATGGGTTTGTAATAGCACCCCCTCCAAATGCAATATCTCTAAGCCTATCGTTAGTCTTAATGATGGAACGGACAGTAGAAATATTTGTCCTTACTGTCGCCAAAAGCTGTTGAAACATCGCTGTTTACTCTGCGACAAATTGGGACAGCATATTGTCGAACAATCTTATTCGTTTCTGGATATCAGCCTTAGTTCTTCCGCCACCAGTAAAGAGCTTGGAATTGTCTTCTCTAAATAGTTTCTTTGTCTGTTCAATCACTCTTGGCTTCTGCTTCAATAACACATCTACATCCGCCAAATGCTTACTAAATCCAACCATAACGGCATCATAATATGCTTTATAAGCGCTATCCTTCCAGGTGTCAGACTGTGGATCGTAGGGTTTGAATAAATTTTCTCCATAAATTTGGTGAGCCAAGTTTATAGTTCTGATAAAAATATCTTCAAGAATCCTGATATCTTCATCAGAGAATCCCAAACTATTCATCATGTAGAGGTCAAGAAATCCTTCCATTCCTTTACGGAAATCATCTACATGGCGTAGAGCAAAAAAACGAAGAACTAATTCAGCATCTTCCATCTTTTTGTATAGGTTGTTTTGCCTGAGTTCTTCGGGATTATCTGTTGGAATTCCCCAAGCGTCTGCAAATATACGATTGCTTGATAAGTCAAGTAATAGTTGATTAAACTTACCATAATATACACAGTTACGCACCTCTTGACGACTTAAATCTACTCCACCAGTATTAAGGCGTTCAAAAGCAATTTGTTTTAAAAAAAGTGCTTCTTCAGGATCGGGAGTTGATTCTGTGATTAGCACTATAGAAGATATTGAACGGCGGTCAATACCTGCTCTAATTTTTGCAGGAAGTGTATCATAAGTACGTCCCTCAAGTTCTGGCCATAGTTCAAGTCCAGTCAGCTTCAATTTGTTTTCATAAAAATCACGAATAGCCGTTATTCTCTGTTGGCCATCCATAACTTCATAGGAATTATAATCTTTTTCATATAGAATAATTGATGGGACGGGAATGTTGATCAAAAAAGACTCGATAAGTCGTGATTGCATCTTTGCATCCCAACGTAACCTTCTTTGATAAAAAGGTCGCACATCCATATACCCAGGCTTTTTTAAAGCTTCCACAAAGCTCGGAAGCTTTTCACGGTTCATTTCAGTGAGTATTCTTTGTTCTCCACTCTCGTACTTAGCATTAATCTGATCGTCAGTCATTTTACTGATGCGATTCTTTAAGGGTAATTTTCCCCACATTTTTTCTTCAGCTGGCGCAAGTTGCATTGACTAAATCCTCGACAATGACGGCATGATGAAACATAGTTAAATCAGCTAAATATAGCCTAGCGCTTACTGTAGGCTCAAAGATTTCTGAGCATTAATTTTTGTAGCACTATGTCAGTACCAAGCCAGATCTCAGCCTAAATGCATATTGCTAAGAGACAATAACCATCAGATGGTATTGCGCGATCGCACTTCCCCCTCATTAGGTAATCATCATGGCAGTTGAATACGATTTAGTAGTAATAGGCGGCGGTTCTGCTGGTTTGCTAGCGGCTGGTGTAGCTGCTGCACTCAAAGCCAAGGTAGCATTGATAGAACGCGATCGCCTCGGTGGTGATTGTCTCTGGTATGGTTGCGTTCCCAGTAAATCTTTGATCCATGCTTCCCGCGTTGCTTATGATGTGAAACACGCTGATAGATTTGGGATATATTGCAAAGAGCCTGAAATTGATTTTGCCAAAGCGATCGGTCACGTTCAAGGCGTAATTTCCACTATTCAACCCCACGACTCGCCAGAAAGATTTGAACGATTGGGTGTAGAGGTAATTTTTGGTAGTGGTAAGTTTATCGATCGCAAAACTTTTGAAGTTAACAATCACCAACTCAAAGCCAGAGCTTTTATTATTGCTACAGGTTCTAGACCAGCAAAACTTCCTATTCCTGGTTTGGAATCAGCAGGTTATATTACTAATGAAGAAGTTTTTTCTATTACTGAACGTCCAGATTCTCTAGCAATAATTGGTGGCGGGCCAATTGGATGTGAGTTAGGACAAGCATTTTCTCGACTGGGTGCAAAAGTTACGATTATTGCTAGTCGCGATCGCCTCTTACCTAAAGAAGATCCAGAAGCAGTTGAAGTCATCCATCAACAATTTGCATCCGAAGGTATCCGCTTTTTACTCAATACTAAAGCCGAGAAAGTAGAAGTAGTTGATGATAAAAAATACATCTGGGCTGGCGGCGAGAAAATCGTTGCCGATGAAATTTTAGTAGCAGCAGGAAGACAGCCGAATGTAGAAACCCTAAATTTAGATGCGGCTGGGGTGAAAATGGGCAAAAAGGGAATTGAAGTTAACAACAAACTTCAAACATCAAATCACCGCATCTACGCCTGTGGTGATGTAATTGGTGGCTATCAATTCACTCATGTGGCGGGATATCAAGCAAATATAGCGTTGAAAAACGCCTTATTTTTGCCGATTTTCAAAGCAGACGATCGCGTCATTCCTTGGGCTACATTCACAGATCCAGAACTCGCCCGTGTTGGGTTAACAGAACAAGAAGCCAGAGAACGTTATGGGAATGATATTTATATAGTAAAGCAGGAATTTGCAGAAGTCGATCGCGCCCAAGCAGAAGCTGCAACAGCAGGATTTGCCAAAATTATCGTCAGGCGCAATGGCGAAATTCTCGGCGCGCATATGGTTGGTGCAGCAGCTGGGGAGTTAATTCACGAAATTGTCTTGGCAATGTCTCATAAACTGAAAATTTCTGCCCTTGGAGGTATTCACATTTATCCAACTTTGGCTGAAATCAACAGTAAAGCGGCGTTTGCACTGACCAGAGAGAACTACGAGAAGAACCACAGACTTCAAGGCGTGTTAAAAAAGCTATTTAACTTCTTAAGGCAGCTAGGCTAAGCTTTGTTAAGCTGGAAGCGCTTTTGAGGAGTGAAGTTAAGCAGTATGCACTGGCTACTAACGGGGCCGTTGAGCGTAGAACAATTGACAGTAGCGATCGCCGATCTGCCAAACTCGTTACAAGGGATAAAGTTGGTGCAGCTATCAGATTTTCACTATGATGGCTTGCGGCTATCGGATGTGATGTTAGAACAAGCGATCGCTGCTACTAACGAAGCTGAACCAGATTTAATTGTATTGACTGGGGACTATGTAACCGACGACCCCAGCCCCATCCATCAGCTAGTATTACGCCTCAAACATCTGCAAAGTCGCTTGGGTGTATATGCCATTCTTGGCAACCACGATATTTGTCACCCCGATTCCTCTGCCGAAATCACCAAAGCTTTCCACAGTATCGACATACCTGTTTTGTGGAATGAAATCGCTTATCCTTTCGGGCAAGAATTACCACTAGTAGGGCTAGCTGACTATTGGTCGCCCTCGTTCAACCTCACACCAGTGATGAGTCAGCTAGATCCCAAAACACCACGCATTGTCTTATCCCATAATCCAGATACTGCAAAGCTTTTGAAGAAATGGCGAGTAGATTTGCAACTATCTGGACATACTCACGGCGGTCAGGTAATGCTGCCTAAGATTGGCCCTGCTGTTGCCTTTTATAACAATTTTCGCCGCAGTCTACCCAAAAAAATGCGGCGCAGGATACCATTTATGCAAAAAGACTGCGCCAAAGTAGTACGGCATTGGGAATGGGCGCAAGGTTTCCACCAGGTAGGCAACAACCAAATGTATGTCAATCGCGGTTTGGGTACTTATTTCCCAGGACGCTTATTTTGTCCCCCAGAAGTAACTGCGATTACTCTGGTGGCTAAAGAAGTGTGAAGTATGAAGTGTGAAGTGTGAAGTATAAAACTTTATCTTTAACCTTCAGCCTTCAGCCTTCAACGTTCAACCTTCTTGAGTTAAGGATCGCTTGGATTTGATAATGGTCTACCCTTGGGTGTGGGTAACATTGGGCGGCGATCGCCATAAGGTAGAGGAATGTACTGTACGCTAGGACGACCTCCCTGTGGTTGGGGGTATAATTCCATTAGGTCGTAGATCGATCTAGGTAGCCCTACAGTTATAGGTAGCCCCATTTCTGTTGCTTCCTCAACAGTAATCGGATAGTCGTGAGTAACGCGCCCAGTTGTCAAAGCATCAATAATGCTTTCGATATTTTCTGGTTGAACTTTTTGTTTTGGTATACTGTCTTTCAACAGAGTCCGCACAAATCGCTGTACCTGCTTAATTGCTTTGCGTGACAAATCTGCCATAATCAGTGTTTGATCGTCGATTTCACCGATTGGCTTATCTTCAACCACCTTAATGATGCTAGCTGCGGGATAGTTACCCAACTGCGGATCGACTGGCCCTAAAACAGCGTTGGCATCCATGACAATTTCATCTGATGCCAGTGCCAACATCGTACCGCCGCTCATGGCATAGTGGGGTACAAAGACACTAACTTTGGCGGGATGGCGGATCAAAGCTCTGGCGATTTGCTCGGTTGCTAGAACCAAACCACCAGGCGTATGCAAGATTAAGTCAATAGGAACGTCTGGGGGAGTGAGGCGAATTGCTCTGAGTACCTGTTCTGAGTCTTCAATGGAGATGTAGCGCGATATAGGAATTCCCAGTAAGCTAATAGATTCTTGTCGGTGAATCAGCAATATTACCCGGCTGTTGCGGCCTCGCTCAAATTCTTGCAGAGAACGAATCCGGCGAAATTCCATCTGGCGACGCTGCCATACAGGTTGGAGCGAGGAAAAAAAGAGGAAAACCCAAAATAGGTCAAAAAAACTAAAGCTCATAGAATTATTGGCGATTACATACAGCTTGTTACCCCTATCTTTTCAATTTTTCTTGAATCGCAAGTCTATCTAAGGAGTTAGGTATAGTCTTTACAATTAGCACATTTTACACTCACACTTCATACTTCTCAAATCTTGCACCACTAGCCAAATGAGGCAAAGCCTCAATATCCTAGTTTCAAAGCTCTGCCTTTGTAGGGGCGGCTTCAGCCAAGATTTTTAGTTAAATCTAGAGTCAGAAATCTAACTCAGAAGCTTTTCCAAAGCTAGTAAGTTAGGCACGTAAATTGAATCTCGGTCTGGGCGTTCAATTATACCCTTTTTTTCCAGCTTGCTCATAGATCGGGTAACTGTTTCCCGACTCAAACCACACAAACTACCAAGTTCCTGATGAGTTAGCATCGGAATTGCAACACCCACAGCACTGGATTTTCCTCGACCTTCAGCTAAGAATAGCAGGACATCAACCAGCCGCGCCACACTATCTGCTTGCCGCATCCGCAGTCTACGATTTACTTGTTGTAGTCGTTTAGCCATCATTTTAGCTAAGTTTAGACCTACTACGTGCGAACTTTTGACCAAAGTCATGAAGTCATCAGCTGGCAAGCTACCAATAACTACAGCAGTCAGGCTCAGGACATCAGTAGAGCGAGGAGAAGACAATAAAAGAGCCATTTCCCCAAAAATATCTCCTGCTCCTAAAATATTTAAGGTAATCTCCTTACCGTCATAATTGTAGGTGCGGATTTTAACCCAACCCTGCACGACTAAGTAGACGCTGTTACCCCAATCCTCCTCAATCAACAACAGCTTATCAGGGGGGTGCTGACGTAAATTCAGTCGGTTTGTAGCCTCCTCGATCGCCTCTGGTGGTAGATCTTGAAATAGCGGTACCGAACCTAGAAATGATTCTAAGTCTTGATTATCAAAACTTTTTAACATAAAGGTTTGAATAGACAGTTTTTTATTACACAGAAGCAACCATGCTAACTACTCGATCTAGTTACAGGCTTTCTCCTAAATATATGTATTAATTTTACTAATATTTCTAAATTAACTCTAGTGTTGATGTCGCTCGTTTTTGGTAACATCAACGATTGCCAGGTTCGGGAAGCGCGATCGCAATCGCCGTTTGATGTGATTTTAGTCACCTACTAAAGAAACATCATTTGATAAAACTGAAGAGAAAGAATCAAGCAATTACACAGGAACAGCTAGAAATAGTTAAGTAGTAGATCGGCTACTGCCTGTGAAGCGATTGCTTTCCACATACATATAAAAAGCACGCCTCTTGACGTTACCATCAGCAGCCATGCTTAAACCACTCCCTCTGCTCGTTGCTCAAATTACAGATCTGCACCTATTTGCAGCAATCGATCGCCAGCTGCTAGATCTGCCAACTAATGACTCTTTACAAGCTGTTTTAGAGCGGTTAGCCAAGCTGCAACCCAAACCCGATATTTTGTTATTAACTGGCGATCTTTCTCAAGATGGAAGTCATAAGTCTTACGAACGTCTTCAGGATCTACTAGTACCCTTTGAGATTCCCACCTACTGGTTGGCGGGAAACCACGATCGTTTGCCAGTAATGCAACAAGTATTAGCGCATCCTCCCATCTCTAGTGAAAAGTCATTTCAAGCAGGCGGATGGCATTTTTTGCTACTTAATTCTTTAGTGCCAGGAAGTGTCTGCGGTCAACTTTCTCAAGAGAGTTTAGAGTGGCTAGATTGGCAGTTGCAGCAGGAAAGCGATCGCCCAACTTTAATTGGATTGCACCATCCACCCTGCTTGGTTCATTCAAATTGGCTAGATACCAGCACCTTGCGAAATCCGGCGGACTTTTTTGCCATCATCGATCGCCATCCACAAGTGAAGTTAGTTGTGTTTGGCCACATTCATCAGGAATTTAATTATCAACGCTACAAAGTGCGCTATCTCGGATCGCCTTCAACTTGTTTTCAGTTTAAACCTAAAAGTGTAGACTTTGCGCTTGATCTGGCTCAACCAGGATTTAGACTTTTCTCTCTCTTCCCAGACGGCACTTATGAAACTCGGATTGAGCGGATAGAAGAATGCATTAGCTTTCCTACCGAGCGAGAAATGGTGATTAATGGCTACTAAAGAAGTGCTAGTTACTACCTAGCACTTCTTTAGTAGTGTGAAATCAGCAAAAAAAATAACTGCAAGCATAAATCAGGGTGTGTTAAGCTTTGCCAGAACACACCTGGAGTTTTGTGTTTTTAGCGGTTGAGAAGCGATCTATAGTCTGCAAATTACTGTCTAGCAAGGCTTTGCCGTTCTTGCGCTGCTACCCGCTCTAGTCCTACAGAGTCTAGTAACAACAAACGCTCCTCAAGGATAGAAACATCTTTGGGGTTAGCAGTGTCGGCAGCTGAAATGGCTGCAAGTGCATCGTACCATAGTCCTGCCTGAGCATAAATAGAGGCGCGATCGCGATCTGTTGGAGCTGCTGCTAGCTGTTGAGTCAGAGATGATGTAGTAGGTATCCGCTCAATCCAGGTTTGAACAAATGGATTCGCAGAAGGTCGCTCCCGATTGCAAAGTAGGGTGACTGACCAGCGATATTCTTTACCTGGAAGCAGTTCTGGTAGGTTACTGGGCATTTGCAGTTGAACGATCCCTGCGGCTGGCGGCTGGATCTGTTGCTCCCAGAGTGGCTGAACTACCCCTCGTTGTGTAAGCGTAAATGCCATTTGTACTGGTGCAGAAACGTGCCAGAAAAAGGTGGGATGACCAGATGTTGTCAAGCCATCGTGATCTTTAGGAACTAATAAGGTCAGGGATACCGGGGACTGTTGGACTTGGTTGCAGCCGCGCGAACCAGTTGCCTGGGTACTTTTGGGATTACCACGTTTGGGCGGAACATAGCGAAAAGTTGCTGGCTTTGCTTTTGACGGCGTGTCAGCTAAGGCAGGGGTGGCGAAACTTAAAGCAATTGATGCGCGTTTAAATGTGCGATCGATGGGGGTGTTTATCGAACTGAGCGATTGAATTAATATCGACGTTGTTGCGATCGCCACAGTTGTTAATTGACGGAGAGTAAGCATAATTGAATTAAATAGTGATTGTATAACTTGGTTTTTTGATTCAGATTGTGCGAGGGATGTTTCAGATTTAGTGTCAGATCAAACTTGAGTGCTTGTAACTTAAATTACTCTAAAATTACTTGATATACGGTCGTTGGCTGTTTGCGTCCCTTCAGCAGTACGCTACCAAGCAGTTGGCTGGGAAATTTAGCTTGAATATGCTTGTAAGTACCTTCATTAATTAAGATCCGGCAACTGCCACTTCCTATCGACTTATCGTAACTTTCTAACCTCTGTGCTACGTTAACGCTGTCGCCAATCGTGGTATAATCCAGTCTTTGGGAACAACCTAAACTGCCAACTACTACAGTACCTGTAGCAATACCTATGCGCATTGCTGCAATTGGATGACCTTGAACTTCCCATTTGCGATTGAGCGATTTCAAAGTTGCTGCCATTGCTAAGGCACAACTAACCGCCGCAGCGGCATCAGCGGCGATCGCTTCAGGTGTAAAACGCGGTAGCGGTACGCCAAACACTGCCATGACTGAATCGCCGATAAATTTATCGACTACTCCGCCACGATCTAGTACCAGCCCAGCCATTGCTTCCATATATTCGTTGAGCCAGCACATTAGGACTTCTGGGTCGGTATGCTCGGCAATGCTGCTAAAGTCTTTGAGGTCGGTAAATAACACCGTTGCTGTCATCTTCCGCCCCATGAGTCGTCCTTGTTTAAGTAACAAGTGGCGATCGCGCCAAATTGCCTGGGCAATTTCAGGGTTGACGTGCCGCCCAAACAAATTCATCACAGTTTGACGATCTTGACGTTCTAAGGAAGCAATTGTTAAGGCGATCGCAGTAGCAGAACCAATCGAAGCTAGTGCAGGGGGAACAACAGGTATCCACCAGCCGCTTAAGAAAGCGAGGTAACAAATACCACCTAAACTGCCAGAAGTAAGCGCAATGGTAGCAAATGTCCACGCTCCCAAGTTGATACTATTATGTAGCGATCGCCCTTCTAATCCTCCTAAGTAACGCGGTATCCAACTCAATGTCGCACCGATGCTAGCCCAAGCAAAAATCCATAACCACTCCAAAGGTTCAGACCAAACTTTAATTAGAAGTCGTTTATTCAGGGCGGCACTAATAACTTGACTAGCTAAATTGGCTTGAATTTCTACACCTGGAGTTGGCTGTGAGGCTGCAAACAAACCGCCATTGTAAGGAGTTTCAAATACATCACGCAGTTTAGATGCAGTTGCACCAATCAAGACGATGCGATCGCGCACCCACTCTGGTGGTATCCGATCTGCTAAAACATCGCTGATCGAGACAGTGCGGAAGCTGTGGGCGGAACCGCGAAAGTTTAATAATATCTGGTATCCTCCAGCATCAGCACCAACATAGCCACCATCATTCGCCTCAAACGGCACAAACGCGGCTTTACCCAACTGGAGAATCCTTTCAGGTTCAGGGGTAACGCCTTGTGCCTCTAGGTACATCAAAGCCAGTGTTAATCCCAGACTAGCTATAGGTTCACCATCATCAGGTGTGACGTACAACATACCGCGACGAATTTTATCGTCTGCGTCTACCACCGTATCAACAGAGGCAACTTGACCGCGTTGTTTCAGGGTGGGATTTGGAGCGATCGCACTGTTGTTAATATCTCCAATTCTTTTTTCGATCCCAATCAAGTTAGGAGTAGTTTCAAACACCTTAGCCAACGCTTGATGACCTGGTTCGAGGGGGGCATTGCGAAACAAATCTAAACCAATTGCTCTAGGTTGCTGTTTTTTCAGTTTCTCTAGTAATTGAGCAACGATGGCATCAGGAATATGCCATTCGCCTACTTTGTCAATGTCTGAATCGCCGATTCCAACGATTACAATACGTGGATCGGTTGGTTCTTGTGGACGCAAGCGGAAAGATAAGTCAAAAGCCCATAATTCCAGCGGTTGCAGCCATCCTGCTAAGCGTAGAGCAATTAACAATCCGGTAACACACGGGGCTGTAATCCATACCCCGCGCCATTCCCATAGTTGTTTTCCTAATGCCCACATAAATGCAGTTTTAGCCAATTAAAAACAGGAATTTAGGTTATATCCAAGTCCGATTAATTACCCATAATTCCGTTCAAACCTCTCCCCAACCCCTCTCCTAATAGGAGAGGGGTGCCGAAGGCGGGGAGAGGTTGTTTTCTATTATGAGCAATTCGACAGACATGATATTAGAAACGAGCAAAATTCTAATTTGGTTGGCAAATCAAGTCTTTAGCTTTGGCGACTGACACCAACTCAGAAGTGGTTTCTAAGAGAGTGCGACCGTTTGCTGTCACAACCATGCCTTGGGCTTCCCGAATCGGGAAGCCTCGCTTCCAAGACGCAGTTTCTACCACAGCGGCTTCAGGGGCGGCATTACTACTGCCTTGAAGCGACTGAATGTTGCTTGTTTCATACTTACCGTTCAGCGCTTCGTAAGGGCTGGAAGGTAGCCCCCCAGTGCCAGTAACTGTGAAGCTGCCACGCTCCACATTACGCCGTGCTAAGCAACTGCCTGCTACTACTCGATCGGGACTAACAAAATTAGCTGCAAGTTGCGTCAGAGAATTCTGTAACTCAACATCAGGCGTTCTGATTTCTACTACCCCGTCGATCCCGCGTTCAGAACTGGCAGTAATTTGGCTCTCAGGAGAAAGAAACAGACCAGAGGTACTGATTTGGACATTACCACCCCGACCTTCAAAAGCATTGGCAGCAATGTCACTATTTTCCAAAGCAACTATCAGTCCTGCATTAATATTGATGTTGCCGCCATTTCCTCCAGCTTTTGCAGTGCCAGCAGTGCTGGATATTTGACTGTTATGGCGCATCGATAATAAATCCTGCACCTGTAGTGTAATATTTCCACCATTTCCCGATCGCGTTGCGGCTGTGAGCGCGCTTTTGTTGTCAAGACGCATGGAGCCAGCCGTAACTTCTAAGTTACCTGCATTTCCCGTTCCTTCACTGCTTACATTTACTTCAGCACCATCTCGGATATCCAACTGCCCAGTAGTAATCTTTAAATCCCCCCCACGACCTGTGGAATTCTCAGATGCATTAGCAAACAGCCCACTTGCAGGAACACCGTTTGCTGGAATAACATGAGGAATTAAATATTCGATTTGTGGATCTACTAAGTCGTTATCTTGCCGCAGAGTTGACGGATTTTCAAATTGTTTAAATACTTCCAAGATGGCGCGGTTAGTGCCTGAGATCGTGACGCGATCGCTTGCATTAATATCGATCTTGCCTGCATCTCCACTGCTAAAGGCAGTAGTGAGAATTTGTCCGCCACTAGTAACCTCAACGCCGTTGGCATTAATAGCGATGTTACCGCCCCTTGCGGTACTCCGGCTGCTGGCGTTTAAAATCCCCCCATTTGATACACTTAAGCTACCAGTACTAACGGTGATATTACCACCTTGACCGCTGGCTCCTGACTCGGTGCTGGTCAATACACTACTATATTTTCCTCTTGGCGACCAGAGATGCTCTGCTTTTGGAAATAATGGATTATCCCCGGAAATTTCAATAAAATCTGTTGCAGCCAATTGAATATTTCCGGCATTTCCACTGCCATAAGCTCTAGAACTCAATTCGGTTCCTTTCGTTATAGAAATAGACCGAGCTTGAATGTCAATGCCACCAGCATCTCCCTGTGCAGGAGTGCCTGGATCTCCACCAGGATTGCTAACCGTGCTATTTGCCAAATAAACAGAACCATCGGCTTGCACTATTATCTTTCCACCAGTTCCCTGTCCATAGGTAGTGCTGCCGAGCGAACTATCTACTAGAGATACAATGCCATCGGTTGTTACTGATATGTTTCCGGCATTCCCTCCCCAACTGCTAGTGACTATCCTGCTATCTGTGAAAGAGACAGAATTATTCGCTTGCACTGATACGTTTCCGTTACCTGCTTGTGGATCGCTAAAGTTAGGAGGCGGAGTGAGAATAATACCGCTACTTCCCTCTAAAGAAACAGAGTCATTAGCTTGCACTGAAATGTTGCCTACATTTCCCTCTGCTTCTTCCTCGACAATATTAACAAGTTTGGCACCATCAGTCATAAACAGCGATCCAGTTGCGATCTTGATGTCACCAGCATTACCAACACCAAGTGACTGATTGCTAATATTCGCGTCTTCCTGAGCGATCGCGATCGCTCCTGTAGCATTGAGCGTAATATCTCCCGCCTCAGATCCAATTGTCCCCAAGCCCAGCCCTATCCCTGCACGAAGTTGACTAGTTTTAAAAATATCTAAATTTCGCGCGTTGACTGCTATATCACCTCCACCTCCACCAGTAACACTAACAAAGGCTTCATTAGTAAGCCTCACATCTGCTCTTGCTACGTATTCAGGAAAACTCAAGCTCAAATTGTTACCATCAACGTTCAGCCCTACCGTTCCCCGATCCGCCACTCCGCCCAACTCGACTCGTCCACCCAAAGCATTCAACCCACCACCATCCAAACTTACATTGCCACCTACCAAAAGCAAGCTCTTACCATCAGGAACTTGTAAACCACTCATTTGCCTGAGTCCAAATACATCTGATGGATCTAATTTTTCTGATGGTGCTTTTGAACTGTTGGCGATCGATTGAGCAGCAATGGAATTGAATAGCAAAGCTGAAGGATTCACTGTCAGCAAGCTGGGAGCATTAGGAGTCGAAGCACTGAAAATGCCTAGATCGCCAAGCCCAATGGCATTAGCTGTTGTGCCCACAAATGAACCTCCAAGATCTAATTGGGCATTCGATCCGAAGACAATTCCATTGGGATTAATTAGAAACAGGTTGGCATTGCCCAATACGCCAAGCGTTCCGAGAATATTTGAGGGATCGCTTCCCGTCACGCGACTGAGAATATTTTCAATTCCAGTCGGATTGGTAAAATAGGCTTTTTGTCCTTCACCAATATTAAATTCCCCAAAACTGTGGAAGAGGTTTGCTCCACGAATTGCCCCACCATCAATTCGATCGCTCTGGCTGCCATTAATATCGATATTCGGTGTAACAACAGAGTTTTCAGAGCCTAGCGTGCCATCTGGTGTAATCTGAGCTGAAGCACGATCGCAAACAAGAGCGATCGCTCCCGCAATTGCTAAACTCGCTAGCCCTAAGTGCCAGAAGTAATTGCTTAATTTGTCAGTCTTCATAAAGTGTGTCTTCCCCACTAAAACAGCGATCGCTACAGCCAGTTGCCAATCAGAATAAAAGGCGACCAAACAGCGGGGTGGCTATTGTCGCGATCGCCAATCATTTTTATTTGCGCTCTTCTTAGCGCTTCAGCCTTTGTCACTCCCCTTTGACGTAATTGGGTATAAAACTCTTCAACGAGTGGGACAGTAGATTCATCATTGATAAACCAAAGGCTAGCTAAGGCACTTTTAACCCCAGCACGTACCGCTACCCCAGCAATTCCTAAAGCAGAGCGATTGTCTCCAGCGGCAGTTTGGCAGGCACTCAGTGTCAGTAGTTCCACAGGTTGTCCGTTTCTACTTGCACGTAATATATTGTCAATCTGCTCGATAGTTAGCTGCGAGTCATACGTCAATAAAAAGGTACCGGCAGCATCTGCACCGAATTTGCCATGAGTTGCCATATGAACAATCGGGTAACTCTGTTTTTGGAGTTGGGAAAGCAAATTTTTCTGCGTAAAATCGCGGTCTAAAAGCTTGATACCTTTCAAAATTTTTTGTACGCCATTTGCTTCATCATTGACGTTTAGCAGTGCAGTAAACGGCGGACGCTCAACTGTTAAGCCAAGAATTAGGGCTTGCAAGTTAGTGCGCTCTAGCGAGGAGCGAGTCGTGAGGCTCAGACTGGGGGTTGTTGCGATCGCATACTTTTCAATCAAGAACTGCTTGCCATCATGCAAAGCTGTCATTGGCACTTTCCGCAACACCCCATCGTTGACGAAAACTAAGGTTTTAGAATTTGCTGCTGCTAAATCTGCCTCCAACGGGCGCATCAGCACATCATATATTTTTTGAGCTTGAGAGAGATACTCATCAGTTGCACGTTTTTCTAGTAAAAGGCGTAAAGAGTCAATTTCATGCTGCAATTGTTCTGCACTCATTTTGACCGAATGATGAGTAAGCGTCCCATCTGGTAACTGCAAGACCATTTCTGTACGGTCATCTAAAATAACTGAGTAAACAACTGCCGCATTGGAATCTTTCTCTCCGGCATTGCTCTTGGCATTGTCCAGTGCTACCTGCACGCACTCATCGCCAAAGAAATTTTGCAGCTCGGCCAATTTCAATAATTCTGAGACATCAATAGCTCTACTAATGTTTTGACTAATAGTATTCTTAACAACTTGAGAGTTGACACCAGTCTTGCTAGCGTCTGGAGAATCCAGCAACAATGCTATTAGTTCTCGATAAACAGGTTCTACAGCATCACGAAAGTCAAATTGCAAGTCTTGATTAGCCGCAACAATATCTCCACGAATGGTTTGGAGTGTGGCGATCGCTTGTTCGTATACCGCAATTGCCTGCTGGATTTTACCAGTTGCCTTGAGGATACGCCCTGCCTGCCACTGCCAGCGATAAAGGCTGTCGGCGGCGCTGACTTGCTGAGCCGCAAACTGCGCTTGCCCTGTTAATGCCATTGCTTTTTCATACTGGGAAGCTGACTCATATATCTGAGCTTGCGAACCGAGGGCAAAGGATTCGGCGCGAAGATCGCCAATGTTTTTAGCCACTGCGATCGCGCGATCGAGTAACTTCATCTTTTCCCCCTCAGCTTGGGTAGGATGCAGGCTGGTTGCTAAATTAATCAGTGCATAAGCTTTATCGCGCGAATCTGGCTCAGCTTCTAGCAGTGCTAAAACTCTCGCTCGATTACTATCAATTAAATCTTGTTGAGGTGAAGGCGATCGCGCTAGCAGACGATTGAGATTCAGCCTTGCTCTTGCTTGGGCCAATCCGCCTAATGCAACGCTTTCTTTCACGCTTTGCTTCAAGGCATCCAGAGCAGCAGTAGTATTTTGTTCTACTAGCTGAGTTAGCTTCGCTTCTTCAGTGCTGTCGCCTTCTAAGCGTACTGAATCGAGCTGATAACGATATCGCTGGGCAAGGCTTGTGAAGACGTTTCCCAGATTATTTAGCGCCGTTGTGATATAGCTAGAATTTTTTAATTCCTGGGCGACTTTTAAGCTAGCTCGATCGGCTGCTAGAGCCTGTTCGTAGTCTCCCAGAGCATAGTAAGCGCTGCCTAACGTTCCAGAAGCAGCAGCCACTAGGAGCCGATCTTGGTTTTTTTGAGCGATTTCTCTAGCAGACTGTGCTATAGAAATCGCCCGTCGATGTTGTCCCAATTCGCTATAAGCTTGCGCTTGTTCTACTAATAATGGAGCTACCAAACGATTAGAATTATCTTTTTGTGAGCGATAAATTTGAATCGCTTGCTCCCAAGAAGCGATCGCTTCTGGAAACTGACCGATGTGCCGATATGCCTCGGCTAGGTTACTGCGAATAATAGCGGTATTTTTCGATACTGGTATTTGAGCTAAAGCTTGCTGCCATTGCGCGATCGCCTCATTATACTTTCCGGCTTTATATCGCTCAATTCCCTGCTGCACCAACTGATTCGCGCTCACTGGCTCAGCCGTTACCTGCCGATTCAGTTGCCAAATTGGCAAGGTATTGAAGAACAAGCAAAGCGTCAAACTTATTATCAGTAAACAAGTAAAGCGATACAGGCGCTTATACAATCGGGACATTTTATTAACCTGCAAGATAGCGATCGCACCGGCTGTTAAAATCCTTCTTACAACTTTTAGTGTGAGAGTAAAAGGGCTGTACTAAGGATTGTGTTTTGCTTCAAACCTTGAGCCGTCGAAATGGTATAAATTTATAATATGGTAAAATTTTATATTAGATAACTACGTAAATTCACTAATACTCACAAAAATTATATCTAAATAGCTAATATGTGGCTGAAAAATATTTATAAATATACAAGTGCAATGGTTTTACTGCCTTGTATAAATTTGTTGTGTCTGAGCGGCAAAGCTGTAGCTCAGTCTCAATTGCCCTTATCTGAGACAATAGTATCCCGTAGAGTGATGTTAGTGGCTACTTTGCGCAACTCAAATACTAACTCATCTGCCACGCTCAATTCGCCTAACCTTTTAGCCCAGGCAACATTTCCTTCTATTCCCCCAGGAACTATAGAGCCGACAAGACCTATTGCACCACTCTTACCAAAGACGCTACCGACTCCAACGCCATCACCTCAACTTGAGCCAAGGCCAGCTCCAACTGAGCCTGCTCCAGCAATTGAGGCGAAAATAAAAGTAAAAAAAGTTGAAGTTTTAGGTAGTACGGTTTTCTCTGCTGAAGAATTGACTAAAGTTTTTGCGCCCTTTGTTGGTAAAGAAGTCACGTTTGAACAACTGTTAGAAATTCGCACTGCTGTCACTGATTTATACACCCGCAATGGCTACACAACTTCGGGCGCGTTTTTGCCTCGCCAAGATGTATCTGATGGTTCGATCGAAATTCAGGTGGTGGAAGGAGAGCTAGAACGCATTGAAGTCCAAGGGCTAAATCGTCTGCAAAAGAGCTATGTGCGCTCGCGCATTGCAGCAGCAGCCAAAACTCCTATCAACATTCGCCGTCTGGAATCAGCTTTGCAACTTCTGCAACTCGATCCCCTCTTTAGTAGAGTGCAAGCCGAACTAACAGCGGGAACAGTTCCAGGGAGTAACATCCTGATTTTAAACTTGAAGGAAGCACCGTCGCTATCGGCTGCCTTAATCGTGGATAATCACGACTCTCCTAGTGTTGGGTCGACTCGTGGTACGGGAGTTTTAAGCCATAACAATTTATTAGGTTTAGGCGATCGCGCTTTGGCAGAAATAGCGATCGCTGAAGGTGTTGAAGATTACAATATAAGTTACGCTCTGCCTGTAAACGCTCGTAACGGCACGCTGAATTTCCGCTATGAAAATGGCAACAGCCGGATTATCGAGCAACCGTTTGCACCCCTCGACATTAATGGTGAGACACAGACTTATTCTCTTGGCTTTCGTCAGCCTTTAATCCGTACCCCTACTACGGAATTTGCCCTAAGTTTGTCAGGAGATTTGCGTCGCTCTCAAACATATATATTAGATGACGAACCATTTTCTTTTACCATAGGGCCTGAAAAAGGAGAATCTAGGGTAAGTGCAATCCGCTTTAGCGGGGATTGGGTGAATCGCAGTTCTAGCCGAGTCTTAGCAGCGCGATCGCAGTTTAGTTTAGGCTTAGATATACTCGATGCAACTGTGAATGATACGGGTACTGACGGGCGCTTTTTCAGTTGGCTGGGACAGTTTCAGTGGGTACAAGCTTTAAACGAGCGCAAGGATGCTACCTTGGTTGCAAGTACCGCAGCTCAACTCACAGGTGATTCGCTATTACCTCTAGAGCAATTTAGTATTGGTGGAGTTGATACAGTGCGCGGCTATCGTGCTAATCAACGAGTTGGTGATAGTGGCATTTTTGGTTCTGTCGAAGTGCGCCTTCCTTTGATCCGCGATGGCGATGGTTTTGGGTTACTCCAAATTGCGCCTTTTTTGGATGCGGGAACAATTTGGAATAATAATGATGATGCGATCGCAAGTTCTAATACGCTCGTCAGTATTGGTTTAGGTTTGCGCTGGCAATTGGGTTCGCGTCTTTCGGCTCGTTTAGATTGGGGTATTCCTCTGGTTCCGGTTGCGGGGCAAGGCGATACGCTTCAAGATAAGGGTATTTATTTCTCGCTCCGCGTTCAACCGTTTTAATAATGTTGAGAGCAAGTTGCCATCTTCTAGTCAGCTAAAATAGCTTCTAGAGCCAAAGAAAGCACAATCAAATCCTAAACAAACAGGAAGTCCCTTCCAAAGTCTACGTTCGTCGTATCTTGCACAACTGCAAGCAAGTCACCGCCAGTATAAATTCCAGTATCTAAAGCGGAGCCGCCCGACCAGTAGCCATAACCCAAGCTATAACTAGCACCTGCGTAAGCTTGAATAAAGTCATCTGCGGCTGAAAAGTCTGTAATCAGCGCATAGGAACCATCAGTATTTGTGAAGTAATCATACCCGCCCAGGTAGGCAACTCCTGTAGAATCACCAATTGCAAAAGTGTCCGAACCTGAACCACCAGTTAAAGTATCAATTTCTACCGAGTAACCGCCGCCAAAGCCATTTAGGTAATCGTTACCAGTGTCGCCATAGAGAGTGTCATTACCATAGCCACCCAAAAGCGTGTCATTATCATCGCCGCCCAAAAGCGTGTCATTGCCGTACTCGCCCTCAAGCGAGTCATTACCGCTACCACCATTTAAATAGTCGTCACCGTCGTATCCTTTTAGAGTGTCGTTGCCTTGATCCCCATAAATAATATCATTAGCAGTATTACCCCAAATGAAATCATTACCTTCATAACCAGAAGCATATAGAGAATCGGAGCCAAGGTGATTGTAGTAATCTACACCAGAATTGTCGTTGAAATAAGTCATTTTTTTTGCCTCTTTACCAAGTATTGGGAGAATTGCTTTGATTTACAGAGCAGTTGCGTTTGCCTTTTACCTAACTCTGATGTTATTTAGCGTATCCCCCACCTCTTGGCTGGCAAACGATCTATATCATCGCTATCATGTGTTCTTTCTCAGAGCGTTTTGGTGATTTATAGCACAATCCCTTACAGAAGACAGAGGCATCTATGAAGTACCACGATCGCAAGGCTTCCTGTGCCTTTAAAGCAGTCTCGCTCGCCTGCCTTCGTTTTAGCAACACAATCGCAATCGATCCACGTTTCGGTGAACGAATTATTTTGTTGTTACCAGGCTCAGCCTGGTAACGAGTAAATACGGATGCTCGGCATCCAGAACTGTAGAGACGTGAAATTTTACGTCTGTGCTTAATTTCCGGCAATTCCTTCACTACGAGCAGCTTGTTGCACCGCAGCAGCAACGGCAGTTACAACGCGATCGTCAAAGACCGAAGGAATGATGTGTTCGCGGTTGAGATCCGAGGGTTTAACTAAAGACGCGATCGCCTGTGCTGCTTCCAAGTACATAGTAGTAGTAATAGTCGAGGCGCGACAATCCAAAGCCCCACGAAACACCCCAGGAAAAGCTAAAACATTATTAATCTGATTCGGGTAGTCACTGCGTCCAGTCGCCATTACAGCTACATCGTTTGTCACCAACTCTGGCTGAATTTCTGGAATCGGGTTTGCCATCGCAAAAACGATCCTCTCTTTTGCCATCGATAGCACCATTTCCCGCGTCAGCACCCCAGGCGCGCTAACTCCAACAAATACATCTGCACCCACTAATGCACCAGAGAGGGAACCCATTTGACTGACAGCAAATTCCTGCTTTTCTGCGTTCAAGTCAGTCCGTTGGGTGGAGAGAATGCCTTTGGAGTCGCACATCAGAATGTTTTCTGCCCCAGCTTTACGCAGCAAGCGCGCGATCGCAACTCCCGCCGCCCCCGCACCATTAATCACGATCCGGACTTGGGTCATTGACTTATGCACCAGTTTCAGGGCATTGATCAATGCTGCCAGGGTGACAATTGCTGTGCCGTGTTGGTCGTCGTGGAAGACGGGAATATCTAAATCCTGCCGCAGTTGCTTTTCAATTTCAAAGCAGCGAGGCGCGGCAATATCCTCTAAATTTACACCCCCGAACACGGTGGCAATTTGTTTGACTGTTTCGACAATGGTGTTAGTGTCTTGACCAGTAAGACAAATGGGGAAGGCATCAATTCCAGCAAATTCTTTAAACAGCATGGCTTTGCCTTCCATCACTGGCAATGCCGCAGCTGCACCCAAATTTCCTAACCCCAAAACGGCGCTACCATCTGTTACAATTGCAACCGTGTTTTGCTTAATGGTTAAGCTATACACTTGTTCTGGATCGTTAGCGATCGCCATACAGATACGACCAACGCCCGGTGTATAAGCCATAGCTAGATCTTCTTGACTTTTGAGCGCAATTCTGCTGGCAATGCTAATTTTGCCACCACGATGTAAATTGAAGGTGCGGTCATAGACATTGATGAGTGTAATTTCTGGCAATGCCTTAACTGCTTGCACGATTGTTTCGGCGTGTTCAGTGCTGGCAGCATCAACAGTAATATCCCGGATGGCAATAGAGCGGGTTCGTTCCACTAGATCGATATGACCAAGAGTACCACCACTGGAGGCGATCGCAGAGGTAACGCTAGCCAACATCCCCACACGATTTGGAATCTGCAAGCGCAGTGTCAAACTAAAACTAGAGTTCGGAGTTAGGTATTCTGCCATACTGAGTAACGCTTCGGATTGCTCCCCTAAGTTGATCTAAGCCAGCTATTTATAGCATTTCTCGATCAACTTCCCATAAATCGAGAAGTAAAATGGTGTATTTTAATCCACATAGGCTGGAATTTTGGAGTTTTTATCTACAATCTTGGGCGCGATCGCTATCTACAATCTTCTGCTGACTTCTATTCGACTAACCGATGCTTCATCGCATAACCTACTAGTTCGGCTCGGTTGCTGGTGGTAGTTTTGCGCAATAAGTTGCTAACGTACTTTTCCACTGTGCGGGGACTGAGGTGTAGCCTGGTTCCAATTTGAGCATTGGAAAGACCATGAGTCAGCATGACTAGAACTTCCCTTTCTCTGTCCGTTAAATGGAACGATAGTTCAGGTTTTTCGGCTGTGGCTGTGGGAATTTGGATCGAAGTACGCCAACCCTCTTCGTAGGACAAGCGGTATTCAGACTGAAGCATTTGCGAACGCTCCAACAAATTGCGAATCGCTGCTGCCAATTCTTGTAGTTCAAACGGCTTGGGTAAATAGAGATCTGCTCCCGATTGATAACCTTGAATCCTTTCTTCAGTTTTGTTGCGTTCTGTTAAGAAAATGACAGGTAACAATCGCAGTGAAGGGTGCTGTCTTACACTCCGCACGAGTTGATAGCCGTTCATGCGGGGCATGACAATATCAGTCAGCATTAAATGAGGACGGTAGGACTTTACCATTTCCAATGCTTGTTGACCATCAGCAGCTGTAATAACTGAATAGCCACACATTTCCAGGTAATCACTGATGGCTAGACGAGTTCCGGGATCGTCATCAACTACAAGAATGGTCAAAGGCATGAATTAAATACAACAAACATATTCGATAAATATATTGAAACCTGTAGCTGTACTCTACAACTTCAGGCATAAATAATAAAGTGACTCATATATCCTATCGAGGAATTTAAATAAATATCTTCCAACTGTTGATAGGAAAATGGTAATAGGTAAGCCAGACTAGGTATTTATTCCTAATATCTTAAGATGGAGAAGAAAACGCGGTTGAGAGCAAGAGAAAGATGATAATTTCGCAATAGAAAGAATAACTATTATTTTAGTATAGATGCGTAACTCTTTAAGAAAGCAGCAAATACTCTGCTTTTTTCCCTTGCTCGACTTATAAGATATCAAAGCAGTGAGAAAATTTCGATGAATGACAAGAGTGAAAGTTACAAAGTAATTACTGATAACCGCAAAGCCCGTTTTTTATACGAAATCCTCGAAACTTATGAAGCAGGAATTCAGCTAATGGGGACAGAGGTTAAGTCAATTCGGGAAGGTAAAGTCAACCTTCAGGATGGGTATGCTTTAATCCGCAATGGGGAAGCATGGCTGATCAACGTGCATATTTCACCTTATACAACTAGCAGTCAATATTTTAACCACGATCCGCGTCGGACTCGCAAACTACTGCTACATCGCCAGGAAATTCGGAAGCTGATTGGCAAGGTAGAACAGCAAGGATTAACTTTAGTACCTCTGAAGATGTATCTCAAGCGTGGCTTAGTCAAAGTTAGCATCGGACTTGGCAAAGGCAAAAAGCTCCACGACAAGCGAGAAGACTTGAAGCGACGCGACGATCAAAGAGATATCCAACGAGCAATGAAAAATTACTAATGCGAGTTTGACATCCGTAAAATGCACAATTTAAACAATACTTGATGTGGAGAATCTTTCTACTTCTAGAGTATGAATTGAGAAAAAAAGTTTTCTAGCTCAAGGTTGATTTTGTTTTTATTACTAATCAATAGAGTAGTAATGAATCAGAAATCACAAGGCTACTTCAACTATGAAATTTTCTGCACTAACTAAAATTGCTGGGGCTAGCGTTATTGCTTTGAGTCTTGCCACTCTACCCGCATCTGCCCAAACTACTACAAATCCTAATGGTACTGGTGGAACAGATACCACCCAAACAACAGGTACAGACAACACCCAAACAACAGGTACAGACAATACCAGAACTGAAGATAACGGTTTTGATTGGGGTTGGCTAGGATTGATCGGTTTAGCTGGTTTAGCTGGTTTGGCTGGTAAGAAACGGCAAGAACCTACTGCTTATCGCGATCCCGGAGTCACCACAACCTCTACTTACAGAGATTAATCCGATCGATTTCCCCCTCTTGGAAATCGGAAAGGATATAATCTATGTCGCTAGTAGTAGTTCTGTTACCAAAGAATGAAATAAAAGCGACTAGATCTTTGCTAGTCGCTTATTCGTATCAATTATTAATTTAATTCTCAATAGATCGAGTTAGGAGCAGGTTAAAAAATATATCTTGGCAGAAAATAGATAGACTATTAATCCGCTCTAAGAAGAATGCGATCGCGCAAACGGAATTAATAATAGTCTGAAGAACAAGAAAGATTCCTCTACCCTACTCTTTTGCCCGCCTGCACCTCTGCTGTCATCAAGAGAAGCATTGAACTAGAGACGAGATCACCATCCATCTTGTTCTGGATTGGATTGACCCCAAATTTCCAAATCCAGTTCATTTAAATAAGTTAAGGCGCTGCCAATCTGAGACGAGGTTCCTCTCAGTTCTAAATCGAACCAGCCATCATCTCGCTGATTGGCACTGAGTAGTGCAGCTGCTATGTTAACAGTAACTCCATGCTGAGAAATTAACCGAGAAATCACTGGTTCGTCATGTAAGTTTTTCGGAATGCGAATTTTAATCCGAGTATGCGTATGTCTCTCGGCTTCTAAGTAATTAACAGAATTACGCTCAAATTCTTGCTTATTTTGAATTGCCATATTAACTCCTTATTCCACATCTTTGATTTGCGTTTTACGTTCCAAAATTTCCTTCAAAACCAGTGTGACTAGTGCTAAACCAGCCAGTAAAACAGCAGCTGCGAACGCTGCTTCTGTCTGGTACTGCTTGTAGGCTTCCTCTACAAACAGGGGTAAGGTTTGAGTTTTGCGGGCAATGTTACCAGATACAACCGACACAGCCCCAAATTCACCCATCACTCTGGCATTGGTCAAAATTACTCCATACAGTAGCCCCCAACGGATATTGGGTAAGGTGACACGCCAGAAGATTTGCCAGTCATTGGCACCTAAAGTTTTAGCAGCTTCTTCCTGATCGGAGCCTGCTTCTTCTAAAACGGGAATCACTTCACGGGCAACGAAGGGTAAGGTGATAAAAGCACTCGCTAGCACCATTGCAGGCATAGCAAAGATGATTTTAATGTTTGCCGCGTCTAGAAAGGGCCCAAACCAGCCATTACGTCCGTAGAGCAGCACGATCATCAAACCAGCTACCACTGGAGACACTGCAAAGGGAATGTCTAAAAGGCTAGTGAGAAAAGCTCGACCCCGAAATCGATTTCGGGCGATTACCCAAGCCGCACAGAGTCCAAATACAGTGTTTATGGGTACAACAATCAAGGCAATAATGGTTGTAAGCCATGCCGCATGGATAAAAGCAGGTTCTCCCAGGTTTTTGAGGAAAGGGCCAACCCCACTCTTAAACGCTTGCGCAAAGACGTTAATGGCAGGAATGAACAAGATTAACGATAAGTAAGCGATCGTCACTGCAATCAAAACTATTTTGACCCAAGGACGCTCTTTTGCTGCTGGGGATGGCTTAGAATCTGGCGCACCTGACTGTAGAGAACTCCCCGCTAATTCAAAGCTCATAACGTCGCCCCCAAGCTTGTAAGAAATTAATTGCTAACAGTATTAATAGTGAAATTCCCAATAACACGGTGCCAATTACAGTTGCTCCCGAATAGTCATACTGCTCCAAGCGTTGGATAATTAACACAGAGGCGATTAAGTCCTTATATGGCACATTAGAAGCCACGATCACAACTGAGCCGTACTCCCCCACAGCACGAGCAAATCCTAGTGCCAGACCTGTCAACAAAGCTGGGAATAAGGGCGGCAATAGGACGCGCCAGAAGGTCTGCCACTGCGAAGCGCCCAAAGACCAAGCTGCTTCTTCAATTTCATGCTCCATTTCCTGCAAGACTGGCTGCAATGTCCGTACTACAAAAGGCAAGGAGATAAATAGCATCGCCACGCCTACCCCAAGCCGAGTAAATGCTACCTTAATTCCCAAAGGTGCTAGCAACGAACCAATCCAGCCATTCTCGCTGTATACAGTTGCCAGAGTCAAACCTGCAACAGAGGTAGGTAAAGCAAATGGTAGATCGATCGCTGCATCAATAAATCGCTTGAGCGGAAACTCGTACCGGACTAAAACCCAAGCAATTAAAAGACCAAAGACTCCATCAATCACTGCTGCGATTAAAGATGTGACAAACGTGACATCATAAGTAGCAAGCGCAACGGGACTAGTAGCAATTTTCCAAAAGTTAGCAGGACTCTCGCTACTAGCCTTAAGAATCAGCGCCGCTACAGGCAGCAATAGCATGATGCTGAGATAGCCGAAAGTGATCCGCCAGGGCCAAGAAAACTTTCTCAATTGGAGAAATAGGTTTTTCCTAGCACTATTGCGTTGAGGATGAGCAGATACAGCCATAGGAAAGTTTGAAGGATGAATTATGAATTGTGAATGATGAATGATGAACTATGAAAGGTTTATTCAGCATTCATCACTCCTCATTTATTGGGCACGAGCCTGAATTTGGTCAAAAATTGCCCCGTCATCGAAGAATTTCTGCTGAATTCGCTCCCAGCCACCCACGTCTTGAGCAGTGAATAGAGTTTTAACAGGAGGAAACTGCTTCGTCACTTCTTTTGCCACTGTGGCATCAACGGGTCGGAAGCCATATTTAGCAAATGTTCGTTGCGATTCTGGGGTGTAGAGAAACTTGACAAATGCTTCTGCTGCTTCTCGCGTACCGTGTTTATCAACGTTTTTGTCTACAACAGCAATGGGATTATCGATGGAGATGTTAACGTCGGGAACTACATAAGGCAGTTTTTGACCCTGCTGCCCAGCCAAAATCATCTCATTTTCGTAGTTGATTAAAACGTCTCCCTGACCTTGCTTGAAAAATACATCGCTAGCTTCACGGGCATCTCTGGGTAGTACGGGGACGTTTTTAAACACTTTGGCTGTGAAATCTTGGGCTTTGGCATCGTCTCCCCCAGTTTCAGCAACCGAACCCCACAAACCCAAAAAGTTCCACCTGGCACCGCCAGAAGTTTTAGGATTAGCTGTGATAACGCTGACATCATTTTTTGCTAAATCTGCCCATCCTTTAATTCCCTTGGGATTGCCTTCGCGGGTGACAAGGGCTGCTACAGATTTACTTACGATCGCATTGTCTGGTGCTTCTTTTTCCCAACCTGGTTGAATCAAACCTGCTGTCTCAATTTTCTTCGTGTCTAAAGCAAGCGCAAGATGCACAACGTCTGCTTCCAAGCCATCAATCACGGCACGAGTTTGAGAACCAGAACCACCGTAGCTTTGATTGAAGGTAACGTTTTGGTTCTTTTCTTTCTGCCACTGTTCGACAAATTTAGGAATGATTTCGTCGTGGGCGGCTTTGGTGACAGCAAAGGAAACTAAGTTTAACTCTACATTGCCGCCGCCTTGATTAGCTGAACTGCTACTACCACCTGTATTAGTATTGCCTCCACAGGCAGCGATCGCCACACTCAAACTTAATCCCACTAAAAACAGCGACACAAATCTCTTCATTTTTGAGATGCGATTCATTGCCTCTCTACCTCGATGCCACCAGCCCATGAACACGCTCCTTATTAATCCCCGGTTTATCGGTCGGGCTACCGTAATTAACAGTTATGAGAATAGATTGTACAGGGGGAGGGGGAAAATTGCAAATATAAAGAAAGCGATCGGCTTTAATAACGTCAATTCCAACATTCTTGACAAGGATATCGACTCGTTTGCACTTGTTCACCGCGAATGTAATTAAGTCATTGCAGCTTTGACGGATAGAAATTTCGACGAAAGAAGCGGCTGCAACTGCTCCAACAGCATTAGAGGCTCAGTCGCTTGATATAATGCGGCAGAGCCACTGGTTATGTATTCCCAGGTTCTATTTGGGAACGAGAAAATGTATTCTCAGAGAAAAAGTAAGGTGGGAAGAAGCCCACCCTAGATCTAAAACTCGGCACTCAATGGCGATCGCGGGAACGGAATTACATCTCGAATATTCCCCATTTCTGTCATAAATTGCACTACTCGCTCAAACCCCAAATCAAAGCCAGCATGAGGCTAAGTAGGGTGGGCTTCTTCCCACCCTAGATCTAAAACTCGGCACTCAATGGCGATCGCGGGAACGGAATTACATCTCGAATATTCCCCATTCCTGTCATAAATTGCACTACTCGCTCAAAACCTAAACCAAAGCCAGCATGAGGCACAGTACCATAGCGGCGCAAATCCAAATACCACCACAAATCTTCGGGATTTATGTCTTGGCTTCGCATCCGTCTTTCTAGTACCTCTAGACGTTCTTCCCGTTGGGAACCGCCAATAATTTCGCCAATTTTGGGAGCAAGGATATCCATCGCCCGAACGGTTTTTTCGTCATCGTTCAGGCGCATATAAAATGCTTTGATTTCGGCTGGATAATCAGTAACGATGACTGGCTTTTTAAACAAATCTTCTGCCAGGTAGCGTTCGTGTTCTGATTGTAAATCTAAGCCCCATTTGACGGGATACTCGAAGGTTTTATCACCTTTTTCTAACAGAGCGATCGCTTCTGTATAAGTTAACCGTTCAAACTGATTGTTGATAATATTATCAGCCGTCGCCAACACAGTGTTATCAATTCGCTGGTTGAAAAACTCCATATCTTCCGGGCAAGTCTCCAAAACATATTTAAAAATATGTTTCAAAAACTCCTCTGCTAAATTCATGTCTCCATTCAGATCGCAGAAAGCCATTTCTGGTTCTACCATCCAAAATTCTGCTAAGTGGCGGGAAGTATTGGAATTTTCAGCCCGAAAGGTAGGGCCAAAAGTATAGACATTGCTGAATGCCATTGCCATGACTTCAGCTTCCAATTGTCCGCTAACTGTTAAATATGCCTTTCCACCAAAAAAGTCTTTGCTATAGTCTACTTTCTCATCTTTGGTGCGAGGAACTTGTTTGAGATCTAAACTCGTGACGGCGAATAATTCTCCAGCGCCTTCACAGTCGTTTTGGGTGATGATGGGAGTATGCACCCACAAAAAGCCTCGTTCTTGAAAGAACTGGTGGATAGCCGTAGCACAGGCATTGCGTACCCGGAAAACAGCACCGAAGGAATTGGTACGCGATCGCAAATGTCCAATTGTGCGCAAAAACTCAAATGAATGGCGTTTCTTTTGCAGTGGGTATGTTTCCGGATCGGCTTCCCCGTATACCTCCACTGTTTGCGCTTGCAATTCAATTCTTTGCCCCTTCCCTTGAGAAGGCACTAATACCCCAGTTACTTCAACTGAAGTCCCCGTATTCAGTTGCTTCAGCAGTGCTTCATAGTCTGGCATTTCTGCCTTCAACACTACTTGCAAGTTAGCCAGGGATGAGCCATCGTTAACCTCAATAAAGGCAAATCCTTTCAAATCTCGTTTCGTGCGTACCCAGCCTTGAATCAACACTGACTCATCTGGCTGACCGTTTCGCAATATATCTACAATACGTTGCTTTTCCATAGTAGGTGGTAGGTGGTAGGCCCAATGATGAATGCTGAATGCTGAATGATGAATTCAGCATTCATAATTTTTTGCCCCTATTTAGCACAGGACTTTAAGATCCAGCCTACAACAATCCCCAGTCCGCCAAAGCGCACAGCTTGCCAGAAAGGTGCTTTCAGACTTCCCCAAGAAAATAACTGGCTTTCTAAATTAACTTCTATAGCTTCTAGTTCTGCTTGAATTTGTTTCAACTCTGCTTTAAGCTGAGACGAACGGTTTTTAGGTATTTCTCTTTTTACCTGTTTTAAGCGCTGCTGAAGTTCTGCTTGTCTTTGCCGATCCTGCTGTACTTGGGCGTAACGCTCTTTTAAGGCGACAAGCGATCGCTCAACATCAGCAAGCGATCGCGTCAATTCATCTTCCTCTGGTAAATCTGATTTAGATGGCTCTTGCGGCGGCTGCATTTATGCTTGTTAGAGTAGTAATAAAAATAATTGCCCACTATTATGATTCAACCTACCCAGTTTGCCACAAAATCCAATCTAAGCGACCTTAGCACCCTAGAACTAGCCCAAGCATTGATGGAAAGGCTTACCATCTCGCCTAATGATTGGCACAAATTAAAATCTAATCGCCACGTTCGCGCCAACGAGCAGGCTGCTGCTGCTATTGTTTTTCTGCTTAACGAGCAACCAGAAGAAGCCCTCCAAAGACTTCAGCAAGCTGTTGCATGGTTAGATCGTTCTATTTCTGCTCCCCCTTGTCCCACTCACGGCAAACAGGGGTTAGAGGCTAAAGACTAGGGAATTTTCGATTTTCGATTTTCGATTGAAACAACTTCCCACTAACCCATCTTTCTCCTGTCTCCTGTCTCTTAGTTAAGTAGAGGGAAGCGGAAACGATTATTGATCTGTTTTCCTAGTTTCAGTTCTGTACCTTGTGAATTCCAATGTACTTTGTCAAAAATTTTGTGCAAAATACACATACCGCGACCGCTTTCTGACTCTTCAACTGGTAAATATTCATTTGGATCAGCGTCCCATTCAGATGATGGACAATTAAAGCCACGTCCTTGATCTGAAATTACCCACCAGTAGTGGTCATCTGCCAAGGAAAAGCGCACGATCACTACTTTACTTGGATCTAAGTTGTTACCATGCTTAGCAGCATTGACTAATGCTTCTTGTAGTCCCAGTCGTAACTCTGCCTTCCATTTACACGGCACTTCTGCCAAGAGTAAATCCAAAACGGGACACAGGTATAGAGTAGAGGCAAAGCTAATTGTACCCCAACTTCGTCCAATAGGACGCGGAGAAATAGTAATCACCACAAAATATCCCGTAGCCTTCAGCTATAGAGACGTATGTTTGCACAATGAACCAAAGCTTTAACCGTATTCACAGATAATAGCCAACTATTACTTGAGCTTTTATCTATTAGTGATTTGTGTGAATCTTGAGCTATACTACTGCGATGCTATTGAATACTTATAACCAAAACCTGCGGTGGTCATCCCATATGGGCAATCAGCTAATTGAACCGATATTATAATCTTCAAGAGCATAAGAGCCTCTAGGGTATCTGCCAACCTTTAACATATACAGTCAAACAAAATTATGTTTGGTGTACATATTATTCATCTGAAATTGTATTTATCTAGCTAGAAATCGACAGCTGCCTCTTAATTAATATTAGCATCTTCAGTTGATTCATACACGCTCTCACATATTTGTAGTATTTATACTTAAAAAAGCTGAAGCCTGAAGGCGCTCAGCATATAGGGTAAACTTCATACTTCGCGCCTAGCCTGCGGCAACGCTAACGCGCTCCCCACTGCAAACTCCGCACCGCAACGCTTACACACTTCGCGCAACGCGATCGTACAGACGCGATATATCGCGTCTGTACATCCTTCACACTTTCCCTCACTTCTAGCACCTTTCTAAGAAGGCGGCGCACTCAACATGAGCTGTTTGGGGAAAAAAGTCTGCTGGTTGAACCCTGGATAAACGATATTTCCCCTCCTGACAAAGGAGTTTGAGATCGCGGGCGAGGGTGGCGACTTTACAGCTAACGTAGACGATGCGGCGGGGTGAAGATTGCAGCAGTGTATCGATGACAGTGCGATCGCATCCTGAGCGGGGCGGATCGAGCAACACAACATCAGGTGTCATCTTTAACTGAGGTAGCAACTCCTCCACCTTTCCGGCTTGAAATATGGTATTAGTAATGCCGTTGATCTGAGCATTAAGCTGGGCTTGCTCTACGGCTGTTGTTTGCTCCTCTATACCAATTGCCTGTTGTACTTGCGGCGCTAGAGGTAAAGTTAATGTCCCAATACCACAATACGCATCAACTAACACTTCATTTCCTTGCAAGTTCAGGTGCTGCGTAATTACTTGTAACAAAGCCTCAGCCGACTCAGTATAAACCTGGAAGAAAGTTTCTGGACGCACCTGAAAATTAAGTCCGGCAAATTGTTCCAACAAATAAGGCTGTCCCGCAATACAGCGAGTTTCAGTGCCAAAAATGACATTTGTCCGCTCTTTATTACGGTTAAGAGACACGCCTACAAGTTGGTGATAGGAGTTTAACCATTCCTGTGCTTGTTGCTCAATTTCTGGAATATCCCAATCTTTCACCACCAGAGTCAGCAGCATTTCCCCTGTACGGCGACCTATCCGTAGTGCTAGGTGTCGCACAAGTCCTTTATGATGTTTTTCATCATAAACTTGCCATCCGCGCCGTTGAATGTCTTGCTTTACCTCGGCAAGGAGAGGATTTAAGCGCGAGTCTTGCACTGGACATTGATTTAAATTAATTAACTGGTGGCTACCTTTTTGATAGTAACCAGCTTGTACTGAACCAGTTGCCGATCTACTCAGAGGATATGTAGCTTTGTTGCGATATCCTAAAGCAGCAGGCGCGGCTAAAACTGGCTCGACGGTTGGGTTAATAAATCCACCAATACGTTCTAAGGCTTGGATAACTTGATTTCTTTTCGCTTCTAGTTGGTAGTCGTAGTTGATATGCTGCCATTGGCAACCGCCACACTTATCAGCAACAATGCAGCTGGGGCGAATGCGGTGGAGGGATGGTTCCAGCAACTGGTAAAGTTTACCATGAGCATATTGCGGTTTGACTCGTACTAGTCGGACTAAAGCGCGATCGCCAGGAACGGTGTCAGGTACAAATACTACTCTTCCCCCAACGCGCCCGACTCCATCGCCACTATCATTTAAATTAGCGATCGCTATTTCTACCAAGTCACCTTGTTGCCAGCGATCGGCAGTAGCCTTACCTTTATCAGTATCAGTAGTCAAATTAGGTAACTCGGTAGCAGACACAACTGGCGATCTCCCTTTATTTGTGTGTCCAAGAATCGTTAAACTTACAATTGATATTGATATTCTGACTCATTGCCATAATCATGAGTGTAGTTAGCCAAGTTATTCTCCAAGCCGACGACGAGCTTCGCTATCCCAGTACTGGCGAACTCGAAAACATTAAAAACTTTTTGCAAACAGGCTCACAGCGGATGCGGATCGCCGCAACCCTAGCCGAAAACGAAAAGAAAATTGTACAACAAGCCAGCAAACAGCTGTGGCAAAAACGCCCTGACTTCATTGCGCCTGGTGGTAACGCTTATGGCGAACGCCAACGGGCGCTTTGTCTGCGCGACTATGGCTGGTATTTGCGCTTAGTTACCTACGGGGTGCTATCTGGGGACAAAGAACCAATTGAAAAAATTGGTTTAATTGGGGTACGGGAAATGTACAACTCACTGGGCGTTCCCGTTCCTGGTATGGTGGAATCAATCCGTTGCCTCAAGGAAGCAACCCTTGGTTTATTAACTGCGGAAGATGCAGCCGAAGCAGGGCCATACTTTGACTATATTGCTCAGGCAATGTCGTAACGCTTCTGGTAATAATAAGAAATATTTCAAATATTTCTACTTCAGTTCCCCACAATTGCTAGTAACTTCGGCAAACTTACTGTCAGGTTGCTACCAATAGTGGGGAAATTTTATTGCTGATAGTACAAAAATACTGTAGGGTTTAACCAGGCGATCGCTAACCTGTGCATACTTCATTGTGAGGTAGGTTATGACTGAATCTAAGCCAGAAGTGTCTAACAGCAAAATATTTGACGTAGATACACTTGCTAAGCAATTTGCTTTTTTAGCTATTCTACTTTACATCATTGGCTTTCTAATAACAAATTTATACTTACAGCAGTTTGGGTTCTCAGATTTTTCACCTATCAATCCTCGTTTCATTCTCACAGGAAGTTTAGTTACCTTTTCTGTTTTATTTAATGTTGTATTTTGCCTGGTTGCAATTTTAATGATTTGGAACAGTTTATTTAAGGATATATCTAATGACTTGCAAACTTTTCAGCGGCAACCAAAACTATTTATCAAAAAACTAGTTATACCATTTGTATTGCTTTCACCAATTAGTTTATTGTTGAGTGCGTTTTCCTTAAATATATTTTTTGCTTTTTTTCTGTAAGTTATTCTAATCTGCCAACTAAAATAGTATCGTTATATTCGCTTAATTTTTATATTGTCGGTTTACTACTAGGATTAATACCGTTATTTCCTAGGCTGGCAACCCTCTTTAAGGGAAAAAAGATAAACATAAATTTAAGAAATAACTATTTAGCAATAATACTGATTTTGTTCTATTTTGAGTTACGTGGTATATACCTCGGTCAATTTGCTAAATATATTTATCCTAAAGTTCCAGAACAATTTGGTGGAGGAGAACCAAGGAAAGTTAGAGTTCTATTTGCCAAAGCTCAAGCGGACGCACTTCAAAAAAATGGAATATTTACTTGTAGCTCAGGTAATGTATTAAGTAACTGGTCAAAACCAGTTAGCTTGTTATTTGAGGGCAGCGAAAAATATTTGATACGACTAGAAGATAAAAGACAACCTATTCAGCTATATAAAAGAAATGTTGATGTTGTAGAGCCAATACTTGAAACGTATAACCAGAAACAAAGACTAATTGAATGCCCGTATACCTATACTGATAAAAACCTACAAAAAAAATAACGGCTCAAAGCTTAAGGTTGATTTATGGTAACAACACTAACTCCTGCCGAACAAAGAGTTCTATTATCAAACATCAGTTGGCAACTATTTGAAAGTCTGTTGCAGGAAATGGGAGAACATCGTTCCACCCGACTGGCTTATTACAAGGGAAAACTAGAATTAATGACACCACTATGGGAACATGAGAACCCAAACAGAAAAATAGAAGCTATGGTTATAGCTTTGGTGGATGAATTAAACCTCAATATTGAAATGGGTGGTTCATTCACTTTGAAACGGGAAGAAAAGGCGGCTGGTAAGGAACCTGATTCATACTACTACATTCAAAACGAAGCGCGAATTAGAGGCAAAAAAGAAATAGATTTGACTCAAGATCCGCCGCCAGATTTAGCATTGGAAATTGATATTACTAGTAGTTCTTTAAATCAATTAGCGCTTTATGCATCTCTAGGTGTTCCCGAAGTATGGAGATATAACGGACAAAGACTACAAATCTATCAATTACAGCAGGAAGAGTATGTAGAATGCGATCGCTCCCCCACTTTCCCCTTACTTGCAGCAACTAAAATTGAAGAATTCCTAGAGCAATGTCAAAATCTGGGTGTAACCGCAGCCGTGCGTCAATTTCGGGAATGGATAAAAAATCAGTTGCAAAATTCCGAAAGCGGAAAGTCATAGCACTAGAATAAGTCTCTGTTATGTATTTCTAAAGCTCAAGCGCGATCGCACTTGGTATAGGCAGCGTGCAGTTAAAAAGCGAATCAGCCAAAAGCAGTATTTTTTACCTTTAATTACCGTTACAGCCTGACTGACACCTTAGTTGCTTGTGTCAACAACAGCCTCCAAATTCCCGCACTTGCTCAAATCAACCCTCTCCAAGCCCATACAGTTCATCATCAATCGGGAAATTTGATCATGAACTGTACAAAGAACGAAATAGATCGCTACAGCAGCGTTACTTAAAGCGGCTGCGCTGGGGCTGACATCGGATCTATTCCACCTTGACCCACCTCCCACTGAATCATCATATCGTGGTCTTCGTGAACCGTATTATGGCAGTGCATTATATACTTACCCTGGTGGGGAGCAAAGCGAGCAATGACTCGGATATTATCATCTTCGCCGACATAGACAGTATCCTTCCAACCGCGCTCATAGGGAAGAGGCTGTTGACGGTTGCGATCGAGGATCTGAAAATCAACTAGGTGAATGTGTACCGGATGAAACCAGTCTCGCCCATTAGTAATAAAATCCCAAATCTCGATTTCGCCCAAACCTGGATTAGCATCAACTCGGTTTTTGTCCCAAGTATTGCCATTAATCACCCACATATCGTTGCGATGCTCAAAACTCCATCGCCGCGATCGCACGGCTGAAGATTCTTGTAACAGTTCAATAGTGCGCAGGGTGCTAGGAATAGAGCTATCATCAGTCTCAGAGCGCACTACGTCAAAGCGCATAATCTGCCCTGTGCCGTCATAATCTTTATTGTTAAGAAGACTGAAGTTTTGCAGAACTACTTGCGTTCCTATGGGGTATGGGGAAAAGTCAATGATGAATTCATAGCGCTCAGCCATGCCAATCCGTAGATCTTTTGTTCTCACAGGTGCGCCCATGAGTCCGCTATCTGTGCCAATAACAATCAAATCATCGCCCGTGCTAAGTGCCAGTTTGTAAGCACGTGAATTCGACGCATTTAAAACCCGAAAGCGGTACTTGCGGTTAGCTACCTCCATCCTAGGCCAAGGCGCACCGTTAACTAGGATGACATCTCCCATCAAACCATTATGATTGTCGTGGTCAAAAATTAACGAACCATCGTTTGCAAAAATCTTATCTTGAATCATCAACGGTACGTCATACTCACCTTTTGGTAAAGGTAGATCGAATTCAAGTTGATCTTGAACAATGTACATTCCCGCTAACCCCATGTACACGTTGCGGGCAGTGTTGTGTATGGCATGGTCGTGATACCACAGTGTAGCAGCACGAGGATTGGGATAGATGTAATCTTTGTAGTAGCCAGGGGAAAGCAAATCTTCAGGATAGCCATCATACTGCGGCAGCGATGCCATGCCATGCAAGTGAATTGATGTGGGCGTATCTAAAGCATTGATGAAGCGAACAACCGATTGCCGATCTTTAAATTGCTTGATTATTGGGCCTGGAGTGATGCCGTTATAAGCCCAAATTTCCGTCGTCAACCCAGGCAAAATTTCAGCGCGGCTCTTGTTCATCACGATCTCGTAATAATCGGTTGTCCCATCGCTGCGGGTAGGCTGGAGTGTCGGCGGGATCGGAAGTTTAATTTGAAACGCAGGCGGTTGCGGACTACCAGCAGTCACAGCATCAACGTGGTGCTGGAGTGCTATGGGAAGCAGAAGCGCTCCGCCAGCTAGTGCGCCGATCTTCAGTGCTTCTCGTCTAGTAAATATTCTTTTCACGTTTGTTTCCCCTAAAAAAATTAAAAAGATTTGCAATATTAAAAAATGTGTAATAACTTTAGTTAAGCTCAGTAAAACAAGCTAAATTTAGCTGGTAAAAACACTAATATTTTTGAAAGACAAAGAGATATTTTTGCTAATGAAAAACCTGCCTTAGCAATACAAAAATGTTGTCAGGCAATAACTTGATTACCTGAACTTTATTGCTTAGAGAAATAACCAGCTATAGAAATAGCTTATATTTAAAGGCTTTGCGGCGATGCTGAAAATTGAAACGGGGTGTTTAACACCGTTGATTCAATAGCTGAAAGAGCTAAATAAATATTTAGTTTTTGACTTAATTCGTGCTATAAATAACAATTTACTTCGATAAAAATGTATTTAATGTATATGTAAA
>QQTW01000064.1_pt1 | contig 58585 bp, 62 predicted proteins | sample 1904831 | NCBI WGS metagenome assembly QQTW01 (sample SAMN09435610, study PRJNA476489) | Subsurface metagenome, whole genome shotgun sequencing project. | reverse complement strand
TTGCGATCGCAACCGTTGACCGTAGGTATATTTCACCCCTTCTATATTGGGTGCATCGTCTAAAATTTGCGAAACATATTCTTGAATAAAAACGCGATCGCACGGTAAATAATTCGGTTCGGGAAAATAGAAATCTTCTGGCTCATCAGTAACAATAGCGATCAGATCGATTAATTCTTGCCATTGCCCATCATAACCAGTCGGGCGAATAGTTCCTGTCGTCTTGATGCGATGAATAATTTTAACCCAAGTTTGAGCGATTGTTTTACCTTCAATCCGATGTCCGTAACGTTGGCCGGGTAAAACAGTTGGGACAACACCAGACATGGGAAAATCTTGAGGCGTTCCCCAAGGGTTACTTTTTGCTTGCTGGGCAAAAGATTGAACGAGATCGACAGCTTCAGTAATTGAATGGACTTCTTTAACAAAAAGACTTCGCCGCAAATGTTCTAAAGCAGCAGCATCTATTTCAAGATCGATATAGCCAGTATACTTAGAACGAATTACCCAGCAATTCTTTCCCGTGTCACTCGTGCCTAACTCAAAGCCAAACCGAAAAAAGTCGAGCAAGCACTCACATCCACCTGCATTTCGATCTTCCTTCGTAGCATTAAGCGCTACTAAATAGCGTACATGAGGATTAAAAAGTAGATTCCGAACTAGCAGATTAATTCCCCGTGTAGGTGAGTATAGCTGACCGATTACAGCAAACTCATCTGGATGTAAATGCTTAAGCAAACTTTCTTTTACCGTCCACCCAGTTACTATTACTGTTTGACCCGTACCGCGTATAACCTGGTTAGGCTTGTGTAGTGGCTTATATTCAAACATATGTGTATAAGTTAGTGATATTTTTAGATCTGCTAGTCTTTAGGTATTTTCCGGTTAAACGTATTAATTGCTCCTATGGCTTTAACAGCTTCAACCATGTTGCCGTTGGGTACTCTAGCCCCTGAGTTCCATCTCCCAGATGTAGTATCTGGCAACACGATCTCCTTGTCTACCTTTGCCGGGTCACAGGCACTGCTAGTAATGTTTATTTGTCAGCATTGCCCGTTTGTCAAGCACATCAAAGACGAACTGGCGCGGCTGGGCAAAGATTATATTAACCGCAACGTGAGCATTGTTGGCATTAGTGCCAATGATGCGAACAACTACCCAGATGATGCACCAGAGCAATTAAAGGCAATGGCACAAGAACTGGATCTGCCATTTCCTATTTGTTATGACGAAAGCCAAGAGACAGCCAAGGCTTACACTGCTGCTTGCACACCAGACTTCTTTTTATTTGATGCCCAACGACAGCTAGTCTATCGAGGACAGCTAGATGACAGCCGACCGAGTAACGGCAAACCCGTAACAGGCGCAGATTTACGCGCAGCTATTGATGCGCTTCTAGCTAATCAACCGATTAACCCACAGCAGCAGCCAAGCGTAGGATGCAACATTAAATGGAAACCTGGGAACGCACCCAGCTATTACGGTTAGTAGCAGAAACAAAGTAGTAAGTTATGAAGTCTTAATACACAAGACTTGCTGCTATGCAATTCCTACTAAATTAAACCGTCTGAATCTAATGCGCTCTTAGTTCAGGGGCGCTAATTTTTATGCCTGGGTGTCACAACCAACAAACCAACAAGGATTAGTAAGTTACCTCGACAATGAAAAATCTGATTCTCGCAATTACCGTTTTGTTAGCTCCTCTATGTTTAATTAATTCAGCTAAAGCTTATAGTCCTCAAGACTTGGAACAATTAAAAACTACTAATATTTGCCCCAGGTGCGATCTGAGTAACGCTCCCTTAAACAACCTCAATTTAACCGGGGCAAACCTGCGCGAAGCAAACCTCAGTCGAGCCAATCTCTCTCAAGCTCTACTAGTGGGTGCTGACTTTGGCGGCGCAAATCTTGAAGCTGCCAACTTGTCTAGTGCGAACTTAAATAGCGCTACTTTAATCGGTGCAAACCTCAAATCTGCTTCCCTGGTAAATGCTTACTTAATTGGTGCTGGTTTAATTGCTACCAACTTAGAAGCAGCTAATTTCCGGGGCGCAAATATGAATTTGGTAAATACTCGCGGAGCAAGATTCCGGTTGACAATCATGCCTTCTGGGGTAGTCACACCAGCTGGTACAGTCAATCCAGATCGACGCTAAAATTCTGCGGCACTTCTAAAACAACACTAGCTACATATAGCAATCCGCGCATCTCTAATGAACAATAGATAATTTTGTAGGGTAGGCATTGCCCACCAAGCCTAGTAATGGTGGGCAATGCCCACCCTACTTCAAGATAAACCAGTTCGCAGACACACCCTAGTTATTTTTCTTCTTCAAGCCCGATACGTTACGGCAACAAATTTATTTTCCTTAAAGAAAATAAAGCCGCTAACGTATCGGTTTATTTTTTTAAAAAAAAGTAATTCTTTAACTGCCAAACCTTCTCTCACAACTTCCTACAATCCAGCCAGAACAAGGGCTAAGAGCCGCTAAAGCATTGTTTCAGGTAAAAATCAAGTTTTTTTTAGACTCCTGTTAGTTTTTCTCCGTACTTGGGAGTAATAAATACAGAACAACCTGTAGACATACTGTGGTGAGACAATGAAATTACTTCATCTGAGTGCTGCTATTACTGCTGCTACGATTTCTTTGATACCAAGCTTTCACGTTCGCGCCCTGGCAACTGAACCTAATTACCTTTGCTTCTTCAAAACCAACTCAGGTAAAGTTGTAGACTTATCAGATTCAGTCTGTCACGGCAAAAAATCTATTGATGGAGCTAAGAACGACAAAGCGTTTATTGAAGCATATAAGAGCCAAGCAATGAAATATTCCGACGTGCGCGATAACCTGATATCGAGCATCCAAAGTTCGCCAGAGGAAAAAATCCAGCAGGCGAAAGGCGTATGCACCGATCTGAAAGCCGGGCTTTCTATGGATGAAATCGAAGAAGATCGGGCAGACGAAAGTGTTGAACGAGCAAGTAGAATTAATGCATCTATTGTCAGCAGCTTGGCTACCAAGTATTTTTGCCAAGATGTGAGTATGAATAATTAAGCAATCAATAATCTCTAAAATAGCTCGATACTGGTGCTTCTCTATTCAATCTAAGGCCATTGAGCCATTCTATTTTTTAACAATTCTTTATTATAAGGGAAAGTTGATTATGCAATTGCTCAATGCTCAGCCGTATTAAAGACATAGCGACAAAACTATCACCTCGCTTAATTGAAATTCGCCGCCATCTCCACAGCCACCCTGAACTGAGTGGTCAAGAACATCACACAGCTGCTTTCGTAGCTGGTGTTCTATCTTCTAATGGTGTCCACGTGCGAGAAGCAGTCGGTAAAACTGGTGTAATTGGGGAAGTGCAAGGAACACCAAGCGATCGCCCATGCTTGGCAATTCGCACTGACATGGATGCCTTGCCGATCCAAGAACGCACTGGTTTAGAATATGCTTCAAAAGCCGCAGGCGTTATGCACGCCTGCGGTCATGACGTTCATACTACAGTTGGGCTAGGAACAGCAATGGTACTATCCCAACTAGCAGAGGAATTACCTGGTAAGGTGCGGTTTTTGTTCCAGCCTGCCGAGGAAATTGCCCAAGGAGCTAGCTGGATGGTTCAAGACAAGGCAATGGAGAATGTTTCGGCAATTTTATCTTTGCACGTTTTCCCTTCTATTGCAGCTGGAAAGGTAGGAATTCGCTATGGTGCTTTGACAGCAGCAGCAGACGAGCTAGATATTATTATTGTCGGAGAGTCGGGACACGGAGCTAGACCGCATGAAGCAATTGATGCCATCTGGATCGCCGCACAAGTAATTACCACCCTCCAGCAAGCAATTAGCCGAACACAAAATCCATTACGCCCGGTAGTATTGAGTATTGGGCAAATTAGCGGTGGCAGGGCGCCAAATGTAATTGCCGACTCTGTGAAATTGCGCGGAACGGTGCGATCGCTCCATCCCGAAACTCGTGCTAATTTACCTCTTTGGATAGAGAAAATTGTCGCTAATATATGTAATTCCTACGGCGCTCAATATGAAGTGGACTATCGTCCTGGTACTCCGGGAGTGCAAAATGACTTAGCTTTGTCCCAATTGTTGCAAACAGCAGCAGAAGAAGCTTGGGGAAGCGATCGCGTTCAAGTTTTAACCGAACCGTCTTTGGGGGCGGAAGATTTTTCTTTATATTTAGAACACGCTCCAGGTTCCATGTTTCGCTTGGGAGTAGGTTATGAAGATAGAGCGATCAACTATCCTCTGCATCATCCCCAGTTTGAAGTAAATGAATCTGCGATCGTTACTGGTGTTGTTACCCTTGCTTACAGTGCTTTTAAGTATTGGCAGCAAACTAAATAATAAATTAATGAATCATGAATGGTGAATGGTGAATTTAATTTCTATTTTCAGCATTCACCATTCATAATTCAGCATTCGGAAGGATATAGTTTTGACTGAGCAGTTGCTAATTTAAGACGAGTACTGATAATTGATAGTCAAGTTATGGCATCATCTACACCATTACAAGGGACTGAGCTAGTTGACTGTGCTAGAGCCAATGCTAAGCAGGGAATTGAAACTGCTGCAAGTCAGTGTGGCTATGGTGGAGATCTCAATACGTTCGCCCAAGCACTGAAGCAAGCTTGCGAAGAAATGAATTTACAAGTGAAGGAACTGAGCGAACTAATTACCGATCAGGAAATGATCTTACAAATTGGTAGGGGAGAGGTAGTAGCCCCCGATACGGCATCTGAGCTTTAATTAGGCAGGAGGCAAGAGGTAAGAAATTTACAATTTCAAGATTAGCTTTGCCAAGTTGAAATAAATTAAAACACCTAATACGTCAACAGCGGTGGTAATAAACGGTGCTGACATCAAAGCTGGATCTAATCCCAATAAACGAAACAAAAATGGGAGTGCAGAACCAGACACAGAAGCCAAAAGCGAAATTGCTACGAGGCTAACTCCGACTGCGATCGCAACTGACCAATTTCCTTGCAAAGTGTAAGCCCAAACAGTGGCGACTGCACCTAACATGGAACCAAGTAATATTCCAGCGATCGCTTCTCTGCCAATTACCTGCGCTGGCCCCATCGATCTAATTTCATCGGTATTCATCCCGCGAATTACTACCGTTGACGACTGCGCCCCCACATTCCCTCCAGTTCCAGTTAATAAAGGGATAAAAGCCGCTAGCGTTACAACTTGTTGGAGAATATCCTCCTCTGACTTAATAATTGTGCCTGTAACCGTATTAGTCAGCAATAACACAAACAGCCAAACAACACGCTTGCGGGCAACTGTAAGTAAGTCAGTTTGAAAATAATTATCACCTCCAGATTCCACCCCACCACCCAAAGCATAAATATCCTCAGTGGCTTCCTGTTGGATGATGTCAATTACATCATCGACTGTGACAATACCAACTAATCGCTGTTCGCGATCGACTACTGGTACTGCCAAAAAGTCATAACGTTGGATTAATCTAGCAACTTCTTCCCGATCTGTGTCTGTGTGTACATAGATCGCGTCCTGTGTCATGATCTCAGCAATTGTTTGCTCTGGATCGGCAGTAACTAAATCTCTCAATGATAAAGTTCCTGTCAAACGTCTTGTCCAATCTGTGACATACAGGTAGTAAATTGTTTCTGTATTCCTTGCTAAACGGCGGATGCGCTCTAATGCTAGCGTCACCGTGAAGCCTTCTTTGAGAGAAATTAACTCTGGTGTCATGATCCGCCCAGCCGTATTCGCTTCATAGCCTAATAGTTGGGTGGTGGCTTGACGTTCAGCGTAGCTCAGTTGCTCCAGCAGGCGAGTAACAATTTTAGCTGGTAATTCATCAAACAGCCGGGCGCGATCGTCTGGGGACATTTTATCTACAATGTCTTGGACATCCTGACGCTTGAATTCTTCGATTAACCCCTCTTGAACGCTGCGATCTAGATGTTCGTAAACTTCGATCGCCTCACCTTTAGGAAGCAAACGAAAAGCGAGAACTTGCATTGGTTCTGGCAATCCTTCAATTGCTTCAGCAATATCCGCAGGCTGTATTGGTTCTAGAATGGTTTTGGCTCCCAGGAAGTCTCTTTGTTCTAGTAGAGCTTGCAGCTGAGTCCGCACCAGGTTGCTTAATTCCCGCCGCGAGACATTTGGAAGTGTCGAGGATGGATTGGAGTTGTCTGTCAATGCCTACCCTCCAAAAGACAGTCAGATGATGATTCTGCCTTTTAGTCTAGGTGACAGCGGCAATCTACAGATCAAAATCTGCTATTTTTCAGTCTAATGGTGGGGGCGATTGTGCCTTACAGGAGATCGCTTCAAATTTTATCGCCTGGATGCTTCCTTCTGTTTCAGTTAATTACTGGTGCAAACTCTGAGTTTAATAATTTCGCGATCGCAATTTCTACTTAGTATTTCAACTAGGCTAAATCTCTAATAATTTTGTTGTATTACTCAAAAGTATTGATGGAGAAAGTCGGATTAGAGAATGGAGTCCAAAACTAATAAAAAGACTATTTTGATTTTTTCAACAGCTTCCAATATGTCTCGATATTGTTCGTTTAGCGCAGTAATGAAAAAAGATTAAGCGAACTATCATTTATGGGAGACATTTAGCTATCAAGATTCTACAGAGTAGCCTGATCCTAGTTCATTTGTAGCTGATATAGAATAATAATTCTGTTGTGCTGAAGCTTATTATTCATGAATTATAATGTTTACTAGTAATATTTTGTTTTATTGTTGCGGCAAATTAGATGACTAAAATTAGCTATTAGCAACACTTGTGTAATTCGGGCAGACACAATTTAAAATCCAGGCATACTCTTAAGCCAGCGATCGCATACTTTGAGCCAGAAAATTGATAAATAATCCTGTTCATATTTATTTGGAAATATTATCAATCAAATTTGTTTATCCTAGATAATTTTCCGAAACTATAAACGATTTATCTGAAGGAACATGATATTGCATCAATTCGTCTTTGGATGAGAAATCTCAAGCGCGATCGCGCCTGGAAGTATAGCTACTTGACATATGCAATAATTTATACTTAATTTATAATTATTTACAAAATGATGTAATAGCTAATGCTTTGACGTGGGGAGGATTAATTGAATAAGCAAATACGTTTAACTATTATTAGTCTAATTTTAGTGTCTTCGATTATACCTATGTATAAAGCAAAGAGTAAATTGGGAGTAAACATTCTACCAGGACCCCATACTCCCGATCTAGTGGAGGAGGTGACTGGGGGATTATTCAAAGCAAGGTGGGTCGATCGCAACTATATTCATCACCCCCATTTTCACCTGACAAAGTTAATTGACTGGAAGGGTTAAAGGATAAAGTGTGAAGGATGAAGGCGGGATGAATGAAATTTTATCGTTTATCCCTCACCCTTCACTGCTTAATTACGAATTACGAATTACGAATTATGAATTAGATTCTGGTAGGTCGTGCAATAATAATCGGTCTGTGACCCGATCGCGTTCCACCTGATGTTGCAACCACCCGATTATCCTACCGATCTTTTAGCACAGCTAGAAGAACAAATAGACATAAATTTCCAACTGCCCGATCCAGAAGACGAAGAAATTCCAGAACACGAGTTTCAGCAGCGGCTGGATACTGCTTGGCTGGTATGCGATCGCTTTGACTTGCAAACCGAGATCTGGAGGGGACGAATTTTAAGGGCGGTGCGCGAAAGGGAGAAAAAAACAGGTGATGCGCGTGGGAGCGGCTTCCTCAACTGGCTCAAAGCCAGAGAAATTAGTAAAAGCGGGGCTTACTCGCTGATTGAATTAGCTAACAGTGCTGATACGCTAATGGAGCAGGGACAGCTAGATCCAAATACTGTCCGATGCTTCAGTAAACGGGCTTTTATTGAAACAGCAAAAGCAGAACCAGAAATTCAACAATTAATTACCGATGCTGCTAAAAAAGGCGATCGCATCACCCGTCGTGAAGTACGTCAGCTAGCGGATGAGTGGACGGCGATGTCTTCAGAACTGCTACCAGAATCAGTCAAAGCCAAAGCATCTGAAAATACCCTACCCAGCCGCTATCTTGCGCCACTGGTAAAAGAAATGGAGAAATTACCAGAATCTCACCAACAAGAGTTACGACGAGAAATTGCGGAAAACCCCGATATAGATACGATCAAAGAAGTTACAAGTGAAGCTAAATATTTAGCTAAATATCTATTTGCTGCTGCTAACGTTCAAGCCCTTAATGACGATTCCCTAGATTTGGAAAGGGCATTACAAGAAGCCATCAGGCTAGGGTGTATCAACGTAGCAGCCGATCTAGTGAATCAAGCATCACAGCTAGAACAGACCATTGCCAAACTTTATACTACTTGGAAGCGGATTAGTAGTTTAGCCGATCGGCTGTATGTAGATACAGGGGCGAGTACACCGAATCTGCGATCGCTTTTGAGTTGTCTCGAACCCCTTGGCGGTGAAGTGATGGAAGTGAATATAGGTAGTAATGGCGAACGTACAATTCGTTTGCAAATAAGTGAGGAGTGAAGGGAAGGATGTAGAGACGCGATATATCGCGTCTTTACTATGAAGTGTGAAATATGATGAAGACCCTTCAGCCTTCAGCCTTTTCAATTCTTCATCCCCGTCGTAGAGATGCCTTGAATAAACTGGCGTTGTCCAAAGAGAAATAGCGCTACAACTGGAATGGTAGCGATCGCGACTGCTGCCATAAGTAAGGGCCAGTTATTAGTAAATTGCTCTTGAAATTCGGACAAAGCTAACTGCACTGTCCTTAACTCTGGTCGAGTGGTGAAGACAAGCGGCTTAAACAAATCGTTCCATTCTCCAATAAATGTAAACAAAAACAAAGTTACTATTGCTGGACGAGATAGAGGTAGCATTACCCGCAACAAAATTTGCAATCGGTTTGCCCCGTCTATTGCTGCCGCTTCTTCCAATTCCACTGGTATAGTTTGAAAGTACTGCCGCAGTAGAAAAATCCCAAAACCGTTAACCGCAGTCGGCAAAATCAGCGCTAAGTAGGTATTAATTAAATGCCCCCACTTCAGCACCAAGAAAATTGGAATTACCAATAGCTGAAATGGAATTACTAACGTTGCCAAGACAATCAGCAGCAGTGCTTGTCGCCCCCGGAATTTCAGTCTTGCCAAGGCATAGCCTGCCAAAGCTGAGGTAATAATTTGAAAAGCAGTTACAGCTAAAGCTACTAGGGTGGAATTGGCAAAAGCTAGGAGAAAGTTACCCCGCCCCCAAGCATCGCGGTAATTTACCAAAGTCCAGCCATTACTAGGAAAAAGTGCAAAAGTAGCGCCTGGTGGTGCAAAGGAAGTGAGGAAGACAATTCCCAGGGGTAGTAAAACTATTCCCGCCCCTACCAGCAGGACGAAAGAGTTAATCCAGTTTGACACGGCCGTGTCACTTGCGTCATTTAAATCTCTCTCAGGCATGAATATATAAATTTTGCCCTATGCTTTTATACCTAGAGGTGTTATTCTCCCAAATGGGAACTAAATTGCCTAACTCATCACAGATACTATAGAGATTTGTTAGGGTTAGGTTTAAGTGTAATCGTTGTTGACCTTAGTAAAAGGTTTGACGGCGACCTAATTAGCTGATTTACGCAAACAGGAGTGAACCGACTTATGCAGCAGATTGCTGCCATCTCCGAACTGGATTTTCAAAGCGACGTCTATAAGGACGCCTACAGTCGCATCAATGCGATTGTAATTGAAGGGGAACAAGAAGCCCATGAAAATTACATCCGCTTAGCAGAATTGTTGCCAGAAAGCAAGGACGATCTGATTCGGTTATCCAAAATGGAGAGTCGCCACAAGAAAGGGTTTGAAGCCTGTGGGCGAAATCTTCAAGTGACACCAGATCTGCAATTTGCGCGTGAGTTCTTTGCAGGACTGCACCAGAATTTCCAACAAGCAGCTGCCGAAGGACGGGTAGTTACTTGCTTGCTGATTCAGTCGCTCATTATTGAATGTTTTGCGATCGCAGCTTACAACATCTACATCCCCGTTGCCGACGACTTCGCCCGCAAAATCACTGAAGGTGTTGTCAAAGACGAATACAGCCATCTCAACTTTGGTGAAGTCTGGCTAAAAGACAACTTTGAAGCCTCCAAAGCTGAACTAGAGCAAGCCAATCGTCAGAACCTGCCCATAGTTTGGCGAATGCTGAACAAAGTTGAGGCAGATGCTCACAACCTGGGAATGGAAAAAGAAGCTTTGGTGGAAGACTTCATGATCCAGTATGGCGAAGCTCTTGCCAATATCGGCTTTACCACCCGCGACATTATGCGTCTATCCGCCTACGGATTGACAGGAGCATGATCGAGCGGGGGAGCGGGGGAGCAGGGGATCTCAGGGAGCTGAGGAGCTGAGGGAGAATAGAAACATTTTTCCTCTTGCATCGCTCCTCTTGCCTCTCACCACTCACTAGTTTTGAGTTAGTAGTATAATAATATACAAGTGATTTTTACTGAAACTAATACGCTCAGCATTAATGCTCAGCCTCGATTTTGTGTAGTATTTTTAAGGTTAAAGTTACTTTAACTCTTATCCACCAGCTCCAATCAGAGTGGAGCTATAAGTTTAATAAATTAATTCATGTTTGGTTTAATCGGTCATCTTAACAGTCTGGAACACGCGCAATCTGTAGCTAAAGAGTTAGGCTACCCTGAATATGCCGATCAAGGGCTTGATTTCTGGTGTAGCGCCCCACCGCAAATTGTCGATAATATTACTGTCACTAGTGTTACAGGGCAGAAAATTGAAGGCAGATATGTAGAATCATGCTTTCTGCCAGAAATGCTAGCAACCCGCCGGATTAAGGCAGCAACGCGAAAAGTGATAAACGCTATGGCTCATGCCCAGAAGAATGGCATAAATATCACAGCTTTAGGCGGCTTTTCTTCGATCGTGTTTGAAAACTTTAACTTGCAGCAAATCGAGCAGGTGCGGAATGTAAAACTACGATTTGAGCAGTTCACCACTGGCAATACGCACACTGCTTATATCATATGTCGGCAGTTGGAACAAGCATCAAAACAATTAGGGATTGAGCTTTCAAAGGCAACTGTCGCTGTTTGTGGTGCAACTGGTGACATAGGTAGTGCAGTCTGCCGTTGGTTAAATGCGCGGACAGATGTAGCAGATTTGTTACTAATTGCCCGTAACCAAGAACGCCTGCAAGCCCTACAAGAAGAACTGGGACAAGGCAAAATCATGGATTTGGAATCAGCTTTACCCCAGGCTGATATCATTGTTTGGGTTGCCAGTATGCCAAAGGGAATCGAAATTAACCCAAATGTGCTAAAGCATCCGTGTTTGCTGATCGATGGCGGCTATCCCAAAAATTTGTCAACGAAAATTCAGCACCCCGGTGTTCATGTGCTTAATGGCGGCATCGTAGAGCATTCGCTGGATATTGACTGGCGGATTATGAAAATAGCGAACTTTATGGAAGTCCCAGGACGGCAGTTATTTGCCTGTTTCGCCGAGTCGATGCTGCTGGAATTTGAAAAAATATACACTAACTTTTCTTGGGGACGAAATCAGATAACGGTGGCAAAAATGGAGCAAATTGGTCAAGTATCTCAAAAACACGGATTCAGACCTTTATTAGTGGAAGTGTGAAGGATGAAGAGTGTAGCAAGCGCAATCCCATAGGGGTAGGATGAATTTATTATTCTCCCTCAGCAGTATTCAGCTCCCTCAGCTCCCTTCCCTAGCCCCCAGCCCCTCACTATGGCAACAACTGAGCGCAAACCGCTACTTTTAGACTTTGAAAAACCCTTAGTAGAGCTTGAGTCACGCATCACTCAGATTCGGGAACTGGCGACAGAAAATGGTGTGGATGTTTCTGAGCAAATTCGTCAGCTGGAAGCACGCGCAATGCAACTGCGCCAGGAAATTTTTAATAGCCTTTCACCATCCCAACGATTACAATTGGCTCGTCATCCTCGTCGTCCCAGTACGCTGGATTATATTCAAGCGATTAGCGATGAATGGATGGAAATGCATGGCGATCGCTCTGGTACAGACGATCCAGCTATAGTTGGAGGTGTAGCCAGGTTAGCCGGACAACCTGTAGTCATGCTGGGTAATCAAAAAGGGCGCGACACCAAAGACAATATTGCTCGTAACTTTGGGATGGCAAGTCCTGGGGGATATCGAAAGGCGATGCGGTTGATGGAACACGCCAACCGCTTTGGAATGCCGATTTTGACTTTTATCGACACCCCAGGAGCGTTGCCAACAGTAGCAGCCGAACATCAAGGAATTGGAGAAGCAATCGCCTATAATCTGCGAGAGATGTTCCGCCTGGATGTACCCATTATCTGCACGGTGATTGGTGAGGCTTTTTCAGGTGGGGCGATAGGTATTGGCGTGGGAGATCGCTTATTGATGTTTGAACACGCTGTTTATACCGTTATTACTCCAGAAGGCTGTGCTGCCATTGTCTGGAAAGATGCCAGCAAAGCTCCCCAAGCTGCTATGGCTCTGAAAATGACTGCCTGGGATCTGAAAAACTTAGAAATTTTAGATCAATTGTTACCTGAACCAATGGGCGGCGCTCACTCTGACCCGCTCAAGGCAGCAATGACTCTCAAACAAGCTTTATTGCAAAATTTGGATCAGCTAACTGGCTTGACTAGCCACCAGCGCCGCCAAATGCGCTATCAGAAGTTCCGCAATATAGGTGTTTTCACTGAGTCCCATTAACAAGGAACAGTTGATGAAGACCAATTAGATGGTGGTATAATCAGCAAGGATGTAAAGATTTTTTACATCCTTTCATTTTTTCCTGCTTGGCATTTCGCCAATAGCACCAACTTATAAGAGCTTTTGCTAATTGCAGAGGCTAATAAATCTAGTGGCAAAAATTTTAGATGTGCAAAATTATTTCACTGGAAATGGACATAAGAATTAGCTATTGTAATTCAGATGCAAGTATGGATAAGTAATTAAGTATACCTTACAAGCGAACAAATTAATATCGAGGTTAATAGAATTATGCGATCTGCTCAATCTATCAAGGGTTAGAGTTTGACGTAAGTAAACAAAGCAATGCGATCGGTGTTCAAACAAAGTTGGAATTTTTCATGACATTGGCAACACAACGAAGCGCCCTAATTACGGGTGCAAGCAGTGGAATTGGTAAGGCGACGGCTTTAGCATTTGCTAAAGCAGGAATTAACTTAGCCTTAGTCAGCCGCTCTGGGGAAAAATTAGAAGCGGTGGCGGTGGCAGCGCGACAGGCAGGGGTAGAAGCGAAAGTTTATCCGTTAGATCTAGCTGATATTGATGTTGTACAAGCGAAAATCCAGGCGATTGCGGCAGACTTTGGTGCGATCGATATTCTAATTAACAATGCCGGAATGGGCTACACCGGGACTTTAAGTGAAACGCCCCTTTGTGACTGGCTGGCTGTTATGAACTTAAATCTTACCAGTGTGTTTCAGTGCATTCTAGGAATTCTACCGATGATGCGCGATCGCCATAGCGGCACAATTATAAACATTGCCTCAATTGCTGCTAAACAAGCCTTTCCCCAGTGGGGAGCATATTCTGTCAGCAAAGCTGGTTTGATTGCTCTGTCTAAAACCCTAGCAGTTGAAGAACGTGCCAATGGCATTCGCGTCACTGCGATTTGTCCAGGTGCAGTCAATAGCGAACTCTGGGACAGCCAAACCGTAAAGCAAAACTTCGATCGCTCTGCAATGCTAACTCCAGAAATTGTCGCTCAGTCGATTCTGCATACCGCTTTGTTACCAGAACAAGCAGCGATCGAGGAATTGACATTGATGCCTACTGCTGGCGCTCTTTAATAGTTTTGAGTTTTGAGTTTTGAATTAAACCAAGTTACTAAATCAAATATCACTACTGAACTACTCAAGACTGAAAGTGAAATTCTTTAGCGCTACTTTTTATTAATCTCTACAAACCTTCACTAAAACCTAGATTATGAGTATTACTGGTTCCAACGGTTCTAATCGCTCTCAATCTCCTCTGATTCCCGATTTGGCAGAAGCCATTCAACCCAGACCGGATCGTAATACTCACAACGGTCAACAAGTAAATATACAACTACCCTCAGAGGACGTAAACGAGTCGATGGCGGAGGCTGTACGCACGTTGCTAGTTGGCGTGGGAGAAGATCCAGAACGGGAAGGACTGCTGAAAACGCCCAAGCGAGTAGCAGAAGCAATGCGATTTCTCACTAGTGGTTACAACCAGTCACTAGAAGAACTTGTCAACGATGCCATCTTTGATGAAGGCCATAACGAGATGGTATTGGTTAGAGATATCAATTTCTTTAGCCTCTGCGAACATCATATGCTGCCATTCATGGGTAGAGCGCACGTTGCTTATATCCCAAATCAAAAAGTAGTGGGTTTAAGTAAGCTTGCCAGAATTGTAGAAATGTATTCTCGTCGCCTACAAGTGCAAGAGAGGTTGACGCGCCAAATTTCTGAAGCAGTTCAGACTGTTTTGGAACCTCAAGGTGTCGCAGTTGTGATGGAAGCTAGCCATATGTGCATGGTAATGCGTGGCGTACAAAAACCAGGCTCTTGGACTGTCACCAGTGCGATGCTAGGCGTGTTTCAAGACGAGCAAAAAACCCGTGAAGAATTTTTTAACTTGATCCGCCATCAACCAGCTTTCTTTTAGGGGCTAATCGATTTTGGAGCCTTGGATTTTGGATTTTAGATTCTAATCCAAAATCTAAAATCTAAAATCTAAAATTGTCCTAGCCTCTCAAACAATTTAGCCACTTTATCTAAATCTTTATCTCCTGGGGCGCGTTCTACCCCACTGGATAGATCGATGCCGTTGGGGTTAACCTGTTTTAAAGCATCTAAGACATTATCTGGTGTGAGTCCTCCAGCTAGTAACCAAGGACAACCGGGCTGAAATTGCTGCAAGGTTTTCCAGTCTAAGGTTGCGCCAGTACCACCCAGCATCTGGGGATTGTAGGCATCAAGTAGCAGTGTATCCACCGAGCTAAAGTAAATCTGTGCTTGTTCCAGTGCTTGGGAGTTTTTGATTCTCAGCGCTTTGATAATTTCTATGTGAGGTAGCATCGATCGCAGCTGGTGACAAAATTCGGGTGATTCATCTCCGTGTAATTGTACACCCGTTAATCCAGCAAATTCGACTATTTGACAAACGTCCTCAACACTGGTGGTTGCAAAAACGCCAATCCGATCTATCTGTTTTGGCAGTTGTTCTACCACTGCCCGAATTTGTTGTTTTGTCACGTAGCGAGGTGTGTTTGGCACACAGATAAACCCTAGTGCCGTCGCGCCTGCAATGGCGATCGCTTTGCCTTGCTCTGGCTGTTTAATTCCACAAATTTTAACGCGCATTGATTTATATATCAAAAAATCAGAAACGATTAACTCTTTAGATAGAGGCTTGTTGCAAGGTAATTGGTTAATCCTTAATAATTATCTAAAATTAAGGAGAATAAACCTTGATTAATTTAATCTTACTGGCACAAACAGCAGTTCAACCTACTGTTCCCGACACTGCGACCTGGAGCTGGACTGGCTCGGCAATCATCATTGGTTCTTGTCTATTGTGTCTTTTGATTATTCCTCGGACGATTCGCCAGCCTCATGTTGGTAATAAGATGCCCCTACCTTTCCCTGCGGTGTTCAATAATCCCAGCGTTGGTTCATTCCTTGCCTCAATGAGTGCAGGTCACATACTCGGCATTGGTTCTGTTTTGAGTTTGAACATCCTCGGTCTTATCAAGTAAATACACCGAAGGCTTGCGTTAGCAAAGCGAACCCGTAGGTATCGCGGAAAAATTCCTTCAACTTTCTACAACTGAATTTACAGTTAAGTTAGCTGCGGCAAGCTGGTAAATTTGTTTTAAATTAATCATTGACAAAAGTATCAACTTGCTATACAGATCCGGGTTGTTATTCTAATACTACCCGGATTTATTTTTAGCTATTTATTAATTGAATTGTATCAAAAAGTGAAGTAAATGTTAACTATTAAAACAAATTCTATTTTTGGGCTAAGCAATTTTGATAATCCTAAATCATTGCATTGTTATGATTTAGGAGAAAAAAGCTTGATTGTTTAGTGTTAGGAACAGTTGCTGCACGCCGACTGTTCCTAAAACTCCAGCATAGAACCCAACAGTAGCGGCAATTATTTCTGTTAGTTGTCTATTAATACTAGGCGCTCGCTAGCCATAGTATGAAGTATCCTCAAGAGAGAGAGTAGGGTGGGCATTGCCCACCCTACTAAACTTAATCTCTCAACTAAAGTAGCAGTAATTTTTCCCAACCAGACTGAAGTGCATTCGTGTTTTTGCCAAGTACGGATAGCGCGAATCAGTACCAGTCTTCCAAGTTTTGCACATTTATTTATTCTAGAAAATAGAGGCACACTCGGATAATACCCAGATTTTAGATTTGGATGCCCAATGTAGATAGTTTTAGCAATCCGAAGGCTTAGAAATCTTTTTTTAGGAAATATTATGCAAACATCTTGGAAAATTGGGTCTTTATTTGGAATACCGCTATTTTTAGACCCCTTGTGGTTTATAATCCTCACCCTTGTTACCCTCAACTTTGGGTTGAATTACCTGCAATGGGGTAATGTGCTAGCTGGTAGTGCTGGGTTAGTGATGGCGCTGCTGTTGTTTGGATCGGTGGTATTGCACGAATTGGGACATAGTATAGTAGCGCGATCGCAAGGCATCAAAGTTAACTCAATTACCCTGTTTCTCTTCGGCGGTATTGCGGCGATTGAAGAAGAATCGAAAACACCAGGTGAAGCGTTGCAGGTGGCGATCGCAGGCCCCTCAGTAAGTATCGCTTTGTTTGTGCTATTAACGCTACTAAGTTATATCTTGCCTACATCGAGTTTAGCTAGCCTGATGATGGGAGACTTAGCAAGAATTAACTTGATATTGGCGTTATTTAATTTGATTCCAGGACTGCCTTTAGATGGCGGACAGATATTCAAAGCAGCAGTGTGGAAAGTTACAGGCGATCGCTTCCTTGCCGTACACTGGGCTGCTAGAGCGGGTCAAATCCTGGGTTGGTCAGCTATAGCTGCTGGTGCAGTCTTAGAATTCTCCACAGGTGAATTAGTCGGTGGACTGTGGCTGGTACTGCTGGGATGGTTTGGTATTCGCAATGCCACTACCTACGATCGCGTCACCACTTTACAAGAAACCTTACTCAAGTTAGTTGCTGCGGATGCAATGACGCGCGAGTTTCGTGTAGTAGATGCAAATCAAACCCTACGTTCCTTTGCTGACTTATACCTGCTAGAAACCAACACTCGCCCAGTTTATTTTGCTGAATCTGACGGGCGTTATCGAGGTATGGTTTCCATCGACGACTTGCGCTTAGTCGAAAGAAGTCAGTGGGAAAGCCAAACTGTACAAAGTATTGTCCATCCAATTGCAGAAATTCCTCACGTAACCGAATCAACTTCCCTAGTGGAAGTAATTAACTCTATGGAAACCCAGCAGTTACCTTGGATTACAGTGCTTTCGCCTGCTGGGGCTGTAGCTGGGATAATTGACCGAGGCGATATCGTGCAATCGCTAGTGCAAAAACTGAAACTGCGAATTTCTGAAGCTGAAATCAAGCGGATCAAAGAAGAGGGTAACTATCCACCGAGTTTGCAATTAGGAGCGATCGCAAAATCAACCAAAACATAATATTATCCAAAATGTATGTAGAGACGCAATTTTGCAGCGTCTTTACTTCATTCTTCGTTTGTATCAAAATTAACACGCTGATAAAGATCGCTAAATTGAATTTGGAACTCTATTGACTCAAGCGCTAATACTGCATTTTCTGACTCATATTCAGTTAATACCCATTTACCTTGTGAATTTTTATTGAACTGCTCAACATAAAAGCTATATTGGTCGATTAAAATATACTCTTTGAACTCAGGAATCGAGCGATAATATTTAAATTTATCTGTGCGATCGTAGTCCTTAGTTGACTTAGATAAAACCTCGACAATCATTAGAGGATTAGTCACTGTAGTAGTACCAGTTCCCTGATATACAGCTTCGCCCTGAATCACCATAATATCTGGATAGGTGTAAAGCCGATAACGCGGAATCCACAAGCGCACGTCCCCAATAAATATTTCATAGTTTTGCCCTTTCACAGTCAAGGGAAACTTGCGGCAAAAGTTAAGTGCAATCTTGTTATGATTAGTTGTTCCGCCAGTCATTGGCACTATTTCCCCATCTCGATATTCATTTTTGAATTCAGCAGTCTCCTCTAGTTGCAGATATTCTTCAGGAGTGTAGTAGCGCTTTTGTGTTTGTGTTTGCATATACAATTGCTTATTAGCTAAGCTACAAAATTGGCTATAAGCGTAGCGTAACGCACCGTAACCATAACTCTTCCCTTGATTAACTCTCTGTGTTCTCTGTGCCTCCCCGGTTCGATATAAAAAGATTTTGGGTAGTCCTGCATAGTAATGATTTATTCACGTAAGCAGGCATTGTAGTGATGCACAAAATACCAAACTGCACCGATGTAGTTGCTCAACTTTTTAGAAAACGATAACGTTTTGCGAACCAGTCGCCCCATTCGCTGCCTAATGGTGTTGTTGAATCGTTCAATATAGTTTGTCTTGCCACTACCTTTGCCTACTGTTTGATGTCGAAGGCTGGGCAATACTCCTTCATAGGCTAACCAAAAGTCTGTGTAACAAACTGCGCACTGCCGATACACCGCAGGTAATGACTGCTACAGTTGTCTAGCTGCCGCTCGTGTCCGCTCTCCCACATACACTCCGACTATTTCACGGGTCAAAGTATCAATGGCTAACCAAATCCAGACCTTGTTCACCTTTGAGCTTACATACGACCACATTTCATCTATTTGAATTGTCAATTTCCCGCATTTTTTTTGATCGCATTGACCTGTTTAGGTGTTCGGTAGTACTTCTGATTAACGTAATATTGCAACCAGCGCTTCATTTACTCCAGTGATTCGGACGATGGCTGAAGCGAGATAATCGTTCCAGCAACAGTTTATCAATTAGCTCACGGGTAGACTGGGTAACGGGTTGGCGTGTGGGCGAATCTACAAATTGCCGTTCACAATCAGCACACTTAAAACGCTGCTTGCCATAGTGCGTCCGCCCATTTTTTACTGTATTGGTAGACTGACAGCGCGGACAGGACATGAAGTCCCCTTTAAATCATCCACCTCTTCACTTTATCATTACTATGCATGACACCAGATTTTGTACGTAAGCGTAAGCACCTTACACTGCCAAAATCGCCTTCCACTCATCCTCAGACAAAGGCTGCACAACAAACTCAACACCAAAACGATCGCAAGCAGCAACAACCAAAGCATCAATAACCGTGTGAATTAAATCTTCACCCCGTTGAGCCAGTGGTAATTGCACCGAAGTAAAAGACTCACCAAATACTTGCTTAAATAACTCAGCATCCGGTTCCAAACGAATCGAACCGTGTTGTAAAATTGCCTTACCACGTCGTAATTGGGCGCTACCAATTAGCTTAGTTCCATCAACGAGGACTAAATCTGCACCTGTCGCAGTGCCGAAGCAATTGGGGTTGTGAATATATCCCCGCCCAGCTAAACCGTAGTGTAATTCTACGCCAAGAGATTGCCACCCTTGAATCAAAAACTCACAAATTTGCTGATACGCTTGGACGCGACTAGCAGACAATCCAGATGTCACTAGCGCATAAGTTAAATCTCCCTGGTGCAATACTGCTCGTCCGCCTGTAGGACGCTGCACCAGATCCAGACTTACACCTTTCCAACTTAAATTTTGCCACTGTTCGGGATATCTGTGTTGATGGTATCCCAGAGAAATTGCTGGAGGCGACCAAGTGTAAAACCGTAGAGTTGAAGGCAAAAAACCCAACTGGTGCTGCTCTATTGCCCAACGGTCAATTGCCATTTGTACCTTCCCCGGTGCTTCCAGCAAGGGAATCAACCGCCAAACGTTCATAAATTATGAATGATGAATGATGAACTGAAAACTTCAGCATTCAGCATTCAGCCTACCTTTCGGGAACGCTGCGCGTACATCCTTTTTTACTGCCCAAATTCAGATTGTAAAGCCTCATCGTTTTCATCGGCGATCGTTGCCACTACAGTAATCAAGCGGCTGATTTCCCCAGGAGACAACTCTGCCAGAGTGCGTGTAGATAACACAACCACTTGCCCATCAAAAATACCAAAACGGGCTTCAAACGTATCAGACCAATTCAATTCCAACAGCCGCTGCATTAGACTAGCTTCATCTTTTGCAGGCAGTTTCAGCACCTTAGACCAAACCGTTAAAGTATCTTCATCTGTCAACCCTGTGAGTTGGACAAACACTTCTACGCTGCCATACTTAAACTTCCAGAGATGCCCTTGATCTGTTTGGCTAACCATCGCGCTTTCGTCTTGTTCCAGACTGGCGATGACTGTTTGAATCACATCCACATGATTGACGCTAGTTGTGTCCTCGACTAGCTCGTTAATCAATTCGTCGCTAGCAAGGGATTGGGTCGCAACTGTTTCTGGATCGGGTTGGAAGCTAGTCATACAGATTTTTGCGGATCGCTTTGACGTTATCTAGACTCACTTTATCGTCTGTAGTTACTGTTTTTGTCAACTCAAAGGTTTAATTTTATCTCAAAGGGTAGAAAGTGTAGAGGCGAGTTTGATCAATATATCTACTACCTATAGATAAAACTATCAAACCCACCCCTACAAATTCTCTAGACTGGTTTATGAGCGACAAAGATTTTGCTCATAAAGTGAGTTTCGGTGGAAACGCTCTCAAAACCTGCTTTCTCTAAACGTTCTACCAAATCATCAGTGGTGTAATGCTTGTAGTATGGTTCGTGGAAAGTTTCATAGAAGCTATCCATCACGGGTAACATCTCAGGAGAATCACTCATTTGAATTGAGTCGTTGATGATAAAAACTCCCCCTGGTTTAGTCACCCGGAAGCATTGCTCGATTACGTTCTGACGCGCAGATGCTGGTAACTCATGGAACAGAAAAACGCAAGTAAGAGCATGGAAATAGTTATCCAAGTAGGGTAACTCTTCGGCGTTTGCGTGTAATAGTTGCGGCAGTTCTCCGGGATTTTCAGATAGTAGTTGATTTGCCTTACGCAAATAGGCAGGTGACAAATCTGTACCAAACAGGGATACTTGGGGCAAAGCTGCCCGAATCATCTTTAAGGTGCGACCCGTGCCACAAGCTACATCTAGAATACGTTTTTGACTTGGTGGAACATCAGCAAAGTTTTTCAACCCTTGCTTTAAGGGAGCGAGAATTCGCCGCCGCATTGGGTCAGCAGTTCCACCAAACAGAAGTTCAACTTGCAAATCATAAACGTTGGCGGAAAAATCGCTCAAGTAGCCATCGGTTTGGTGATGGAAGTTTTGCAAGTAGTAGCTGGGATAACCACTGGTATCTATCTCTGGGGAAAAGTCTTGATATTTTTTCTGCTTAGAGCGCTCCCAGATTTGCGGGAAATCTAGCCACACTGCTGGATAGTAGAGGAAAAATTCTTCCCAAGGATTGTCGAACAACAAGCTTTGGGGATATATTCCTTTCTCGGCATCTTGCCAATCAACTTCTAGTAGATTATCCAGCCTTTGTTGGATTTTTTGTAGGACTTCTGTGGGTATGGGTTTGGTATTGCGCCCAGATGGAGAGACAAGGTTCATCACCTGTGCGCTTAAAATTTTGTGAGCCAAACCAAAATAATTTTTGCCTTGCTGAAAAGTTTGATAAGTCAGCTTAGTTAAAGTGTCAGGCATGGTATCGCTTAGGTCAATCGAATGGTAGATATTACGTATCTTTATTTAGTGTAAATAAGTGTAACGAAGAAATCCTGAATCTTTTGATAGGTGTAAGCGCTTTTAGTCAAAAAAAACCACCCTATAGGGTGGCTTGAGATCGCTAGGAGGTAGAACCATTCGGTCTTCTAGTTCCCAGCCTAAGTCAGGAAACTGAGACCTAGCACGGTTTCTTAGCAATCGTAGTAGAGGGAAAACTCATAGGGATGAGGCCGTAGTCGCATCGGGTTGACTTCCTTATCGAGTTTGTAAGAAATCCAGTTATGAATGAAGTCTTCTGTGAACACGCCCCCTTCAGTCAAGAAACTGTGATCCTTCTCCAGATGCTGCAACGCTGCTTCTAAGGAGCCTGGAGTTGAAGGAACTTTGCTCAATTCCTCTGGGCTGAGTTCATAGATGTCCACATCCAAGGGTTCACCAGGATCGATCTGGTTTTTAATTCCATTCAGACCCGCACAAAGCATAGCAGAAAAGGCTATGTAGGGGTTGCAGCTGGGATCGGGGCAACGGAACTCTAACCGCTTAGCTTTAGGATTATCACCAGACAGAGGAATCCGAATTGAGGCAGAACGATTACCTTGAGAGTAGGCAAGGTTCACTGGTGCTTCATAGCCAGGAACTAGACGCTTGTAAGAGTTAATCGTGGGGTTGGTGAAAGCCAAGATTGATGGCGCGTGCTTGATCAGACCGCCGATGAAATGTAGGGCTAGCTGACTGAGCTTGGCATACTTGTCGCCTGCGAACAGCGGTTGTCCATCTTTCCAAATAGACATATGGGTATGCATACCAGTACCGTTATCGCCAAACATTGGCTTGGGCATAAAGGTAGCTGTCTTGCCATATTTTCTGGCAACATTTTTGACTATGTACTTATAAGTCATTACATAATCAGCTGCATGGACTAAGGGGGCAAAACGAATACCCAATTCGCACTGTCCGCCTGTTGCCACTTCATGGTGATGCTTTTCAATAGGTACACCACATTTACCCAATGTCAGTAGCATTTCGGTGCGGATGTTTTGCAAGGTGTCCGTCGGCGCAACGGGGAAATAGCCCTGTTTGTTGCCTATTTTATAACCGAGGTTTCCACCAGACTCATCCCTACCAGCATTCCAACTTCCCTCAACCGAGTCTATGTAGTAATAGCCTTCATGCCCATCTTGGTCAAAGCGGGCGCTATCGAATATGAAGAACTCAGGTTCTGGGCCGCAGAAAACTGTGTCACCAATACCAGTTGCAATCAGGTAATCGATCGCTTTCTGTGCAATGGAGCGGGGATCGCGATCGTAAAGTTCGCCTGTGCGGGGTTCTACAATCGTACAAATCATGCTCAGGGTCGGCACTTCCATAAAGGGGTCGATCCAAGCAGTAGTAGGATCGGGCACCATAGCCATATCTGAAGCGTTGATGGCTTTCCAACCTCGAATACTGGAGCCATCAAAGGCTACACCCTCGGTGAAAGAATCTTCATCTATGAGACTGCGGTGGAAGGTGCAGTGTTGCCAGATGCCTAGCATATCAACGAACTTCAAATCGATTAGTTCGATATTTTGGTCTTGAATCATTTTCAAGACTTGTTGTGCGGTTTCGGACATGGTGACTCCTTAAATCTGCCGATGGATTGAAACAAACTAGAATGCTCAAATATTGCTACTGCTATTTAATTTGCTGGAAACCAGATTTTGCCATATTTGGTTCATCCTAAAGATAGAATCAGGGGAGTTTTGTAGTTTAAATTACAAAATAGCTTCCCTGAGCGGGTATATTGGCCATTCCTTAACAACCTGCAAAAAACGCTCGTTAGAATCAGCGATCTCACAGGGGTCAACTTTGGCATAGAATCCTTAAGTAGCAATGGTTTACTTGTAAGCTCTAAAATCTCAGATGGGGGAAATCTATAGATCTAAAAATCTTTAGTCATCTGTCACTCCCCTTCTTAGGGGGGTACGAGGGGAGTGCAAATGCAGGTTAACAATATCAAACCACAGATAGGAAACATTTGGAGAGTAATTTCATGCGGGATGCAATAACAAGCTTAATCGGAACTTACGATATTGCGGGGCGGTATTTTGACCGGAACGCACTTGAGCGGCTCAAGTCCTACTTTGATACTGGGACAGCACGGGTCCAAGCAGCAGCAGCAATTAATACAAATGCAGCAGGAATTGTCAAGCAAGCTGGAAGGCAATTGTTTGACGAACAGCCAGAATTGATTCGTCCTGGCGGAAATGCCTATACTACTCGGCGTTATGCAGCTTGTTTGCGCGATATGGACTACTACCTGCGCTATGCTACCTATGCGATGGTTGCTGGTAGTATGGATGTGTTAGATGAGCGAGTATTGCAAGGCTTACGAGAAACTTACAATTCTTTAGGGGTGCCAATTGGTCCAACGATTCAAGGCATCCAAATTATGAAGGATATTGTTAAGGCACAAGTGGCAGCAACAGGAGTTGAAAATACTGCTTTTGTGGATGAGCCATTCGACTACATGACGCGCGAGTTGAGCGAACAGGATATCTAAGCCTGACGATAAACAACTAGTAGGGTGGGCAAAAGCCCACCTTATTTTGTAGCAATTATCACATAGGAGGCTATTAACCTCTCTCGATCGCCAGCGAAGTACCTCCAGGGTAAGTGGTACGGAGCGAACCAATTCCTGAAAATGGTAAGAAATTTATCCGCAGCAAGCGCGGTCTGTCGTGAGTGGAACGCCCCGTGCATAGCTGATTAAATTTCAACGACCTTATAGAGGATTGCGCTATATGGAGCCAACACAACTAAGTCAAGAACTGCGTCAAGGAAAGAACCCACACATGAACCGTCGGCGAGCTATTATCGGCTTGTCTATGCTTGGTGGTTCGATGGGACAAATCGTCACGCTCTACCAAACAGGGATCGTCGATCACTTACCCGATCCACCGGGACAAGAGCTTTTTGATGCTGATCGCGTTGATGCGTCTAACTACGCTTATAGCCGATTCAATTCACCAGATGGGCCGATAATGGTGCTTAATTACGCTCTCACGGCTTGGATCGCTGCTGCTGGTGGTCTAGATCGCGCCCGACGCAACCCTCTACTACCAATTGCAATGGGTGTCAAGATTTTGATAGATGGCATCGTCTCCGCTGAGCTAGCTCGTGAGGAGTGGAGCGAGAATAAAGCATTTTGTGAGTACTGTCAGGTGGCGACGGTTTGCTCTTTCGCCTCATTAGCACTCGCAGTTCCTGAGATGCTTACTGCTGTTCGTACCCTAACCGGACGTGAGAAGAACACCGCAGCATCGGACAACACGTAGTAATCAATACAAGAAAAGCACGAAGACACCCGAAGTGCAGCTAGTCTTTTTAATTTGTGGGGCGGCGATGCGATCGCAATTTTCATCGTGGGGCAACGCCGCTCTATATTACAAGCTACTAATAGCAAGTAAATTAAATATATTTCGTTTCTCGAATGCAGAAAGCGTTCAAATAAATCATTATAATTTAATATCTTAAGTAATAAATAAAAAGTTAACTATCATTGAGAAAACTATCAGTTTTAACTTTGTAGTTTATGCTAGTCGCTCCTAATTAGTAACCAATTTAAGTAAAATTAATCCAACCCTAACCTGAGAGGAACTATAATGTGTAAAGCAAAATCAACAAAATTGTGCTGATTTTAACGTGGTAACACGTATTAGTAAAATTAGTGTTGTGACTACTGTCTTTTTAGAGAATCGAACCGCGTTCACGAAGTGTAGCGAACCGCCAAGACGCTAAGGGCGCGAAGGTAAGAATTTAAGGAGAGCGATCGCATTCTCACCCAAAGTTGTAGAGACGCGCTCGCGTTAATTAGCCAGCTTTCTGGTAACGGTATCAGCCACAATAGAATTAGCTCAAGATTAAGACGTTGGTTATGGAAGAATTGCTAATGCTCAAAGATTTGCTGCTAAGGGGAGATGTACCAGCAGCATTGGCGGTGGTTGAAGAACTTGAAGAAATGAGCCGAAAAGATATCATCAAGACAATTCGTAGCTATGCTGTAATTCTGCTGTTGCATCTGATTAAACAGCAAGCGGAAAATCGCACAACTCGCTCTTGGGAAGTTTCTATTCGCAATTGTGTACGAGAAATTCAACGCGAAAATAAACGTCGTAAAGCAGGGGGTAATTATTTAAATTCGGAAGAATTGTTGGAAACTCTAGAAGAAGCTTATCTGAATGCTATTGACGAAGCTTCTCTAGAAGTAGAAGAAGGGCGTTATTTGCCAGAAGAACTAGAGCAAATAGTTAACCGCCAAGATGTACTCGATCGCGCAATGGCTTTGATATTACCGCATGAGTGAATTTCCCCGACTTAAGCAACGAATCAATTGACACAATGCGATCGCGTTAATTAGTCTGCTTTCTGGTAACGGTATCAGCCACAATAGAATTAGCTCAAGATTAAGGCGTTGGTTATGGAAGAATTGCTGATGCTCAAAGATTTATTACTTAAAGGCGATGTACCAGCAGCATTGGCGGTGGTTGAAGAACTTGAAGAAATGAGCCGCGACGACAAAATTAGTACTATTGGCAGCTATGCTATAATTTTGCTCTTACATATGATTAAGCAGCAAGTCGAAAATCGCTCAACCGCTTCTTGGGAAGTTTCGATTCGCAATTCAATCCGGGCTATTCAAAAGAAGAATAAACGTCGCAAAGCAGGGGGTTATTATTTAACTCTAGAGGAATTACGCATAGCTTTAGAGGAAGCATATCCTGATGCAATTGACAGGGCTTCCCTAGAAGTAGAAGAAGGACGATATTTACCAGAAGAATTAGAACAACTTGTTAACCGCGAAAATCTACTTGATCGCGTCATGATGATATTACCGCATGAGTGAATTTCCCAGGAAGCAACGACTTGACACATTATTAGTAGAACGTGAATTATGTTCCTCCCGACAACAAGCGCAACGGCTGATCCTAGCGGGAGAGGTGACTGTGAATCAGCAAGTTATAGATAAACCAGGTACAGAAGTCGCAACGACTGCACAAATTGAAATAAAAGCGCCTCCGCCTTATGTTTCTAGAGGTGGGGAAAAACTCGCTCAGGCTTTAGAAACATTTGCCATTCCTATAAAAGACAGAATTTGCTTAGACGGTGGGATTTCCACTGGTGGCTTCACAGATTGTCTGCTGCAAGCTGGGGCAAAAAAAGTTTACGGGGTTGATGTGGGTTATGGACAAGTTGACTGGGGGTTGCGTAACGATCCGCGTGTCGTGTTGCGGGAACGGACGAATTTACGCTATCTCACACCAGAGGAGTTATACGGGAAAGAAGAACCAGCCGATCTAGCCGTAGTGGATGTGTCGTTTATCTCTCTGACCAAGATTCTACCTGCTTTATGGCAGTTGCTCCAATATCCGCGCGAGGCGGTGTTGCTAGTGAAGCCACAGTTTGAAGTGGGGCGATCGCGTGTGGGGAAAAAAGGTGTGGTACGCGACACGAGCGATCGCGCTGAAGCAATTTTTCAGGTGTTACAATCTGCTCAACCACTGAAATGGCAATATCGCGGCTTAACACAGTCGCCTATCAAAGGCCCGGCGGGGAATGTTGAATATCTTTTATGGCTGGGAATGGATAGTGCTACACCCTCACCGGATCTAAATGCTATTAAGCAAGTTACCCAAGTCGATCGCAATTAATTTGTTCAAAGGCGGATTTATTAGATATATCTATGGGAAAAGCTATCTTGAAAAACTTGCCCCTACTAATCAAAATTCAAACTTGTCGTTTCAATTTCTAAGAACTTATCAATGCTGCCGTTTTTTTTGGCTAAAGCCTGTACTTTTCGTTGGGTTCGTGGTAATCTACTTTATAATGGAAATCTCAGCCAAAAAAAATAAAATTTAACAGATCTATATTATGATATAAACTATTTTACAGGATCAGAAAATAGAATACAAGCAGGTAAAAAAAGTTTTTCACAAACACAGCAGCTAATCCAACTTTAGCCCTAACTCTAAGCGGAGACGATAGAGAATTGTATTTGGTTCGACTTGAGAGAGAATCTCTTGAATTACGGTACTAGCTCCAAATTGTCCCCAACTACAGCCTCTTTCCAAATATACTTTTGCTGCCTGACCTATGGCGTAGCTACCATAACCTGCGATCCCGGCTTGAGTAATAGCAGCCCCAGCATAGGCAGTAATATTAGTAGGATTTTCACCACTAGCGAGCGCAGTTGCACTTTTGCCTAATCCCAACATTAAACCGCTACCTAATTCACTTAGTAGCAAACCGCCAGAACTGAGTATAATCGTCCTCAATAACTTTGCCGCTTCAAAACCTGTCATCGGCAGATTATATAACCGAGCAAGAGAACGGATTAAAGCTAAGTCTGCGACAAATCCCCCAAGTAAATCTAAGAAAGCGATCGGGTTCAAACCCACAACGATCGCCTTATACTTGGCATATTGCCAGATCAAATCTTCTGCTGCTAGAGAGCGCTGGTCAATAGTTTTCTGAGCGATCGCAGCTTCTGCTTGTTGGACTTGGAGTAAAGCATTAAGTGCCAAAAGCGATCTCCCCTCGCGGTTGAGAATTTGGAGAATCTTCTGCTTCAGTTCATCTACTTGTGGTGGCGGTGTTTCCCACTCATAAGCAACATCACCATTAGGATACTCAACCCGTATTTCCATCGGTGCAGGTTCCGCCGCTACCATGACAATTTCATCACAAGAGAGCAGCATCTGCAACTTTCTCCCAGCAGCATTACCGGAACCTAGTTGTTGTAAATTTTGATAAATACTTTCCCTGTCTGTATCTGGATACAAATCGATTTTATTAAATACTAAAATTAATGGCTTTTGAGACTTTCTCAGTTCGCATAGCGCGTCATACTCAGTGCGCGTGATGTCACCTGCGACGACAAACAAAATCAAGTCAGAGGAACGCGCCACATCGAGCGCCATTTGCGCCCGTGCTTGACCTTCAATTTCATCTAATCCTGGTGTATCGATCAATTCCACCTGAACTTTACCACTAGTGCTGGGTGTCCAACGGACGGAACGGGGATATTGAGTCACACCATTGAGAGGGCCTGTTTGCAGAACCTTCTGTCCCAGCAAGGCATTTAAAACCGCTGATTTGCCGCGACTGACTAAACCAAACACAGCAATCCTAATTACGTTAGATTCTAGCTTGCTAAGTGTGGAAGTCAAAACCTCTAAATCCGGTTTCACCAACCCCGCCAATTCAGAATTTGATGACAGTTGTCCGGGTTTGCGCAGGTGTCCGTACCACGAAAGTGCTTGGCGAATACTAGCACGAGCGCGGTTGAGGTGAGACTCTTGCAGGTTAGTACGAGGCGGGTTAGTTGGAGTCAAGGCTAGATAGGGAACGACAGGCTACAGATCTATTTTGCTCTAATCTGATAATCGCAGATTCTTTGACTAACCTATAGAAGCAGAAATTATTGTTAAGTGCGATCGCATCTTTAGAACGAAAATTATATAAGTTAAAAAATTGAGTTTATCGGCGAAGAGAATAAAATTGAGGTTTCACGAACGATGTCTTGTGATATATCGGTTATGACGACTTGCTTGGCGAATTAAAAACGCGGATATCCAGCGCTCAATTACGGGCTGCGATCGAACTAAAGTAGGGTGGGCATTGCCCACCCTACGAATTATGATTCACTCAGATGAGGCTGAGGTGCTTCTGGTAACAAACGCTTTGCGCCAGACTTAACAAATCCTTGCAGGAAAGCCATCTGCTGATTTTGCCTAAAGACGTTTTGTAGAGTTTGTCCCAATTTATCAAGATTCAATCCAGTAGCAGAATTCGCATCTACTTCCTGCTGTTGCAAATACTCGATGAGGCTACAACCTGCTAAGCGAGTCAGATAAGCTGCACTCACTCCCTGCACTACCCCACCTGCTACATAAGTAATGGCGTTGCTTTTCAGCACGGTGCTAACTGCTTTAGTAGAAAGTTCTACTAAACCGAGTTTGAGCATCAAATTGCCCATTGTCCCAGCTACTTCTTGAGCTTGCTGGAGTGAGAATTTTTGCTGATAGATCGCACCTAATTCTATCACTAGCTGAGCATTGATAGCGGCTGTTGCAAGTAGATCCAAAGCGGGGACTGGGTTAGCAAAAGCTGCGGCGGCGGCGATCCACTGATATTGTTCCACTAATGGTAGGGCGCGATCGCGCCTTACTCGATTCAAAGCTGTTTTCGCTTCTAGCTTGAGATTATCAGCCGCCCGTTTAGTAGTAGCCAATACTAGCTGTTGTCCCTCTTGCACCAAAATTTGACTCAGTTGCTGGGTTAACTGGGTAATTTCGGGCGATCGCACCTCCATCCACTCTTGTGCTGTATCATCTGTTTGATATTGCCGCACTTTAATCGGACTAGGAGAAGCAGCGATGGCTACTACATCATCCTCTGTCTTTAGCAATGGCTGCATCCGTTGCTTGATTGAATGTAATACAGCAGCGCGTTCATCTGCTAAATATTGGTCTTGCTTGTTAAACACCAGCATCAGACAGCGCTCCTCTGCTTTTAGCTGTTGCAAAACTTGATATTCTGAATCAGTTAAATCGCCGTTGGTGACAAACAACACTAAGTCGGAGCAATTCGCCGCTTTCACACCCTCATCGGCTGTAGTAGTAAACAAAGCTGGTGTCTCACTCCAGCACAACTGTGTTTGAATTTGCGGTTTCCAGCTATCTAGCAGTTGAATCAATGTGGTTTTACCCACAGCTTTACCGCCAGTAACTGCAACATGAATTTCCTGCCGATTTATCTCAGTATGCAACTCGGTGACTCTTTGGCGCAGTCCTGGTACCTCATGTTTTGCTTCTTTTTCCAGATGGCTAACTACAGCTTCAGCCCCGGCGATCGCTTGAGCTACTGTTTCTCGGTTCAATGGTGCAGCATCCAACTGTAAAGTAGTGCCTTTAAAGCGATACTGCTTAAACAACCACAAGCCTACAATTAGGGCGATCGCACCCACTGCACTGTATTCACCCAGCATCATGACTGAATGATGCCAACTCTGCAACAGCCAGAGGGCAAAAGACAGACCAACTCCACCCACTAAAATGGGTCGCTTTAAATTAACAGCCATCGATTTCTCCGCCACCATTATTTGCCAAGATGCCATTTTAAGAGCTAATACCTTGACATATGTCCCTTTATTTATATATCTATGCTAAACCCAGCAGAACCATCTACTCTATATAAAGCATTACAAAGCATTTACACAGTAGAAATGCTAATTTGCCCACCAATTAAACTCTGAAATAAAATTTCGCTACTTCTGACGCTGGTCATACTGCCATTTAAGAGCCTCTTTGTTAGGCAAATAGGTTTTGTCTATTGGAAAGTTGCAAAACTTACCATGAAGCTCACCATAGTAAGTGCTGCGTAACTTGGAAGCGATGTATACAGTCATTGTTTCTGGCTCAATAGCAATCAGTTTGAGGTCAAAAAGTGTATGTATATCAGCCCGTAGGAGCAACCCGTTTGAGGAATGATTGTTTCGAGTCTCAGCGTAAGAGTAAATGTGAGCCGCTTCCAGAGCTTCTTCGGCATTACAGCCAGTAATAGCACAGCGGTAATTGTAAGCCTTGAGCAAATTTTTACGAAACTCAGGTTGTCCTCGTCGTTGAACAATAGATATCGTAATTCGCTTTTTTGCTTCTTCAAGATTTTTTGGGGTGAAGTACCCTTCAACATCAATACATTCTTGAATAGCAAGCTCATCATTTTCTGCTATAGACGGCTTGCGGTCAATGTTCTCCGATTCCTCTTGGTTCTCCTCCAAGGCAACATCTGCCCATTTTCTTAAACCAAATACACCGGGAGACACCTTCACGAAGGTACTGAATTCTTTTCGTTTCCTAATATCTTTATAAAGAATAGAGGCGAGAGTTTGTTTTGGTGTTTTGCCTCTAGACTGGACTAAACCTAGCTCTAGGATTTGCTCAACGATTTCTTTACAATGGACAGGTTTACCCCTAGCTTCAAGATAATTTACTGCTGCTTGCTCAAAGGTCAGGTTCACGAACTAAGTCTCTAAATAGGTGCTAAACAGCATAAAACAAAGCCCTACAATCACTATTGATCGCAGGGCTTGTTTTATTTTCGCTTTGGTGGCGGGAAGTGGATTTGAACCACTGACCTTCGGGTTATGAGCCCGACGAGCTACCAGACTGCTCTATCCCGCGTCAACTTTTCAAGTATAACCGCAAACTTATTAAACTGTCAACTACAGCATCGATAATTCTCCCATTACCTCTAGACGCTTGAACTTACCCAGTTCCATAAAGGTTTCAGCTAAGCTTTCAGCTACAGTTGGACTAATCCAGCCCATTTGCTGTAACAAATGAATTGCAACTGCATATTTAGCGCGTTTGGCTCCATCAATGACCTTTATTGCCAAACCCATACCTTCACCGACTCTGCCGATGCACTGTATTCCTTCTGCTCCGGCTTTACTAACTAATTCTCCTTTAGTCAAGCGCATCATTTCAGTATCAAATTCTCCATCTCCTGCTACCATTACTGGGTGATAGGTCATGGCGCGTAAAATCCGCTCCATATCCAAACTACTTCCAGAGGCTAGCTGAGCATATAAGGTCGCAATTTGTCCCAATTGCATAAAATAGGTAGGAGCGCCACAATCATCATGAGCGCAAATAAATTCCTCAGCTGGCATTCGCAGCATCTCTGCTACTTTGCTTAAAATCAACTGTTGAACTGGATGGTTGCGCTGCAAGTAATGATGTATTGACCAGTTTCTTTGCCGACAAATAGCCAGCATCGCTGCGTGTTTCCCAGAACAGTTGTATTCTAGCGGGCTGCGCTTACCTTCAGGTATGGGACATTGGAGGTCTGAAGGATCGACATCAGCGCGCCAAAGGATGTTAAAAACCTGTCGTACCTGCTCAACTGTACCTCTATGGGAGCTACAAATAATTGCTAAGTCGCGATCGCTCAAATCGTAGCGTTCCAGCGTCCCCGTAGTAGTGATACCCAAAGCCTGAAATGGCTTGAGCGCTGAACGAACAAACGTAGCCGTTTCTGCGTTACCTGCGACGGACAAAACCCGCCCCCGGTTGTCACAAACAGTGGCGTGGACGTGATGCTTTGATTCAACGATCCCTTCCCGCAGTAACCTAACTTCCAGTTCTGCGGCTTGATTTCTTTTTCCCCTTGTCATGGGTTAGACTGTATCACCTTTTTGTCATTTGTCATTTATCATTTGTCAAGAGTTATTTGTTAATAACTCTTGACTGTTGACTGTCGAGCGTTTATAAAATATTCCACGCTGCACCAACTCCAAGAAGCAATAAAGCTATTATTCCTATGGTTTTTTGCAGCCGCTGGAGTATTGGTTTAACTTGGTAGTTGACAACCAAGCGATCGCGCGTGAGAATTTCTGGCGGTTTAGTCCAATTTTGTCCATCATACCAGCCAGTCTCTTCATAAAATATCGTAGGGCTGGTCAGGCGATCGCGTACATAAGACCAGCCTAAATACAGTCGTACTACTGCTAGAATCACGCCCAAACTTGCGCCAGCCCCGCCACAGAGGATGAACTGAACCGGATGTTTAGCTGGAGTAAAACTTGCTGCTGCTACTGGCCCGGCTACTATCCAAGATATACCCCAAATCCAACATAGCCCTGTGCTATATTCCCGTAAAGCTAAAGTTGCACTGCGAAAAAAACCCGATGTTTTTAACTCTTCGTACTCATTGAGCGGTTGTTGTTCTGCGGGAACCGGACAAACAGAAACTGAGGAATCCATCATGTTATTCTCCCATCGCCATCGGCGGCTGGAAACTCTATTCTTTTGGCATGACCCCAAAATGCTTCTAAGTTATAAAACTCGCGCTCTGTGGGCATCATAATGTGAATTAATACATCCCCATAATCCTGTAGCACCCAAGTTCCCTCTGATTTTCCTTCTGTCCGTAGTGGACTTCTTTTCCATTCTTGTTGTACCTTGTCTTCTATGGCTTGAGCGATCGCCCTTACCTGCACTCTGGAATAGCCTGTCATCATCACAAAATAGTCAGCCAGGTAAGACACCTCTGCCACGTCCAGCAATATAATATCACCAGCTTTCCGGTCTTCACCTGCTTGGGCGGTGGTTATAGCTAAGTGTTTACTTTCCTCTGCATCAGTTGCAGTGGAGTTTACTTTGTTAGATGTAAGGAAAACAGATTGTGAGAGTGAATTGGCTTGGGAATAATCAGACATTAAACCTCATTTTTTTTAGCTATATGTAATTTACTACCTGTTACGTGCAGGTTCACCGACTACTGGAACTCAACGTTCCATATCTTGGCAAAAGCGCAAAAGCGCTTTTCTCAATAGCGTGAATTCAATTCTTTTTTTTAATGTTAACGAACATATTTTTTCATGCCTCTGTTTGCAAGAGCGGCTGTTTATTTTTCACTGTTTGAAGAAACCAATTCCGAGTTGCTATTGTTCTAGGATGGATTAGACAATGAGCTTCTAGTAAGAATTTTAGAGAAAGATCGCAAGTGCGCCATACTGCTTGATGTAAATTTTGATGGCTAAGCTGTCTTAAAGCTTCTAATTCTGGTGTCTTACCGCGTCCCGGTTCTAAGCTATCTGCTAAAAATACGATACAACTAAGCAAACTCATACCTGGTCTGCCTAGGGTGTGATTGGCGATTGCTTGCAATACTTCTTCATCCTCCACCCCAAACGTATCTCTAGCAACGATCGCGCTTACATCGGCGTGTAACAAATGAGGATGAGCTTCCATCACTGGATCTATTTCTAACCCTTCTGCCCGTGCCATTTCTAGCAACTTAAGTGGCTTAAAATATTTGGCTAAATCGTGCATCAAACCTGCTTGAGCCGCTTTTTCTACATTCAGGTGATGATGCCAAGCTAACTCTCCAGCCATCTGCTCGACTCTGAGGATATGTTCGATCCGAGACGGCGGCACGCGATCTACTAACCAAGTTAACACCTGTTCGCGTTTAGTGTCGTTAGATTCCAAGTTGGGTTGTAAATTTAGCACAATATCGGGCGATTGCGAGTAAATTGCTAGTTTTCTCTCCTGGCTTTATTGTAGCTAAGCAATTAAAGGAGTTAGTAATTAGAAAAGGATAAAGGATGAAATATGAAGGGTGAAGTATGAGAAGAGTTGATTACAAACGCTGCGCTACACTAGCCCAAGGATGAGGCTAATGAAGTGTGAATGAAGAGGTAATTGGGAACTCGTCAATTGTGAATTGCCCTTCAGGCTACCCCTTCCGGGAAGCAAGCTACAGCCTTCATCCTTCATCCTTTAAAAGAGCGAGCGCAACCGTTCCATGATCTCCCAAACCACCGATTTACCCACTGCACGGCTAATTGAAGTTTTTTCCGCCATTCAAGGCGAAGGGCTGAATGTGGGAACTCGTCAAATCTTCATTCGTTTTGCCTTATGCGATTTGCGCTGTCATTTCTGCGACAGCGCCCATACTTGGAGCGTACCATCTACTTGTCGATTGGAGCGATCGCCTGGAGTACGCGACTTTGAAATTCACTCCAACCCCGTACCGCTAAACATCTTACTTGAAGCGGTTGAGTGGCAGAATTTACCTGGTTTGCACGACAGCATTAGTCTCACAGGAGGTGAACCACTCCTCCATGCACCTTTTTTGCTGCAATTTTTACCCCAGGTACGTTACTCAACTGGGCTGCCAATATACTTAGAAACTGGAGGTCATCGTCCAGAGCAGCTAGCAACAATTTTACCCTACATAGATTCTGTGGGAATGGATTTAAAGCTACCTAGTGTCAGTGGTGAAAATCGCTTTGGCGAACACGAAGAATTTCTCCAGCGCTGTCACCGTGCTTCAGTCGAAGTGTTTGTTAAGCTAATTATCTCCAGCCAAACCGATCCTGATGAATTGAAACGGGCAGCTGAATTAGTAGCAGCAGTTAATCCCGAAATTCCAGTATTTCTCCAACCAGTCACGCCGTTGGAACCATCGCAGCAGTTTGGAGCAATACAAATGCTAGCACCAACGCCTGAGCAAGTATTGACATGGCAAGCTTTAATGAAGCGATCGCTCAAACAAGTTCGTGTAGTGCCACAAACTCATAAAATGCTCAACCAACTATAAATTATGAATGATGAATTTAGCATTCAGCATTCATAATTCATAATTTTCTCTAGCCACTAGGCACTATAATCGCTCTGCATAGGTTTTGATTTCGCTTTTGCCTTAGCTGCACTGCGTTTTAGTGCAGCCAGTCGCGCTTCGTATTTAGATCGTTGGCGTTTGTTGGGGGATTGATCGATCAAGGTTTTCAAGGCGCTACCAAGACTTTTATAGGCATTGGGGAGAGTATAACCAAAGCGAGTAGCAAGAGCGATCGCTTTTTCATCTGCTTCAAACGCAGCTTTGATCTGCTTTTCCCCATTATTCTTTTGAAACAGTCTGTAGCCAGAAACTCCACACAGAGCCAACGCCAAAATCAACAGCAACCCATCCTGTACCCAAAGTTCACCTACCGCGCCACCCAAACCAATTGCTAGTGCTGCCATTTCCCAGCCATCTTTGGGAATAGTATCATTTTGAATTCGGGCAACTTCATGCCAGAACAGCAAATTCCGCTGATCCAGCGCCAACGCATCCCATTTGATTAGATCGATTTGGATCTCTATCTGATCGCTACCAATCTCTTCACAGCGCAACAGAGGTGGATTTACCTCTGTTGTACCTTCAACTGTCACCCAACTTTGCAATTCTGGCGGTAGTAAGCCTTTCAACCGCCGCAGTTCACTCATTTCGGCTTTAGCAGAGGAGGTTGCATAAGATGTCATAAAACTGCTTCCAACAAAATTCAAATAAAACTTCTATCTCCGATCATGGAGTATAGCGAATAGAGTTGCCAGATTTTTGGGAATACTTAGTACAGACAAAAGTCGTTGAAGTCATTCCCTTATGAGTTATTGCTTAAATTCTCACAGCCAGCAGTCCGATAACCCAACTCTGACTAAATCTTACTCAATAACTGAATGAGGTAATATTTAAATGAATAACATGAATCAGTGCTACGAAATTCTTAGAATTAAACCAGGTGCTTCACCAGAGGAAGTCAAGCTAGCTTACAGAGACTTGGCTATGGTATGGCATCCAGATTGTTTCCCCGCTAACAATCTTCGGTTACAAGAGAAGGCGTAGGAGGAACTTAAAAAAATCAATGCAGCTTATGAAGTGCTGAAATCTCATCAGGTAAGTTGTTCGGCAAATACTAAGTCGCCTAGTTCAGCCGATGCAAAAAGCGATCTCACTTCTTCACCAAATTCTCAACCGCCTATATCTGAAGAAGCTAAAGCTTACTATAAGCAAGGAATGGAGAAGGCTAAAAGAGGAAGATACAAGGAATCTATAGAAGACTTTAGCTACGCAGTTCGGATGAATTATGACTATGCTGATGCTTATAAATATCGAGCTATTGCACATTCAAAACTTGCAGATAACCAGAGAGCAATAGAGGATTTTGGAAAAGCTGCATATTTATATTCAAAACGAGGTAATATGAACGAGCGCCAAGATGTTCTAGAGTGGATCGAAAAGTTGCTATCGCCCGAACCATTGCCTAGCAAAGAAAATCAATCGGAATCCGACAAAATTTTTTGTCTATATCCTGACTTCTGATCTTACTTTTGTTACCAGGAGTCAGAGACTCCTTTGGCTAGTTACCAGGCGGGGCCTGGTAACTAAAATATCTGGGCTTCAGCCTCAGTTTGTTCTGAAATCATAATGGTGAATATTTATAAATACCGCCCCTACAACTAATTTTGATAGGAACGACCGCGCATATATAAGCTTGCTGCTAAAGCTATTCCTGGTACTGTCAAAATAGCTACCCAAGGAGACTGCAACCAATTAGTTTGTGTTTTTTGCGTAGTATAATTGCGGTATGGGCAAGACTGCGCTGGAGTGACGGAAGTTAATAAAACGCTGCTGGCGATCGCAGTGGTAGATAAGAGCGTTGCCAAAGATAATTTTGCTTTCATTGCTGCTAATTTCTTCAACTATTTTTTTAGTTCAACTCAAGACTCGTCGCTTTGGTGATAATTATTATAAATATTAACTAAGTTTCAGCCCAAAAGCTGCAAATTCCTAGTTGTTTTGATTTGCATTATTGCTAAAATGCTTAGATTTGGAAGTTTGTAGCTAAATTTACAACTGCGAACCTGAAAAAAGGCTAACCATAGCTGGTAGATTAATTGAATGAGCAAGTTCCTGAATCGCAGATTGGCTTGTAGATAAATATAGCGATCGGTAGAGTAAGTGCTGCTTGAAGCGATCTATACTCAGTAAATATGGAAGACACATTTGACCAAGACAGTATTAAAGACATTCAGCTTACCTCACTAGCTGAGTTAGATCGTCTTGTATCAGAGCATTTTAATTTACTAGTACGCCCATACTCTACAGATATCAGGGCTGCTTTAGAACTAGTTGCTTGGAATTTGGAGAACTCCGAAGCACCTCATTTTGAATTATTTCGGACAGAGGATCATTCGATTCCAGGTATACCATTTGTTGCGGGCTTTGAGCCAGATGTATGGGGTTATGGAGAAACTCCAGCTTTAGCTATTTGCCAGGCGGCGCTGTTTTGGCATAAAAGAATTAAAGTAGATTTGCTGTTAAATCAAAGCAGTAATTCCTAGTTTTACTGGTATTTTTTTCTGCTATTGTAATTCCTACTACTTAAGTTTACCTATCTAAACTTGCTAAAATCCTCTCTGCCTCTTGACAAAGTTGAGCATGGCATTGACCATTACTAGCAAGTAAACCACCCCACTGGCTTACATCTCCTTGGTTGTACATCAAAGGAGTACCATCAAAGTGAGTAAACTGCCCGCCTGCTTCTGTGAGAATGAGTTCAGGGGCGGCTAAATCCCAATCTTTGGGTGCAGATTTGCCAGATAGAGAAATGTAAACATCAGCCTGGTGTTCGACAATTGCAGCAATTTTGCAGCCAATACTACCAATGTGTTTTTGATTTTTGTAGGGTAGCTGCTGTAACAAATTGTTAAATCTTCCATCTCGGTGGGTGCGGCTAACAACTAGGATAAAGTCCTCAATTTTGTTGCGCTTTGATATCTCTTTGCGGGTAACTTTGCCGTCGCGGGTTTCAACAAATGTGCCGCTGCCTAGGGTAGCGTAGTATAATTTTTCTGCTTCAGGATAAGCAACTACAGCTAGGAGGGGGCGGCCGTGCTTAACTAAAGCAATGTGAATTGCATATTCCCCAGTTTTTTCAATGAAGTCTCGCGTTCCATCTAGGGGATCGATAATCCATACCCAAGGTTGACTGCTTTGCTGATATGACTCAAGGTTATAGGTTTCTTCACTAATGTAGCCAAACTCTCGATCGCCTAAGTTTTCTTGTAATCTTTCGAGAATGTAATGACTAACAGCGATATCTGCGGCTGTCACCGGATCGCCTTGCTTGTCTTTAATTTCCAAGTCGCCCGATCGCAACTGACTACTGTAGTAAGAACGTAGCAGATAGGATGCACCCCAACCAACGGAACGGGCGATCGCCAATATATCTTCTATAGCCTTCATGGTGCTGCGGATATCCGTCAAGCTTGCCAATAGATTTTAGCCCAGTGCATCGCTTAATTCATCCCCTTTTGATTGATTTTCCATCCACCGCCGCGTACCAAAAACTTCACAAGCAGAGGCAGCAATTTTAGCAGCTGATTCCAGGGCATTGGCAAAATTGTCTCTGAGGATGTAGTAACAAAAAGCACCGTGAAAAATATCACCAGCCCCCACAGTATCGACAGCTTTAATTTGAGGAACTTCTAAAGTAGTAGTTACACCTCGATCGAGGACAGAAATAGGATTTTCTCCATGAGTAATTGCGATGTGGGCAATATCATATTGGCAGAGATAGGCAAAAGCTGACTCTTCTGTCTGACAATTAGGAGGATAGAAATTAGCGGAACAAATGGCGTAATCGACAAAAGGCAATATTCTTTCAAACCCTGGCTTCCAACTACCACCGTCAATAACAACAGGGATATTTTCAGCTTTAGCGGCTTTAGCGATCGCGAATCCCACTGCCATTTGATGCCCATCAATCAAGACAATATCAATCCCCTGTAAGATATCGCTAGGGATGCGATCGCAATCGACTTGGTTTTTCACAGCATTGATTGATACTACCGCCCGTTCGCCCGTACCTTGGGAGACAATAATCGAAGAAATAGGCGGTGGTTGTGTCTGATTGGGTGCGAGATCGGCGATTTCTACTTTGTAAGTTGCTAAGTCTGTTTTAATTAACTGAGCGATCGGATCGACACCTACTATACCTAATAGCTTAGAGCGATCGCCCAAATAGCTGAAGGTGACAGCCGCATTAGTTGCTGGGCCACCAGCTGCAACAGTATAGTCAGAGGCAACAATTTTTTGGTTATTCTGAGGAGGAGATTCTGCTAAATAGACCAGATCCAAGGTAACTAAACCAACAAACAACCCATGTCTAGCCATGAACCACAACCAGGAACACTTTACGTAGTAGGAACTCCCATTGGTAATTTAGAGGATATCACCTTTCGGGCAGTGCGGATTTTGCAATCGGTAGATCTGATCGCAGCAGAAGACACGCGCCATACAGGGAGACTTCTACAACACTTTCAGATTACAGCACCGCAAATCAGTTACCACGACCACAACCAAAATAGCCGTATTCCTGAACTGATAGAAAAATTACATCAAGGTAAAGCGATCGCTTTAGTTACAGATGCTGGTATACCAGGAATTTCCGATCCTGGTTATGAGTTAGTAAAAGCTTGTATTGAGGCTGGAATATTAGTAGTTCCTATTCCTGGTGCTAGTGCAGTAATTACGGCGTTAAGTGCAGCGGGTTTACCAACAGATAAATTTGTATTTGAGGGATTTTTATCAGCGAAAGGAAAAGAACGAAAAGAGCGTTTAGAATTTATCCAATCCGAACCCCGTACCATCATTTTCTACGAAGCTCCCCATCGATTGCGCCAAACTTTACAAGACTTAGCTGATGCTTTGGGATCTGAACGGCAAATAGTGCTGGCGCGGGAATTAACTAAATTACATGAAGAATTTTGGCGTGGTGATATTCATCATGCGATCGCACATTATCAACAAAAGGAACCCCAAGGAGAATATACCTTGGTAGTGGCAGGAATACCACCAGCCAAACCGCAATTATCAGAAGCACAATTAAAAGCCGAATTACTGCAATTGATGTCACAGGGAATATCGCGATCGCAAGCTAGCCGTCAGTTAGCAAAAGTAACTTCTGTTTCCCGTCGTCAACTTTATCAATTAGCTTTAGCAATCCCGAAATTAGAAATATCTGAAGTAGAAACAAGCGAAAATATTGAAGTATAAACAACGAGGTTCAGGCACAAAAATTAAGCCAAGCTAATCCTAGAGCTTAGCTGCGATCGCAACAATAAATATTATGTCCAGATTGCTGGGATTTATTTTAATTATTGCTGGAATTTACTTTCTAGGCCAAAACATTATCTTTGCTACTACTTTCTTCCCTTATGGGTATCGTAGTCTTCCTGCTCTCGGTTCAGTTTTATCAATTATTGCTGGTGTAATTACCTTAGTGTTTTTTACTAAAGTAACTAATAACTTAGGATAGATTTTTTTGGGGAGCGGCATCGTGCTAGTTTTACTCAGCGGTGGAGTTATTTTAAAACCCACTAGCTTATGGAATTTCGTAGTTTCTTTTACTGCTTTAGTTGTTGGTTATAAACTAATAAACGAGCGTAGATTCAGGTTTTAGGATAAATAATTTAAATAGTAGGGTGGGCAATGCCCACCTTTTATTTAATCCACAATTTTAAGTTTGAGTCGGTGTAGCAAAAACCCATTCCCAAAACGCCTAAACCAACCAGTGCTACATCATTTCTCAATTCTAGAACTGCTGCTGAGGTTTGGAAAGAGGCACTTATTAAAGCTTAATCGCCCAAGAAAGCAGTTGGAACGGGATTAACAGTAACATTTTCGTAAAAAGTTAATAGCGCCGCTGAATTTGCCTTCAGTAATACTTATCGTATTAGAAGTTCTTACAAGATTTGTAAAATCAATTGAAGCAAACTTGAATTTAAATTTATTTTGTGTGACGATCATTACATCGCTAAACCTCGTGTCGTGCTTGTAAGAAAAGCCTATTGCACGGCTACATACCGCTCGAAAGCGGAAGATTTCAGATGTGGGTAGTGAGGTAGGCTCTTTATTTGAAAGTGGGTTTCGCCTAATTGCAATTAGTCGTGCTTGTCACCTACGTTCGCCTTGATTGCATAAAATCCACAGATAAAAAGACGAAGAATTGAAGTTTTGCCATATGTCCATATGGCATTAGGTTCAACCTGTAGAAGCTCCAGTTGTACTGCAAGCACTCAAGCGCGGAAGCGTTGATTAAAAAGCTTGGAGGAAATGCTAAGTTTATGACTGACTATTTACTCACTGAAGGTGTCCAGTTTGATCATCAATATCAACACAATCAAACTGATTCTTTACTCGGTACATCTACCCAGGGTATTCCTAATCTGGCTGCATTTTTCCAATTCAGAGAAGATGGAATTGAAGAAACTTTCAATTTTACTTTTGTAGGACAGCCTGGTGTCTTCGACTCAATTGGTGATGGTGGAAGCTATTCGGCGTATTTGTTCGACTTAAATGGTAACATTGCGGGTACGAAGGACGCTAGTTTCATATTAAACCAACAACTGGAGAATGGAGACTTGCTTGCTTCAGTTCAGGAAACCATCAATTTACCTGAAGGTCAAATCTTTACGCAAGGGACAATAAATGCTACTGCCACAGAACACCTAATACCTCAAAGTATTCCGATTGTTGGTGGTACTAGTCTCTATAGCGGTGCATTTGGCATAGAAACAGTTCGACAGTTAGAGTTAGGTGTGCTTGACGTTTTCGACATCACTTTGGCGTTCGCTGCCTAATGCGTTTTTCGTTACCAGGCGCTTAGCCTGGTAACGAAGAATAGAAATGCTTTGCATCTCCCTAAAGTTAGTAATACAAGCTACTTTGAAGGCTTTAAACTAGAAAATTCACAAATAGAATTAAAAGGACAATAACGGCAGTGATAACCGGGATTGGCGGGGAAAATTTGACTAAAATTTCTCGGATTTTCCTGATATTTACTCACGTCTTGCTGATGCTTTTGAGCAATTGTTGCAAGTTGAGTTTCAATTGCATCTAACTGCTCCTGCGTGACTTGAATTAAAGCTGATTTTTTGTCTTGTTCCAGGTTATAAAATGAAGCTACTGCTAGCTGTTGTGGATAGAGATAACGAGCAGCTACTAAATAAACTAATGCTTGACGGCGATCAAAAGCAGATTTACCAGTTTTGAAATCTAAAATATGCAGGGTTCGATCTGGTTCCGTAAACACGCAGTCCATCGTCGCATATAACCGAAAGCGATAATTTTGCTGTTGAACCCAAATTGGTTTGGGAAAACCTTCTTCACCGCTAGTTAATTCAATAATTTGCTTTCCTTTTAGGAATGGCTGTTTATGATAATTTTTCAATATTTGTATCACACGCTGCTGAATTTCTGCGGCTAATTTGCTTAATTTCAACATCTGTGCTATTTTTTCCACCCCATCTGGCTGAGCCAACAGCTGGTGATGGTGATGAAATTCATAAACGCCTTTTTGGGCGAGTAAACCGATTCGTTGGGGAATGCTAGCATGAGTCAGCAATGGCTTGACTGCTGGTTCTTGTTGTCTTGCTTTGATAAAACCGCGCTTCATTTGGCAATGCCAGCGTTCTTGTCCCACTGCTGGGACAACTAAAGACCAGAGGTGATAGCTAGCAAAGGGTTGCCCAAGAATTGGCATCGCAATTGAATTCAGTTACAGAAAACGTTGATGAGATACTAGCGGCAAGAGAGCGGGAAACAAGAAGCGGATTGTACTATTGATGATGGATAAGAGAAAGTGGCAAGTTTGGCAAACTTATGAGCGCCAGTAGCAATACCAGCAAGATCGAGTTTGGCACTGATGGATGGCGGGGAATTATTGCCGATGATTTTACCTTCTCCAACGTCCGGAGAGTGACAAGGGCGATCGCCAGTTACTTAGAAACAGCCTATAGCAAAGATAAACCAGTTCTCGTAGCTTACGATACCCGGTTTCTAGCTGAAAAGTTTGCCCGTACTGCGGCTGAAGTACTGGCAGAAGGAGGTTGGACTGTAAAAATTACTGATCGGGATTGTCCCACACCAGTAATTGCTTATAATGCCCGTTTCCTCAATTCAGCTGGAGCTTTGATGTTCACCGCCAGCCATAATCCGGCTCAATACTGTGGAATTAAGTACATTCCGGACTACGCTGGCCCTGCCACTTTAGAGATTACTGATACTATTGTGGCAAATATTGCCCACGCTGATGATGCTCTACCCGCTAGCGGCGACAAGGATCGAATTTCTATTTTTGACCCAAAACCGGAATATCTAAAATTTCTCTACACTCAGATAGATGTAGAGCGCATCCGCAGCGCTCAACTAAAAGTAAAATACGACGCGCTATATTCCACCTCTCGCGGTTATCTAGATGAAGTATTAAAACACTGTGGCTGTGAGTTAGAAACTTTCCATACCTACCGAGATGTGCTGTTTGGCGGCGGTATGCCAGAACCCAAAGGAAAACAACTGGCAAGTTTGGTGTCAGCTGTGAAGCAAGATCAGGCTGATTTGGGTTTGGCGACAGATGGAGACAGCGATCGCTTTGGGATTGTCGACGAACAAGGCAACATCTTGACACCCAACACCATCCTATTGCTGCTGGCGCGTCACTTGATTCAAAACAAAGGCAAAACAGGCGCGATCGTCCGCACAGTTGCTACTACCAGTCTGCTGGATAATTTGGCAGCTAAGTACGGCTTGGAAATTTATGAAACTCCGGTAGGATTTAAATATATTGGCGAAAAAATGCGTCAAACCACCGTTTTGATTGGTGGTGAAGAATCCGGCGGCTTAAGTATGATCGGGCATATTCCCGAAAAAGACGGGATTCTGGCAGATATGTTAACGCTCGAAGCGATCGCCTATGAAGGTAAGCCCTTAAGTCAGTTAGTCGCAGAAGCGATCGCTTCTGTTAATGGCCCCCTCTACGAACATCGCCTGGATCTACATTTGAAAGATGCTCATAAAGCAGCCGTAATCAGTACCTTCAGTAAAAATCCTCCGTTGGAAGTAGCAGGATTTAAAGTCAAGGAAGTTGGACGCAAAGACGGCATCAAACTTTACTTAGAACAAGGTAGCTGGGTTCTCCTGCGCCCTTCCGGAACTGAACCGCTGATGCGCGTCTATCTGGAAACTAACTCGCTAGAAAAACAAACTCAAATCGCGGCTGAGATGGAAAAACTGATTGATCGCTTAGAACCACAAAATTATGAATTACGAAATTGAAATGGCACTTTAATTCAACATTCAGCATTCATAATTCATCCTTAAATATGAAACATCTTGCCAGTCTGATTTCCTCAATAGTTATAGCAACCTGGATAGTAGCGATCGCTATCCTTGCACTGAAGAACGAAAACCTCCAACCAGTATCTCTCAAGTTTCTAACTTTTCAGTCGATTAATTTGCCATTCTTCCTGGTTTTAGCAGGAAGTGCTGCTTTGGGAATGATTCTGATCGCACTAATCCAACCTTTATGGAGCCTAGGCGGTTCAGAGGCGCGATCGCAAGACGAATCAGATGATGATTTTTCCTTTGAGGAATAACAGAAGGATAAAGGATGCCGTGCATAGACATAACGCCCCGCTTAGATCGTCCTTCAAAACTGGTGTTTGGCTGAACCGGATTAAGGTAAGTCGTAAGTTGTGGAACTGTCGCATCAACTACACAGTAGATGAATTGCTACAAACAGCTCTCTGATTAGTTTTACCGATTCATGTTTTTCTGTTTTGAACAATATAACTGTCTTAAGACAGATTTTTGCAAACTTATGGGATGATTTCATAAGTAAAAAGATCTTTTGAGGTAAACTTTTATGAAAGCTCGATATATAAGCTTAATTGTTACGGCTATGGCTCTAGCTGTAAGCAGTACTGCTGTTGCGCAATCAAGAACCCTACCCGGAGAAACCAAACTTTCACAGGCACCTAGCGCTTCACCGCAAACTCCAACTCAACCAGGTTCTAACCCCGCTAATACTCAACCTCCCGCAAGACAATCAGCACCACCCGCCCAATCGCAACCTCAGTCTCCAGTGCAACAACAAGCTCCCAAAGCTCAAGTTAGCCAAGCAGAACTGCAAAAGTTTGCGAATGCTGTGAAAAAGTTACAACCAATTCAACAAAATGCTTTGTCACAGATTACAACTGCAATTAAGCAGCAAAATCTGAGCGAGAAACGGTTTGGGGAAATTTATCAATCTAAACAAAGTCCTCAAGCTCAACCAACAGCAAAAGTTACCCCAGAAGAAAACAAAAAATTTGAACAAGTTAACGCCAAAATTAGGCAGATACAAAAATCAGCTCAGTCAAAAATGGAGCAAACTGTTAAAAGCGAAGGTTTAGAAATACCGCGCTTCAATCAGATTTTCTTAGCTATTAGACAAGATCCACAGCTACTGCAAAAAGTCAGACAAATGCTTCGTGGTTAATTCAATAGTAGGGTGGGCATTGCCCACCCTACTTATTTGGTTTCCATCCAATTTTGTCCAGCCCGAACATCAACCACTAATGGTAAACTCAGCTGCACGGCAGATTCCATGATGGATTGAATTTGAGGCTGTAGTTCTTCCCATTCATCGGGAGGAACTTCAAATACTAATTCATCATGCACTTGCAACAACAAACGTGCTTGGTAATTCTGCAAAAGTTGGTGCAGTTTTGCCATCGCAATTTTAATAATATCAGCGCTGGAACCTTGAATCGGTGCGTTGGCAGCAGCGCGTAATAATCCAGCATCGTTTGCAGTTAAACCCCGCAGATTGTCAAGATCGATTTCTTCGGGTTTGCAGTTACGCAGCCCACGCAGGCGATCGCTAGTAAAATTGAAATAACGCCGTCGCCCTAAAATTGTCTCCACATATCCATGTGCGATCGCTTGCTGCTGTATCTGCTGCAAATAAGCAAATACTTTGGGATACTGCTGATAAAAGCGATCAATAAATAGCTTACCTTCTGAAGCCTTTATCCCGGTTTCCCGCGCAAATCGCTGCGCCCCCATACCATAAATTACGCCAAAATTAATTATTTTCCCTAAGCGGCGTTCCTCTGGCGTTACAGTTTCCTTTTCAAACAACAACCGCGCCGTTACTCTATGAATATCTTCATTATTTTGATATGCCTCCACCAATACTGGCTCTTGACAAAGGTGGGCTAATATGCGTAACTCAATTTGCGAATAATCAGCCGCAACCATCAGCCAGCCTGATTCTGGGAGAAAAGCTTTGCGAATTTGGCGACTAAAAGCTGTACGGATGGGAATATTTTGTAAATTTGGTTCAGAAGAAGACAACCGCCCCGTAGATGTGCCAGTTTGATTAAAATTTGTATGTATGCGGTGGGTATCTGAACGTACTAACGCTGGTAGAGCATCTACATAAGTAGACTTTAACTTAGATAGAGTACGATACTCCAAAATCGCATCCACAACCGGATGATCGCCTTGCAGCTTTTCCAACGTCGCCGCATCAGTAGAATAACCTGTCTGGATTTTACGCGACTTTTTCCGGTCTAAGTTGAGCTTATCAAACAATAGTTCGCTTAATTTCTTTGGCGAACCTAAGTTAAATTTCTCTTCGGCTACAGCGTATACTTTTTCTTCCAACGCCGCTAAATCTTTTTCCAGTTGTTTGGAAAATTCTTGCAGAGACGCTACGTCAATCCTAATACCCCTAGATTCCATTTCAGCTAAGACTGGTTCTAACGGTTGTTCCACGTCTAGCAATAACTTATGCAAGGCGGGAATTTTCTCTAATTCCTCTCGCAATTTCGATACCAGCCTAAAAGTAACATGGACATCCATCCCGCAATAGTCAGCCACCCTGGGAATGTCTATATCTGCGATCGTTTTACCTTTAGGGACTAATTCTGTGTAGCTAGTGGGAGTTAAGCCTAAGTATCGCTGCGCCAACTCACTTAAATTATGGCTGCTATCTGGGTTGAGGACATAACTGGCTAGCATTGAATCAAAAATCACTCCAGCCAACTTAATTCCTTGAAAACGCAATACTAAGCGGTCAAATTTAGTATTTTGTAGAGCTTTGGGATAGCGATCGCTTTCTAAAATCGGGCGCAGTGCTTCTAAAACCGTTGCTTGCTCCAGATTAGCACCAGCAGCGTGACCAATGGGTATATACGCCATATCAGTTGATGCATCACCCCAGCAGCAACCAATTCCCACTAATCGAGCATCTCGCGGTTCTAAATCTGTAGTTTCAGTATCCCAAGCAACAGGTGTAGCTGAATCAGTAAATTTTTGTAAATGCTCGACTAACTGAGTTAATTTAGCGGGAGTATCAATAATCTGCGGTTGAATTGGCGATCGCGTTTGTTTTTGACTAGCTTCAGTATCCGCAGCAGTGAAGAACCACAAATCATCATCTGATTGGTAGAGACGTAGCAGTGCTACGTCTGTACTGGTAATTGGTGGTTGGTCATTATCTTCCTTGTCTTCCTGTAGAGACGCGACATTTTGCGTTTCTACATCGCCACCAAACCGTTGCTGAAGTTGATTAACTTTCCCCAAGAAAGATTTGAACTCTAACTTTTCTAATATTGGTTCGAGAACAGCGCGATCAAAGCCTTTGAGTTTACATTCCTCTAAATTAATTTCTAGTGGTACATCAAGTACTATTTGAGCTAGATGGCGGGAGTGATAAGCTGATTCTTTCCCTTCTTCCAGCTTTTTCTTAGTAGCTCCTTTGATTTGATCTATGCAAGCATAAATATTGTCAAGATCGTTATAGGTGGCGAGCAGTTGTACCGCTGTTTTTTCCCCAATTCCCTTGACTCCAGGGATATTATCGGATTTATCGCCACACAAAGCTTTAAAATCTACCACTTGTGATGGTAAGACACCCAATTTCTCTTTAACTTGCTCTACACCAAAATCAGTTGGACCTGTGCCGCCTCGCTGAATAAATGTTGTACTAAGATACAAAACACCGATTTCTTGTTGCAGATCGATCAGTTGAAATAAATCGCGATCGCCTGTCAAAATCTTCACCCGAAACCCCGCAGCACTCGCCTTTAAAGCCAGCGTTCCCAAAACATCATCCGCCTCGTAACCTGGAGCCGTTACGACTTCCACGTTCAACCCTGCTAGCAACTCGTGCAGGTTTTTCATGTCAGGGATGAAATCTTCTGGTGTCCCCGGACGATCTGCTTTATAGGTGTCGTCGGCTTCGTGACGGAAAGTTGGCAAACCTAGATCGAAAGCAACAGCCATTGCTTCTGGTTGTTGCGTCGCCATCACTTCCAGCAGCGCTTTCAAAAAGCCAAAACAAACACTAGTAGGAATTCCTCCTGTTGTCCGCAGCCCCCCATCTCGTCCTTTAGCAAAGGCAAAATACGAGCGAAAAGCCAGAGAGTGTCCGTCAACCAAAATAAAGGTGGGACGCTCGGTGTTTGAGGAATCAGGTGCAGGGTTAGGATTAGATAGGGCTTCAGTCATAACAATATTCTAACTATTTGCCTCTGTTCAACAAAGTTGCGATCGCCCTTCTAGAAATTAGATTTCTGACTCATATTCTGAATAAAATGTCAAACTAGCGATCGCCAGTTACATCTGAAATACTTTGCTAGCTTGTAAAGTGAAGCAGGCAGTCAAAAGCATTAGAGGGCAGCTATGTACGTGCTAATTGGCGGAGCGGGTTTAGTCGGGCTAAGTTTGGCGCAAAGACTTGTAGAATTGGGGCATACCGTTGCCATCATCGATCTCGATCCTAACGCCTGCCGTTATGCGCGCGAACAAGTCGGAGTAATGGCTTTTGAAGGAAGTGCGGTAAATACAGAAGTTTTGTTAGAAGCAGGGATTCGCAAAGCTGACTCTTTGGCTGCTGTCCTTCGCAATGATGCCTTGAATTTAGCAATGGTAACTCTTGCCAAGCACTACGGTGTCTCCCACATTCTAGCTCGAATGCGCCACCGCGATTTTGCCGAACCGTTACGCTTTGCTGGAGCCAGCCATATTGTCAGTACGATTGATTTGGCAGTTTCGACAATGGTAAATGCGATCGAGTATCCACAAGTGGAATCGATGATGCATTTTGAGCAAGGGCAGATTGAGGTGCTAAAACTTTGTATCCCCAACAGTTGTTATGTTGTTGGACGTAGCGTTGCCGAAATCGCTCAGGATTCCCGATTTCCCCTTGGCTCTTTAATTATTGGCTATCAGCCCCATCCCCACGAGGATTTGATGATTCCTAACGGTAGTACAGTACTTGAACCTGGTTCAACTTTGCTGATTGTGACGAAACCAGGAGCGTTACATCAAGTGATTGATTTTATCGAAGGCTGTCAATAGTTTTTTATGAAGCTATTTCCATGTTTATATTCAGCAATTACTGTTATTGTTCTTGCATCCTGTACATCATCTGAGGTTCCATCACAATCACAAAGCGATCGCGATCGGGCAACTCAATCTCAAAAAGTAGTAACCTTAGATAAAAATCTCAAAATAGCAATGGGTCAAACCGTTTATGTTCCTGTTTATTCCCATATCTATCATCAAGATCGACAGGAGATTTTCAATTTAGCAGCTACCCTTAGTATTCGTAATACAGATTTAACCGCTCCCATCATTATTACTTCTGTGCGCTACTACGACTCAGATGGTAAATTACTCAAGCAGTATTTGGAGCAGCCTATTCAAATTGATGCGCTAGCTTCTACAGCTTTTTATTTGAATAGAAATGATACTAGTGGAGGCGTAGGAGCAAACTTTATTGTCGAGTGGGTAGCCCAAACAGAAATTTCTCAGCCTGTAGTAGAGGCAGTCATAATTGGTACTGACTTCCAACAAGGAATTTCTTTTATCAGTCCAGGCAGAGTCATCAAAAATCAAAACAATACTCAGCGCTCATCTTCAGTGCCTAGTTCCTGAAAAGCTATCAATCATCCTCTAAGTTTAAAAGTTGCTCATCAAGCTTTTGTAAGCGCTTCCGCACAATTTCTTCCGATAAAATCTGTTTGCGTCTTGCCTCATGCAGTGCGCCTTTTTCTACTAGCAACAAGCGACGGCGGACAGCATCGAGTTTAGTGCGTCCGCCTCCAGTCAAATCTAATTTATCCCGACGGCGATTATAAATTTCCCGCAGTGCTTTTTCTGCCCCAGCCACTCGCACTTGATATGATGATCGCATCTCTTCATAAACAGCTTTTGGCAACACTCCTGACTTCAGGAGACTCTCTAATTCATCAATTGCCGCCTTAGCTGCGATTAACTGGGCTTGTAATTGTTCAATCTCCTGCCCAGATGCCGAGACACTAGACAACTGCAACCGTTTTACTAGCCAAGGTAAACTCACTCCCTGTCCGAGTAAAGATAGCAAGACGCTACCAAACACTAAAGCAATCAGCTGCGATCGCCCTTCCAGGGTGGATGGTAAACTCAATGCCAGCGCCATAGAAAGAGAGCCTTTGATGTTGCCAAGAAATAAGACGTGTTGCCAGCGCCACGAAATCGGACGGTCAAACTTACGCAGTATCGCTAACAGCGGATAGACAGAGAGAATCCGCCCCACTTGGTAAGCAAGAACCGCCAGCAGCACAGCTGGTAACGTCTGCCAGAGAGTTATCAGATCAACTTCTAAACCAATGAGCAGAAAAATGAAGCTATTAACACCAAAACCGATAGCTTCCCAAAAACTTAACAACGTCACTCGACTAGAAGCGGATACATTTTTGGACAGCCCAGTAGTGCCGACGATTAACCCAGCGACAACTACAGCCACAACACCGGATACGTGCAAAGAATGCCCAATTTGAAAGGCTCCTAATGCCACTGCCACCGTTAGCAAGATACTACTAAAAGCTTCATCTGACCAGATAAATAAACCTGTACTCAAATAACCTATAGCTAGCCCCACCAAGCTACCGCCGACAATCACTACAAACAATTCTTGCAATCCATCCAAAATTGGCAGTGAGCCACTTGCTTCAACTTTCACTATCAAGCTAAATAAAACTAGCGCTACACCGTCGTTGAATAAGCTTTCTCCCTCCACAATCGTAGAAAGCCGAGAAGGGACAGGTACTTCCTTGAATACAGCAATGACTGAGACAGTATCAGTGATAGCTAAAATCACTCCTGTTAATAGCGCTGGTATCCAAGCCAATCCCAGTCCAAATTTCAACAGCACCGCTGTCACTCCAGAGGAAATCACGACTCCAGGGCCTGCCAAAAGAGCAACTGGTTTAAAAGTGCTGCGCAGACGGCTGATATCAGTGTTGATAGCTGCCTCAAACAAGAGAATCGGCAGAAACAGATTCAAAATCAAAGAGCCATTCAAACCAATGCGTCGTGGCAAGAGTTCAGTGATGGCTAAACCAGCTAACACTAAACCCGCCACATAAGGAACTCCTAGCCAGCGAGACAGTAAAGCTACGCCAGTGGCAACGAGCAACAGAATAATTAGAACGGTAACTAATTGAGCAACATCCACTTAGTTTCTGGGTATTTGTTCTGATTTTTTCCAATGTAGTAGCTGGAGGATTCTTTCTCTTTGAACTGGGGACAAATTGCTTAGTATTTGTTCTATGCCAGTCGCAAATAATATCAGCGCGATCACTTGACATTTATCTAAATTCAGAATTAATATAGTAGATTGGCTATCTAATTACTGCTCGGATCGGGTAGACCCAAAACAAAGGCTGGAACTCTCGAACCCTTGAGACGTAACTCAGCTACCTGTACGGCAATTTTAATTACCATCCCATGACTTACGCAATCATTGAAACTGGCGGTAAGCAACTCCGCGTCGAACCGGGTCGCTTTTATGACATTGAACTATTGGCGGTTGAGGCAGACTCCTCAGTTACCATAGAAAAAGTTTTGTTAGTGCAGCACAACGATGATGTCACCATCGGGCAACCGTTTGTAGACGGAGCGACGGTAGAAGGAACAATAATGCGCCATTTCCGGGGTCGCAAAGTGCTAGTTTACAAGATGAAACCGAAAAAGAAAACCCGGAAAAAGCGGGGGCATCGTCAGGAAATCACCAGGTTGATGATTAATTCAATTAACCTCAATGGTTCAGTATTAGCCTCTGGTGAAGGTGGAGCTGAAGCAGTGGTAGATGCACAGCCATCTGATACACCAGCAGAAACTGCATCAGCATAATAGTAGTTATTAGTCAATAGTCAATAGTCATTTGTTCAACACTAACGACTAATGACTCTTGACTTTTAACTCTTGACGAATGACCACTCAGTAATTAAACCAAAGCTCACTAAAGAGGAAACAATGGCTCATAAGAAAGGAACTGGTAGTACTCGTAACGGTCGTGACTCTAATGCCCAGCGTCTTGGTGTCAAGCGCTACGGCGGTCAAGTTGTGCGGGCGGGTAATATTCTCGTGCGTCAACGTGGCACCAAGTTTCACCCCGGCAGTAATGTCGGTCGTGGCAGTGATGATACACTATTTGCCCTGATCGATGGCGTGGTGACATTTGAAAGAAGAGGCAAAAGCGGGAAAAAGATCAGCGTTTACGCAGCTTTAGCCGCCGCTGAAGCTTAATCTCAAAAGGCTACTGCATTATGAGTAGCCTTTTTGATTAATTCGCTCGTAACACCAACTCTTTTTCTAGCCCAAGCCCCCTCATCTAAACCCTAACTCCTAGCGACTCACCAAGTAACATTTGCGCTAATGCACCTAGCCCTAAGCCTAGGATTGTGGAACTTGCCAATAACCAAAAGATATGTCTGTAACTCCACTTACCTGTTTGAGTGTCTATTCTAACTAATGTGCCAGCTGCTACAACAACTAAGATATGGAAAAATATGTGCAGCCAAGTAATGATAACGACACTTAAGAAAGCAAGTATGGTGGCAACAAAAAAAGCCCTAGTGTCCGTTTTAAACAAACTAAGAAATTCATTTCTCCTTTGCGACCAAGGAGTTGATAAAGCCGCAGCTAGTAATACATCAGACACTACAACCACTATCCAAACTAATATCGTTGGTTCATGGGCTGCAAAGAGGTTCCGGGTGGGCAAACCTAGACCCATGAAAGCAGATAACTGCCAACCTAAGATCCCATGCGTAACTAGCAGTAGCGTTAAAGAACCCAGGGGAAATTTTTTCAAGCTTGGCATTCAGTGATTTCCCAGTCAGGGGACACGATCTAAAACTTTTACACTGTTTATAGCCGATAATCAGCTTATTTTACGCTCTCACAAAACATTTTTTAGAACAGTGTGATGAAAATAGAAAAATGTTTGGTATGATTTACAAAAATTAATATGTGATTTTATTGACAAATGCTCGTGCTGGCTAAGTAAAGCCGTAAATTACTAGCTCCTAAAGATATAGATGTCTGTGAGAAATAATTTGGATCAATTTAGAGTTTAGCAATAAACGGCAATATAACAAAAATCACCTCAAAACTCAACACAGACGAGGCTTTTAGGATCTGTTTCTAGAATGTCACATTGATTAAGGAATTCTCATGAACCAACTTGTTAGGGTTGAGCGCTTCTGCTTAATTGGGCATATTTTGTCAAAGACTTTTGGACTAGCAGGGTTACTTTTGGTTGTCCCTCATACAGATGTAATTTTAAACTTAGTAGCGGCAGCGGCTGGACAAAACGTCTTCCAGTGGAGCGTAGAAAAGTCAATGGCTGGGGGTGGAGTGATTGATATCCTGTTTGGAACAGTAGCCGTCTCCATTTATGCCTACCGAACATTAGGACTGAAAACCTGGCTGGCATTTATGTTGCCAGCTATGTCAATCTCTTTAGCAAGTGAATTATTGGGAACCAGTATCGGATTTCCATTCGGTGACTACAGCTACCTGAGCGGTTTGGGATACAAGATTGCTGGGCTAGTGCCTTTTACAATTCCTTTGTCCTGGTTCTATATGGGCTTAGCTTCCTACTTAATTGCTCGTGTGGCTTTGAATACAGTTAAGCAAAACTGGCTGCGCCATATGGGCGCTATAGTCTTGGGAGCAATGCTTTTCACTGCTTGGGATTTTGCACTTGAGCCAGCTATGAGTCAAACGACATTTCCTTTTTGGTATTGGGCAGAACCAGGAGCTTTCTTTGGCACACCATACCGAAACTATGCTGGTTGGTTTGGCACTAGCGCCCTGTTTATGAGTGTGGCAGCTTTGTTGTGGGGAAATATACCGCTGAAATTAGAGCGATCGCAGCTGAATATACCTTTGGTTGTTTACTTGAGTAACATTGCCTTCGCTGCGGGGATCAGCTTAGCAGGCGGATACTGGCTTCCAGTTTTACTCGCCCTACTAGTAGGTGTGATTCCGGTATTAATCCTATGGTGGATGGCACAACCAAGAGGTGCAAATACTTCTGTAGCAGAAGCTACTAGCATTACCGAACTTCCCGTAGAAGTGGCATTAAAGTAAACTGGACAAATAAAACTGTGGCTGAAGAGTTGATATTAGCAAGCGCGATCGCACTCGGACTACTAACGCTCCAATTACCTGCAACGGCAATTCTGCTGTCGCGCCTGCTTAAAGGCCCCAGTCGCCATCCTCCAATTAAACCCGCATCTCCCACGCCAGAACTTTTAGGTAAGGTTAGTGTTGTCGTTCCTACGTTAAATGAAGCCCAAAGAATTAGCCCTTGTTTGGCTGGGTTAAGTCGGCAAGACTACGAAGTTCGGGAAATCACAATTGTAGATAGCAATTCTCAAGATGGGACACCAGATTTAGTCAAAGCGGCTGGACAACAAGATCCCCGCTTTCGCGTCATAACTGACGATCCGTTACCAAAGAGCTGGGTGGGGCGGCCTTGGGCTTTGCATAACGGCTTTTTGCACAGTTCGGAACAGTGTGAATGGTTTTTAGGTGTAGATGCCGATATTCAGCCACAACCTGGACTTGTTGCGGGTTTGGTTAAAATTGCCGAAGCAGAAGGATACGATCTGGTGTCTCTCTCACCCCAATTTATCCTCAAGTATCCAGGGGAGTGCTGGCTGCAACCAGCACTATTGATGACGCTGCTGTATCGATTTGATTCAGCTGGTGTAGATACCCAGGTAGCAGAACGAGTGATGGCAAACGGACAATGTTTTTTATGCCGTCGCTCTGCCTTGGCACAGGTAGGCGGTTATACCAGTGCTAGGAGTTCGTTCTGTGACGATGTAACCTTAGCCAGAAATATTGCTGCTGGTGGCTTCAAGGTGGGATTTTTGGATGGAGCTAAGGTACTGAAGGTACGAATGTATGAGGGAGCATTAGAAACTTGGCGCGAATGGGGGCGATCGCTCGATCTCAAAGATGCTTCTTCTGTTGCTCAACTTTGGGGCGACTTGTGGCTTTTGTTCTGTGTTCAAGCCCTACCCCTACCAATAGTACTCAGTTATCTTTTGCTGCCCCTGCCTCCCCTGCCTCCCCTGCACCCCCTGCTCATCCTAGCGGGATTAAATTCCTTCCTACTAGCAATCCGCTTCGCTCTACTCTTTGCGATCGCGCCTTCTTACGATCGCACTGAGGCAAAAGGTGGCTGGTTGTTCTGGCTTTCTCCCCTAGCCGATCCTTTGGCAGTGCTGAGAATTTTCTTATCTGCTGCGCGCAAACCTACTCACTGGCGGGGTCGGAGTTATGGCTCTCAACCGGAGTAAGGGCATCTGCTCTTTCTAGTTCCCAAAGAATTTGATTGCCTTCGCGGCGGACGCGAGACACGATCCAATTGCGCCAACGCCACTCATCTCCTCGACTGGTGACAGCGCTGGCGTGGACATCCATCAAGTCAGCTAGTTCCGAACTAGTGATTAAGTAGCCTTTGGCGGCAACTTCGTCAGCAATATGGAGAGTTTCCAGCAAGTTTCGCAGTTGAGCCACCCTCACTTCACGGGGTAATTCTTCGCTGGTAGCAGGAGAGGGTAATGGTGCATCCGTCATGGTTGTATTCGAGGCAAGGTGGCTATTTGATGATGACTTGTCAATTATCTTACGATCGCCGTTAAAATCAGCTATTTTTGCTACAGGTAGAGGATTATTTTCCTGATCGCAAGAGTCAGAAATTTTGGCTAATTCCTGTTGTAAATAAGGGGTTTTGCCTTTAGCAAAGGCACAGGCGATCGCATCACAGCGTTCGTTACCAATATTACCTGCATGGCCCCGGACATACTGCCAGTTTACCTGCTTGCTATTAAGTTTATCTAATGATTCCCACAGTTCTTGGTTAAGGACTGGTTTACCTTCGGCTGTTTTCCATCCTTTCTTCTTCCATCCTTTCACCCATTTAGTTACACCGTTGATCAAGTATTGGCTATCGGTGTAGAGGGTGATGAATTCTTGCTGTTTGGATTCACTCAAGAATTCTAGGGCGGCGAGTGCTGCTTGCATTTCCATGCGGTTGTTGGTGGTTTGGGCTGTATTACCACCAAGTTCGTAAACCGAACCGTCGCTGAAGTAGACGACGACACCCCAACCGCCTGGGCCAGGGTTGCCTGTGCAAGCTCCGTCAGTGTATATGCTTTGGATTATGCGGGGTATGGACATGGTTAGAATCGAACCGCCAAGACGCAAAGAACGCGAAAGAAGAGGTAAGAGATTATTAAGGGTAGCATAGGGAGGTGCGAAGCGCGAAGCGTGAGCGTATGTTATCACGCTGAAATTTTATCAGGAGCGATCGTTTTGATGAAATTAGACCTTGATAGGAGCTACAACATCAAAACCAGGTGCATTTACAATGATTGATTCCAGGCTAGAAAATCCTGTTTTTTTCCACGCTGGCAAAGTACCACTAAATAAATATTTATGATGTGATATTAGCCAACGCGGATCGTTACCAGCATGAGAGCTAATTTGCTAGATAAATTGGTAATGTCCTTTTGTATCAATATCTATATGCTTAACTGCATCACAGTAGTATAAAAAATTAACGCTACGACACCATTTAAGTTACAACTGTGTGCCTCAATTTTGTAGCATCGCTGTTTAACTTCCATGTAGAGAAATTAGTTGCATCGGTAGTGGTTCACAAACCTCAGCATTACTATCGTTAATTCCTCCATCTTCCAATTCAAATTCAGCCCAATTAATTAATTGCTGCCAATTATCAATGAAAGAGACAATGTTACCCTCGTCTGTACTACCAAACTTAGAACCGCGTAAAGCTCTACCAACCATTTGAGTTAGCAATATTTTACTAGTGGTTTGTCTGGTAAGGAAGACAGTATTGACATTAGGTACATCAGTGTCTTCAGTCAGCATCCGCAATGCTTGGTAACTGGTGGGCGGCTGGCTCTTTCGGCTGTTTCTGTGGCTTCGTTAAGTCGTATGTACGGAAAAAGCCACTTTTTTGTTGCTCAGACATATTCTTTGGGACTCCAATTTCGAGAGCGATTTCTTTATGTTGTCTCCACTCGCTCTTGTACTTAAAGTTCCCAGAATACAAAGCACATCAATAATAGCTAAGTAAGTGGGCAAAATTAAGCGTAGGATAGAAATAAGCAAAACAACTTGCCTTTTTGACGCTGATGCCTGCACCAAT
>QQTW01000063.1_pt1 | contig 58678 bp, 16 predicted proteins | sample 1904831 | NCBI WGS metagenome assembly QQTW01 (sample SAMN09435610, study PRJNA476489) | Subsurface metagenome, whole genome shotgun sequencing project. | reverse complement strand
CCACCAATATTTTATGTCGCTCCTGCTCACTTAAAGCATAAAAATCATCAACAGCATGAGTAGAGCCAATCACTATTTCTTGCATAAACTTCTCTTTTATCACCACAATTGGATGGAATTTGGTGCGTTAGCGTCTCGTTCGCGTAGCGTCTCCGCCAGCAGAAGAGAAGCTATCTGTTTGCGTAGCGTTTCCCAGAAAAGGAATTGCTTAACTTAATGCCGCACCTCATTAATTCGTACAGTAAAATTATTCATCGACAATTTCAACTGTCCTTGGTACTTCAGTATGAGTACTGGTGGTTACTGGGCTAAGTTGATTTTTCAGTTTGAGTTTTAGCTCCTCTGTAATGGGTAGGTCTTGAATTTCTTTGAGGAGATATCTCACGGATTCGGTTTTGCTACGTTCTGCATAGATGGCCTTGACAATACCATCAATTCCTTCTCTAGCTATAGTATCCCCTAGAACCGTTAACAGACCAAGCACGGCTATACCTCCTACGATACCAAACGGCCCTCCTAACGCTGTAATGGCAGCAGCAACAGCAGCAGAACTACCTCCTGATGTGACTGTTAGAATCACGAGCATTACACCAGGAAGACCCAGACCGGCGAGTTTTTTAACGATTTCGTCCATTGGAATTACCTAAAATCCTTACGTTTTGATGAAAACATTATCAAGGATACAAAACAAGAGTTTTTTTGACATCCTCAGATGGGATTACAATTTTATAAATTTCTCTCTATTTATCCTAATCTAAGAGCTTGGTCTTTAATAGACACATATAACATCTATAACATCTCCGAAAATCCCTGTATAGACGCTACGTGTAACGTCTATACAGCCGTTTCGGGCAACGCATAATTAATTTTCGGAGATGTCCAATCAAGATTGTGACTGATTTTCCCTCTCACGGCCGAGATCGCCACCGTTCGAGGGGAGGCCAAATAGTTTTTGCCCGTTGGATCGCCACTGCGTCCTTGAAAATTGCGATTGGTTGCATAAACCCCCGTTTCTTCTTTTGCCAAAACCCCAAGTCCAGAATTGATACAAGCCCCACAACCTGACTTGAGAACCTGTGCGCCCGCTTGTTCAAAAATCTCAAGATAGCCTAATGCTTCGGCTTTTTGACGAATCTCCACGGAAGCAGGTACAATAAACAAGTTGACTCCATCTGCTATTTGGCGACCCTTCAAAACTTCCGCAGCCTGAGCCAGATCGTAGAGTTTGCCCCCCGTACAAGAGCCAATAAAAGCTTTGGTAATCGGAATGTCCTCTAACTGACTAATCGGTACTACCCGATCCGGTTTTGGAGGGCGGGCGACTTGCGGTTCTAAATTACTAATGTCAAATTGATACAGTTTTTCGTAGTCAGCATCAGTATCGGCAATAATTTCTGCAAATTCTTGTGAAGCTCGGCTTCTCACGTAATTCCTGGTCGTCTCATCAGGAGCTATCAAACCACACATAGCACCACACTCAACGGCCATATTGGCTAGAGTCAACCGTTCATCAAAGGACAGTTGTGCGATAATTGGCCCTCTAAACTCCATGACCTTACTCATAGCGCCAGCACAGCCGATTTGCCCCAAAATAAACAGGATAATATCTTTGGCGCTGATTTGGGGAGGTAGGGTTCCCGACAACTCGAATACTAAGGTTTGGGGAACGCGAATCCACATATCCCCCATAGCATAAATATTTGCCATATCCGTCGTGCCTACGCCTGTGGAAAACGCTCCCAATGCCCCGTATGTGCAGGTATGGGAATCTGTACCTGCAATTACCATTCCTGGTCGGATAAACCCTTTTTCTGGTAGTAAAATATGGCAGATTCCAGCTGCTTCGCCTGGGGAAACCACATCAAATAAGTGGCATTTTTGATAGTGGGCAAACTGAACCATCTGTTCATACATCACAGAGGCTTTGTTATCGGGACGGATGTCATTGACTTGAATAAAGTGATCTGCGACCAAAACCACCCTTTGAGAATCCCACAACTTTGCCCCTTCTCCATAATGTTTATAAAATGTCTTGGCTACAGACGAAGCTACAGCATCATGGGATAGGGCTAAATCAACCCGCGCAAAAACCACTTCTCCTGGCTGAACGTAGGGATTGCCGGAGGCTTTAGCCAAGAGTTTTTCGACTAAAGTCATCGGTCGTGGAGGAGTCAGGCTAGGAGGAATGGTAATTTTTCCCTGATGACGCATCTGATTAAAAGGTATCAGCCCACCTACTGCTGCGATCGCATCAACTACTGGATTCTGCCGTTTTTCCCCCAGAATTTCTAGGGACAGTCCAATATTAATACTATTACGATAAAAAATTTCGGCGAACGATCGCGCCCGAATCTTCTCAATTCCGGCGGCTTTGAGGGCAATGGGGGCAATTTCTCGACTAGAACCACACCCGAAATTTTCTCCGGCTTCGATCGCATTGTATTTTAGTAACTCCTTTACTCCAATAAGATGCTCTAAAGCATACTGTTTTAAATAATCAGGATCGTCTGTCGTTCCTCGATTGGCAGGAATAATATCATCAGTATTGATATCATCTCCAAGGTGTAAAACTTTATCTGTATGACTCATGAAGTACTCCTAATTCAGAATGTTGCATGGTGGAAAGTTCTTCCAGTAAAAGCTCAACTAGGATTTCAGTGTTAACAAAAATTTCCGATCCTTGGGGAGACAAATCAGCTGTCCGATATCCTTTGGCTAAAATTCGGTCTTGCGCTGCAATAATCCGTTGGGCAGCCCTTACTTCCCCCCATTGCTGAAGCATTAAGATACAGCCTCCAAGGGTACCAAGGGGATTAGCAATTCCTTTGCCAACAATGTCTGGCGCTGTACCGTGAATCGCTTCGTACAGCCCAAATCCATCAGCGTTTAGACTGGCCGATCCTAATAAGCCGATGGAGCCAACTAAGGCACCGCCAATATCGCTAAGAATATCACCAAACATATTGCCCGCCAAAATTACATCAAATCTCAGGGGATTCAAAACCATTTGCATAGCTAAGTTATCTACCAGCAGGGCTTCAACGATAACACCTGGAAACTGTGTGGCTTCTTCTTGCACTAGACGAGTCCAAGGCAAGTGGGGTAAGGCATTTTCTTTGTGGGCTACGGTGAGTAATCCTCGTCGTTGTTGGGCTTGTTGTAAGGCTTTGCGAGCAATTCGCCGAATCTCTTCATCGTAATAGCACATGGTATGGTAGCCATAAGCTCCCTTATCATCCCAAGACCGTCCTGCTGCTCCAAAATAAATCCCACTGACCAGTTCTCGAACGATCAGCATATCGAGTCCTTGAACTTTCTCTGGTCGGAGGCTAGATTTATGTAGCAGACTGTTAACAATACGGATGGGACGAAGATTGCAAAAAAAGTCGAAGTACTTTCGCAGTTCTAGCAGTCCCCCAAGGCTTGTCGCACCAAATACAATCCCATCAGATCCATCGCATAGTTGGGCAGTGGCTTGAGGGAAATAAGTACCAAATTGCTCTAAGGCTGCTGCGCCAAGCCAACCATAGTCTACCTGCAAAGTAAATCCTTCAAGTTTAGCGACGTGTTGCAGAATTTTTAAGGAAGCTTCTACAACTTCTGGTCCAATCCCTTCCCCAGGAATAACGACGATCCGATAAGATGACTTACTTAAAAACCCCATTTTTCCATAACTCCAACATTTCGTTTACTGTAAGATAACGTTCTTGTCGAGTAGACTTTTGAGTTTTACTATGGCTGTCCTGTTTAATTTTTGAATAAAATGTAGAGGAAATAACCTTATTAGAACACAGAGGGCACATCAGAGTACTAAGAGTTATAAGCGCTGCATCGCAGGCTACGCCAATGAAGAGCGAGCCGGATTTTTATATAAGATTTAGTTTGATAAAAGACTACACAACTCATCGATTTCTTTGCTTTTTTCGGCAATCAGTTTATGGGCTATTAATTGTAACTCACGGATATTCTCCAGTTTAATATTATCTATTACTTCCAATTCACCAGATAAGAATGTTTGAAACCGATAATAACTTTTAGTTTCTTGATCGTTAGACTCAAACAACCGTTCTAATTCTCCGGCTACTACTTCACTACCACCGTCAAGTACAATATTTAAAAGCGGTCTTCCCCATTGCAAAAGTCCCCAATTTTTAACTTCGTTATAAGGATAGACACTCGTCAGTGAGCCTGTACCTAAAGAAACTACCAAAATATCTTTTGTATTGAGGACTTGTTTGTTTTCTTGTCTACTAATTTGCGCTTCCAAAATAGCCAAATTCGCAGGATTATTAGCTACTAACCCTCCATCTACTAAAGTATAAAAGCCGTTGGTATTATGGCTAGTAGGAATACGATGGGGAGCAAAATAAGTGGGAGTGGCACTAGTTGCTAACGCTGCATCTGCAAGCGTAAAACCTCCACATAACTTACGAAACTTTCGAGATTCTGCCTGTTGTTTTTCAAATTTATTGGTAAAAAATACAGGAATTCGCTGCTCGATATCGTAGCTAGTTACGAAAACTTCTTTGAGATTATTGTCTAAAGGAGTGTTTCCAAAATATTGCCGGACAATTTCCTCTCTGCCCTTAGAAGAATATTTGGGCTGGGCAAATATATCCTCTATCGGACCGAGTAATTGCTCAAAAAATGGCTCGTAAAATATTTCAGCCCCATACTCAACATATAATTTGACAAGATCCTCAGCACTGTATTCAGCAATCGGCTCGCGATCGCATTCTAAATTTAATCGGGGTTTAGTCAGCCCAAGCGCAAGAATTCCTCCGGTTGAAGTGCCAGCAATTAAATCAAACAAACTAAAAATCTGCTTTTGTGTCCGCTTTTCAATTTCTGCTAGTATCAGTGCTGGGATAATGCCCCGAATACCGCCTCCATCAATGGCAAGTATTTTATATTTGGGATTAGCTGTGGTATTCATAGTTTTTCCCACTTGCTCTTGAGTTAATGTTTCTGATTCTTCCTGCTGTTGGATATTGTCTGATTCGCTTTGTGTGGTTTCGGCTGTTTCGGCTTGTCCTACCAGCATTGGCTGGACGGTTAGAGAGGTTTGGACGATAGCGGATTCTTTCGTTGTCTCTTTTTTTTCTTTTGGTTCAGGCTCATCCCTCGCTACCACTGGCGGTAAAGCAATCGTCGCTTGAGTTGTGGATTCCTGTAGCACCGCAGTTTCTATTAAAGGGGGATTCTCCTCTAAACTATTTGCTGTTTCACCTTGTCCGTCGTCTTCATTAGATGATTGTGAAATCATAAATGGAAGTTCTGCTAAATCCCAAGTGGGATTACCATGCAACTTTCCATCACGGGCATTTGCAGTTTGGTCTCGGACAGTTGCCCCTTCTCCCTCGTTTAATGTCCAGTAAGCTACTAATCCTTCTTCATTCCCAATTAGAGGTTGATACCGTTGCATTTGAATTTCCGTTTGAGAACAGGAGTAATTCCAAACGCTAATGTTAGCTAATTGACCTGTGAAATATATATTGTTGTGTAAAGTCGCGCCAAGAGTTAAATGACTAGTTGCTTTGTTTAAAGAGGAACCTGACAAAGAGTCAGTATACTCATGCTCGTCAAGATATACGCTTAGTTGACCCTGATTAAAAACAATAGCAAAGAAGTGCCATTGTCCAATAGTTAATTCCCCATTGCCAAAGGTTTTTATCGCATTATCGACCTTCGCATCAATATATATATCTAAATTTCCTGACTCATTTATGCCAAACTCAAAATTATCACTGTATTTATCTGAAGAACGCGCAAAAAAGACATTGTGCGTCCCATAGGTACTGGCTTTATTTGTTAGTTTATGAGGATTAATCCATCCTGAAACTGTAAAGGCTGAACTCCCTTCATTAAAAACACCACTAATACCATTACTACCAAAATCTATGTAATCGTCCTGACCATCAAATGTTAGAACCGATTGAGTGTGTACTTTGTTTATCATAAGATTTTAATCTCCAAATCTGAGTGGAACTTATACATTGCCAAAAAGCTTATTTTTTAGTGCTGGAAAAGGGGAAGTACAGGTAGCATCTATAAATCTAGGGTTATTGTCGGGTTTAGCAACAGCATTTTTTCTACTTCATCATTAAATAAGACAAGTTATAATGAATTTGTTGGAGTAAAAGATGATTTTTTTTGATTCAATCAAATCGCTTTTTTAAAACTAAGACTTTAACCTAAGCGTCCAAATCATCTCAGCTTTATCAAGAAAATGCAATAGCAGATAAGACAAGATAAGTGGATAGTTAAGACTCTTAAGTGAATAATTAGGTGGACAGTTAAGATAGTTAAGACACTTAAGCGAAGAATGCGAGAAAAGCTCCCTTGGATATCAATAATACTCGGGTACGACTATCGTTTGTATAGACATTACATGTAACGTTTCTACAAATGTTAAGGGACTTCCAATTAAATAAATACCCGAAATATAATCATGTAAGTAGGTGTGCAAAATTATTTATATATCTTTTTTTCCTATTTGCTTTACTGAATACAGGATACAGAATTCAGGAATGTATAATTAATTTTGCTCCCGGCACTTAGCATAAGCTTCTGTTTATATTTGACTATGTAAACTGAAACTATCTACTTAGAATAAAACTCCCTACCCCCAAACTGCTAAAGATGAGTAACTCGATACACACTGCAATTAGCAGAAATCTTTGCAATAAAGCCGTTCTTTTTTCTTGTGCTAGTCGTGCGTCTACTTCTTTTGCCCGTGCTGCTTCCAATGCTGCTTGCACTTCGCGCTGTTCGCATTCTTGACTAGCAGCTAAAAACTGATAATCCAAATCGCTCAAACTTTTGCCCTGTATCCATTTTTGAGTATCTTTTAGAGCTTGTCCTCGTAGGAGACGCGATTTATCTTTATAGCCTGATGCTACCCAAGCATTGAATGCCTGCGAGTAGGGACGGAGATTGTCTAATTGTCTTAACACCCATTCGGCATTGAAAACATGTCTGTAGATCGGATTTTTAATTTTGAGATAGCCGTTGTGTTTTTCCAATAAACCAGATAACAACAGTTCTCTGTGTTCTCGACTATCATCAACCGGGACAGGAGAAAGAAGAGATGGAGACTGAGAGACGCTTTGAGGTTCAGCGACAAGACACGAGCAACTCCTGTCGTCCCTAATTCCCACTCCCTGGCAGTCGTGGGGATACCAAGTTCCCCGTATCCCCGTGTCCTGTTCTTCCTCTGCTTGCAACACCTGCTGATAAATACCCAACAACCGCCCTGCCTGTTGCTCGTTAAATAGTAGGCGATCTCGAATAGTACGCAGATGTTTAGGTTCGTCTTGTGATTGCCAGTGTTGAATAATGTGCGTTTTCACTAATTGCTCTACCCAAAATGCTTCTGTATTTGGAGCGAGAGTAATCATTTCTATAGTATTTTCAGAAGCAAGCTGGGCAACTAGATCGCAAAGTTTTTGTGTGAGAAATGGTTGTCCCCCCGTCCAATTAATAATCTCTTGTAGTATTTTTTGTGGTTGACTAACTACTTCCTTTAATCCTTGAAGCAGGGGCGTGGCTTCATGCAGTTGAAAGCCGTGTAGCTCAATTGCTTTACCAAAACTAAAGGGTGTGCAGCGTTCATCAGCGATCAGGTTAGAGGGACTAAGTACACCAAATAGTGCAAATTCCAAACGCTCAAAGTTTGAATTCTGTAGTCGTAGGCTATAGCAATGACAAATCCAAGCAAAAAAGTCGTGAATTGGGAAATTTAAACTGAGCAGGCTATCAATTTCATCAATAAATATGAAAATGCGTTCGGTGCCATCTTGCAGAGAATCGCTTTTGACATTTGGCAGTAAAACTTCTTCAACAAACTGGTGTAGTTTTTGTACCGAGGAAATGCCTACTTTCATCTCCCACCACTGTTTAAAGTTCACCTGTGACCCTAGCTTTAAGTTGTAAAACAAGCTGATAATAATCCCTTTGTACCATTGATCTGGTGTAGTCGCCTTAATCCCTAAACGGGTCATATCCAAGTAAGCGCAGCTATAGCCTTCTTCCCTGAGACGATAACTTGTGCGCTGTAGTAACGATGACTTGCCCATTTGGCGAGAGTTGAAGACATAACAAAAATCGCCATCTTTCAGGCTGGCATAAAGTTTTTCGTCTGCCTGACGAATAACATATGTCGGATCGTCACTGCGAAGACTACCCCCAACTTGGTATCTCATATTCAAGTGTAATTAGACAATAAAGATGTTAACACTATAACATTTAACAAAATTTCTATTTTATCTAAATTTACATGATATTAACCCAAGTTGCGGGTTATTAACTGGATATGCGTTTGTTACCCCTCTATTCATGCGATTCCCGAAGGGATCGCTACGCGAATCGCGTACAAAATGCAGGGCGTTGGCGCGTAGCGCCAACGTCCCTTGGACTTATTGCCAGCATTTAGCTACTTAAATGATTTTAAGTTTTACAAATTACTTATTCAATAAAAGCTTGTTGAAGAGTAAAAGAAAAAATGAATGTTTGTAGCTTAAGTAAAAACCCTTGATAAGTAACTGCATGTATTGATTTTGGGAAAACATAAGTAATGCTACTAAAAACGGTTTCTATGTAGTGTCTAGAAATCCATAATTTGTTAATTTTTAGCTGAATTTTCTTAACTTTCTGTTATTTAGTTGAATTAATTTTTTAACATTATACTAACTGTTCTATCTTTACCTTGCATTTTCATCACGCAAACAGTATTATCCAATTTTGGGGAGTTAAAATCCCGACTCCTATGGCTCACTTGTTTTGAGTTGGGGTTAGAATCGAATGGCACTCTTGTTAAGCCCTGAAATAAATTTCGGGCTAAAAGCTTAAACCCGTTAAAACGGGTTAAAAAGCTTACTTAGTAAGCTAAAGCTTACTTCAGCTAAAAGCTGCGAAATTTATTTCTTGGCTCAAAAACCTGTTAACTTAGTGCCATTCGGGTCAGAATCCCTATCTCAAAGCGCTGCTGTAGTGACAACTACACTACCTACCGCAGGAAAGTATTACTACCTTGTTGCCAAACACAACGGCAAATATTGTAGTATCTTGTTAAATTGGCTATAGCTGTTTTTGAAAATAAGCACGGTAAAGTTCGTAACGTGGTAAAACGCGATCGCCCTCAAAGCGAATTAATCCCAAACTTTCAAGTTTATAGGTTTCAATAGAATTAAGAGAAATACCTTGCTTTGCTGACAAAATTTTAGCATAAGTATTTGCCAGTCGAGAATTTTTTTGCAGTTTAATCAAGTATCGCTGTAAATGATAACGATAGATGCCACCATTGGCGATCGCATCCTGTATCAGTTCTTGTATGGTTATTTCTTGACAGCAAAGATAGTACAAACTAATCTGAATTAGTGCTGGATGTCCCCCTACCAATGACATAAGTTGGGCAATATCTTTAAGTTCGCACGAGCTTAAACCATACCGTCTAGCTAAATCTTCTACTTGTGGTTGTGTAAATTCGTTTAAACGAACAGGTAGACCGATATTAAAAGGGGAAAGGTTAATATCTAGAGAGACGTACTCTTCCGTAGAGTAAACTATTACTAACCTTAGCTTTTGCCAGTTGGGATTGTGTCGTGCTTCCTCACACCACGAGCGCAATAAAGCAAAAAACTCTCGACAAATGTGAGGATATTCAAAAAAACAGTCAATTTCATTCAATACCAAAACTACTGGGTTTTGACATTGATTGAGCAAATAGTTTTCTAAATAAAAGCTGCTACTCAAGTTATAGCCAATTTCTTCATCCCATTTTTCCTTGAGGTTGGGATCAATACCTAATTCTGTTGCAATTTTCCAGCAAAGACGACGTAATAGCTTATTTAGATCGGTTAGGCACTCACTATCAAATTGATAACAATTCAGGTTCACAGTCTGATACCCTTGGTTCTGTGCAAAGGCTAACAGTCGCAATACCAAAGAACTTTTACCCATCTGTTTGGGAGACCGAATCCGAATTACGCAACCCGGTTGAGTTACTTCTCGATAAACCCGTTTCTCTAGTGGGGGATTTTCAACATAAAAGCGAGAACCTAGAGGTAAGGGACCATCTGGATACGACCAAAGATTTTCTATCTGTTCAGCTTGTTCATGGTATTGTTTGATAAATGAGTCTGCTAAGAAAAATTGAGATGCATCTTCCTCTAGGTATAAATTTTTAGATAATGATTTAAATGTTTCAGTTTCATTAGCTTCACTCACCGCAATGTAGTCTTCTCTATTTAAGTCAAGATTAAAAGCGCTAAAGCAAAGGGTCAGTGTTTTTTGGTCTACACCTGCACTTGAAGACCATAATTTACTCAAAGTTTTAGTGGAAATATTCATGCGATCGCTCAGTTTTTCTAAACTCAAGCGCTCGCCTTTGTTTTCTGCTATCTCCACGGAAAGAATTGCTTCCTGTAAGCGTTTAATTCCTACGAAAGTTAGTACAACTCCTCGTCTTCGTCTAACTTCAGTTTGTTTCATTTGATTTTTCTATGAAATCCATCTAAACCCTCATAAATTACACTACACTATTACTTAACTATCCGTTCGTTGATTTTTAACCTGTAGAGTTAATTAAGCCTTACAAAGCCTGTAATCCAAGCAAATTAAATCGATTTAGGCATTTTTGCTATGCCTGTGCCTTAAATAATTGCCTCTCGTGGGCTTATTTTTTAGTAATAAATTATACTTAAAGTGACAAATTTACTTAAAAATTGCCTTCTTCCTTTTGTCTTAAGGCTTTAATTCCCCTTTTCCTCTGAAAATAAGCGAACGGACAGTACTTACTTAATAGTAAAACAGTTACATAATTTATTTTCCTACTTTTAGTGTTTTAATAGTTATGTCGCAAAAACTTTTTGAAAAGATTAGGACTTACGCAAAAAAATTTTGTCATGCTGAACGGAACGAAGTGCAGTGTTCGCGAAGCATTCCCGCAGGGTAGCATCTGAGAGATTCTTCACTTCGCTTCGCTCCGTTCAGAATGACAGTTTATCGTTAAAATGCGTAAGTCCTAAAAATAAAACTTTTGTCTTTAACTGTCTTAACTGTCCACTCGTATTTTCTTAACTGTCTTAACTGTCTACTTAAATTATTTTAACTGCTATTGCATTTTATTAATAAAACTGAGACTATATTTGAACTGAAGTTTACGCAGGTAGATTTAAACAATATCTTCCCCAAAATTAGGTATCACAAATCGGTAAAATCACACAATTCTTGAAAAAATAAGGGTTTTGAGCCTACAGTAAAAGTACCAAACCTGCGATCGTGAATCTAAATAAAACTCTTTCGTTAAAATCGAAACCATTATCAGAATCATATTTATACAGGTTCTGATGAAGCCAAAAAAAACCTTAATTTCCTGTGGAGCAACCGATAGCTTTATTTATTATAAAATGACGTACCCGGAGGGAATTGAAGGAAAGGTATTGTTTAAAGGAAGCAAGTTGAAAGAGCCTTTACAGCGTTGCTAAGTTTGTTTGGCATCGTAGTAGGTATTGGGCTGCTTAGTGTGAATGAAGTGAATATTTAAGAAGATGTAGAAGCTAATGTTAAGTAGGTAGGCATTAAAAAAACGAAGTATATAACGAAATGTAAAATTCCCAAAACCCTCTCTCCTAATCACCCCAGCCCTACTCTCTAAAGGGGGGCGATGATTTTTCCCACCCACCTACTTAGTTAAATAATTAGAGTTAGTTTTTAGCGAGTTAAATTATGAACAATGAAGCAGAAAATACAGGTGACTTGAATTCTAATTTGTTAAAGACTAACATTGAGTCAGAGGCGATCGCCATTATTGGCATAGGGTGTAAATTTCCAGGAGCAAATAATTATAACGAGTTTTGGGAAAATTTAGAGAAAGGGGTCAATAGTATAACAGAGATACCTAAAGAGCGATGGAATTTAGATAATTTTTATTCTTCAAATATCGAAACCCCCAATAAAAGTACTAGTAAATGGGGAGGGTTTCTTGAAGATATAGATAAATTTGACGCAAAATTTTTTCAGATATCAGATCGAGAAGCTCAACGAATAGACCCTCAACAAAGGATTGTGCTAGAACTGAGTTGGTCATGCTTAGAAGATGCTGGATATTCACCATTAGAATTATCTGGAAGTAACGTTGGTGTTTTTATTGGTGTTTGTAATTTCGATTATAAAGAATTACAAGATCGGGGCGAAGCCATTGAAGGATATAATTCTACAGGTACATATACTTCTATTATTCCAAATCGAATTTCCTATTTTTTCAACTTTCATGGTCCTAGTATTCCTATAGACACTGCTTGTTCTAGCTCACTTGTAGCCATTCATCAAGCAGCGAACGCACTCAATCAAAATGAATGTGAGATGGCATTAGTTGGTGGTGTGAGTGTATTGTGTACGCCGACTAGTTATATCTCCTTTAGTAAGTTGGGTATGTTATCACCTGAAGGCAAATGCAAAACTTTTGACGCTCAAGCAGACGGTTATGTGCGAGGTGAAGGGGCAGGTGTCATTTTATTAAAACCTTTTAAAAAAGCCGTTGAAGATAAAAATTATATTTATGGAATAGTTAAAGGGAGCGCTATAAATCATGGCGGTCATGCCCGGACTTTAACCTCTCCCAATGCTTACTCTCAATCACAAGTTGTGAGAGCTGCATGTATAAAGGCAAATATTACACCTGATACAGTATCTTATATAGAAGCTCATGGAACAGGTACGCCGTTAGGCGACCCAATTGAAATTAATGCTTTAAAACGAGCATATACACAACTCTATCAGCACTATGGTATTGAACTAACCGCAGAAAACTATTGTGGATTAGGTTCAGTAAAAACAAATATTGGACATTTAGAATCAGCAGCAGGTATTGCCGGAATTATAAAAGTATTATTAGCAATGAAATATAAAAAATTGCCAATAATGAATAACTTTCAGCAATTAAATCCTCGCATCAAGTTAGATGGTAGCCCCTTTTATATAGTTAAAGAAACAAAAGACTGGCAACATTTAAATACAAAAGAAGGGAAAATTATTCCTAGACGGGCAGGTGTAAGTTCCTTTGGTTTTGGGGGTGTTAATGCCCATATAATCTTAGAAGAGTCGTCAGTGCCAGAAGAAATAGTGGTTACAATTGAGCGTCCAAGCCACTTGCTGGCACTTTCGGCGAAAACTGAGAAGGCTTTAAAGGAACTGGCAAGAAGATATCAAATTTATTTAATATCTAATTTGAAGATACCGCTAGCGGATACTTGTTACACCGCCAACACTGGGCGATCGCATTTTGACTACCGCCTTGCTATTGTGGCCGACTCTAGAGAGCAGTTGGTCGATCAACTCACTGTGGCATCTGGGAAAGACACTGCCGGATTAATTAGTGGTCAACCAGGCAAACAACCATTGATAGCCTTTTTGTTCACTGGTCAAGGCTCGCAGTACATCAACATGGGTCGCCAACTCTACGATAGCCAACCCATTTTTCGCCAAACTTTGCAGCAGTGCGATGAAATCCTCCGTCCTTATCTGGAATATTCATTATTAGAAGTACTTTATCCTACCCATGCTCTTGAGCAAGTCTCATCTTTGTTGGATCAAACCGCCTATACCCAACCAGCGTTGTTTGCTTTTGAATATGCCCTGTATCAACTGTGGAAATCCTGGGGCATTGAACCAAATGTGGTAATGGGGCATAGCGTTGGCGAATATGTTGCTGCTTGTGTAGCTGGTGTTTTTAGTTTGGAAGATGGACTCAAACTCATTTTTCATCGAGGACAGTTGATGCAGCAGTTGCCATCGGGAGGCGAGATGGTTTCGCTGATGGCTTCAGAGGATGTAGTGCGGGAAGCCTTGGCGAAGCCCTACGGAGAATCAAGCTACGCGCAGCGTCTTGGAGAGAAGCCTAACCTAAGCATCGCTGCTATCAATGGGCCCGAAAGTGTAGTGATTTCCGGAGCTAGTGAAGACATTGCTGCTATTTGCGATCGAATGTCAACACAGGGAGTGAAAACGAAGCGATTACAGGTATCCCATGCCTTCCATTCCCCATTGATGACACCGATGTTGAAGGAGTTTCAACAAGTAGCTAGTCATGTCACCTACAATCAACCTCAGATCGCATTAGTCTCTAATGTCACCGGACAACTTGCTGACGAGAATATCACCAATGCACAATACTGGGTGAATCACGTATGTCAAACGGTGCGTTTTGCCGATAGTATCCAAACATTGTACCAGCTTGGGTATGAAGTCTTTTTAGAGGTTGGACCCAAGCCAATTTTGTTGGGTATGGGGCGTGAGTGCTTGCCTGAAAGCGTGGGTTTGTGGTTGCCTTCTGTGCGTCCAGGAGTGCCAGAGTGGCAACAACTACTTTCTAGTTTGGGTAAGTTATATGTAGCCGGAATGGCAGTAGATTGGTCGGGGTTTGACCGCGACTATTTCCGCAAGAAAGTTACACTACCCACCTATCCGTTTCAACGACAGCGCTATTGGATTGAGAATACTCCGCATCGGTATCAACGGCAACAAAACTCGCCAAAACTGCATCCATTATTAGACAAAAAGCTCCAGTTGCCCTTAAGCAAGGAAATCTTGTTTGAATCGGAATTCAGTACCCAAATCCTACCGTTTTTAGCAGAACATCAAGTTTATAACCAAGTTGTAGTCCCTGGAGCCTGTCATCTCTCCTTACTATTGGGCGCAGCAAAACTGACTTTCGCTAGTGAGGCATGTCTGTTAGAAAATATAGTTTTCCCGCAGGCATTGGCGATTCCCGAAAATGAAGCACGCACGGTACAGTTGGTGCTGTCTCCAGATAGCGCATCTTTCCAACTCATCAGCTTCGATCCAGTCCCTAATGGTAGTACTCAGGTAAGTGAGTGCCTAGTCCATGCCACAGGGAAAATCTCAAAAGGCGTTAGCACTATACCAGAAACTGTCTCTATCCAACAGATAAAGACACGTTGTCAAAAAGAAATAGCTGCACTCGAAGTTTACCAAAGTTGGCAAAAGCGGCAGATTCAATTGGGTTCAAGCTTCCAGTGGCTTGATTCCATTTGGTGTGGGGAAGGAGAAGCCCTAGCCAAGCTCAAATGGCTTGACCTAGTAGATGGTTTAGAGGAGTATCAGTTGTATCCGGGTCTTCTTGACTCCTGTTTGCAACCGATCGGCATTTTCTTCCCTAGCGAAGACACTTTTGTACCCTTCGCAATTGAGAGTTTCCGGTTTTACCAACGTCCCCAAAATCAGCAGTTGTGGTGTCATACGGTACAATCGCAGTCAGAGAACTCCCATCCGGACAAGCTAGTAGCTGATATTAGGCTGTTTGACGATAACGGACAGTTGATTGCAGAAATTAAAGGCTTGGAGGCTAAAAAAGCGACTCCTAACACTTTGTTACCAATCCAGCTATTCAAAGAAAATTCTTTAGATAATTGGCTGTATGAAGTAGAGTGGCATCCTCAAGTGCGTTTTAGCAATGAGCAATTGTCTCCAGATTATCTGCCAGCGCTTGAAGAAATTAGCCGTAAACTTCAGCCACAATATTCTCAATTAATGGCTGAACCGCAGCTAAAAGTTTATCAGGTAGCAGTCAGCCAATTAGAAGTACTCAGTATTGACTATGTGCTGCAAGCCCTGACAGCAATGGGGTGGAAACTGCAACTAGGACAGCGCTTCACTACAAGTGCGATCGCTAACCAGTTAGGAGTAGTCAGCCAACACCAACGGCTATTCAAGCGACTACTAGAGATGTTAGCGGAAGTAGGGGTGTTAGAGGCAAAGGCTTTTGAGTGGCAAGTCATCCGCCAGCCAGAAGACAGCGATCCGCAAGCTAAATTAAATGCCCTGTTAACTCAATATCCAATAGCCAATGCTGAATTCACTCTTCTAGGACGTTGCGGCCCATCATTAGCCCAAGTACTACAGGGCAAATGTGACCCATTGCAATTGCTTTTCCCCGAAAACGACTCAACTACAGCGCAGTTATATGAGAATTCGCCACTAACAAAAGTGATGAATGTCTTAGCCCAACAAGCTATAGTTTCACTTGTAGAGCATTTACCAACTGGACGGGGATTAAGAATATTAGAAATTGGTGCCGGAACTGGTGGAACAACCTCTTACCTGCTACCACATTTGTCCTGCGAGCAAACCGAATACCACTTCAGCGATATTGGGATCTCTTTTACCCAAAAAGCCCAGGAGAAATTCCAGGATTTCCCATTTGTAAAATATCAAGTATTAGACATTGAAAAAGACCCCTTCAGCCAAGGATTTGAAAAGCAGCAATATGATATAATTGTGGCTGCCAATGTCTTGCACGCTACCCAATATTTGCAACAAACCCTCAAACACACTAAGCAATTATTAGCACCACAGGGCATATTAATTTTATTGGAAACAACTCAGCGTCAGCGTTGGCTAGACTTAATCTTTGGATTAACTCCAGGATGGTGGCGATTTAGCGATTTGCACTTGCGCCCAGACTATCCCTTGATTAGTGCTACCCAATGGCAAGAAGTATTGCAAGAGACTGGGTTTACAAGCACAGTCAATATATCACCTCCTCAACAGACTCAAAGCGTTTTATCTCCAGCAATGGTGATGCTGGCACAAATACTACCATCACCGAATGAGTTGGTACAAGTTGAACCAAGACAGTGGCTGTTATTTGCAGATCGGCTAGGCATAGCACAGCAATTAGCTGACAAGCTAAATACTCATTCACAACTTTGTACCTTGGTATTTGTTGGTGAGGAATATGAACAATTAGACCAGCAACGGTTCAAAATTAACCCAAGCAACCCACAACATTATCAAAAGCTATTGCAGGCAATCAATAGCAAACCCTTGCCTTTGTACGGTGTCGTTCATTGCTGGAGTTTAGATACAGTTAAAGCAGCAGAACTCACCGCAGCCGATTTAGCTGCGGCATCTTTGCTAGGATGCGGTAGCACTTTGCATTTAGTCCAGGCATTGACAGGAGCTAATTTATTTGCTCATCCTCGCCTTTGGTTAGTAACTCAGGGAGCAGTGGCGATCGCCAACCTAGAGGGAGTAGCGCAATCAAGCTTGTGGGGAATGGCAAGGGCGATCGCTAGCGAACATCCAGAACTCAACTGCGTGCGGGTAGATTTGACTCCAAAGGTAGATGCTGAAGTGGTGCAAGCCCTATTTGAGGAAATTTGGTTCCCGACTACAGAAGACCAAGTTGCTTTCACAGACCAACTGCGTTATGTCGCCCGGTTAGCTCGCTACCAAAAGCCTAAAGATTATATAGAAACAGCAGCGCCCAAACCTCTAAGATTCTCTGAGGATAGTACTTACCTGATAACTGGCGGTATGGGTGGTTTGGGTTTATTGGTAGCTCGTTGGATGGTGGAACGGGGAGCAAGGCATTTAGTGCTAGTTGGGCGTAGTAGTGCAAGTGTTGCTGTTAGCGAGCAAATTCAAGAGTTAGAACAAGCTGGCGCTCGGATAAATGTTGCTCGGGCAGATGTGTCTGATGTCGAACAAATCACAAAAGTACTCGCAGAAATTGAGCGAATGCCACCACTGCGCGGAATTATTCATTCTGTTGGTGTTTTGGATGATGGCGTTCTACAACAACAAAACTGGCAACGCTTTGCAAAAGTTTTGGCTCCAAAAGTACAAGGAGCTTGGCATCTGCATACTTTAACTCAGAACCAGCCTTTAGACTTCTTTGTGATGTTTTCTTCGATAGCTTCTTTACTTGGGAATGCAGGTCAGTCTAACCATGCGGCAGCCAATGCTTTTCTTGATGCCTTAGTGCATCATCGTCAGGCTCGGGGATTAGCAGGTTTGAGTATTAACTGGGGAGCTTGGTCGCAAGTAGGAGCCTTTGCACAGCGTCAACTTGATGAGCAAACAAAAACGCGGGGTATTGGAACGATCACCCCCGAACAGGGATTAGTTGCTCTAGAGCAATTACTGTCTCAATCCTCTACTCAAGTTGCAGTTATGCCGATTAATTGGGCGCAGTTTTTTGAAAAATCAAATTCAGTGTCGCCCTTGTTCGCTAACTTTTTACAAACTTCGGTAAAAACTGTGGTTGTGCAATCCGATTTGGTTGAACAATTAAAGACAACAAATTCTACCAAACGGCGAAAACTTTTGCAGGCTCATATTTGTTCAGTAATGGCTAAAGTCCTCGGTTGGCAATTAGAACCCGTCGATCTACAAAAAGGATTTTTCGAGTTAGGCATGGATTCGCTAACTTCTTTAGATTTGAAAAATCAACTGCAAAATAGTTTAAAATGTTCTTTGCCGCTAAATTTAGTTTTTGAATATCCTACTGTCGAATTGCTAACTGATTATCTAGTGCAAGAACTTGGTTTAGATTCTGATAATGGATCTGCTAAAGAAGTTCAGCCGGAAAGTAATCAGCAATTGCAGCTAGTAAATGTCAAAAACAGTAATAGAATTAAGATAGAGTTATGAATATATTAGAATTTTTACAAGACCTTTCTTTAAAAGGAATTGAGTTGGGGCATAATGGAGAAAAATTACTAATAGATGGTTGCGAAAGTGCATTAACTCCCGATCTAATTGCTCAACTACAACAGCACAAAACTGAGATTTTACAGTTACTACGCGATCGCCCAGATATTTTAAATATTTATCCTCTTTCCTACGGTCAACAATCGCTGTGGTTTTTGTGGCAATTAGCACCTGAAAGCGCAGCTTACAACGTAGGCTTTACATCTCGCATTTGTTCTCCTGTAAATGTTAAGACTTTACAAAAAAGTTTCCAGATTCTTCTAGACCGTCATCCGCAATTGCGTAGCAATTTTTACAAGCAAGGTAATAAAGTTGTTCAACAGATCCATCAAACTCAGTTCACAGATTTTCAGCAGATAAATGCCTCTACCTGGAGAGAGCAGGAGCTTGAGCAAAGAGTTTTTCAGGAATACCAGCGACCCTTCAACATCGAAAATGACTCGATAATGCGGGTACGTTTGTTCGCTCGCTCGCAGCAAGAACACGTCTTGTTAGTGACGATACACCATATTGCTGTTGATGCTTGGTCTGTACTGTTACTAATAGAAGAGTTAATAACGGTCTATCTGGCACTAGAGTCAGGTGTTCAGCCATCTCTAGTTGCTTTAAAGCACTTTTATATAGATTACGTTCGTTGGCAAAGAGAATTATTAACCAGTACTCAAGGAGAAAAACTGTGGAACTACTGGCAGCAAAAACTGGCAGGGGAGTTGCCTGTACTCGACTTGCCAACAGATCGACCAAGACCACCCATACAAACATACAACGGCGCTTCTCATAATTTTAAAATATCCCAAAAGCTCGCAGAACAACTCAAAGAGCTAGCTCAAACAGAAGGCGTTACCCAATACATAGTTCTGCTAGCGGCATTTCAGGTTCTCTTGTATCGTTACACGGGGCAAGAGGATATTCTCGTTGGTGCGCCCACTTCAGGTAGAACTCAACCAGAATTTGTGCCACTAGTTGGCTATTTTGTCGATCCAGTTGTGATGCGGGCGAATCTTTCAGGAAATCCTCGTTTTCAAGAGTTTCTGGATCGAGTTCGCCAAACAGTGTCAGAAGCGTTGGCGCATCAGGATTTTCCCTTTGCTCTACTAGTAGAGCGATTGCAGCCACAGCGCGATCCGAGCCGCTCTCCGATTTTTCAGGCTGTATTCAACTTCCTTTTCCAGAACTTGGGGCAGTTTCAGCATACGCAACAACTGTGGTTAGGAGGTGAAGTAGATAAACAAGGAATTAAACTCAAACCTTTTGAAATGCCCCAGATGGAAGGTCAGTTCGATCTAAATCTAACGATCGCAGAAGGAAGTTCTTCTTTAGCTGGAATTTTCAAGTACAACACTGACCTTTTTGATGCAGGCACTATCGAGCGGATGGTGGGGCATTTTGTAACGTTACTTGAAGGTATTGTTGCTAACCCAGAGGAGCAAATTTTGCAATTGCCTCTGCTGACACAACCCGAGCAACAGCAGTTACTCGTCGAGTGGAACAACACACAGGTGGAGTATCGCCAGGATAAGTGCATCCATCGGTTGTTTGAAGAGCAGGTTGAGCGTACACCTAATGCAGTGGCAGTGGTGTACGAAAATCAACAACTGACCTACCAACAGTTGAACTGCCGTGCTAACCAGTTGGCACATTACTTGCGCTCCTTGGGTGTGGGAGCCGATGTGCTGGTTGGGTTGTGTGTTGAGCGATCGCTTGAAATGGTAGTGGGACTTTTGGGAATTCTCAAAGCGGGTGGGGCTTATGTGCCACTCGACCCAGAATATCCGACTGAGCGTTTAAGCTTCATGTTAGAAGATGCTCAAGTTCCGGTGCTGCTGACCCAACAGCAATTAGTAGAGTCTCTTCCTAATGAGGCGCGTGTCGTCTGCTTAGACAGCGACTGGGAAAAAATTGCTCAAAAAAGCGAATCAAACCCGGAAAACACCGCGACACCAAGTAATCTAGCATACGTCATCTACACTTCGGGTTCCACAGGGAAGCCCAAGGGCGTTTTGGTCAACCACTCGAATGTTGTGCGTCTGTTTGCAGCCACAAACTCCTGGTATCACTTCAACTCTCAAGATGTGTGGACGCTGTTCCACTCTTACGCCTTCGACTTTTCCGTATGGGAAATTTGGGGTGCTTTGCTTTATGGTGGACGATTGGTAGTAGTACCCTACCTGGTGACGCGCGAGCCCGAATCCTTTTATAAATTATTGTGTCAAGAGAAAGTCACAATTCTTAATCAAACACCTTCAGCCTACCGCCAGTTAATTCAAGCAGAACAGTCAATAGCAAGTGCTAGCGATTTAAAGTTGCGCTTGGTAATTTTTGGTGGAGAAGCCTTAGAACTGAAGAGTTTGCAGCCTTGGTTTGAGCGGCATGGCGATCGCTCGCCCCAGTTAGTAAATATGTACGGGATTACGGAAACTACTGTACATGTAACTTATCGTCCATTGAGCAAAGCCGATTTGAACGGCGCGGCAAGTGTAATTGGTCGTGCGATTCCCGATTTACAGGTGTATGTGCTAGATGAACAATTACAGCCAGTACCGATTGGGGTTGCAGGCGAGATGTACATTGGTGGTGCTGGGGTGGCACGTGGCTATCTCAATCGTCCTGAACTGACAGCACAGAGGTTTATTTCTCACCCTTTTAACGATAACCCAAAAGCGCAACTATATAAATCCGGCGATAAGGCACGTTATTTACCCAATGGCGAGTTGGAGTATTTAGGGCGAATTGACCAGCAAGTAAAGATTCGCGGCTTCCGCATTGAGTTAGGAGAAATTGAGGTATTACTGGCGCAACACCCAGCCGTTTGGGAAAGCGTGGTGGTGATACGAGAGGATGAAGTTGACGACAAACGTTTAGTGGCTTACGTAGTGCCGAAGGTGGAAAAATCTCCTACAACCATAGAACTGCGTCGCTTCCTTAAGGAAAAGCTACCAGAGTACATGGTGCCAAATACTTTTGTAACGATCGAGTCCTTACCCCTGACATCTAACGGCAAAGTAGACCGTCGCGCACTGCCAACACCATTACATAACGAATCATCAGACAAGTATGTTGCCTCGCGCACTCCAATTGAAGAAATACTGGCACAAATTTGGGCGCAAGTGCTAAAAGTAGAGCAAGTGGGCATTAATGATAACTTCTTTGAACTTGGGGGACACTCGCTACTAGCAACCCAACTGGTTTCACGCATCCGCAATATTTTTAAGGTAGAACTACCATTGCGTGAGTTGTTTGCCACTGCGACAGTTGCCGAATTAGCACATCTGATTGGGCAGTTGCAGCAACAAAAGATAGAACTAACTTCTCCACCCATCTTACCAAGGGCAAGGGATGCAGAATTACCACTGTCATTTGCTCAACAGCGTTTGTGGTTTTTAGACCAGTTACAACCGAATAGTAGCTTCTACAACATTCCAGGGGCTTGGCGATTGCAAGGAACTTTCAATCAAGCAGCCTTAGAACAAAGTTTACAAGAAATTATTCATCGCCATGAAGCGTTACGCACCAACTTCATCACAGTTGACGGACAACCAACTCAAATCATTCAAACACAAACAAATTGGACATTCTCAGTTGTTGAATGTCAGCATTTATCCACAACTGAACAAGAAATTGCCACACAGCAATTAGCGCAAAAACAACTTATTCAACCCTTTGACCTAGCAACTAAAGCATTAGTCAGAGCGACATTAGTAGTGCTTAATAAGACAGAACACGTCTTGTTAGTGTGTATGCATCATGTTGTCAGTGATGGCTGGTCAATGGGTGTATTTTTTCAGGAGTTAGCAGCACTGTACAATGCTTATTCTCAAGGTCAAACCTCACCGTTACCACCACTGCCAATTCAGTATGCAGATTTTGCAATTTGGCAAAGAAACTGGTTGCAAGGGGATGTACTGCAAACTCAACTGAGTTACTGGCAACAACAACTGGCAGATGCACCAGCTTTATTGTCGCTTCCCACAGACCGACCCAGACCAGCTGTGCAGAGTTTTGCAGGGGCATATCAACAGTTTGCACTTTCCAGGGAGCTAACTAGTGGGTTAATACAGCTAAGTCAAGAGCAAGGAGTAACTTTGTTCATGACGCTGTTGGCAGCTTATGATACTTTACTTTACCGCTACACAGGTGTGGCAGATATTTTGGTTGGGTCTCCCATAGCAAACCGCAATCGCAGTGAGATAGAAGGGTTAATTGGCTTTTTTATCAACACTTTAGTGATGCGTACCAACTTGGCAGACAATCCTAGTTTTAGCCAATTACTTGGTCAGGTTCGGGAAATGGCTCTAGGAGCGTATGCTCATCAGGACTTACCTTTTGAAATGCTGGTAGAAGCATTGCAGCCAGAACGGGATCTGAGCCATACACCTCTGTTTCAGGTAATGTTTGCGCTAGAGAATTCTCCCATGTCTCAATTGGAGTTGACTGGGTTAAGTGTCAGTCCACTGATGGTACAAGGTACAGCTGCCAAGTTTGATTTGGCTTTGGGAATGGAGAACACTGCTACTGGATTGGTGGGGTGGTGGGAGTACAATACTGACTTGTTTGATGGCAGCACCATTGAGCGAATGACGGATCATTTTGTGACGTTGCTTGAAGGTATTATTGCTAATCCAGAGGAACGGATTTCTCAATTACGTCTATTGACAGAAGTTGAGCAGGATCAGTTATTAGTTGAATGGAACGATACTCAAACTGAGTATTCCCAAGATAAGTGCATCCATCAGTTGTTTGAGGAGCAGGTAGAGCGCACCCCGGATGCAGTGGCGGTAGTGTATGAAAATCAACAGATTACTTACCGAGAGTTGAACGCCAAAGCAAATCAGCTAGCACATTATCTACAAACCTTGGGTGTGGAACCAGAGGTGCTGGTTGGGTTGTGTGTTGAGCGATCGCTCTTAATGCTTGTAGGGCTGTTAGGGATTCTCAAGGTGGGTGCGGCTTATGTGCCACTTGACCCCGATTATCCGACTGAGCGTTTGCACTTTATCTTAGAAGATACTCGACTTTCGGTGCTGTTAACCCAACAGCAATTAGTAGAGTCTGTTGCTCATCAAGCGCGTGTCATCTGCTTAGACAGCGACTGGGAAAAAATTGCTCAAAAGTGCGCGTCAAACCCGAAAAATACGGCAACATCCAATAACCTAGCATACATCATCTACACTTCGGGTTCCACAGGTAAGCCCAAAGGCGTTTTGGTCAATCACTCTAATGTAGTTCGTCTGTTTGAAGCAACAAGCTCCTGGTATCACTTCAACTCTCAAGATGTGTGGACACTGTTCCACTCATACGCCTTTGACTTTTCCGTGTGGGAAATTTGGGGTGCTTTGCTGTATGGTGGACGACTGGTAGTAGTGCCCTACCTGGTGACGCGATCCCCCGAATCCTTTTATAAATTATTGTGTCAAGAAAAAGTCACAATTCTCAATCAAACGCCTTCAGCCTTCCGCCAGTTGATTCAAGCAGAACAGTCAATAGCAACTGCTGGTGATTTAAACTTGCGCTTGGTAATTTTCGGTGGAGAAGCCTTAGAACTGAAGAGTTTGCAGCCTTGGTTTCAGCGTCACGGCGATCGCTCACCCCAGTTAGTAAATATGTACGGGATTACGGAAACTACTGTACACGTCACTTATCGTCCATTAAGTAAAGCCGATTTGAATGGCACGGCAAGTGTAATTGGTCGTCCGATTCCCGATTTACAGGTGTATGTGCTAGATGAACATTTACAGCCAGTACCGATTGGAGTCGCGGGCGAAATGTACGTTGGTGGTGCAGGGGTTGCCCGTGGCTATCTCAATCGTCCTGAACTGACAGCACAGAAGTTTATTTCTCACCCTTTTAACGACAACCCAAAAGCGCGACTATATAAAACAGGGGATAAGGCGCGTTATTTGCCGAATGGCGAGTTGGAGTATTTAGGACGAATTGACCAGCAAGTAAAGATTCGCGGCTTCCGTATCGAACTTGGAGAAATTGAGGCGGTGCTAACACAACACCTAGCTGTGGGGGAAACTGTAGTAATCGCCAGAGAGGACGATCCTGACAATAAGCGTCTGGTAGCCTATATTGTCCCCGACCAAGAGTATGCCTTCCCAATTTTACAACTACTTCGTTTTAAAAACAAAGGTCTGCTTAATGAAGGGTCACTCTATGAGTTGCCGAATGGCATGGTGATTGCCCATCTGAATAAAAACGAGACAGAATTCGTCTATAAAGAACTTTGGGAAGAACTGGCTTATTTAAAACACGGCATCAGTATTAATGAAGGGGATTGCATCTTTGATGTGGGTGCCAATATCGGACTGTTCGCACTCTTTGTAGGTCAAATATGTAAAAATGCTTCTATTTACGCATTTGAGCCAATTCCACCTGTTTTCGACCTATTACGGATAAATACTGAGAGCTATGGCTTAAATGTGAAGCTGTTTAATCTTGGTCTTTCCAGCGAGATAAAAAGTGACAAATTTACATATTATCCTCAAATTTCCGTAATTTCTGGACGCTTTGCTGATGCCGATCGAGAGCGAGAGACGATCAAGTCCTTTTTGCTCAAACAACAACAGATTGTAGCAAATGAGATAATTTCAAGTCAGGCAATTGATGAACTGTTAGTAGAACGATTGCAGAGTCAGCAATTCACTTGCCACTTAAGAACAATTTCTGATGTGATTGGTGAGCATGGCGTTGAGAAGATCGATTTGCTGAAAATCGACGTAGAGAAAAGTGAGCAGGATGTGCTTTCTGGCATCCAGCAACAAGATTGGCAAAAGATCCAGCAGATAGTTGTAGAGGTTCATAACATTAATGGTAGGTTAGAGGAGATTGTAGCGCTGTTAAAAGAACATGGATACAACCTAACTATTGAGCAGGATGCTTTACTGGAAGATACTGAACTCTACAATATCTATGCCAGACGACCATCTATAAACCAGCACCTCCCAGAGGAGCCTGGTAGCAAGTTAGTATGTGATTCTGTAAAACCGACTTGGAGCAGTTCGAGTTTATTACTCAGTGAGGTTCGCCGCTTCCTGCAAAAGAAGCTGCCCGAATACATGGTGCCAAACACTTTTGTGGTGCTGGAATCCTTACCCTTGACATCTAACGGCAAAGTAGACCGCCGCGCACTGCCAAAACCAGAGTTAGACAGCAAACTGCTAAAAAAATTTGTAGCCCCACGCACGCAAATTGAAGAAATGCTCGCACAAATTTGGGCACAAGTGCTGAAAGTAGAGCAAGTAGGCGTACATGATAACTTCTTTGAACTTGGGGGACATTCGCTACTAGCAACCCAATTACTTTCACGCATTCGCAAAATTTTCCAAGTAGAACTACCGTTGCGTAGCCTGTTTGCAGCAGCAACAGTTGGCAAATTGGCACCTCTTATTGGGCAGTTACAGCAACAAAACTTAGAACTAACTTCCGTACCCATCTTACCAAGGGCAAGGGATGCAGAATTACCACTGTCATTTGCTCAAACACGGCTATGGTTTTTAGACCAGTTAAAGCCAAACAGCGCCTTCTACAACATACCCCTAACTTTGCATCTAGTAGGAACTCTCAAGGTTGATGCCTTAGAACAAAGCTTACAAGAAATTATTCATCGCCACGAAGGTTTACGCACCAACTTCATTACAGTTGATGGACAACCAACTCAAATTATTCAAACAGAAACTACTTGGACATTATCAATTCTTGACTACGAAGATCTGCCTACAACTGAGCAAGAAATAGCAACAAAGCAATTAGCGCAACAACAAGCTATTCAACCATTTGACCTGGCTAGGCTTCCATTAGTTAGGGCGACATTAGTAGTGCTGTCCAAGACAGAACACATATTGTTAGTGTGTATGCATCATGTTGTCTCTGATGGCTGGTCAATGGGTGTGTTTGTCCAAGAACTAGCGGCGTTGTATAATGCTTATTCTCAAGCTCAGCCCTCACCCTTAACCCCACTGCCTATTCAGTACGCAGATTTTGCAATCTGGCAAAGAAACTGGTTGCAAGGGGATGTACTGCAAACTCAACTCTCGTACTGGCAACAACAATTGGCAGACGCACCAGCTTTATTGTCGCTACCCACAGACCGACCCAGACCCGCTGTGCAAACCTTCAGTGGGGCACATCAAAAGTTTGCACTCTCCTTTGAGTTAACTAAAGGGTTGATACAGTTAAGTCAGGAGCAAGGAGTGACGCTGTTCATGACGCTATTGGCAACATTTGATACCCTCCTTTACCGCTACACAGGACAATCGGACATTTTGGTTGGGTCTCCCATAGCAAACCGCAATCGCAATGAGATAGAAGGGTTAATTGGCTTTTTTATCAACACTTTAGTGATGCGTACCAACTTGGCTGGTAATCCTAGTTTTAGCCAATTACTTGGTCAGGTTCGGGAAATGGCTCTAGGAGCGTATGCTCATCAGGACTTGCCTTTTGAAATGCTGGTGGAAGCATTGCAGCCAGAACGGGATCTTAGCCATACACCACTGTTTCAGGTGATGTTTGTGCTGGAGAATTCTCCCATGTCTCAATTGGAGTTGACGGGGTTAAGTGCCAGTCCACTAGTAGTAGAAGGTACAACTGCTAAGTTTGATTTGACTTTATTAATGGAGAACACTGCTACTGGATTGGTGGGGTGGTGGGAATATAACACTGATTTGTTTGATGGCAGCACCATTGAGCGAATGACGGGTCATTTTGTAACATTGTTGTCAGGAATTGTTGCTAACCCAGAGGAGCGAATTTCCCAATTGCCCCTGCTGACAGAAGTTGAGCAACGGCAGTTACTCTTTGAGTGGAACGATACTCAAGCTGAGTATCCCCAAGATAAGTGTATCCATCAGTTATTTGAGGAGCAGGTAAAACGCACCCCAGATGCAGTGGCAGTGGTATTTGAAAATCAACAACTGACTTATCACCAGTTGAATTGTCGTGCTAATCAGTTGGCACAGTATCTGCAAACTTTGGGTGTAAAACCAGATGTGCTGGTTGGTATTTGTGTAGAACGTTCTTTAGAAATGGTTGTGGAACTGTTGGGAATTCTCAAGGCAGGTGGGGCTTATCTGCCACTTGACCCCGATTATCCTACTGAGCGTTTGCGCTTTATGCTCCAAGATGCTCAAGTTTCGGTGCTGTTAACCCAACAGCAACTCGTTGACAGATTGCCCGAGCATCAAGCAAACCTTATCTGTTTAGATGAGGTATGGGAACAAATTGCCCAAAACAATCAAGATAACCCAACGAGTGGAGCCAGAGCTTTTGATCTAGCTAATGTAATTTATACTTCCGGTTCAACAGGCAAACCCAAGGGCGTAATGGTTGAGCATATCGGACTGTGCAACTTAGCTCAAGCTCAGATTCAGACTTTCGGCTTGCAAAACTTCAGTCGCATTCTCCAGTTTGCCTCCCTGAGTTTTGATGCTTCTATCTGGGAGATTGTGATGGCTCTGGGGTCAGGGGCAACACTTTACCTGGGAACAAAAGAATCTCTACTGCCTGGTATACCGTTAATTGAGCGATTACGCAATTATTGCATTACGCATATCACGCTACCACCATCGGCGTTGGCAGTTATGTCTATTGAGGAACTCCCAGCACTGCAAACAATGATTGTAGCAGGAGAAGCTTGTTCTGTTGAACTAGTAAGGCAGTGGTCTGCTGGCAGAAACTTCTTCAACGCTTACGGGCCAACTGAAGCTACTGTCTGTGCTACAATAGCAAAATGCACTCATGGCGATGAGAAAATCTCCATTGGACGAGCAATAGCCAACACGCAAATCTACATTTTAGACGAGTATTTACAACCAGTGCCTGTTGGTGTGCCAGGAGAATTACACATTAGTGGTATTGGGTTAGCAAGAGGCTACCTTAACCGCCCCGAACTGACAACCGAAAAATTTATCCCCAATCCGTTTAAGGAGGCAGGAGAGAGAAAATTATATAAAACTGGGGATTTAGCACGTTATTTGCCTGATGGCAACATTGAATACCTGGGACGGATTGACAATCAGGTAAAAATTCGGGGCTTCCGCATTGAGTTGGGAGAAATCGAAGCATTACTTAGTCAACATGGTGACGTGCAGATATGTTGTGTCATTGCCCGTGAAGAAACTCCAGGTAATAAGCGTTTAGTTGCCTACGTAGTACCGCAAAAAGACGTGACACCCACAACCAGCGAACTGCGTCAGTTTCTTGCCGATAAGCTGCCTGCTTACATGATACCAACTACTTTTGTAATGCTGGAGTCCTTACCCCTGACACCTAACGGCAAAATAGACCGTCGCGCTCTGCCTGAACCAGATTTACATCAAAAACTATCAGATTATGTAATGCCAAATACAGAAGTAGAAAGAATCATTGCTGGCATTTGGCAAAAAGCACTGGAAGTAGAAAAGGTAGGAATTTACAATAATTTCTTTGAACTAGGAGGACATTCGTTACTACTAGTAAGAATTAATCAGCAATTGCAAGAAACATTTGGTTTAGAACTGTCAATAATTGATATGTTTAATTACCCAAATATACATAATTTGAGTCAATTTTTGAGTACTAAACTCAAAAAAGAAAATACTGAAAAAGAAGATCCAATCAAGCAAAATAATTCTCGCAGTCAATCTCCTATTGAAAGTAAAGATTTAAGAAACCAGCAATTAAAACTTAGGCAACAGTATCTTTCTCAAAGAAAAGGTAAAAAATGACAATCAATTCGGTTAATAACAATAATGAGTTTAACAATTCGGAAATAGCAATAATTGCTATTGCAGGTCAGTTTCCAGGAGCAAAAGATATTGAGTCTTTTTGGCAGAATCTACGTGATGGTGTAGAATCTACCTCCTGGTTTACGGATGAAGAATTGTTAAATTCTGGGGTAGCTGTAGATTTACTAAATAATTCTAATTATGTAAAAGTTAATGCTGTTCTATCAGATATTGAATTGTTTGATGCAAATTTCTTTGCTTATAGCGCCAAAGAAGCTGAGATAATAGATCCACAACAACGCCTATTTTTAGAATTGGCTTGGGAGGCAACAGAAAAAGCTGGTTATGACCCGGAAACCTACAATGGTTTAATAGGGGTTTATGGCGGTCTGGGGATGAATAGTTATTTGCTCAACAATCTAATTCCTCATCATCAATTATTAGAGATCGATCCTTTCCAATTAGGAATCTCCAACGATAAAGATTTTTTACCGACACGAGTTGCTTATAAACTTAACTTGACTGGGCCAGCAGTGAATGTGCAAAGTGCCTGTTCTACTTCTTTGGTTGCTGTTCACTTAGCTTGTCAAAGTCTATTAAATTGTGAATGTGACATGGCTTTAGCTGGTGGAGTTTCGATCGGCATTCCCCAAAAAAAAGGTTATTTGTATCAACCGGAGATGATTCTTTCTCCTGATGGACATTGCCGTACTTTTGATGCTCAAGCACAAGGAACTGTTGCCGGTAGCGGTGCCGGTATTGTGGTATTGAAAAGATTAAAGGATGCGATCGCGGATCGCGACCGCATCCATGCAATCATTAAAGGCTCGGCGATTAATAATGATGGTGGATTGAAAGTAGGCTACACTGCTCCCAGTATCAGCGGTCAAGCGGCAGTGATTAGCGAGGCTCAAGTTTTAGCTGGTGTAGATGCCGAGACAATTTCCTATATCGAAGCTCACGGCACCGCTACACCTTTGGGAGATCCGATTGAAATCGCAGCATTAACTCAAGCTTTTACTCAAAGTACTGATAAAAAAGGCTTCTGCGCTATTGGTTCGGTCAAAACCAACTTTGGGCATTTGGATACAGCAGCAGGTGTAACAGGTTTGATTAAGACTGTATTAGCACTGCAACATAAAATGCTGCCTCCGAGTTTGCACTTCGAGACACCTAATCCCAAAATTGATTTTGCCAACAGTCCTTTTTATGTCAATACAACCTTGAGTGAATGGAAAACAAATAACACCCCGCGTCGGGCTGGGGTTAGTTCTTTTGGGATCGGGGGTACTAATGCTCATGTAATTTTAGAGGAAGCTCCTGTATTAGAGCAGGGGAGCAGGAGAGCAGGAGAGCAGGGGAGAAATTATCAATTGCTGGTACTTTCAGCTAAAACTGCGATCGCACTTGAGAAGGCAACAGTTAATTTAATTACGCATTTAAAAGAGCATCCAGAACTTAACTTAGGCGATGTAGCTTATACCCTCAGTAGTGGTCGCCGGGGTTTTAATCATCGACGGATGTTAATTTGTCACGAATTAGAAGATGCTGTAGAAGCTCTTAGTAGTTTAGCAGCCCAACAAGTTTTTACCAACTATACAGACATTACAGAACGGTCTGTTGTCTTTATGTTTCCCGGTCAAGGTTCTCAGTATGTCAACATGGCGCGGGAAATTTACCAAACCGAGACAGTCTTCCAAGAACAAGTTGATTATTGCTCAGAAATTCTCAAACCCTTATTAGGGATAGATTTACGCCATATACTTTATCCTAGCGAGGAAAAGATTGATGAAGCATCCAAGCAACTTCAACAAACAGCAATGGCCCAAAGCGCTCTTTTTGCGATCGAGTACGCCCTAGCTAAATTATGGCAGTCATGGGGAGTGCATCCTGTAGCGGCGATCGGTCATAGTATTGGTGAGTATGTAGCAGCAACTTTAGCAGGAGTTTTTTCCCTAGAAGATGCCTTATCTCTGGTAGCAGCACGCGGACAGATGATGCAGCAACTTCCTAGTGGGGCAATGCTTTCGGTTCCCCTGCCCGCAGACAAGGTAAAATCCCTATTAGGGCAAGAACTTTCTCTAGCAGCGATTAATCAACCCTTGCAGTGCGTAGTTTCCGGATCTACCGCAGCAGTAGAGGCACTACAAAATCAGCTAGCCGATCGAGGGATCGAATGTCGCCGTCTGCATACGAGCCATGCCTTCCACTCGCAAATGATGGAACCAATCTTAGAGGCATTTGCAGAGCGAGTCAAAAAAATTACTTTAAATCCCCCAAAAATTCCTTATATCTCCAACCTTACTGGTACTTGGATTACAGTTACACAAGCTACAAATCCTGATTATTACGCTCAACATCTGCGTTCCACAGTGCTGTTTGCCCAAGGTGTAGAGAAATTACTGACAACACCTGAGCAAATCTTACTAGAGGTGGGACCAGGACACACACTGACTACATTAGCCAAAAGGCATCCAGACAAAGCAGTCGCACAAACAGTGTTGACTTCGGTACGCCATCCTCAAGAAAAGCAATCCGATAATCGTGTTTTATTCGCTACATTAGGTCAACTTTGGCTGGCTGGGGTCAAGGTAGATTGGTTTGGATTTTATAGTCGGGAGGAGTATTATCGTCTTCCCTTGCCGACTTATCCCTTTGAGCGCCAACGTTATTGGATTGACCCCCCACAAAAATCAGCTTGGGGACAGTTGCAAACCTTACCTATAGCATCACAGTTGTGGACATCGCTCATACAAGCAGGTCAAAATCAAGCAAATGCTAGAAATGCAAAACTCAACGAATTAACATATCAAGAGAACAGACAGTGGTTAGACCGTTTATGTACAGCCTACATAAACTCTGCCCTCAAGCACTTAGGGGCTTTTAGCAATGCCAAAGAAAAGTATTCTTTGGAGAATTTGTTGGCGCAATACCATATTACTCCCCGCTATCAACAATTGTTGTCTAGATGGTTACAAATATTGGTAGAGCAAGGTCAACTACAGCAACAGCGGGGTTTATTTACTGGGCTAGTGCCACGTTCGCAAGATTTTATTAATGAACATTTAGAAGAAGTTAGAGCGAGGTTGGCTGCTACATCTTTAGTAGATTTAGATTTAGTACAACGCTGTGGTGAAAATTTAGCTGCTGTTGTTGTTGGTGAACAAGAACCCTTAGAGTTTTTCAATGAACTGGTTTACCAAGACGACAAAAATGGATCGGATCGAGAATCTCCCTTAGTTACTTACTACAACTCGATCTTACGCTCAAGCCTGGAACAAGTAGTTAAGTCATTACCACCATCGGTTCACCTGAGAGTTCTAGAAATCGGTGGGGGTACTGGTATGTCTACGCAAGCATTACTACCTGTGTTGTCGTCCAAACAAACCAACTATATTTTTACTGATATTGGTAGCGGCTTCCTAACTCAAGCGCAACAGAAGTTTAACGACTATCCCTTTGTTGAATATCGATTACTAGACATAGACAAATCTCCAACTGAGCAAGGGTTTGAGAAGCATAGCTTTGATGTAGTAATAGCCTCTCATGTATTGCACGCAACTCGGAACATAGATCAAACGCTCCAGCATGTGCGCTCTTTATTAGCTCCTGGGGGCTTCCTCTTACTGTGGGAAATAACTCAGCCGAAAATAGACTTTGACATGAGTTGGGGTCTGCTGTTGAAACCTTTAGAAGATGGAAGACGCAGCCCAGGTCAGCCTTTTATCACCAAAGACCAGTGGTTTGAAGCACTACGCGCTCATGATTTTGTTCAAGTTGCCGCTTTTCCTGAAACTGAAGCGTTTGAGCATAAGATTATTATGGCTCAAGCTTCTACACCAACCGCATTTACCGCAAACTTTGGGCAAAAACAGACTGACCAGACACAGCTTTCATTACAAAGAAAGCTAGATAATTTTCAGCCAGAAAACTTATCTACACTCTACTCAAGACCCCATTTGCCAAATTCCTATGTAGCTCCCCGCGATGAACTTGAGCAAAAAATTGCCGACATTTGGCAAGAATTCTTGGGAATCAAGCAAGTGGGAATCAATGACAACTTTTTTGAATTGGGAGGAGATTCCCTAATAGCTGTTCAAATTATGTCTCGACTACGAAAGACTTTTTCGATCAAATTATCTCTAGCAAATTTGTTTGAGTCTCCCACAATAGCTGAGATAGCACCAAAGCTAGAGAAACAACAACCAGAACCAGATACTAACTTAGGTGCAATTGATAGAGAAGAAATAGCAATATGAGTAGGGTCAAATAGCTCTTAACGAATTACGAATTAGCTGACGATATAGAGGTAATAATTATATGAATATCAAACAATTTATAGCCGATCTTTCCCAGCAAGGTGTGAAATTGTGGGTTGAAGGTGAACAGTTGCGGGTTAATGCTCCAAAGGGAGTATTGACAGCAGAAACTCGTGACTTATTAGTTAAGAATAAAGCAGAACTTATTTTGTTGCTGCACCAGAAAAATGCGATAGCCACCGATACCGATCTACCCCTGATAAAAGCCGAGCGCACTCCGAACATACCTCTGTCTTTTGGGCAAGAACAAATCTGGTTATTGAACCAGTTGGAACCAAATAACCCTTTCTACAACGAACAAGCAGCTCTACGGCTTCATGGTAATCTAAACGTCGTGGCACTAGAGCAAAGCCTCAACAAAATTATTGCTCGCCACGAAGCCTTACGTACCAACTTCCGAACCTTCAACGAGCAACCAGTTCAGGTAATTGCTGAAAGCTTAACCTTAAATTTGTCAGTAGTAGACCTCACAGAGCTACCTGAAAGCGAAAGAGAAATCGCTTGCCAACAATTAGCTACGGCAGAAACTATTCGACCCTTCGACCTCGCTAGCTCTGGTTTAATCCGAGCTTCTGTGCTTAAAATCACAGAGGTAGAACACGTCTTGTTACTAACATTACACCACATCGTCTTCGATGCTTGGTCAGTGGGCGTATTGATGCGGGAGTTAGCAACTATTTACTCAGCTCTGTGCAATAACTTGTCCCCACAACTACCTGAGCTACAAATTCAGTATGCCGACTTTGCTATTTGGCAACGGCAGTGGTTGCAAACAGAGGTACTCCAAACGCAGCTTAACTACTGGCAGCAACTACTTAAAAACGCTCCTAGCTTACTAGAATTACCCACAGACCGACCTCGACCAGCCATTCAAACTTTCCGAGGAGCACGCCAACATATAAAACTTTCCATTGAACTGAGTGAAGCACTTGTCAATTTTAGTAAGCAAGAGCGAGCCACCCTGTTCACGACGCTGTTCGCAGCATTTGTTACCTTGCTTTATCGCTACACAGGCTCTGATGACATTTTAGTGGGTACGCCCACTGCTAACCGCGATCGCTTGGAAATTGAAGAGTTGATTGGCTTTTTTGTCAACACTTTAGTGCTACGTACCGATTTGTCAGGTAATCCTAGTTTTAAGCAGTTGCTGAGTCGAGTGCATCAACTGATGTCGCAAGCTTACGCTCATTCAGACCTGCCCTTTGAGGAGTTGGTAAAAGCATTGCAGCCAGAACGGGATCTGAGCTATACACCTTTATTTCAGGTGATGTTTCTCCTCCAAAATGCTTCGATATCTCAAGGGGATCTAACTGGGTTAACTGTTAGTCCATTAGCCACAGAAAGGACAACTGCCAAGTTTGATTTGACTTTATTCATGGAAAACACTAGCACTGGGCTAGTGGGTACGTGGGAGTATAACACTGACTTATTTGATGCAGCCACTATCGAGCGGATGGCGGGTCATTTTGTCACATTGCTAGAAGGCATTGTTGCTAATCCACAGCAATTGATTTCGCAATTGCCCCTGCTGACAAAACCGGAACAACAAAAGTTACTCGTCGAGTGGAACGATACTCAAGCTGAGTATCCCTGCGATCGCAGTATCCATCAGTTATTTGAGGAGCAGGTGGAACGTACACCCGATGCTGTGGCAGTGGTGTTTGAAAATCAACAACTAACCTACTATGAATTGAACTGCCGCGCTAATCAGTTGGCGCATTATCTGAAGTCTTTGGGTGTTAAAGCCGATGTGCTGGTTGGTCTGTGTGTAGAGCGTTCTTTAGAAATGGTGGTGGGACTTTTGGGGATTCTCAAGGCGGGTGGGGCTTATGTGCCACTTGACCCAGAGTATCCTACTGAACGCCTGAGTTTCATGCTTGAAGATGCTCAAATTTCAGTGCTGTTAACCCAACAGTTACTCCTTGAGCGATTACCCGAGCATCAAGCGCATCTTGTTTGCTTAGATACTGACTGGCAACTAATTTCCCCGTTGAGTCAGGACAATCCTGCCACAGATGTGCAAGCAACTAACTTAGGTTATGTAATTTACACCTCTGGTTCTACAGGTCAGCCCAAGGGAGTAGCCATGAATCAGCTTCCCCTTTGCAATTTGATCTTGTGGCAACTGCAAAATATGAAAATTTCGAGTGGAGCAAAAACCCTGCAATTTGCTCCTATCAGCTTTGATGTCTCCTTCCAAGAAATATTCTCTACCTGGTTTTCTGGAGGTACATTGCTCTTAATTGGGGAAGAATTGCGCCGCGATGCCTTGGCTTTACTAAGTTTTCTCCAAGAAAAAGCTATTGAGAGACTGTTTCTCCCTTTTGTTGCCTTACAGCAACTAGCTGAAATCGCTGTTAGTGAATCAGTCACTAGTCATCTCCGGGAAATTATTACTGCTGGCGAACAGTTGCAAATTACTCCCGCCATTTCTCAGTGGTTAAGCAAACTAAGTGATTGTACTTTGTACAATCATTATGGGCCGTCCGAGAGCCATGTAGTCACTACTTTTACTCTGACTAATTCAGCGGACACTTGGCCGCTACTTCCTCCAATTGGGCGACCAATTGCCAATACACAAATTTATATTTTAGATGAGTATCTGCAACCAGTACCCGTTGGTGTAGCAGGAGAACTGTACATCGGTGGTGTCCCTTTGGCGCGAGGTTACTTCAACCGACCAGAGTTAACACAAGAGAAATTTATCCCCAACCCCTTTAGCACTGACACGCACTCCCGCCTCTACAAAACTGGAGATTTAGCACGTTATTTAGCGGATGGCAATATTGAATACCTGGGACGCATTGACAACCAAGTAAAAATACGTGGTTTCCGCATCGAGTTGGGCGAAATTGAAGCAGTACTAAGCCAACATGGTGACGTGCAAGCATCCTGTGTCATCGCCCGCGAAGATACCCTAGGTGATAAGCGCTTAGTTGCCTACGTTGTGCCGCATCAGCACTGTACGCTGACAATTAGCGAACTGCGCCATTTCCTAAAAGCAAAGCTGCCAGAGTACATGATACCCAATGGTTTTGCGATCCTGGAGTCCTTGCCTCTAACTCCTAGCGGCAAAGTAGACCGTCGTGCCCTACCCGTACCGGATTTACACAGCGAACAAAAAGACAAATATATTGCCCCACGCAGCCCAATCGAAGAAATGCTGGCACAAATTTGGGCACAAGTGCTGAAAGTAGAGCAAGTGGGCATTGATGATAACTTCTTTGAACTTGGGGGACACTCGCTGCTAGCAACGCAATTAGTTTCACGCATTCGCAACATTTTCAAAGTGGAACTAGCATTACGTGAGTTGTTTATCGCCACGACAGTAGCCGAATTGGCGCATGTTATTGGGCAGTTGCTGCAACAAAACTTAGAATCTGCACCACCGATTTTACCAAGAGCAAAGAATGCAGAGCTACCACTGTCTTATGCTCAACAGCGTCTGTGGTTTTTAGACCAGTTAAAGCCGGACAGTGCCTTATACAACATACCCATAGCTTTGCGTCTCGTCGGAACTCTGAAAGTTATAGCCTTAGAACAAAGCTTGCAGTCAATCATTACTCGCCACGAAGCCTTACATACCAACTTCGTCATAGTTGATGGACAACCAACTCAAATTATTCATACAGAAACGAATTGGAGGATATCGGTAAAAGACTTGCAGTATTTATCGCCGACTGAGCAAGAAATTGCTGGTCAGCAATTAGCGCAAAAACAAGCTATTCAACCTTTTGACTTGGCAAGCGAAGCATTAGTCAGGGTAACATTAGTAGTGCTGTCCGAGACAGAACACCTAATGCTAGTGTGTATGCATCATGTTGTCTCTGATGCTTGGTCAATAGGTGTATTTGTCCAAGAATTAGTAGCTTTGTACAATGCTTACTCTCAAAGTCAGCCCTCTCTACGCGACGCGACGCGAATAGCACCACTGCCCGTGCAATACGCAGATTTCGCAATCTGGCAAAGACAGTACTTGAAAGGAGATGTACTACAAACTCAGCTGGGTTATTGGCAAGAACAACTAGCAAATGCACCAGCTTTATTGTTGCTACCATCTGACCGACCCAGACCAGCTGTGCAAACCTTTAATGGGGCACATCAAGAGTTTACACTCTCAGTTGAGTTAACTCAAAAGCTGACAAAACTAAGTCAGCAACAAGGAGTTACTTTGTTTATGACGCTGTTGGCAGCGTTTGATATACTACTTTATCGTTACACAGGTACGGAAGATATTTTGGTGGGATCTTCCATTGCGAACCGCAATCGTAGTGAGATAGAGGGGTTAATTGGCTTTTTTGTCAATACTTTAGTGATGCGTACCAACTTAACAGGTAATCCTAGCTTTAGCGAATTACTTGGTCGCGTTCGAGAAATGGCAATGGATGCCTATGCTCATCAGGACTTGCCATTTGAAATGTTAGTTGAAGCATTGCAGCCACAAAGAGACCTTAGCCATACACCACTGTTCCAAGTGATGTTTACACTTCAGAATGCGCCTATGTCTTCAGTAGAGCTTGCTGGGTTAACTGTAAGTTCTTTGCCAGCAGAAAGCGCAACCGCCAAGTTTGATTTGACTTTATTAATGGAGAACACTGCTGCTGGATTGGTAGGTGTATGGGAGTATAGCACTGACTTATTTGATGCAAGCACAATTGAGCGAATGGTGGGTCATTTTGTGACATTGCTTGAAGGTATTGTTGCTAACCCAGAGGAGCGAATTTCGCAATTGCCTTTGCTGATACAACCCGAGCAGCATCAGTTATTAGTTGAATGGAACTTGACTCAAGCAGATTATCTCAAAGATAAGTGTATCCATCAGTTGTTTGAGGAGCAGGTGGAGCGTACCCCCCACGCAGTGGCAGTTGTGTTTGAAAATCAACAACTGACTTACCAGCAGTTAAATTGTCGCGCTAATCAGTTGGCGCATTACTTGCAGTCTTTGGGTGTGGAAGCCGATGTGCTAGTTGGGTTGTGTGTTGAGCGATCGCTTGAAATGATGGTGGGACTACTTGGCATTTTGAAGGCGGGTGGGGCTTATGTGCCACTTGACCCAGACTATCCTCAAGAACGCTTGGCTTATATGCTCAATGATTCACAGGTACGGGTACTGTTGACTCAAGAGAAATTGCTGACTAGCCTGCCGGAACATGGGGCGCGTATTGTTTGCTTAGATACAGACTGGGAAGACATATCTACTGAAAGTAAAGACAATCCCATTAGTAGCTTGACAACTGACAACTTAGCTTATGTTATTTACACCTCCGGCTCAACAGGGCAACCGAAAGGCACCTTAATCAACCACTCAAATGTAATTCGTCTATTTGAAGCCACAAACTCCTGGTATCACTTCAACTCTCAAGATGTATGGACGCTGTTCCACTCATACGCCTTCGATTTTTCCGTGTGGGAAATTTGGGGTGCTTTGCTTTATGGTGGACGACTGGTAGTAGTGCCCTACCTGGTGACGCGCGAGCCCGAATCCTTTTATAAATTATTGTGTCAAGAGAAAGTCACAATTCTTAATCAAACACCTTCAGCCTTCCGCCAGTTGATTCAAGCAGAACAGTCAATAGCAATTGCTGGCGATTTGAACTTACGCTTGGTAATTTTTGGTGGAGAAGCCTTAGAACTGAAGAGTTTGCAGCCTTGGTTTGAGCGGCATGGCGATCGCTCACCCCAGTTAGTAAATATGTACGGGATTACGGAGACTACTGTACATGTAACTTATCGTCCATTGAGCAAAGCCGATTTGAATGGCGCGGCAAGTGTAATTGGTCGTCCAATTCCCGATTTACAGGTGTATGTGCTAGATGAACATTTACAGCCAGTCCCAATTGGGGTTGCAGGCGAGATGTACGTTGGTGGTGCAGGGGTTGCCCGTGGCTATCTCAATCGTCCTGAACTGACAGCACAACGGTTTATTTCTCACCCTTTTAACGACAACCCAAAAGCGCGACTATATAAATCCGGCGATAAAGCACGTTATTTGCCGAATGGCGAGTTAGAGTATTTAGGGCGCATCGATCAACAAGTAAAGATTCGCGGCTTCCGCATTGAGTTGGGAGAAATTGAGGCATTACTGGCGCAACACCCAGCCGTTTGGGAAAGCGTGGTGATGGTACGTTCGGATGAACCGGGCGACAAACGTCTAGTGGCTTACGTAGTGCCGCAACTGGAACAATCTCCCACAGCCGTAGAACTACGTCGCTTCCTCAAACAAAAGCTACCAGAATACATGCTGCCAACTACTTTTGTACAGTTAGAAGCTTTACCACTGACAGCAAATGGAAAGGTAGATCGTCGCGCATTGCCTGCACCTAACACCGCCAGACCAGAACTAGAAGATGTTTTTGTTGCTCCTAGCACTCCGGAAGAAAAAATACTAGCCGCTATCTGGGCTAAGGTTCTCAGTGTTGAGCAGGTGGGTATTAATGATAACTTTTTTACTTTAGGTGGGGATTCTATCCGCAGTATTCAAGTGCTGTCTCAAGCTAGAGAACAAGGTTTGAGTTTCTCTGTGCAACAGCTATTCCAACATCAGACGATTCACGAGCTAGTCGAAGAACTGCAAACACAAGAGAATGACATTACAAAATTAGAATTAACTCAACCATTCAGTCTCATTTCTCAAGCAGACAAACAGCAGTTACCCAACGGTGTAGAGGATGCCTATCCCCTCGCTATGCTGCAAATGGGAATGATTTACCACAGTGAGTACAGCCAAGATAGTACATATCACGACATTTTCAGTTTCCACCTCAAAACCCCTCTTGATGTTAAACTTTTGCAGGTCGCTATCCAAGATTTAGTCAATCATCACGCTGTACTGCGGACTTCGTTTGAGCTTAGTAACTTTAGTATCCCGTTGCAACTGGTTCATCAGCAAGTTGAGGTTCCCTTGCAGGTGGAAGATTGGTGTCATTTGCATCATTCTGAGCAGGAAGAGGCATTAGCTGCTTGGTTTGAAGCCGAAAAGAAACAGCATTTTGATTGGACTCATCCTCCCTTAGTACGTTGCTTTGTTCATCGTCGCACACCAGAGACATTTAATCTGGCTTTAAGCTTCCACCATGTTATTCTCGACGGGTGGAGTGTTGCCTCGATGATGAGTGAGTTGCTTAAGCGTTACTTGTCGTTAGGCGAACAAGTTCATTATCCATCGCCACAGTTAAATATTGCGTTCCGGGATTTTGTGGCTTTAGAGCAACAAGCGATCGCCTCATCGGAAACTCAGCACTACTGGAGTGAAAAGTTAAATAACAGCACTTTTACCAAGTTACCTCGCTGGTCTTCTATGTCAAAAAACACCAATGTTCGGGTTGGTGTACAAGAGGTAACTTTATCCCCTAAGATTTTTGAAGGCTTAAAACAACTAGCTCAGTCCGCAGAAGTTCCACTTAAGAGCGTGCTGTTAGCTGCCCATTTACGAGTATTAAATTTTCTCAGTGGTGAGTCGGACGTACTAACGGGTTTAGCAGCTAACGGACGACCTGAACAAGGTGATGGTGAGCGAGTTTTGGGACTGTTTCTGAATACATTGCCATTTCGCCTACAATTGTCTGGGGGCACTTGGATCGACTTAGTGCGGCAAGTGTTTGAAACTGAACGAGAATTGCTGCCGCACCGCCGTTATCCACTAGCTGAAATCCAGAGAAATTTGGGTGGTGAGCCTCTGTTTGAGACGGCGTTTAATTTCACCCATTTTCATGTTTACCAACAGGTGCTGGGACTTAATAATTTGCAGCTACTAGGTGGAAAGTTTTTTGAACAAACTAACTTTACTTTTCTTGCTCAATTCAGCGTGAGTCCAAGCTCGGTTGAGGCAGAACTGAATTTGAAGTACGATACCGATAAGTTATACCCCGAACAAATCAACAGCATTAGTAATTATTACGTCAGTGTTCTTACTGCAATGGCGAACCAGCCGCAAGGACGCTACGAGTTGCACTCTCTTCTTTCTTTAGAGGAGCAACAGCAGTTATTAGTTGAGTGGAACGATACTCAAGCGGATTATCCCCAAGATAAGTGTATCCATGAGTTGTTTGAGGAGCAGGTAAATAGCACACCAGATGCGGTGGCAGTTGTGTTTGAAAATCAACAACTGACTTACCACCAGTTGAATAGTCGCGCTAACCAGTTGGCGCACTACCTGAAGTCTTTGGGTGTGGGAGGCGATGTGCTGGTCGGGTTGTGTGTCGAGCGATCGCTTGAAATGGTGGTGGGAATGTTGGGAATTCTCAAGGCGGGTGGGGCTTATGTACCTCTCGACCCAGAGTATCCCCAAGAGCGCTTAAGCTTCATGCTCGAAGACACTCAGCTATCGGTCGTATTGACTCAAGAAAAACTAGTTAACAAACTACGCGATCGCCTCCGGCACGGCTTTGCCGAACGCAAAGCTTGTGTAATTTGCTTAGATTCAAACTGGGATATCATTAATCAACAAACACAACAGAACCCGACTACTAGCATCAAAGCTGATAACTTAGCTTATGTAATGTACACCTCTGGTTCTACAGGTCAACCCAAAGGTGTTAGCATTGTCCACCGAGGTGTAGTTCGATTAGTTAAACAAACCGACTATGTGAGCTTTTCTGCTCAAGATGTAATTGCCCAAGCCTCAAATTACGCCTTCGACGCTGCGACCTTTGAAATTTGGGGAGCGCTACTTCAAGGGGCAAGGCTGGTAGGAGTTAGCAAAGATTTGGCTCTTGCGCCAAAAGATTTTGCAGCCTTTATTCAAGCGCAACGAATCAGCGTGTTATTCTTGACAACTGCTTTGTTCAATCAAATTGCCCAGGAAGTCCCCTATGCTTTCAATACAGTGCAGCATCTTCTATTTGGAGGAGAAGCTGTCGATCCTAAATGGGTCAAAGAAGTACTGAAAAATGGTGCGCCACAGCGATTGCTGCATGTTTATGGACCGACAGAAAATACAACATTTACTTCCTGGTACTTGGTGCAGGATGTCCCTGAAGGCGCTATAACTATTCCCATCGGGCGACCAATTTCCAACACGCAAATCTATGTGTTAGATTCCCAACTACAGCCAGTGGGCGTTGGTGTACCGGGAGAAGTATATATTGGGGGAGATGGTTTAGCAAAAGAGTACCTTAATCGACCAGAGTTAACACAAGAGAAATTCTTCCCCAACCCCTTTGACAATTCAAAATTCAAAATACCCTACGGGAACGCCAAAGGCGGACAAAATTCAAAATTATATAAAACTGGGGATTTAGCACGCTATTTGCCAGATGGCAATATTGAATACCTGGGACGAATTGACAATCAAGTAAAAATACGCGGTTTCCGTATCGAATTGAGCGAAATCGAAACAGTCCTGAGCCAACATGCTGATGTGCAAGCATCTTGTGTCATCGCACGCGTTGATACCCCAGGTGATAAACGCTTAGTCGCTTACGTGGTAGCACATCAAGACTGTACACCCACAATCAGCGAACTACGCCAATTCCTGAAAGCAAAACTCCCAGACTACATGCTGCCAAATGCAATAGTCATCTTGGAGTCACTGCCGCTTACTCCCAACGGCAAAGTAGATCGTCGTGCCCTACCCGCACCGGATTTACACAGCGAAAGAAAAGACAAATATGTTGCCCCGCGCACTCCAATCGAAGAAATGCTGGCACAAATTTGGGCACAAGTGCTAAAAGTAGAGCAAGTGGGCATTGATGATAACTTCTTTGAACTTGGAGGACACTCGCTACTAGCAACCCAACTGGTTTCACGCATCCGCAACATTTTCAAAGTGGAACTACCATTGCGTGAGTTGTTTGCCGCCGCGACAGTTAGCGAATTGGCGCGATCGATTGGGCAGTTACAGCAACAGGAATTAGAATCTGCACCACCCTTGTTACCAAGGGATAGGAATGCCGAGTTACCCCTGTCATTTGCTCAAACACGGCTATGGTTTTTAGACCAGTTAGAGCCAAACAGCGCCTTCTACAATATACCCTTAGCTTTGCGTCTAGTAGGAACTCTCGAAGTTGCCGCTTTAGAACAAAGCTTACAAGAAATTATTCATCGCCACGAAGCGTTACGCACCAACTTCATCACAGTTGATGGACAACCAACTCAAATTATTCACACAGAAACGAATTGGAGGATGCCAGTAATCGACTGGCAGGATTTATCAACAACTGAGCAAGAAATTGCTGGTCAGCAATTAGTGCAACAACAAGCTATTCAACCTTTTGACTTGGCAAGTGAAGCATTAGTCAGGGCAACATTGGTAGTGCTGTCCGAGACAGAACACCTAATGCTAGTGTGTATGCATCATGTTGTCAGTGATGGCTGGTCAATGGGTGTATTTGTTCAGGAACTAGCGGTGCTGTACAATGCTTATTCTCAAGGTCAAACCTCACCATTACCACCACTGCCGATTCAGTATGCAGATTTTGCAATTTGGCAAAGAAACTGGTTGCAAGGGGATGTACTGCAAACTCAACTGAGTTATTGGCAACAACAACTAGCAAACGCACCAGCTTTATTGTCGTTACCAACTGACCGACCCAGACCTGCTGTGCAGACTTTCGCAGGGGCATATCAAGAGTTTGCACTTTCAAAGGAGCTAACTAGCGGGTTGGCACAACTGAGCCAGCAACAAGGAGTTACCTTGTTCATGACCCTGTTGGCAGCGTTTGATACCTTACTTTACCGCTACACAGGTGTGGCAGACATTTTGGTTGGTTCACCAATTGCTAACCGTAATCGTAGTGAGATAGAAGGGTTAATTGGCTTTTTTGTCAACACTTTAGTGATGCGTACTAACTTGGCAGGCAATCCTAGCTTTAGCGAATTACTTGGTCGCGTTCGAGAAATGGCAATGGATGCCTATGCTCATCAGGACTTGGCATTTGAAATGCTAGTTGAGGCATTGCAGCCAGAACGGGATCTGGGTCATACACCACTGTTCCAAGTAATGTTTATACTTCAGAATGCGCCGATGTCTTCAGTCGAGCTTGCTGGGTTAACTGTAAGTTCTTTGCCAGTAGAAAGCGCAACTGCCAAGTTTGATTTGACTTTATCAATGCAAAACACTGCTGCTGGACTGGTGGGTGTATGGGAGTATCGCACTGACTTGTTTGATGCCAGTACTATCGATCGGCTAACTGGGCATTTTGTCACATTGCTTGAAGGTATTGTTACTAACCCAGAGGAGCGGATTTCGCAATTGCCAATGCTTACACAAGTTGAGCAACAGCAGTTATTAGTTGAATGGAACGATACTCAGGCAGATTATCCCCAAGATCGGTGTATCCATCAGTTGTTTGAGGAGCAAGTTCAACGCACCCCGGATGCTGTAGCAGTTGTGTTTGAAAATCAACAACTGACCTACCACCAGTTGAACTGTCGCGCTAATCAGTTGGCGCATTACTTGCAGTCTTTGGGTGTGGGAGCCGATGTGCTGGTTGGGTTGTGTGTTGAGCGATCGCTTGAAATGGTGGTGGGACTACTTGGCATTTTGAAGGCAGGTGGGGCTTATGTACCACTTGACCCAGAGTATCCTACTGAACGCTTGAGCTTTATGCTAGAAGATGTTCAAGCTTCAGTGCTGCTGACACAACAGCAACTCCTTGAAAAGTTGCCTCAGCATCAAGCGCAAGTTGTATGCTTAGATACTGACTGGCAGCTTATTTCTCAGTCAAGCCAAGACAATCCAATCACTGCTGTGCAAGCAACTAACTTGGCTTATGTAATTTATACCTCTGGTTCTACAGGTCAGCCTAAGGGAGTGATGCTTTCTCACCGCAACCTTTGCAACCACATGTTCTGGATGCAAACAACATTCCCCTTGACTGAAAAAGACAAAGTGCTACAAAAAACTCCTTTTAGCTTTGATGCCTCAGTTTGGGAATTCTACGCTCCTTTGTTAGTAGGTGGACAATTGCTATTGGCTCAACCAGGAGGTCATACTGACAGTGCTTACCTGTTAGAGTTAATTGCCCAACAGGAGGTCACTACTGTTCAATTTGTACCATCTTTGCTACAAATACTCATAGAACAAGGAGGACTCGAAACTTGTCACTCCCTCAAACAAATTTTCTGTGGGGGTGAAGTTTTACCAGTTGCTCTGCAAGAGAACTTGTTAAGCAATCTAAATGTGAAATTGCACAATCTCTATGGGCCGACGGAAGCTTGTATTGATGCAACTTTCTGGACTTGCAAGCAAGGAATTGAGCGACAAGTTGTCCCCATCGGTCGCCCGATCGCCAACACGCAAATTTACATCTTAGACGAGTATCTGCAACCAGTACCCGTTGGTGTACCAGGGGAGTTGCACATTAGTGGTGCAGGGATAGCAAGAGGCTATCTCAATTGTCCTGAGTTGACAAAAGAAAAATTCATTCCCAACCCCTTTGACAATTCAAAATTATATAAAACTGGAGATTTAGCACGTTATTTACCAGATGGCAACATCGAATACCTGGGACGTATTGACAATCAAGTAAAAATACGCGGTTTCCGCATTGAGTTGGGTGAAATTGAAGCACGGTTGAGCCAATATGAGGATGTGCAGGTGTGTTATGTCATTGCCCGTGAAGACACGACCGGGGATAAACGCCTAGTCGCCTACGTAGTGCCGCATTTAGGACAGACACCTACAGTTAGCCAGTTGCGCTCCTTCCTCTCTGGTCAACTGCCTACTTATATGATGCCACACGCTTTTGTGATGCTGGAATCCCTACCTCTTTTGCCAAATGGTAAGGTAGACCGCCGCGCATTGCCCGCACCAGACTTTCGTGGAGAACTGGAAGTCAGTTTTGTAGCCCCACGCAATCAAATTGAAGAAATACTAGCGCAAATTTGGGCAGAAGTTCTTAAAGTAGAGCAAGTAGGCATTCACGATAACTTTTTTGAACTTGGCGGAGATTCTATTCTCAGTATTCAAATCATCAGCAGGGCAAAGCAAGCAGGACTACAACTGAGTCTCAAGCAATTGTTTGCAAATCAAACCATTGCCCATTTAGCAACAGTGGCAGACACAATAAAGGCGATCGCGGTAGAACAAGGATTAGTCACAGGGACATTACCTCTAACACCAATTCAACACTATTTCTTTGAGCAAAATTTACCAGAGCCGCACCACTTTAATCAATCATTTCTGCTCTCAGTGCCATCCGATCTCAAGCCAGAGCTATTAAAGCAAGTATTGCAGCAATTGCTAGTACATCATGATGCTCTGCGCCTACGTTTTACACAATCTGAGTCCACTTGGCAGCAAATTTACTCTGCTGTGACTGATGGCGTTGCTTTCTCTCAAATAGACTTATCGGCACTTCCAGAAAGTGAGCAAAAAACTGCCATTGAAGCTAAAGCCGCTTCCTTGCAAGCGAGTTTGAATCTGTCAGAAAATTTAGTGCAAGTCGCCTTTTTCTGGCTAGGTATTGACAAAAAGGCACGATTACTCATAGTCATCCACCACTTGGTAGTTGATGGCGTTTCTTGGCGAATTTTGTTAGAGGATTTGCAGACAGCTTACCAGCAACTTGCTCAAGGTAAAGCGATGCCTACATATGTAAACTACGCGCTTCCTGCCAAAACAACTTCTTTCAAGGATTGGTCTGAAAAATTAACAGAATATGCACAGTCACAAACCCTCAAATCCGAAGTAGCTTATTGGCTGAATAAATCCCGCTTTGCAGTTCCTCCCATCCCAGTGGATTATACACAAGGAGCAAACACTGTTGCATCTGCCAGTACAGTATCAGTGTCGTTAAATGAGGCACAAACTCGTGCCTTACTGCAAGATGTGCCAAAAGCTTACAACACTCAGATTAACGATGTGCTACTGACTGCCTTGGTGCTGGTTTTGGGCAAATGGACTAACTCAAGCTCTGTGCTGTTCAATTTAGAAGGTCATGGGCGGGAAGATATTATTGATGGTGTGGATTTGTCTCGTACCATCGGTTGGTTTACGACCATTTTCCCTGTACTTGTGGAATTGGAAGCAACAGAAAATCCAGCAGATGCCTTAAAATCTGTCAAAGAACAACTGCGCTCTATTCCCAATAAGGGAATTGGCTACGGCTTATTGCGCTATCTGAGTCAGGATGCAGAAATCGCTACCCAACTACAAGCATTTCCGCAAGCAGAAATTAGTTTCAACTATTTGGGTCAATTCGATCAACTTCTCAATCCATCTTCTTGGATGCAGCAAGCTTTTGAGTCTGCTGGACGCAGCCAAAGTTTGCATGGCGATCGCTCTCATTTGCTAGATATTAACAGCATTATTGCTGGAAAACGGTTACAAATAGATTGGACTTACAGCACAAATGCCCACCAGCACGCGACAATAGATAGTTTGGCGCAAGAATTTCTAAAGACATTGCAAGGGCTAATTGCTCATTGTTTATCTCCTGAAAGTGGAGGTTATACACCTTCAGATTTCTCGTTAGTCAAGGTCAGCCAGCAAGAACTAGACCGACTGTTGACAAGTTTAGTATTCAAACATCAATCAGGTAAAACTAACTGGAAAAATATTGAAGATATTTATCCGCTCTCTCCTATGCAACAGGGTATGCTGTTTGAAAGTTTGTATGCTCCAGACTCAGGAGTATATTTTGAGCAGTTGAGTTGCACTTTGAGAGGGAAACTGGACGTAATAGCATTTGAACAAGCTTGGCAGCAAGTGGTAGCGCGGCACTCAATCTTACGGACTGCTTTTGTTTGGGAGCAATTGACCCAGCCACTTCAAGTTGTATATCGGCAGGTAGATGTTAACCTACAGACCCACGATTGGCGAGAGGTATCTGCACGGGAACAGCAACAGCAATTAGAGCTTTTCTTGCACTCACAACGACAACAGGGCTTCCAACTGTCTCAAGCACCACTGATGCATCTCAGTCTCATCCAATTAAGTGCGGATACTTATCAATTCGTTTGGAGTTCTCATCACTTATTGCTCGATGGCTGGTCAGTACCTTTGATTTTCAAAGATCTATTGTACTTTTATCAAGCAATTTCTCAGGGTAAAATACCTGAGCAACCAATTGCAAGAAGCTACCGCAACTACATTGCTTGGCTACAGAAACAAGACTTAGCCCTAGCTGAAGACTTTTGGAGACAAAAACTCCAAGGCTTTACCGCACCCACTTCTTTAACAGTCGATAAACCATCGTTAAACCGAAAACAGTTACATAGCTACAACTCACAACAAATCCAACTCACAGTGCAAGCAACAGCCGCCCTACAGACTTTTGCACGACAGCATCAACTGACGATAAATAATCTAGTGCAGGCAACTTGGGCAATACTGCTGTGTCGCTACAACCAAGAAACAGATGTAGTTTTTGGTGCTACTGTGTCCGGTCGTCCACCATCTCTTGTCGGCATCGAGTCGATGGTGGGGCTATTTATCAACACGTTGCCAATGCGAGTTCAAGTTTCAGCAGATACCCAAGTGTTAGCTTTGCTAAAGGATTTACAGGCACAGCAAGTTGAGTGCGAGCAATACTCATATAGTTCATTGGTAGAGATCCAGGGCTGGAGTGACATCCCCAGAGGAACGCCTTTGTTCGAGAGTATTGTTGTCTTCGAGAATTATCCAGTTGATGCGGCACTGCGATCGCACAATTACAGTTTCGACGTAGAGAATATTCACAGCATAGAACAAACCAATTATCCTCTGACTGTAGTTGCTGCTCCTGGTAAGCAATTGTTGGTAAAGATTAGCTACGATACGAGCCGATTTGATGATGCAGCGATCGCTCGCTTGTTAGGACATTTCCAAACATTGCTTGAGGGAATTGTTACTAACCCTATTGGGCAAATTTCCCAATTGCCACTGCTGACACAACTTGAGCAACACCAATTGTTAGTAGAATGGAATAATACTCAGGTGGATTATCCCCTTGATAAATGTCTCCATCAGTTGTTTGAGGAACAAGTAGAGCGTACCCCAGATGCAGTGGCGGTGGAGTTTGGCAATCAACAACTTACCTACTATGAATTAAACTGTCGTGCAAATCAGTTGGCGCACTACCTAGAGTTTTTAGGTGTGAAAGCCGATGTGTTAGTAGGCATTTGTGTCGAGCGTTCTTTAGAGATGATTGTGGGACTATTAGGAATTCTTAAGGCAGGTGGAGCTTATGTACCACTTGACTCAAACTATCCTAATGAACGCCTGAGTTTCATGCTTGAAGATGCTCAAGTTCAAGTGCTGCTAACCCAACAATCACTCCTTGAGAGACTACCCCAGCATCAAGCACATGTTGTTTGTTTGGATACTGACTGGCAGCAATCCCAGTTGAGTCAAGACAATTTCATCTCTGGCGTACAAGCGAATAATTTGGGTTATGTGATTTACACCTCTGGTTCTACAGGTAAACCTAAGGGTGTAGCCATGAGTCAGCTTGCTCTTTGCAATTTAATCCTGTGGCAACTGGAAAATATGAAAGTTTCTCGTGGAGCAAAAACTCTGCAATTTTCTCCTATCAGCTTTGATGCCTCCTTCCATGAAATGTTCTCTACTTGGCATTCTGGAGGTACATTGGTCTTAATTACGGAGGAATTGCGCCGAGATCCAGTGGCTTTGTTAGCTTTAATGGAAGACAAAGCGATTGAGAGACTGTTTATTCCCTTTGTTGGCTTACAGCAACTAGCTGAAGTAGCTGTTGGCGGTGAATTATTTACGACTAATTTGCGGGAAATCATTACTGCTGGGGAACAGTTGCAAATTACTCCCGCCATTTCTCACTGGTTAAGCAAACTAACTGATGATTGTACTTTGCATAATCATTATGGACCGTCAGAAAGCCACGTAGTCACCACTTTTACTCTGACTAATTCAGTAGAGACTTGGCCGCTACTGCCTCCCATTGGTCGTCCCATTGCTAACACACAGATGTACATCTTAGATAAATATCTACAGCCTGTACCTATTGGTGTTGCAGGAGAATTATACATTGGAGGTGTTCCTTTGGCGCGGGGCTACCTCAACCGACCACAGTTAACACTTGAGAAATTTATCCCCAACCCCTTAAGCACTGACACCCACTCCCGCCTCTACAAAACTGGGGATTTAGCACGCTATTTACCGGATGGAAACATTGAATTCTTAGGACGCATTGACAATCAGGTTAAGGTGCGGGGCTTCCGTATCGAATTGGGAGAAGTCGAAGCAGTACTGAGCCAGCATGGGGATGTGGAGGGATGTTGTGTCATCGCCCGCGAAGACACGGACGGTGATAAACGCCTAGTCGCCTACGTGGTAGCACATCAGGACTGTACGCCGACAATTAGCGAACTGCGCCATTTCCTCAAAGCAAAGCTACCAGAGTACATGGTACCCAATGCTTTTGCGATCCTGGAGTTTTTGCCACTAACTCCTAGCGGCAAAGTAGACCGCAGTGCTTTGCCTACATTTTCCCACACCAGTGACTCAGACAAATTTGTTGCACCACGCAACCAATTAGAACTGCAACTGGTGCAAATCTGGTCAAGAATTTTGAAAGTTGACAAGGTGGGAGTACGAGATAACTTCTTTGACCTCGGTGGTCACTCCCTTTTAACTCCTTACTTAATGGCTCAAATTAAACAGCAGTTTGGTAAAGATATTCCTATCGCCAGCCTTTACCAAAATCCAACTATTGAACAGTTGGCAACTATTGTGCAAGCGGATTCGGATTTCTTAATTGGGTCTCCCTTAGTAGCAATTCAGCCGCACGGTTCTAAGCCACCTTTGTTTTGTCTTCCAGGGGCTGCTGGCGATCCTTTTTACTTGTATAACTTAGCCCGTTGTCTGGGTTCAGACCAACCATTTTACAGTTTCCAAGCAAATGCTCTTTCTGGAGGATCGGAACCAATTACCCAAGTTGAGGATATAGCCACCCAGTATATTCAAGCACTCTTAGTTGTTCAACCACAGGGGCCGTACTTTTTGGCAGGGCATTCTTTTGGCGGTAAATTAGCTTTTGAAATGGCGCAGCAGTTACTTCGCAAAGGCCACAAGGTTGCTTTGGTTGCTATTCTTGATACTACAGCACCTTTTTATCAGGAAAAGCCAACAGGTTTTGATTGGGATAATGCTAAATGGCTGGCTCAATTGGCAGGCGCAATCGAAGTTGTTTATTCCAAGAACCTAGATATTTCTGACGATACTCTTCAATCTTTAGTTTGGGAGGAGCAACTGAAATACGTTCTAGAACGGTTAAAAAATGCTGATATCTTGCCTCCTGACGATGAAATTACGCAGCTTAATAATATGGTGCAATTGCTCAAAGCTAACTCTTTAGTTAATTATGTGCCACAACAGGTTTATCCAGTCCGAATTACCTTCTTGCGCGCCAACGAGACTTCCGCCGTTGAGGAGTCTAATAGTGAGGTACCTTCTGAGATTTTGCAGGATTTGACCTGGGGCTGGAGCAAGTTTTCTGCCGAACCAGTGGATGTCCATTTTGTCCCAGGCAACCATGTCACGATGATGACTCAACCCCACGTTCAGGTCTTAGCCCAACGGTTGAAAGCTTGCATTGAGCAAGCATAAGAAGCTACGGGTGATGGGGTATGAATCTCCAGATAATCAGATTCTACCCATCAGGAGCATTTTTCTCTGAAAGAGCGATCGCCATTGAGGAAAGCTTTGCAATTGACTGAGCATGAATCAACATAATTTTCTATTAGTGATTAGTTGGTTTGAAGTATCAAAACAATAGTTATGTCCTATACCAATCAGATGGAGAAAACCATGAAATTAAACACAGATCAAATAGAATATTACAGAGAACATGGGCTATTATTTATCCCAGAGCTTTTCTCGGCAAAAGAAGTCGAGGCAATGCACGCTGCTGTTGAGGATTTGATAGTAAAAGATACACCAGGACGGATTTTAGAAAAAGACAACAAAACAGTGCGTGCCCTTCATGGATGCCACACCACCACAGAAATTTTTGATTCCTTGATTCGACACCCCAGCCTTCTAACATCTGCCTGTGAAATTCTCAATAGCGATGTATATGTCTACCAATTTAAAATCAACTTTAAAGCAGCTTTTGGAGGAGATTTATGGCCGTGGCATCAAGACTTTGTATTTTGGGATCGAGAAGATGGTATGCCATCCCCTAAGGCATTGAATGTAGCGCTTTTCTTGGATGAATGTAATGAGTTTAACGGACCTATGTATTTCATTCCTGGTTCTCACAAAGAGAGCCTTGTTCACTTGGGACAAATAGAGTCATCTGAAGTTAATGACCAAAAAAATGAATGGAAGTCTAATGTCAGTGCTGCTCTCAAGTACTCCCTCGGTAAAGAAACGATCGCCAAACTAGCTTGGGAAAAAGGTATCGTCGCACCAAAAGGCCCTTCAGGCTCTGTCCTTTTCTTTCACTGTAATTTAGTACACGGATCGGCATCCAACATTTCTCCCTACGACCGCAGGCTCCTTATTATCACTTATAACAGCATCAACAATATACCAAGCTTCAAGGGGCAACCCAGACCAGAATTCTTGGTGAGCCGCGATCGCACACCACTACAGCCTCTATTCAACAAAGTTCTTATTTAGCCCGCATCCCGTAGAGAATACGCGAGTCTAAGCGTAAAAATGAGTAAAGTCGAGCAAGCACAAGCAAACATTTAAGTGCTAAGATAATTCCGAGTTTCCACTACTGAGTGGGTTTCTCACTCGGTATTTATTACTGATTATTCAGCACTAAAAAGTACTAAAATTTGATAAAAGATTTCAGTTTATTTCTAAAATATGCCAACCCAAGTTGTTCAAGCTCAACCCTTAACAAATGCTTTTTCAGGTTTTACTCAATTCTGGGAAAATGTAAAAGCGATCGCAGGACCTTACTGGTATCCCACAAAGTCAGGCGAAAGAGCATTCTCGGAGGTTATTCGTGCATGGGGAATGCTCCTTCTCCTAATCTTATTAATAGTCGCACTTGTAGGTGTAACTGCTTTTAATAGTTTCGTTAATCGCTATCTGGTCGATGTCATTATTCAAGAAAAAGATTATTCTAAGTTTCTTAATACCATATCAATTTATGCTGCTGGACTTGTCTTGGTAACGCTTTTAGGAGGATTTTCTAAATTTGTTAGAAAAGAAATTGCTCTTGATTGGTACAAATGGCTAAATAATCAAACTTTAGATAAATATTTGAGCAATCGTGCTTATTATAAAATTAACTTTAGGTCTGATATTGATAATCCAGATCAACGTTTATCCCAAGAAATAGAACCTGTTACCAGTAGCGCTCTGAACTTTTCAGCTACTTTCCTAGAAAAAATACTGGAAATGGCGACTTTTTTAATAATTGTCTGGATTATTTCCCGACAGATTGCTGTTATTCTGCTTGTTTATACAATTATAGGTAATTTTATTGCTGCTTATTTAAATCAAGAATTGGGAAAAATTAATCAAGAGGAAATTGAATTTCAAGCCAACTACAATTATTGCTTGACTCATGTTCGTAATCACGCGGAATCAATTGCTTTCTTTCGAGGAGAAAAACAAGAGTTAAATATAATTGAAAGTAGATTTGTTAAGATTGTAAAAAATACTAAAAGCAAGATTAATTGGGAGAGGGGAAGGGATATTTTTAGTAGAGGATATCAAGCTGTTATCCAGATATTTCCATTTTTAGTACTTGCACCTTTATATATTAGAGATGAAATTGATTTTGGACAACTTGGACAAGCCGCTTTAGCTTGTAATATGTTTGCGCTTGCTCTAGGGCAATTAATCAATGAATTTGGGACTTCCGGACAATTTTCCAGTTACGTTAAGCGTTTATCTGAGTTTTCAGATGCTTTAGAAGAAGTAGTAAAACAACCCGAAAATGTCAGTACTATTAAAACTATAGAAGAAAACCATCTCGCTTTTGAGAATGTCACTTTACAAACGCCAAACTATCAGCAGGTAATTGTTGAAGATTTGTCACTTTCTGTTCAACCCGGAGAGGGTTTATTGATTGTTGGGCCGAGTGGTCGAGGTAAAAGTTCTTTATTGAGAGCTATCGCTGGTTTATGGAATGCGGGAACCGGTCGTCTAGTGCGGCCTCCTTTAGAAGAAATTTTATTTTTACCCCAACGTCCTTATCTAATCTTAGGCACTTTACGCGAACAATTGCTTTATCCTAGTACAACTCGTCAAATAAGCGACGAAGAACTCAAAGAAGTTTTACAACTAGTCAACCTACAAAACTTACTAAGTAGAGTCGATGGCTTCGATACAGAAGTTCTTTGGGAGAATATATTATCGCTGGGAGAACAACAACGTCTTGCTTTCGCGCGGCTATTAGTGACTCATCCAAGCTTCACTATATTAGATGAAGCAACGAGTGCTTTAGATTTAAGCAATGAAGGAAATTTATATCAACAGTTACAAGAGACAGAAACAACATTCATCAGCGTTGGACATCGGGAAAGTCTATTTAATTATCATCAATGGGTTTTGGAACTTTCACAAGATTCCAGTTGGCAACTTGTGACTGTACAGGACTATCGACAGCAGAAAGCAAAAGAAATTGTCAATAATCCCTCTGAAAATACTCAAAGCACAATAGATGATTCTCGTAATAATGAATTACAAACTCAACCAAAAGCAGTAGTAACAACCAAAAATGAGGGTTTGTCTCATAAAGAAATGCAAACTTTAACAGACTATTCACTTACCACCATTAGAAGCAGAGCAAGTCAGGGTAAGTCTATTGATGGTAAGGATGGCTTTACCTACCGCTACAACAAAAACTCTAAGGTGTTGAAATGGGTAAGAGTTTAGCGGTTATTTATGCAAACCTTTCAGCATCAACAAGAATTTAATTTACACACTTTCAGCCAATAAAGTAAGGTGGGCAGTGCCCACCCTACGAAACAATAAGCCAATAACAACATTGAACAATGACAATAATCTGTGTAGACAAACAACAATTAGCCAAACAAATAGTCCAAGATATTGAGCAAGATAAAATTGCCAGTGCCATCACAAAACTGCGTCAACAAGCGGCAAATTCTTGCGAACTGCCTCCAGCTTGGCTACTTGGCACAGCAGATGCTTTAGAAAATAATGACTGGAGCATCTTGTCTAAAGCCTTTATCGATATGGATTTTATCGGTGAGAACGGCTATTTCTTGATTATTGCACCTTACCAAGTAAATCGGCAATGCCAATCTCAGGTGGCTTTAAGCGCAATTTACGGGAAAATGCACGATAACCAAGAGCCATCTATTGAACAATTAGAAAATCTGAGTCGTGAAAAATTTGGAACACTGCGTCAATCAATTCCCAGAAACCTTTCCTTTACCGAGATTGCTAGTTGCGGGAATGTCAGTGGTGAAACTGGTGAAGCTTTCATCGTCCCGAATGGATGGCCTTTTCCTAACAGTGTTTGTGGTCCAGCATTAAATAATGCGAAAGAGCAGCGACAACGTTTTTTAGGTTGCAGCCGTGAATGTATTCAAAAAGTATTTGAATGTGAAACAGCTAATTTACTATTAGCTCCTTTAGAAGACGAAATCAATGGTGAACGCTATCGTCACGTAGACACTCAAGTTCATGAAGCTGGACATGCGAGTGGTTTGGGATTTGACTTCAAGGTAAAGCAGAACCTTTTCCAAAACTATGCCTATGCTGGTGTAGAGGAATGGCGAGCTGATAGCTTAGGGTTTGAGTTTGCAGCTTGCACTTTACCTGCCCAAGAAGCTGGGAAGTTGGTAGCTGTCAATTTCTGCATTCGCTTTGGCTTAGATGCTCACCGTTCAGGAGGCATAGAAAAAGATACTGATGTATATGCTGCTCTTATCAGCTTAGAACATCTTTTTCAAAATGATGCCGTATATGTGACTAAAAATGGTCAATTAGCTTTACGTAATTTGAGTTATCCAGGTTTGCTCCAAGCTGTGGAACTCCATCGTTCACAAGCATTATGTCTTACCCGAAGAGAGCTAAACCTTAAAAGTCCTACAGGTATTTTTTATCTATACAATGTAGACATTCACCCATCAACTCAATCAATTTTTCATGCGCTAGTTATCGAACGCTGTCAAGGAGTTTGGACGCAGTTGCAATAATAAGTTTCTAAAATGTTTTTAGACATCTAATAATCAATCACAAACTCAACCTGAAAAAAAAGTAGAAACAGACACAATTGAAGGGTTTTCTCATAAAGAAATGCAGGCATTAACAGACTATTCACTTACTACCATTAGAAGTAGAGCAAGCCTTGGTAAGTCCATTAATGGTAAGGATGGCTCTACCTACCGTTACAACAAAAACCCTAAGGTGATGAAATGAGTGAAAGTTTAGTGGTTACTCATACTTTTTAGGTAAAACTTTTGCTGCTTTAACCCAACAGTGACGACTCAAACAATTTTGCCACATCGCTACCGACATTAAAAGTTAGCAGCAAATTATACTGCCACCGAAATAATTAATTTTTTAATTACCTTAACTTTCCTTGTAAAAATATTTAATTACTGGTATACTTTTAATGGCTAAAACAAATAGGACTTACGCAACTGGCAGACTAAATCAAAGTGAGAGTCGTCAACAGTTGAGAATATAAAATTTTCTGACGATTAACAATTGACAGCCTCAACTATAAATTTACGACAGGCAGCTTTAGTCCTGATAATTTTATCAAAGGAAAAATAGCAATGTCTACAAATGCAATCAAAGCATCAGATAACCAAGTAGTGCCATTCTTCGCTCGCTTCTTGCAAGAGCAATCTGCACCTAAAAATCCAGATACTCCTACTCCCCCTCCTCCTCCTCCTTTCACTATCAAGTATCCTTCCGATCAAGAAGACCGCTAAGGGACTTCCAACTAAAAAAATTGGATAATTTAATTTCTGAAAATTGCTATTATTTAGCGATTTTCAGAAATTAAGAGAGTATCAGTTATCAAATAACTGAAAACTACTTCTGGGAGCGCGATCGCTTCCATATTACAGTGTTAATAATGGCGATCGCCTTCAGTATTAAATTCCCGTCTTCTTCTGTGAAACCGGGAATCTAGACAAAAACTTTTTTAGGTAGTGCTTAACATCTGCCTCTTGGAAATAAAACCAGAAAATTTTTATGCATCTGTCGCGTGACGTTGTTTTATTAATCACCCACAGTGGTGATTTTTTTACAATAGAGAGAGTGGCACAAGCTTTGTCAAAAAAAGGGGTAAAACCGTTTCGCCTTGACACCGATAAATTTCCCCTAGAAGTGCAATTAACAGCACACTTCGACAAATCCAAAAGCTATCACAATTTAGAATATGGCAACTACTCTATCAGCACAGAACAGGTGCAAGCTGTTTGGATGCGGCGCATTTGGAAACCAGAACTGAGTCAAGAATTAGCCCCACAGTTGCGAGAAGCCTGTGTTAGAGAATCACAAGCAACTTTAGAAAGTTTTTGGGACAGTCTCAAAGAAGCTCGTTGGGTAGATGATTTAGAGCGGATAAATTATGCAAGTAGTAAGCTGCGTCAACTGCGAATTGCGTCTGAGGGCTAGAACGTGCCAAAACGGGAAAATTGTACGCGCTCGGAATTAACGCAAGACTCAAAACTCTTGCTGTACAATCATTTCAGAAGATTAGAATTTTGATTTTTTTATTCTCAAAGGGCACTTTCTTATTAAATTTACTTCCCTCAACTATTTAGAACGTACACTACCATCAGGCATGAGGGTTTCCTCAAAATAACAATCTCGAAATCTTACTCCCAAAACCCTATTGTTTTCTTTCCCAAAGTCGGCTCCACGGAAGTCGGCTTGCGCTAACTTAGCTTCATTAAACTGAACACTTATCAACCTAGCTCCATTGAAAATAGCCTTGTTCAAATTAGCGCAGGCGAACCCAATATCACTGATTCTTGCGTTGGTAAGGTTAGCTCCACTGAGGTTAGCCCCAAAAAAGTGACTTTCAACCAATCGAGCTTCTGTCAAATCAGCAGAGCTAAGATTGGCACCATTGAAAGCCGATTGGAAGAATTTGGTTTCCCGTAAAATAGCATCGCTCAAATCTGCGCCCTCGAAGTTAGACTCACCCAAATCAACCCCGGTTAAATCTGCCCCACGCAGTATAAGTAAGTCGGCGTGGAAATTTATAACTATCCCTCTTCTGTCACTCTCCGAAAAGTTTTATCATTTCTGAATTCTAGAGTTATTATACAGTAGGCGATTACAGG
>QQTW01000062.1_pt1 | contig 58703 bp, 68 predicted proteins | sample 1904831 | NCBI WGS metagenome assembly QQTW01 (sample SAMN09435610, study PRJNA476489) | Subsurface metagenome, whole genome shotgun sequencing project. | reverse complement strand
GCTCGCGAGCAAACACCGTCTGGAACGAGCCTGGCTCGATCGGGATTTGAATCGACGCTACGTCGTGGTGGCGGGACGACGGCGTGAAAAGGACATCGTCACCGATGGTGGTGATGCTCGAAGCGCGATGTTGGTCTCCGCCGCGGGTGTCGAGGAGGAGGTGCGTGTCGTAAGAAGACATGTGCGGGGACCGATTCCGTGGAGAATCAGTGTGGATTTACCTCGTGCTGCCATCGTCACGGTGTTGGCGGGTGTGGGATATTTGCTGTATGTTTTTCTCTCTCTTCAATTTTCTTCCCATATTCATCGAGTGTATTGTTCTTCCTTTCTTCGATTGGACATTTTGCGTGATGATGTGGAATGGTGGGGAATTCGATGACGAAGACTGATCACTGATGAGATTGTGACCAGGATGTTGGCGGTCATGACTTACAACGTAGGATATTTCTTGTCCGTCCTAGCGGGGGTGTTTGTGGGGGAGTTGGCCGTCGGGAGATACGTCCAGATGGAAGAGCATTGACGAAGCATGGAAGCATTGGTTTCTGTTCGGTGCATTCATTCCTCGAACCGTTCCGATTCTCAATCCTCACGTCTCGGATCGCGGATATGTAATCTCTTCGTTTTGGCTCCTCCCCATAGATGGCCTTACTATCAAATGGTGGAGGTGAGTAACCTGGCGCATCTAGTCGTGTTTAAGTGCTTTGAGCCATAGGTACTCCCACCGTTTACCTACGCTTCGTCGAATTCCGTCGCCTTGACATTCAGAGCATGGAGCAGAAATCACATTGCGTCGACACCACTTTTTGGCCATCGCAATGCCATGTTTTAATTAGACAGTCAGATTCTCCTTGTCCGTACCAGTTCCAAGTCGGCTGTTCTAGAATCAACGAAGGGACGGTTTTGAGAACCAGACGAATGCCTGAATCCTTGCAAGGGAGATTTTGAGAGATCTGGGCTAGTTCTATTATCGACCGGAATCTATCAAGACTGCATACTATAACAATGGGTATTTGGCTTTGCCTTATCAAGTTTCGATTAACTTAGGTTGCCATCTCCTCTCTTACACGCTTTCCAGTACCATAGAGGCCAGTCATACCAGATCTGAAAACATCTAAAAAATATGAAAGATCGTCCCATATACACACGATACTGTCTGTATTCACACTGATTGAATGATACAACACCCATCCATCCATCCATCAAACCAGCACAGCATACCCAAACATGCCCATTGCCAGTCCTCCCACCGCCCACTGCAGTTCCTGCCTCGAAGCCGCATTCCCAGTCGTCCCCGCGGCTGTCGCCGACGCGGTGCTCGACCCCGAAGCCGATCCGGAGGTCTGCGCCGCGCTCTCGTTGGCGTTCCTAGCCGCGCCCGTCAAAGGCGAGATGCGCACGCCGGTATTATTCGTGCACTGGCCTGGATCCTGAGCCGAAGGCACAATTTGAATATCGGCGCACTAAACATTCATCCACTCGTATCAGTTCCGGATTCCGACTTCTCGTCCAAACTCATCTGATTGATAATGATGATGAATGAAAACATACAGCATATAACCCTCCACCTCGTTCGTTACTCGTAATCACCTGCAACGTCGCATTCGTGCCCTCTCCCACTTCCAGACCTTCAGGCAGACGCACGTTCTGCAGACACACGGCACCCAACCCCTCTTGTTCCACCGTCGGGAGTAACGTGATGTTGAAATTGTTGCCGGGGTCGTTTCCGAGCCCGAGAAGAACCTGCAACATCACTTTGCCGTGACCCATCTCGAGACGAATGTTGCCTCCTTCTCGAGACCATTGCGTGCGGTTGTCGACGGGCGTGTTGGCCCCGCCGCAGGGTCCTGTGCCCATGGGTTTGAGATCGGTGGTGCGGGGGGCAGGGTAGATGAGTTTGTAATGCGCTTGGGCGACGAGAGGCAGGAGGGAGAAGAAGAGGAGGGACTTCATCTTGATAGCTCTTGGATAGAGGTTCAGGGTATGAGATCTGTTATATGGTTGAGACGGAGGTTGTATGTTTTGATTGAGTGGAGTGAGAAAGAGTCGGGAGAGTAAGGAGATGCCCGTTGGATGGGATGAGGTCTCTAGATCAGATCAGTCAGGAATCGAGCCGGAGAGAGAAGGGGGAAAGGGGAGATATAAGAAGCAGGTACATACATACATATACAGCAGATTAGCTATCCCCATAACGAGACGGTAACACATCGGTCCCGACCCCGCGGAAGAACAAGCAACGAGCAAAGCTATCAATCACCCTGGTGATGATCTGCAGGGTTCGAGCGAAGCGGTCGGTGAACGTTCGCAAAGGCAGGGACCAATAGACATTGCCATGATGGTGGCGTGAATAGTCATATTGTTCGCAGCTGTGGTGTAAACGCCCTTGGTGGCCCGCGATGATGGGGTCGTCTAGCTTTTCGGATGAGCTGGTTGTCGACGCGTCAATATGAGCGGGTTTGCGCCGGCGCGGGTTGCCCCGCGCCGGGCAGAAAATGCATGTGCCTCGGCTCGATCCGCTCGTGGGGTGATCGGCTTATGTAAAGCATCGCTTATCGAATTGAGTTTAGAGAGTCGGTCAGAGATCTGTCGAACATCGTCAAGCACTAATTTCAGGATCAGTAGGGGAAGGCTTTTGAGACGCTCACGTGACAGTGAAATCCCTCTTGGGATCCTCGATTCTCACTTCAACGACAACCAGATGAATCCACCAACTACCACATATCGGTAGCTGTCAAGTAGAGATCGTTACACCATTCTAGATCAGGTCCAAGGCTACTTCCGCATATGAGCATTCTTAGTTATCATCTCAGCATGGAAAGCGTCCAATCCCATATGCGGCTGCTCTTGACTTACTCTAGCATTATTGTAAGCCAGCATCATATTTCTTAAACCAAGTTCACTCCAGCTGTCGAAGATGAAGCTAGCACCATAAGATCAAGTGCGTTGAGAGGTTATTTTCAAGGTCAGATGGAATGCTCGTGTATTCATACCTAGCATGACTGGGATCGGTCGGCCGAGTCAGGTTTTGGCCAAGTCACAATTCGATTCAGAATGGGAATCGGTTGGAACAATGTCGTCGTACAAACTCCCGCTAGCTTGATCAGCAAGGATGGCTCGAAAAAGGGCGAAACCAGTCACGGGGGATAAGGCGACTCGAGTTTCACGAACATAAAAAGTGGACCTGGACAAGCTAAATCGAAGGCGGCCTCTCAAAAAGAGATCCGATGACATACTCTCGAAATCCCCCAAGTCAAAGAAAGGTTGCAGATGTTATCAGTCTACCTACCAGTCTCTACCTCCTTCTTGTTCTACTAGCTTCCATCTTCAACCTTAATGATGGTCACGGCACGAGTCGCATCTTTGGCTTTGGCACACTCTTGAGCATGGGCGGCACTCGTTGTACAGTAAGGCGGTACCACCGTAGACCAAACCAGCCTGAGCAGCTTGTTTCACCGACGAAGCCATGGAGCCAAGATTCCGCTCGACCTGATCCTCGAGAGTCACCATTTGACTCGGTGAGTTGGACGATGGTGGCGGTGGTGGTGGCGGATGCTCTGAGGATTTCCGCTTGGATGGATGGAACGCGGTGTGATAAGAGCCGGAAGATCGAGTAAACCGGCATCAGATTAGGGACTCATGTCTCCTCACTGTTACTTCCACTTCGATACAGTACATCCATCGCAGCTCAGTTTTCGGTCGGTGCCGGATATCTAATTGGAATTGATCTAACTAGATCAATGGCCGAACGAAATCAAGGAGGTAAATGAACAGGAGAGTGTGCAAAATTATATTGCAGATCAAGCCATGCTAAATAACCACGGAGAATGTTAAAGAGGAGATTTCAATCATCTGCATGGAGCTCATGCAACACGTTCCAAAGGGAAAGTTAATTCAGACATGAAAGGGAGTACCGGACGCCCCATTTTCGGAATCTCCAGACACACGAACCTCCCGACACCTCAACGGAATGGAGAAATTGGGAGGAGAAGGAACCAAGTGAACTCGCGGGGGGAAGATTGTTGATACGACGACGATGGGAAATCGCTTCGGTCGAGTATGGGAAGGAGGTGATGCTGGGGACCAGAAGTCGTTGGCGTGAGCGGGAAGAAGGCGCCCCGGAGTGCTGATTTCAAGGTCATGCCTTCTCTGACGCGGTATAACCACCCAGCTCGACTCGATCCTCGACGCCCAACTCGCCGACCTGGACCGAATCGGCTTCGTTCTTGGAGTAAGCGTACGCCTTGGGTTGATAATGGCCCTGATCGTGCTCCGACCACTCGCGCACGAAGCCAGCGGCGGACGCGGGGGCGGATGACCGCGCCTCGAGCTGCTCCTGCAAGACGTGCATGCGTTGATCTTGCTTCCGGAGTCGCAAGAACAGCAGCGCGAATCCGACCAGGGCGATAATAGCGAGCGGGATGCCGACGCCCAAGCCGACCTTAACGCCGGTGTTGTCGTTGGAGCTGGATCCGCCGTTTCTGGCGTCCACGCTGTTGGTCGTGGTCGCCGCGGCCAACCCCGGCGAGTTCCCGCTACCGGTTCCTTGAGCGGGAGCTGCCGTCTGCGTCGGTGATTCTCTCGTGTGGCCAATGGTCGCGCCCAGCTTGGGCTTGCCGCGAAACGAAATCACGCCGGTGCCGTTGCTGCAATTGCAGTTCGAGTCGCCACCGAGACAGCAATAGCTGTCCGTTGCCGAGTCTGGACATAGCGACATGCCTTCATCACCACCTATTTCCACCGAACGACCGTGTCAGAACTGATCGTTCTTCCACAGCCACCGAATGCTTGGCTAAGTCGATGGGCGAGGGAAACGGTTGACGTACCCGAAAGGCTCATGCAGAAGCTAGGACATGATCCCGACCGCCAGTCCTTATCGGTGCAGCTGGCCCGGATATACTCATCGGCCGGCATCTGGACCGCGTCCGTCCGCTTGCACATCTTGTTCGACACGCACGCCCATCCCGGCCCACAGCAGGAGCTGTGCTCACTCTCCTCGTTGCAAGGCGCGTCGGCTTCTGCGACGCGGCCATTGGGGTAGTAGCAGATAGCATAACTCGAGGGCAGGAGCGCGGCGAGCACCAGGACGCCGAACGCTCGAGGCAGCCACGAGTGAGCTCTTCTGGTGGATGACATGATGGTGATGATGATGTTGATGGTCGTCCGGTGGATGACCTAACGAACGTGGGTATCTCGAGAGAAAGGACTGAATAACGGGGCACGAGGGAAAAGAGAGACGATGGCTCAACGGATGTTGAGAGGAGAACGTGAGCGCGAAATGAACGTCGGGGAAGAGCCACGAGGACAGAAGATCAAAAGCCCGAAGGAATGGCCAGCCTGAAGAACCCCGCCAGCGCCGCCGGTCCGGTAGGATTGGTAACCGGGTGGGAAAGCACTGTTGGCCTGGTTTAATCTTAAATGCCTGGGGTCCATTTGTGGTTCCGAACAGGCGCAGGATCACGGTCGTGAAACACCAACACCACCCGGAAATCCTTCGCGCGAATAAATGGCTCGACGTGAGTGGGTCGCGACCGCACTGCGCCGCCTCCGTGCACACGCTACACTACCGGCGCCGTACTTTGAGTTTGTGTGATGTCCGTTCCTGACTGCATCGATGGTGTTCGCTGCCGGCTTTTCGTGCCTGACTGCGCCGGGTGGTTGCATCCTTCGGCGCATAGCGACGCCCCTTGCTCGCGTCAGCCACGACGCTAGATGAGGCGCGCCCGTCTGGGCGAGCTTTCGATGCCGATATTCTTTAAAGAAGCGTTCGTCTCGGCCAATAGACGAAACCAGCTGAACCATCACCGGTTGGCGATGAAGCATATAAGCTTCCCCATCCGGCCAGACCGTCGTTCAGCTCGAGCTCGGATCCAGAGACAAAGCGCCATGAACGAACTGAAGGCCCTTGGCCGTAACACTTGACGCCGGTAACGGTCCGGTTTGCGAAACCGGGCGCGGCCGAACGGTAGCACGGGTGGAGAGAGAGAGAAAGTAAAAAGGCCGGACGGGCGATGAAATTAACCAAGGTTTCGAGAGGCTGGCGCAACGGTGGTCGCTGACACCGGGCCCGGTGGGATGACCAATTAGGGTCATCCAATTCGTTTTTGGCCGCCAGATCTTCGTCGACCATCGCGAATTTGGCCGGATTCGTACAGTTGCCTCGGCACTTTTTCGTTCCTGCATCGGCACAGATTTGAATTCAGCCTCCAAGGGCCAGCCCCCACGAACCTCAGTTCCAGCCTCGTCGAAGCTGCCGCGTGGCAGAGAGAGAGGGACGAGGACGGAGAGGTACGACCATCGTTGGATGGCTGGGACAAGATGCCTGCCTGCCACGCGGACGACAGCGCCTGTAACGTGAGCGCTCCAGGAATGCGGACTGCCGCGCGAAGAACAAAACGACGATGACGGGGCCAAGCTGGGCTGAGACCTGTGCAACAGGATCTGCACGATGGAAACCGGGCAAGGAAGGGGTTGAGACGTTCTCTCAAAGGCGGAGAAGAAGCCCTTGAATTTGGATGACAATACGGATTCGTAGAGGGCACGAACTGTCCCACAACGGTCTGCACGTGAGAGCGCATAACTTACGAGAGGAATTACGCGAGGATGACAATTTTTATATCACGTGATATCGCTTTTCGCAAAGACCAGACGACATCCCACTGATTGACGTCCGCCCAAGCTTGTAGAAGAGGCCGGCATCGATCACTATGTTCCCTGAGAGGAGTGGAATAGCTAGACCGTAAGTTATGGTAGCAGTTTGACAACTGGGTCCCGCGTTCTTTCAATGTTGATGCTATCAGAGTAGCAACAGCATGGTAACTGGAAATCTCTAATTTGAGGCTTCCCATGCATGTGGGAAACATTTGAAGCTTGGCATCCCTCTAGAATAGGTTGAGGGCTAATTCTGCCTGTGAACTTTTTTTTGGCTAAATGTTGGCATTGAAAGAGCTCAGTACCTGATCCAGCCACTCCCGGCTTAGCTTGAAACTACGCCAGTGTGGTCTTCAAACAACTTGATTCCAACCGTCCAATGTGTAGTTAGCACCCGAGAGCATGTCCATAAAAATCATATCTTCAAGTGGGTTGAAAGGAGGTTTTAAAGGTCTGGTGAAATGCTCAATTGGCAGATTTTGGTGGTCCGAACTGATTGTCTCATATACTCTTCGAGGGGGGTTTCCGGACTTTATGGGATATATACTGGTTAGGTTGGAAGCATCCAGACCTCCCAAACTTGGCCATGAAGTAGGAGAGCTCTCGAGTAATAAGTCATGTGGCTGGGTCTGCCTTGTACAAATAGGCGACAAGTTCTATCCGTCTAGCTTGTCGAGGATAGATATAGGGAGGGCGTTCGAGCTGATATCACAATCCTCATCCTCGGCTGCTCTGCGACGGAATTGCCAGCCCTGGATTCATGAATGAGACTTCGGGCAGGTTCTCAAGAGTCTGTTGGGGTCACCAGTAAGCCTTAACATTGCCTGGCTGAAGATATATTCGTACACGATCGACCAAACCAGAAAGACACTGTAGAAAACGAAAACTCCGAGGCTATGACGGGAACACCGTAGACGACAAAAGGTGAGAAAACGAGAATGAAGCGCCTAACGGTGAACCACGTCCCTTTGAATTCATGCTCCTCGCTATGCAGAGAGTGTGTACATGACGGCGCCGCTATCATAAGCCACCTAGGAAAGTCGAGGGCCAGCGCCATCTGTGATTGAGCCCCATTCATACCCCTACAATACTCGTCCACTTTTGTTGATGGGCCTTTCGTGCCCATGGGTGATCAGCTCCGAAGGCCGAGTCCTCTCTGCACGTGCTATTCGTCTTTGAGCCCACAAAAATCGGTGTGAAACATCCGATCCAGCCAGTACCACAGCTTCCAGTAGAGGCTCGCTTCGGCATAGTTGAATCGTCCATCCTCCAGTCGTGGAATTCTGTCCCCAAACACCGGCCCCTGCAGCAGGCTGGCAAATGGGATGTACGAGGTCAACCATTGACCGGTGCTCCGTGTCGGCAACACCGCCTCCTCGGCCGGGCGCAGCTTGATTTTGCGCGCCGTGGGAATCTTTCGATACACCTCGACCTCGGACGTTTCGGTGGTGGCATTTTTCGCACCCGCGGCAACACATCCCGTCACGGTGGCGGACGAGACAGTCGACGAGGACATGGAGGACGAGTTTTCGCTGGCTTTCAAATTGGGGTAGTTGGGGAAATTTCGGGGCAGGGTCGAGGCCAACCGGGGCGCATTCGTGGTGCCCGGCGAAACCAGGGTGGGCTGCGAGCTCCGGCCACTACTGCCCCGTACCGGCTCCGGACGTCCACCCGTGTCGGTGTCGGGAATGGGCGCATCTCGATGAGGGGGCATCCCACGAAACAGCTCCGCGTGCACCAAGAAACCATTGATGGACTGCGGCGATGCAGCCACGGCCCGCTCGGCGGAGGCCCCCGAGTCGAAGGTGACCTTGATCCAGCTCTCCCCGCCCGCGTACGCATTCTTCTTCTCCAGCTCCTTCGGACTCAACACGCGACCCACGGGGTAGCTAGACACGGTTTTGAACCTTTTGAATTGCGTGGGCGGCTCTCGGGGGTATTCCTCGCAGATATATCCCCGACTGATCGTTTCGTATCGTTGAATGGCTCCGTGCTGCAATGACGGCTTGAAGCCGTAAAGCATCACCTCCGTCGGCTCCTGCTGCACGTGCGTCGGCGGTGCGGTGCTGACGGGGGCCGAGGTGCCTTCAGCGCCGGCCAGCGCAGTGCCAGTGGCTGGTGCATAAAGACTTGTCTGAGAGGGTGCCCGTGTTCGAACCGGTGTCGCGATGGGCGGCTCCTCTTCCTCAGCGCGTACTTGGTCATATCGGAGCGCGTCGGCAAAGTAGGCGATGTGAGGATCTTCCTTCTTGGGTGATGCGGTGGGCTTGGTTCGCAAGGTCCCACGGCGCGACTTGCCAAACGGGCCGGTTTCTTCAACGTGCTTGCGCCGATCCCTATCACCCGCATTAGCATTACGCCACATGTTCTCCGATTAATGTAGATAGTGCTCAGTGCTCTGCTCACTCTTGATGTAACAGCGCGAAGGGCAGTCGCCGTCCACTCGCATCCACGCCCAGCTCCTCCTCGGGCACGCAGCGAATCTGCATGATGAGCAAAGTACCACCTACGGGCGACTGGGAGCTTCCGGGAATTAAAGAGAGATATGGAAATTAGTGTGTAGTGACCTGAAGTGAAGTGTGCGTCACAAAGCCCAAGGGTCGCGATCTGGCGAGCGATGTCTCGAGTCGTCTAGACAACACCGGAGACACTATTATTCCGGATGCCGAGGCGGATTATTACATAAGCTCGACTCAAACTTAACGTCATCCCATCCTCCAACGAGCAAACCGCGTGCGTACAGGGCAAACCAGAGTAGCAAACATGTTCCGCTGGGTAAGTATATAGGCCCTTAAAAGCCTAGAAGCTAGCTAATTGGATGTTGGTATATCTCAGGGAAGGACACTGGACGTCATCACGCTCTTCCACAAGCCAGCATCACCATCGTCCGCTCGGGCGTTGGCGCTGCTCAAGCAAGCTTCTGCCAATGCCAGCGAGACGGCCACGCAGGACCAGGCCGCCGACCACAGCGCGCAGAACAAGGTCCAGAGATCGGAATTTGAACTCAACGTGATCGAAGATGCACCGACGACTGACCAATTGCGGAGCATCCTGGAGTATGTTGGCGCGAAGAGAGCCGGAGACCTGGTTCAAGGCGCGAAAGATGAGGCGGATGCTATCAAGCGGTTGAAGAGCAACGCCGAGAGTTTCCAAAGGCCTGTGGTAAGACGAGAAGCATATAAAAGATGTATTGATGCTCATATGGTTCATCTGTAGGTTGTAGACTGGAATACAGGGCGAGCAGGTCAGTCTACTGTTTCCACATCCCAGGCACGTTCTTGGATGCATGCTCACGTGTTGTCCAGTGATCGGAGACAATGAATCCGAGATCATCAAGTTACTCAATGCCAAGAATGGCTAGAGCTCGAGGCCAAGATATGCCACCATGGTGTCAGAGCATCCTGTTTCATCCTTAAAGGCCCTCTTTGGTCTGGTCGCCGAACGAACTATCCTGGATGTCCTGGTTGCCTGGCATATCATTTTCCTGCTCAATGGATACCGGACCGCCATAACTGTGAGAGCTCGAATTGCTTGCCAACCATGCCTTGGAGAAGACTGGGAGCGTGTAGGCCTATACAGCTGGACCCTTGATCGATCTACTGAACGGTCATACTCACACCGGCCCAGCTGGCATACTCGAGACATATCCTCTCGGAAAAGTTTCCAAGCCAGTCAATTTATATATTCGTCTCCATATGCCTTGCCCTTGCTACTGCGAGAACTATCATACTGTGCTCTCTCCCCTGTGATCGCTCATGCCTGTACGCTGCTGTGACCGTAACTTTGTGTATGTCCTTGAGCTTGTGCTCTTTATAGCTCGACTCGCCGTGGCCTTTCCATTTCGTCATGCTCCTATATACACATCATTGGCATTGATGTCCAACATGTCGACTGTTGCTAGCCTGGCGGGGATTGCCAGCATGTGGTTTTCACATGCAACCTGGCGTACACAACCTGGAGCAGACGCGCTGCTCCTACGCGTTGTTGTTCTCCACGCGCCAACTTCCGTGGTGTCAAGAGAGGTTGCCCACCGGCGGATAACACCGTTGTTGACACGGCGAACACCGCACGGCGAACACCGGACCTTGCCGTTGGCCCAGTATAAATATTTCTCCTTCCCTCCAACCTCTCTCTCCTTCTCTTCTTCTCTTCTTCCTCCGGTACGCTCTCAACATTCGACAGCACCATAAAGCTTCAAAAACTTTATCACTCTTACCACTCTATCCATCTCCAGCTCCATATCCATCATCATGTCGGTCACCATGAATTACCAGACCAGCAAGATGTCGTTCTTCCTTCCCCCCCCTCCGCAGCACTATGACCCTGACGTACCAATGGCCTATATGGCGTGTTACCCCCTTCTTTTCCTGGGCCCGGCCCACTACCACGATTACGTCCGTGACCTGCTGGTCAGTAATCTCCTCTCGCTCCTCCTATCATATTCCTCATACAAACAGGGACTTACTGACTTGACTTATCAGGAGCGCGGCCTGGCGAGCCGGCGGGCGGAGGCTGCGGCCTCCATCACCATCGAGCCACCACCCATCACCATCGACGAGCTCACGGCCAAGATGGCGGCGTTGAAGTTGGGTGGTGGCTCGATGGTGACGACGACAACGACGACGACACCGACGATGACGACGACGAGCACCACCACCACCGCTACGTCGTTGTCGCCGCCGCCGCCGCCCACCATGACCGCCGAGGAGCTGGCGGCAACGCTGGAGACCATCACCACCAAGATGGCCAGCCTCTCCTTGGCGGTTGTGGTCGCCGAGGCGCCGACGACGAACGGGGACCCGTCGGCTGGTGATATCACCCCGGCGGGGGAAGAGGTCAGCCGCGTGGACGCCGCGGTGGAGGAGGAGTCGGGCGCGGAGGTGGAGACGGCCGGGGTCTTGGCGGGGGCCCCGACTAGCCGATCTCACCTCTTCGTCCCCTCCGACTTTGCCGCGGCGTTCGCGACGGTCCCGCGCGAGGGCGCCGTCATTGACGGCGTGTACCACTTCCGGGGGAACGCGCAACCCCCTTCCTCGGACGTTGTCGGGGGCGGCAGCGGCGGCGAGGAGCAGCAGCAGCAGCAGGAGCAGGAGGAGGAGGACGGGTCGGCGGAGTTGTCTGGGGCCGATGAAGCCGAAGTCGAAGTCGAAGCCGAGGGGGAGGCCGACCCCGAGGTGGAGGCGGAGACGGAGGCGGAGGCCGGTAACGCGGCCAGGAGGGGCGGCTCCGGTGGCCGCAGGGCCAGGAGGAGGAGGGCCAGGAGGGGCGGGAGGGGGGGGAGGCATGGTGGCAGGCGCCGCAGGCGTTGAGGTGAAACCCATTTTTTTCGGATCTTTCCTTTCTCTCTTTTTCCCTTCTCTTGTTATGTATTCAACTCACTAACTCGATTTGACATAGGCTCCTTTCCTCCCCCTTCCCGCCCCCCTGGGGCCGACGACGACGAGGAGGACAGGTCGAGGTCCAGCAGTCCCTCGATCGCACGACGATGATATAAGTCCTTTCCGTCGACAGCACGTGACGACGATGACGATGACGGCGACGACAACGACAACAACGTCCATCATCACGAAGACGACGCCATGCAGCTTTCGCCGGCCAAGACCAAAACAACGACGCCGGCTGGACCGGCCTCAACCCCATCGAAAGCGCGGCGACGGCCGAAGCAGGGTTCACCCGTCACGCCGTCGAGTTCATGACGGCGGATGTGCATCTCGCCATCGAGCTCACGACGACGACGGGCCGGGGGACATCATCGACTTCATGACGACGGCAGAGCAGCGCTATATCCACTATCAAGATCACGGCCACGGCCACAACTAGCGTCATCAAGTTATCGTCAAGAGGTGGTGACAATGACGACACATCTTCTTCAGAGGGGGGACGACGATGGATGGCTTCACGAGAGATATACAAATCCACTTATCTTTCGTGTCGTGCATGCTTTCATTCATAAGGCATGCATGCACATATACATCAAGTCACTACCGATACAAAGAACACTCCTCATCCAACTTACCTTGCTCCCTCCCTCGTTCTCTCTCGCGCTGTGTATGCATCTTTCTATCCGTCATGTACTCTTCTCGGCTCAAATATGAGAAATTCATGGCATTGATCTTGTCTGGTCTGCTCCGCCGTATTCGCCTCACGAAGAAGGAGAAGAAGAAGAGGAGGAGGAAGAAGAAGAATAGAAAGATATCATTCATTGCTCTCATCACTCCGCTTTACTCTGCTCTATCCTTCCGTGTTCGGCCCTACGAAGAAGAAGATGAAGAGGTTACCCACGTTCCGATAAGGATAACAAGCAATCATTCATTGCTCTCATCATTTCGCTCTACTCTGCTCTACCCTTTCGTGTTCGACCCCACGAAGAAGAAGAAGAATAGAAAGATGTCATTCCATCCATTGCTCTCATCACTCCGCTCTACTCTGCTCTACCCTTTCGTATTCGACCCCACGAAGCCACGAAGATGATGAAGACGAAGAAGTTACCACGTTCCGACAAGATAAGAATAACAAGCTCCCATTCATTCATTTAGAACCGAACAATGATGAAGCAGAAGAAGAAGAGAACGAAGTCGATGCAAACAGAAAGATAAGATAAGATCAGAAGATGGTCCCGAAAGATCCATCCGTCGGAATAGCCTTTCTTGGACTCCCCGGGGGTTTGGTCCCGGTTCCGTCGGGGTCGGTGGTTACTGGTTTTCGATGTCTATTTTGTTGATTCAGATATCATTAGCCTTTCTTTCCCTCTTCAATTTGGTTCATGACTTCTTTCTTTCTTTCTTTCTTTCTTTCTCTTTGTAGCATCATCTATCCATTCCGAGCCCAAATTCGATAATGGAGGAAGGAAGATTATGTGTGTGCATGTAGTTCACGGCAAGATCAAGGTGACGTAGTATCTGTGACGGGGCGAAGTGCATGAGAAAAGAAGAGACAACACTCCTACTGACCTAAACGTAAACCCCACGAATAAGCCCTTATCCATCTTTTCATTCCGATCCGCCATGTTCTCTAGCGCGTTCTGCTTCTCGTGCACTTCCTTGTATTTAGCCATGTCCGCTTCGTTGCTGAAGTCGTCAAAGTAGCCCGCGTCTGTCTCCGAATCGAGTTCGGGGATGAAGGGGGCGCGTTGCGCACGGAGATTGTTCCAGTCGACTTCGGCGAAGTAGGCATGATGATGAATCTCGACGATGTTGGAGAAGCGTTGGGGTTTGGATGCGATCAGTCTATTCATATAAAACATCAGCTTGTCGTTCGGGGATGAACAATCCCAGAAAAGAGGTGGATTAAAGTGACCTACCGTTCAATCAGATTCCAAGTCCGCTTGCTCACAAAGTAATTCGGATCTTCGTATTCCGGTTTCCGAAGAAGCGACTTCCAATGCTTCAGATTCTGCCAGGTCTCGTCTACCGTCGCCCCCGCGAAGGGAGGATAGCCCGTCAGGGCCTCGAACAGCATACATCCCAGACTCCAATAGTCGACAGTAAAGTCATATTCCTGGCCTTGGAGCACCTCGGGAGCCATGTAATCCGGGGATCCGACGATGGATTTCGCGTAGTTGACGTCACGTTCGCGCAGGGAGCGGTAATCCTCGCGACGTTCCGCGACGCTGCGCTGTTCCATCGGTCGCGCGAATGGGATCGCAGCCCGATTGACTTCCTCCAACTTGATCCGCATCGACTCGATCTTCACGGGACTGAGCATCCCCGCGGATAACCCGAAGTCGGTCAGCTTCACGTGCCCCGTCGAGTCAACCAGAAAGTTCTCCGGCTTGAGATCGCGGTGGATGTAGCCCAATTGATGCAAGGAATCGACACAGGTGAACATCTCGGCCATGTAGAATCGCGCGTGCCGGTTGTGGAGAAGGCCCGTGTTGTTGAGGAGGGTGCGGAAGTCCCCCCCCGGCACGTATTCCTGTGATCGATCATCAGCAATGGCGGTCCGATGAGACATTAAGCTGCAGTAGAGACTACTACTATAGTAGCGACCACTACAGTAGCGTGGAGGTGGAAAATATTCACCATCGCCAGATAGATGCTCGTCTCGTCTTGAAACGCATACAGCAACTTCACCAACCATTCACTCTTGGCCGCCGTCAGGATGTCCCGCTCGGTGAGCACGTGACGCACTTCATCCAGCTTGAAGAGCAGCTTCTTGCTCATCACTTTCAACGCACACACTTCACGCGTATCTTTCTTCTGAGCCAAATACACCTGTCCGTAACCGCCCTGGCCTACCTGCGTCAGGATCTGGAAGTCTCCCTGACGCAGGCGTGTCCGGCGTTTGCGCAAATGGGCTCTCTCCCGGCCGAGATACCTGTGCCATGCTGGTTCGTACTCCTCTGCCGGGGTCGCAGGAGGAGCAGGGACCTGAGCTTGGAACTGCGCGAGCCGCTGCTGTCGAGCATGAAGATAACTGAGCAGGTCGAAGTAGTGGTCGAGGAAGTCTACCATGCATTAGCATCGATCTGTTCATATCATTCGAAATGGGTGATGACTGACAGAGCTGTGTAACATTCGCGAGTCTCTTCACTTTGGGATTCTGCAGCTTCTCGAGCTCCTCCGCGCTGAGTCCTCGCTGGGTCTCAAACGTCTTTCGACCGGCTACGGGCCCTTGCTGGCGAGATTGATAGAATTCTTGACGAGACGCCGCCGCCGGAGATTGCGGATAGCTGACTTCCTTGCCCTGCTTCGGTCCAGGCGGGGTGTTCTCCTTGTTGGATTTCTTCGGACTGGCCGGAAACGGATATCCATCCTTATGCACGACGCTGGTGTCGACGCTCGCTCCACTCTCCTCGACGCTGGAAAGGTGACTGCTCCTGGGAGATAGCACCGGAGATACTTGCGAAGCTCGTCCGGCCTTGTTGGGACTCAGAGCGGCGATGGGTGACAGCTTCAGGGCACTCTCAAAGATATCCGACAGCATGTGGGCCCCTGGCGGTGCTTGTTTTTTGCTCGGACTGCCCTGAGGCGTCTGGACCGGTGAAGTAAACCATTGCTGAGGTGGTGTCCGTGGTCGCTCCATTGCTCCGTCTCCTCCTCGCGTATGGAGTGGGGCCGGTGGGGCAGGGAGGATGTTCTCAGACGAGAGTGGAAAAGTAGATGCCATCATGGAGCATCCGGAGGGTCGACGAAGGGCTCAAGCTGGCATTGGAAGTTGAACGTAGAGCTCTAGTGTATCTGGACTCTGACCCCGAATGCCCTCACTTTCCCTTAAGAAGGTGAGTTGAGTTTGATGGTGGGGGGTGGGATGACGGAGGGACGTCAAGTCAAGGGAGGGATGACATGCATGCCGTTGCCGAGGGGCACAAACAAAGGCGGTTGTCGCCATGCCAACGCCCACACGCCGACATCTCAAGTGGACAACCACGTCACTGGATATTCCCTTGAAACAGGCCACAGGTTGATGTTGGACTTCTCGGGATGAGGTGACAATGCTTCACCGTTCGCATTATCGTCATCTGGATATTTGTCTTGAGATGATAATTCGTGCTTCTGCCATGGCCACAACTCCGTTCGGATGAATCACCGGCCATCATGCTCTGGAGTTTGGACGTCTCAGGGACCGGCATATTTCTTCATAGTCTTTCTTGCGGCCAGCAAGAAGCTCTCTATACTGTTCAGAATGAGATTACACGCTCATTCCATTGCATATCATTTTCGATATGAGACTTTTGGTCCTCATTTCTGAGTCGTGGTGACTGAATATCTTCAACGCCATTTAAGGATACCATATCACGAGTCTATATTCGTTCATCTTGGGCCATGCAAAAGCTTTCAAGCATTGATGTTGAGCAGTACAAATTCTTCTACTCTCTAAGGTCCCTATATTTCAGATGCCGATCATCATCAGGCTGCAACGGGGGACCTTATATGCTCTCATTTCCCAGGATCAACTCGAGTTCGTTCTAGTATCATGGAGGATGACGGGTTCAACTTCTCAGTTCAGCCCACATGTCTGCCCAGAGTGGGGATCTGAATGAGTCAAACGGCAGGATCCAAGACGCGTGACGCCCGCCATGTACGCGTTGGAAGGCTCCAAGTTACCCGCCTTCAGTCGTGGACTTCTCCTGAAGCCTGATCTCACTTTCTATTCCACCCTTCGTCAAACCAAGGCCTGCCTCTCTTCCACTATAACTGAGTTCAGTTTACTTGGACTCTGTAAGCTGTGATCAAGCCAAGATGTTTTACAGCCACGAGAGTACGACCTGACTTCAGTGTCATCTAAAGCGTTGCCAAGGGCTGAGGTGCTGATCTCATGCTGCGCCAGTTCTCACGTCTCGCAAGTATGGCGTGGCCACCGTCTGGTAAGCGTATTGGCATCCAAGCAGAGATGTATAATTCTCTAATGCCAGCAGGCTGGTGGCCACGCTCGGCTCGAGGTCCACGCTCAAGAAAGTCAACCGCAAAGCGATCCTCGACGTCGACGTACCCAAGGCCTGTCAGACCATCGTCGCTCCAGAGGCTCCGATGGCGCTGCGTCTGCAAGGCAATCTTCTGTCTGTGACCCTGGTCCTTACTGAGTGAGTCGCTTACTGAAATTTCCAAAGATATGGCGTGTCACGCGTGTACTCGCAGCAATGCGGATACGTTCTGGCAGATGCACAGCAGGCCCAGACGAATCTCATGACGCTGCAGAAGCTGATTCGAGTGTCGGAACTCGATCCGCGAGCTGGCAGAGCGCGGTAGGTCCTCTCACACGGATATCTCGTTGTGGATGCGACTCATTTTGTGCAGTCCCGATCAGCTCGTGCTACCGGATGATCCGGCGTTCTTGCCGGATTTAGGCCTTCTCGACTTCAGTGTCAGCTTCTCGCTGCTCGACCCGCAGTTGACGCTCTCCCTGTCGCCGAAACCGTCCCCACGCGGTCGCCCGGAGGAAGTTGGCCGGGCGGCTCACGGCCACTTTATTCCCACCTCGGAAGCCGGCGATCTGACGCTCCCGGGTTTTGAAGCGGTGGCCGCACCAGCAGGTCTTGACGAAGCCTTTCACGGCCGTCAATATGACGAGGATGAGGGTCTACTGCCAGAGGTTGATTTCGAGTTCGACGCGGAGGGCAACATTCGTACGGTCGGGAGATCTGAGACGGCCGAAACTGGTCCGGTTGGTGGGAGAGTCCGCCTCGAGAGCGACTCTGCAGCCAGTGCCAGGGTTCGGCAGGAACATGCTGAGGGCCTTCGGGCTAGACGCAATGTATGTCTGGACACACCATTGACTGGTAAGGAGCTGACGAATCTTAGCTCGGCGGTCCGCTGCGTCCGGATGATGAAGACACCGCGATGGATGTCGACTATGAGCTGCCAGAGGCGGAACCATTTCCCACCACCGAAGGCGCTGCGCCGGCCACCATGGCCGCTCCTGCAGGTCTCTCTACCCGTACCGAGATCGCGGACTCGCAGCCGGCGGTGATCGAGATTCCTGCCCCTCGGAGACTGAGAGCTCCTCGTGCCATCGCCGCCGACGACAGCACCCAGCTGCGACACACGCAGCTGGCCGAGTGGAACAGCAACTACGTGACCTACATGGCGACAGTGACCGAATCCAAGATCAATCAGCGGCTGGCCAGAGAAGCGAAGGAGAAGGCTGCGTTCTGGGTCCTAGGTACGGGCATCGGTAACGTGGGCCTCGGGGTCGGAATGTCCAATCTGCAAGGAGCCTTGAGCATGTTTTCGGGGGACAATCTCATGCAACTTCTCAACACCGTGGGAGCTCCCGAGGAACCAAAAAAGCGAAAGACGCCTAGTGATGAAGCTGGGACACCTGAGAGCGAGCGCAGGCGGGTGCGGGCACGTCAAGAGGCGGAGGAGCAAGTCGGACGCGGCGACGTTCCCATGGAAGATGACGACGCTGGAATGGGGCCTGGGCTCGGGCTCGAAGAATATGTCCGTCCGACCGCCGTCCGCCGACCATACTCATTTACTAATCGCTACTTCAGGACATCGAGATCGGGCGAGAGGCGCGTCCCGAACTGCAAGATCAATCATCCGCCATGCCCTGGAACATCACCGCCTCCGCACGGGGATCTCGACTGGGCTCCTCTATCGGTCACGGTCGTGGGCCAATGTCCGCGGGAGGTCCTAGCAGCGCGATGCGACCTAGTACGTTGTACGGGGCCGAGTACAACCTGCCCTCGCGACGGGTGAGTCGCATCACGAGCCAGAGCCCGCAGGTAGGAAGAGGGGTGGCAGGCGCTGCCGAGCGATTGAGCAGTCTCGATCTCGGCGGGGCTGAGGGCGACAGTGCCTTGCTGCGCGACCTTCTCCCGGACGATCCAGGGACGCTGGAAGAATTCGACCTCCCCCCAGGGCTTGGTGATGAATCGCAGGTATTGCCGGTGACGCCACGGACACGACGAGGTCTGGACCAGGACAGTTTCAACTTCCTTCAATTTGTCCAGAGCAACTTCGACGAGGCGCAGCAAACAGTCGACCAAGGCGAAGAGGAGGAGCAGCTCCCTGAACGACGGGACTTCGTCACCTTTCAAGATATGCTGGCCCCATCTCAGCACTCCAAAGCCGTCGCGGCCCAGGGCTTCCTCCACGCGTTGTTGCTCGCCACCAGAAACTTCATCACCGTAGAACAGAGCGAGGCGTTCGGGGAGATCAGAATGGCCCCTGTGGCCAGTGCCTGATCGCATCTCATATCTATTGCATATTCTTGCTAACTACTCACTTAAAAGGCGTTTACAGCGGAGGGGTTGCTTCGGTGATTGCTCATTGACGTTACATCTCACTCGGGAATCTCCGAAGTTGCATCATATAGCTTGCAGATAGCTAAGACGAACGTACATTTACAAGACATTAGTCGCCCAAGCAAGTCGTGTGACGGAATAGAACAAGGAACCCGGAAGATTATGAAATAAATGAAGACCAATTGGGCAGCTTACCAGCAGCTGCGGGAAAGGAGTAAGCGAAGATGTGGGTTGTTCACCTATAACAACTCCGTAAACAAGCTCGATCCAGCAACTCCTTCTCCTCCCTGCCACCATGCCGTGAGGCGTCCCTCTTTCTTTTCGCCAAATCCCTGATCCGCGAGGACTTCGAAGCTGTCTTCTTCGAAAGGGCCAGCTATTGATTGCCTTGCGGCTGTTCCTGCTCTTTTTGTACACCTCTCTCCCAATCCAAACATGACCAATAAAACTGAACAGCAATGTAGAAGATAGGATGATCAACACATTCAAGGAAACGGAGGAAACCGTCAACTTTTCAGTTGCCTCCAAGACACAGCACTCCAAGTACACAACATGCCAACTCTTCAGTCGATGGGATCCACTAGACTCGCCTCTCGAGGCCCTCGACGCGAGCCTTGAACCCTTTGACGATATCGCGAATGTGTCGCACTTTATCGAACTCACGCTCGAGTTCATCGATCTGGCGGAGAATCTCATGAAAGCGAGCGATCTCGGCGTCCGCAGCGGCCATGGCGCTACGCGCCGAGGATGACTGCGCCTGTATCGAAATTTGCGTTTGTTGGTTCAACTGGCGCAACGATCCCAATCATCAGCATTGCGCTGTAAAAATGTATCCTTCCTAGTCGGCGTCTTGGTAATATCATCGAGCTCACCATTTGAACACGCTGCTGAATGGCCTGCATCAATCGATCGAAATGATATCCCAGCGCCTGCAAGCTGCTCGGATCCAGCAGCAATCGACCCTGACTGGATGCCGCGCTGGCCGCGCGCGATGACCCTCCTCCGGTCTGCGCGAGCGCAACCTGCTGATGCTGTCGCAGCAGCACGATCTCGTCCCGGCTGAGACCGAGCGAGGTATCCGGGACGGAATGGGCCGGACTGGCCATCTTCGTCGTCGTCGTCTTCGTCGTCCAGGCGGCGCATGAGACGACGGTGGGATGGCGCCAGGCATTGTTCAATTGGGAGAATCGATCATGACATCAATCCGTCGAGAGAGAAGAAGAGGCGGGACTGGCAGTACAACGCTGCGCTACTGCATGGATGAAGGAACGATTTGATGGATGTTCGTTGCGCAGCAACTGCACTACCGCTGGCCGACTGGCTGACGACGATAAGGATGCCGAGAAAAAAGATGATGTCTTGAGGGGTATGGGAACACGAGCAGAGAAGAGCGGAGTTGAATATCAGCACGAATCCATCCCCCTGGGATCTGGGATTCCGTGACGGACGCTTGGGAAAAGCTTGTGAAATTTTTCTTTCGATTCGACGGCAACAGACGAAGGTGAGAGCTTGGTTGAAATTTAGGCGCCAATTCCACCCAAGGAGGGAGGGTGTTGCTCAACGGCGTTGAGCCGTTGCGGATAAATTGCTGCTCACAAGGTTTTCCCTTCAGGCACCGCCCGGTTGGGCTTTGGCGCTCGGGCTGGGAAAATCCTCAAGCTGATTGGGGCCGGAAGGGAGTTGCATTGCTTCTGTGCCGTGTCTGGATCATCATAGATCTGCATTGGAGCTGCAGTCTGTACAGTAAGTTATCCCACAATTTATCTTCACCTTCTTCTCTCCTGGTTAATTCATCGAGATTCGCATATTCGTCAGTCAATCAAGATACACGAGATTCAGATATCAGGTGATGCATCGACGCGAGAGACACCAAATCCGGTATGCGTCTAGTGTAAGGCCCTGCCCACTACTGTATGTCTCAAACTCCTGCGTCAACATGCCAACCTGCGTTCGACGATGGGATTCTGGCGGCGGGACGAAGCAGGTACGATACCGCACCGGACAGTGCAGTGCCGATGCACCAGACACGATTAGCCTCTCGCTGCAGGAACATGGCGTTTGCATGGAACCGAGAATCACGTTGACGATGGCGGTTTTTCGGTGTTGGTGGTGCTTGCTCTTGGTCTCCAATTCTGTCATGGACGTTGGTCAGTCAAGTCAAGTTCGCCTACTTGTTGGATGTCTATGGACAATGGAGAGGGCCTTCGCAGCCTGGTCTGGGCAGCTTGTCTCTGTTGGAGGGACGAGCTCTACATGCAGGTATGGTAGATGTGCTCTTTTTAACCAGTTGCTTCAACTGCCAAATTTTCTTGACGGAGTAGGTCGTGAACTACTCTGATTTCACTCTACCACTTGGACTTTGCATTTTCCATGTTCTCCATCGTGGACTGCCTTCTCTATCCAGTCTGTACCATAACTGTGAGCAGAGGCCTTCTGAGGACTAGCCCACATCTGCTTCATTTTCAAGTGCTTCACTGCTTGAAGGTTCGCTCTTCACGGTTCCGCCTCTCCCGATCAATGCTGCAAGCGGTTGGCACACATTCTGGAGTGGTTGACAGCAACTCTTGTCCAAGTCGATTTACCATTGAGACTCTGCTTTCAGGGTTCACTGCACTGGGGTTGTTTTGTTTGTTTCGTCTGTGCCGCGTATATTGGCAGGGACTCCCTAAGAGTAGCTCAAGCTACTCGAATTTCAAGTGCTCCACAGGCTAGACTTTCTTCGACCATGAAATGACGAGGGAGACACTTGGCATGCCTTCAAGAAGTATCCCTCGAATCTCGAGAGCTCCCGTGGATCCACGGACATGCATCGTCCTCCGGGGAAGCCGTCTTCCGTTGGGAGGGCTCAGGGGCATACCTTACTACTGTAAGAACTTCGCTCCTGATCATGTGAGCAATGCCAGGAAATGAAAACGAAAGAGACAAGACCAAGTGTGATTGCTATTGTCAGAGCATGAAAAGACAGACACCGGAAACACAATGGATCCGGTAGAGCCTGGCAGGCATCCCTATCAGACCTCACGGACCAGATGACCAGGCTACGTGGCACCGGACTGGAAACGGCCAGCTACAAGGACGCTCATCACCATGCTTGACCTGCTTTCCCATACTTGTCCTGTTCACCGATCTGGGCCAAATGGATTTCAGATACACATGCGGCAAAGCTTCCGAGAAACAACAACCAATCCATAACCGGACTCGCTCCAAGTTTTTCACGGTGGGGCATGTCAATACATCAAGAAACAACCTGGCCTCACGAATGATGGCCACCATTCCGGTGTCGAGCAACTCCAGAGCCTCCTCATGGAAGAAAAACATCCTACCTGGGTCGGGTCAGGCCTGCTGATATTCAGCCCTTCAAGAGTCATCGAGTTTGAGACCGTCCAAGAGCAAAATAAGCCTGGCGTTGCATACCGACCAATCACGGAGGGCCGTGGGAGTTCAGCCCCCCGCAGTTCAGAATGGTTGGGGACGAAGTACCGACAAGCACCAAGATCTGCCCGCCTTACTATCATTGGCGGGTCGGAGCCTCTCATATGGTTGAGCTATCCAACGCCACAACGGCTTCGACCACGATGACAAGAGCATTGGATGACTATTCACATGCCCACCGGAAAGTGAGCCATACCATGGACGCCAAAGCATCCGGTGATCGAGATCGACGGCCATGGCCGGCCATCGTCCTCGACGAGATGCATCACTCTCCAGCTGCGAGAGCCCCCGCGCCCGAGAGCAAGAACTCCGTGGATCACCGGCAATGCACGGCAGCAGACCGTGCATAATCTGCCAACACGGCTGGACGGAATATGACCGGCTGGCGCCACTGTACAGAAGTCTGCTCAGAACACTATTGCGTGCACTCGAGCATACCGACGCTAAAGCGTGCATAAGCTTCTTTTCATCTTGGCCTAGCACGATGCCAACACACGCGGGGGTTCCTCCTCGACAAAGGGCCGCGGCACGAGGAGATCGGATCCGCTTCCTCTTCGCCTTGGCGGGAGGTTGGTCATGACTGGATGGTGCATGGCCAGTTCCCCCCCCCCCAATGCGGCCGATGTGTCGTCCATGTTCGGTCTCCGTTTCAAAGCGACCATGTCGAGGGCCATGCGCATGCGCACCTGCATCGGCAGACGCTCGGGTCTTGCCGCGACAGTCGGAGAATAGGCCGAGTCGGGCGAGGCGTACAGTACAGCACAGTGCCGCCGGCAATTCCCTGCTGGATCGCTCGGTATTTCATCGTTGGCACCTGCTCGATTCCACATGGACATCACGAAGGTGGCCGCACCTGCATGCCCTAAACGGGTCTGATGCAGATGAACGTTACGTTTCATATCAGGTGCGCACGGTTCGGCGATTCCGGATGCCGATTAGCCACGCACGAGGATGACGAACCTTCAAACACGACGACGGTAGATGTGCAACCAGTTGGAAACAAGCCTGGGTGGCCAAGTTCCGGGCGAGACCGGGGGTTTTCTAGGCCTCCTCTCTTTCCATGCGTTAGTGGAAAGTTTACCTCTCTTGCTGACGGTCATCTGAAAAGATAGAGGTGCTGCAGTGAGCGTGCTGTATGTCACTCCAGCGCTAACAGATCCATTGCAGATCAATAAGCACCATGGAAGTAATACCGTGTGCAGCGATGGGCATATGGACGGGTAGTAGGATCTGATGTCTGGTTCTGGGTCGGAGCGACAGACCGACTTGGCGATCATCAGACCATCTGGCCGAAAAGGGAAGTGCTACCTTAGCCCGCGGAGGCGACGTGAATACATTGGGAAAGGATCCTCGACCGCCGCGCCCAATTTAGAAGAAAGATGATCAACGGGGTCGGAAGCGAACGACCACGGTTGGCTGCAACGTTATTGAAATAGCTTGATCACCTTGAGCCTGGTGGCGAGGCGATCTTCGATCATCCGGTCGCCACTTTGGTTGGCCGATCTTTCGGAGATTTTCGACTCGGGACTCCCGATCGTGTCGCCCCGAGGCTGACCGCTCGAGCACGGTTTCCAGTGGGCCAGGGACACCAAGTCGCGAAAGGCGACAGCATGCGTGCAGGTCGATGGCCTTCACCTACGATGCCATCAGGGAAGAGCAGCAAGGCTTGGGAATGGCATCGAAGCAACATCAAGCTACCACATGACACGCATCGTCTCGCAAACAGACTAGCTCTACGGGCATCCCAAGATACTATACTCTACTCCGTACTATATACGGTCAACCTTTGCCAGCTTCACCGCCACCGATGGCGAACGCAAGATCGCTTTCAGCTAGACCGGCATCCGGTTTAGGGGGGCCGTCACAACCAGACCGGCGTTGGTGTCACCATGATCCACCGACCGCTGGCAGATCTGCCCGACGCAAGCCCAATCTGGGCAGGTGGACGGTTGACCCGATCCCGTCAACGACACCAGGTTTTCCCTTCCTACCGCGCGCCAGTTGTTTCCCAGGCCTTGGATCTCGACGTGCGGGTGCTTCGCCGTCGTGTCACCCACAACCGACCTCGCCGCTTCATCATCCCTGTCGACCTCTTTTTCCCTGTTGCTTGCTCGGTCGGTTCCGTCCAGCCGTCCGTCCGCTTCGCCGTACGGCGTGTGCACAGACGCGGTGGCTTGCGCGGGCCACGAAAAGCAAACGTCGACGGGGGATCAGAGCCCGAGCGTTCTTGACGGTGCTCGCACTCGCACAGTACCGCGACGGTCCATGGCACACGCATCCGTATTGGGATGCGGTCCCCATGGGTGCCTCTTCCGTTCATCACCCGCATCTGAACGTGGACACGCTGAGTGACACACCGGCGCGTGCTGAGTGGGCCGATGGCGACCCACAGCTGTCGCCTCGCGGCCGACCCACACGTCCCTCCGCCCTGTCGGGATCGAGGCCCAGGATGAGCCCTTCCACGTGATTGGGACCGCGTTTGGGCGCGCGGCAGACGAGATGTCAGGCCTAACGGCAAGTGGTTTGGCTCGGCGCGGGCCGAGGGCAAGAGGCGGGGAGATCACGCTTGGGAAGGGCCCGGCGTCGAGAAGAAAGTCTCCGATCCTCACGTGCCCGCAGCGTCTGGGCTTCTGTCGCTCGAGCCGACACAGGCTTCTGAAGCTTGCTTTCGCGCGGTCTCGGCGGAGAGGGGGGGGCCGGGGGGGAGCTCGATCGACGGATCGGCCGGGGATGGTTTGTTTTTAGATGGATGAGGTGTGGCGGGCCCCCTTTGCTGTCGCCATGGATCCTCGCCCATCATGGACTCGAGACGAAAGCTTGACGAGGAGGAACCACCCACCAGACGGTGACGGTCTTGGCTTAACGTTTCTCAATGGCCACGCCTGGGGGCTGGTCGAAAAACAGCGGCCCGTCGAGGCAGATCACGGCTTTCCTCTTCGAGAAGCGCATATTTGACCCACGCTGTCCCGGATACACAATCGCCCCCCGCTATAGACGAAGAGAGCGGAAGAGGGGGGGAGGAAGGAGAAGACAGAAACGGGCAGCAACACCGACCTGCAGCTGCAGACGGCAGCTGCATCATCATCGAATGGGTCGCGACTATCGTGTCGATGTTGCGTTTGGCGGATCCACAACATCACCGGAACCCGGATGTGCGCACAGGCGCAACAGGGACAACAGCATGGCGAAAGACACCTCCATGGGAGGTCATGGAGGTCACCAGATGCATCCGAGTTTGGCATTTGGTGATTCGTCCCAGTCGGCCGTCCGGAGCGGCGAACTTACGACCTTCTCCTTTCCCGCAAGCGTCGATGATCCAGACGAAGAGGACTCGACCACGCCTTCTGGATAGGGCATGACGACCGTCGTCCAGCGGCCGAGACACGAAACCTGAGACCAGCTCGGGCTCACAGCACGTCGTGTCTTTCGTCTCCCAGAGGCCAAGGCGCGCCATGTGGTCGCCGAACATCAACATGTGCGGGCCTCGTCTCTCGGTCGTTGACGACCACCACCATCACCCGGCTGCTTCCTCTGCCGCTTCCGCTGCCGCCGGGCACGCACGATCGGTCCCTCTCCCCCCCCACCAATGCGGCTTCGAGGAAACACATGACCATCCGGAGCAACATCCGTACATGCAAGGTACCCAGAGGCGTGAACGGCGCCCTGACTCGTTCCAGAATTTAACCTCATGATACCCTCTTGATACCCTCCCGGATCGCCTGGGCTCTGCCGTACCGAGACGCACCCCATTCGAGGTCTTGCGAGGGGGCCAAACCCCCTGTCTCTGGTTGTTCGCTCCAGCCTCATCGGCAGTCCCCCCGCCCCCGTCCCCTTTCTTGCCGCCGGAGCGCCACCTATGGGGCTCACCGGTTGCGTTTTGGCTGCCGGTGCGTCGTCGCCAGTTGCTCGCATCTGGAACCGAGCTGGGCGGCGCCGTTGGTCGATGATGGGCGCGGCTCCTCGTCATCGGTCGGGCCATGCCGATTGCTTTTTCTTCGTCCCCGTTGATGAGTTTCTGTCCGGCCGCACGATTCGCGAGGGCCCGGTGCCCCGTCGAAGGGATGAGCAACGGATGCGGGACCGAGCGAAGGGGATCTGGTTCTATAGATGGAAAGACCGGTGCCCGAGATGGGGAATGATCAGAGGGAAAAGAAGCTGAAAAGAAGCCCAGCAGGGGGGGACGTGAAGGGAGGGTACCGTAGGAGGAGAAGAAGAAGGAGGAGGCAAAAAAGGAAGAGGGCATGACGGTCATGGACAGGCCCGGGTTGGAGGGAAACGTCCAACTGCGATCCTTGGCCGTTCCCTTGCCGCTTCCTGGACGGATCGTCCATCCCGCCAACCCAATCGTCGGCCCCAAATCAGCGGTCCACCTGCTTTCGTCAGATCCTGCCTACTTCCGGTCTGGTCGTTCGCCGCGATGGGTTGCTCTTCTGGATCCTAGCCGTTGGCTGTTTGCGTCCGCGTTTCACGGCCGGCGCAAACTGACAAAGTCCTTGCTCTCACCACACCCGCCCCACACACCCCCGTCTGGCCCCCCCTTCCCTTCATGGCCGGCCCCCCCCCCCCCCCCCCCCCCGTCTGGCCCCCCCTTCCCTTCATGGCCGGCCCCCCCCCCCCGGCCGGCACCCCGAAGGCGAGACGCGGACCGGGCGCGGCCGAGGGATACAGATGCCTGTGGCGCATCCAGTTTCTTTCCCCCCCCGGCCCCCTCCGCTCTTCTGCCTCTCTGGGCGGAGGAACCGTTGGCTGTGCGTGTGTGGTGCCTCCTTAACTGACTCGGTACAGTAAGGTGCCGGAGGACCCGCGGCGGGAGAGGCCGGCCATCGTTGCCTTTGAGGACCGGTCTTGTACCAGTTCTGATATCTCTGCCGGGGGGCTCCTTCGCAGACCCTGCTGGTGATGGCATCACAAACTGCATCCCGGACGCAGGTCGACCAGATCATCGACGAACCCCCCACCGCTCCCGCCGGCTGCCACCGTTGTGCCCCGGCCCCACCATCATCCTGTTGTGTACGGTCGCCGCAGCCGCGCGGTGCAGCTGGCCCACCCTTTGATTCGCGGGTCCGCCACGGTTGAGAGGGAAGAAGGGCAAAGTGCGGAGGATTCAACCGTTGAGCATCATTTCACCGGTCGAGAACGGCGGGATCGTTGGTTCATCTCGGCCGAGACGTGCGGGCTTGATCACACCGGCGCATTCGCACGCACGCAACGGACCTCTTTGCTCCTTCCTGGCCGCGCCTGGCTCTGTCCATGTCGACTGCGGACTATGCTCCCAATTGGACCCTGCATCGCTCGAGTCGACTCATCGAGGAACGAATGTTCGCAACAGCTTGACCAGCTCTCCTGGGTCATCGTGGGCTTCGATGGGACGCGCGGCTTGCGGTCGACCTGCCAGAGACCCTTCAGATCGCGGACGACGTTCGTCATAACCCCGGTGCTCCGCGGTGCGGCACGAACGACCTCATTGGGGAGAAGAGCAGCAAGATTGGGTTCGGTCGACGACCAGCACACCGGACGGTGCTGTTCCAACGTCGTCGACACCCTTACCACGACGCTGTCCTCCGCATCTGACAATTAGCACATCGACACACGCAGGCGTTCAGCTTCCCTACGTCACGACGCAGAGCCGGCGCAAGCGGTGGCCTGCTTCCATCTTCTGGCGGTGTCCGGTTACTCGCCATCATCTGCATCGTCGATCATCCTGAAGCTGGACCCACACCAGAGCTCTCGCCGCAACCGGTGCCACCATAAAGCCCGACCGGGCTGCTGCCGATCGCCCGGTGTGCCAGTGTGAGCTGCAGCGGTTGGTGAGCATTGGGGCGAAAAGAGGTGCTGCGCTCGACCTGGCCAGCTGGTCGTCCAGGCGATGAACCTATCCGATCTCGTGCACGCCAATCGACGGGCCTCGCGACCCCCTCGACCCTTCTCCCCGCAATCCTCCCCCGAGGACACGCCTCGGTCTGACAGGTCCCCGGCTTTGACGGCGGCTCCTCGTCATCCAACATCTGCCCACAACACGTCTTCCGGTGGAATTCCCCCGCCATCGCCCCCCATGGACGACCTACGGTGTTCGTTGCCCTCCATCTCAGATCTCTTCTACTCGGCCGATATAGGCTCCGCGCATAAGCCCGAGCATGGTACGCGAGGTTCGAGTGGCAGAGTTGGTTGGGCGATTTGCTGACCGTGACGTTTAGCGGGAGAGAGGCCACGGGCGCGGACGGTCCCGAGCCATTCCTACCCCGAAGGTTTTCATGGCCATTCGCATCAGCAACCGCCTCATATTGCTGGAAGAGAACTTTCCAGGGTAACCATAACCTAGCTGAACGCAGGGAGGAGAGAGAATCATTCCGCTGACATGGATTCAGTCGCCGTCGGCGAGCTCGCAACACTCGTCGACATCCGGGCCCGGTCATCACGCCGGACTACCACCCTCGGCGTACCAGACGTCTGCGACGCCCATCCGGTTGCCATTGCTTCCCTCCACCAATCCATTTGGCCCGCCGCCCAGCCAGCAGCAGCCCCCGGGGCATGGTCATCCCCCACCGACCGATGCGCTGGGTCGACCATTAGACTGGTACCAGCATCCGCCCATGCATCAAGGCTACGCTCCGCCGGGTCCGCCTGGGGCGATGGGGAATCCACCGCCCGGAATGTCAGGTATGAATCCGTGGCAACATCATCACTATATCTCACCCTCTTCGCAAGCCGCCTTCCCGCCGTCCCAGGATCGATACATCTGTCAGACATGCAGCAAGGCCTTCTCGCGGCCCAGCAGCCTGCGAATCCACAGTCACAGCCATACGGGAGAGAAGCCGTTCAAGTGTCCACACGAAGGATGTGGCAAAGCGTTTAGCGTACGCAGCAACATGAAGCGGCACGAACGAGGTTGTCACGCCCGATCACCACCGTCCATGTGAGAGAGAGAGAAAAGGAAAAAAGGGAAGGGGGAGGAAGAAGAAGAAGAAGAAGAAGTAGAAGTTTACGCTGGCCGTCAACCCATCCTTCCTTTGGACTTTGTTGGCATTTTGGCAACAAGAAGTCTACATTCTGGCATTTCGGAAACTCCTCGTCGACGAGGATCTTATTTTGTTTCCCCCAGCTGCTTGACCGACCGACCGACCGATCGAGATACCGACCGCAATCGCGCGAGAGATGGAAAGAATGAAGGCAGAGATTGATTCTCATATCAGATTGTGGAGGGGCCGTGAAGGGGGGGGGACTACAATGGGAAGAACGGGGGGGGGGGCTCACGGCGCGCGACAGGTCTTCCAGCGGGAAGCTACTGTAGCTACATTCATCAGCATGATACCCAAACCAACCGCACAATACCGGCGTCCGTGGAATTGCATTCGTTTAGAAAGGGAGGGAATTGAAAATTGGGAGCTTGGTGGGGAACGGAACATAGGGGATGGGTTTTCTTCAAGACTTGGGTTGAATCATTGAAACATTGAACATAGTTGTCCTTCGTTTGGGTTCGTTCTTGATCTGGACATTTTCTAGTCCGATTTTGGTTGCTTTGGATTCTCGACGTCGATGTTTCATGGCAATGTTTCGTGTCTCGAAATCTTACGACTTTTCTTCTTCAAATCATCATGACGGATCAGCTGGCTGTTGACTTTCAAGAGCTAAGAGTGCTCTCAGGGGACCTCGAAGGTACCATTATCATCATTCTTCCGCTCCTCAAATATCTGGCCTGCAGATTGGTTACTTCCATGTATTCCATACCAACATTTCAATTCGAGCAGGTGACGAGCAGGACGAGAGAAGAAGAAAGAAAGAGAGAGAGAAAGCAAAGGAGGGTGATTGATTGGAGAAGGAAGTATATATATACGTACATATACAGCTATGATTGCGAAGCTGAGCTTGTTTGTTTATTTTCGAACCACCGTTCTGTTTCGATCATCGCACTGTGACGACGACGACAAGGAAAGTGGTTCATTATCACCTTGGCGGAGACGGCGATGGGATTCCTGCATCATATCGAAGGTTACTGCAATACAGCCATCATACTAACGACGACAACAGTCTATGTCTTCTCCCTGTCAGGTTGATGGCAGTGATCCCTCCATCATCACAGTGATAGCGTTGACAGTCGTCAAGCTTCCGGCGAGAGAAAAAAAGAAAGTCTTGCATCGGACTGACGACGACGTTGACATCGGCTCTTCACCAGACTGATAACGATGAAAGATTCTTCATCAGATTAAATACAATAACAACTATTAGGGTAATGGCGACGTGGACATCTTCATCTTACTGATGGCAACGGTAATGAATAGTTAGCTCCCATCGTCCTTCTTCGGACGATGATTCATACTATCTGAATATTTGTTGCACAGACGAGATAACAAAGCTAAATCGACGAATTAACTAAATTTCATAAAGCAACAATAATACATGTCTGATAGATAACTAATACTCTATCTATCTGTATGCCTCATGATGAACAGCCTCTCTTTCCATTAAATTTACCCAGCAATAAATCAAGAATATGAGATTAGCATGGCATGGGATGGGAGAGTATTTACCTCCTTCATCTATTTATCTAGTAAACATCATATCCTCCCTTCCTATATTACTTCCCTTCCCGATGGATATGCCAACGTGTAAGCCTCGTGTCGAACTTCATCCCCAATCTTACTGTTCACTTCGTTCCTAACTGACTGGGGATACAGCCGAGGTAGAGATATATATATCCTGAAAAAAGGGAGATATAGAATAGGGGGGGACTTGCCGCCATTTTGCAACGCTTTGCAGAGCAAGGATAGGAAGGATCAGGTGAAGATGAAGACGGAGACGAGAAGTTATTGATGCAAAAACGTGATTCGATCCGCGGCATCCTCTCCCAAGCGGCACACCTCCCTGAAATTACCGACTCCTTTACCCCTCCTATGAACCATCTCTAACAATGCGTCGAGGGGACATGAAGAGCCCGGTCCAGAGTGGCACGTCGGGATGGCAACGATGCCGTCGTTGACGTTGATTCTTATGAACACTTTATTCCCTTCATCGTCTTCGTCGTGTTGTGAGTAGTGGTTGGTAGGATTGGATGCTCGATTGGAGGTTGAAGTGGAAGAGGAAGCGGGGGATGATGATGATAATAGAGGAGAGGGAGAAGGACAAAGGAGTCGTTCAAAGATGATTCGTCCGCCCATGGGGGTAATTTGACTCGTTCGCCAGCTTCTTTCGTTGTCGACGTGATTGATGGACAAGTTGGTGGATGAAGGGAAGAGGTCAAGGGCGGAGATCATGGGGATGATGTCCCCATCGTGAACACTTCAGATTGAACACCTCGTTAGTGGATGGGCTGCAGATACCAATGGAAGATACTGTTGTAGATATGTCAAGGAGCATATAGTGTAAATTGACTTACAAGCTAAAGAAGAGAGGGCCAGCAGAGGGACCTTCGGCGAGGAGGTTGGCGGTTGCGTTAAGCCAGAGCCAACCCATGGTTGGACCGTAAGGGTTACCGGGTCTGTGAAACTCGAGTTAGCAGGTATCAGGAGTATGTTTCGAATGTGAGACACTACTCGATATAATCTCTTTAAGAAGTAGACCAGAGAAATAAATACGATGGAAGGAAGGATGAAGAACATAGAATACTCACCCCGCTCGATAATAATGAATCACATCTCTCGCATATTCAAAGTTCTCCCAATCGGCATGAGAAAACACTCCACACCACTGACTCGATCCCCTGACGATGGTTTCAAACCCACACATCTCCTGCATGCTATAGATCTCTGCATCCGAGAATCTGAAATGCGGATTCTCTTTCGCGAATCGATCTCCAATGGCGCCCAAGTAGGTCTTTCGGAACTTGACCAGCATCGCGACACCGTAGTCATGACCGTATTCCAGGTCGTCCCGGTATCGTAAACAGGTATCCCCCGGCGTCAGAGTATCGGCACCGAGATCGTCCGTCTCGGGGATCACTTTCAATGATGCTACCTCTTCCCAATCCAGCCCGAAGAAACCCGCGCTGAAATAACGCGCGGTTTGAATCACTCGGTTGGAATCACTGGCCCATAACGTCGTCTTGTTGTTGCTGGGGACAATATCAAGAAGGTGGCTGTAGCGTGTGCGTAGCTTGACCCCCGTGGTGAACGCCTCGAGTACACCGGCGAAGGGGCCGGTGGTGGTAAGTTGCTCGAGATGCTTCTCAGGTTCTATCTAAGGGTTAAGAAGGCATGGGCGGAAGATTAGGAAATGGGTCTGGCTGACCTTGAGTGAAGTATGACCAGTCGTTGACAAACTCGAGGTCACCCTTTAATGTAACTCTAGAGTCTCGAATGCGTTGAAGTAACGCCAGCATACCTTGAGAGCAAGAAAAATCTTAGCATCAATCCCTAGGATCGATTGCTCCTTACAATTCGTAGACGTGAATTGACTTACGCCCTCCTGCATTGACGGTAGGATACCGCTCTGCATGTCTTGACATCTACAACAAACATATCAGCTTCGGCATTTCTAATGATTATAATGGAGGAGGGATATCTAAGATTGAATGACATTGGACCTAGTGGCGTTTCGGTCATAACACTAACCATATGGACTTGCTCCACCCTACACCCCTCCGGCGGACCCACGCCAGCATCAACCACGCCGTCCACCTTCTCGATCCAAGGCCCATTCCCACCAAGATGATATAAAAGATTCCATCCCTTCTCAATCACACCGCCCGTACTGCCTTCATGGCGCTGAGCATGCCACCAAGAGCGCCAACTTGAAGAATATGGAACGAGCGTATAGAAAGCCGCCAATGAGAAGGGTTCATTGGCTCGTCCGGATGAGAAGATCGGTAAAGCTACTTGCGAGGATCTGTTGGCGAGGAAGAGAATCGCGCCGAAGAGACAGACCACCGCGGAGAGGGTGAGCAAGTTGCGCGGCATGGTTGCGGACGTCCAGTTCCGGATCATGTATTGCTCGGCTCCTACGTCCGGATACAGTTATTCCATAGCTCTAGTGTGTGTAACAGGGTCTAGTTAGACACTTGACATGCACGTGCTGGCTGTCAAGATCATGCAGGTTCCCGTTGCAAAACACGAGATGCCCGACATGGGGAAGATGCGCGTAAAGGCCGGGTCTTATCTCCGGCGCATTCGAAGTGAACCCATAGGCCCAACAGTATACGATTCGTAAGATATTCTAGGGAGCGGAACTAAACTGGACGAGTATTATGGCCAGAGGATCAGTACGGGCTTGGGCCTTGCTGGACACTATGTAACTACAACCGGTAGCCTGCGGTAGTTCTCCGGGTTCCGGTCTAGCACGTTTGCTCGACGGGTAGAAGGGAAACCTTGGTTGGAACAAAACAACGTGCAACGCTGTCAAATTGGAATGCGGATGCCACGATAATACCATCCTCCAGCTGTCCAAGGCCCCCATCATGACCGAGACAACTGGCCATCTGCTAGACCGCCCTCCATACATCAACCGCTTCTATCACGCTGTCTTGACATGCCGGCCACTCGCTGGCCCAAATTGAGAAAGGAATACAGAATTGACGTAGTGGCCACACGGATCACGCGCCTTGTTAGCTTAGAAAAGCTTCGCAATTGATCTCAGCAACAGTTGGACGCTCTTACCAGTTCTATGTCGTCGAGGTACTAGAGACAAAGACGGTTGAAGCCGCGCCAAAGTCGCCGAAAGGTTTCGTCCTCAACTCGACCTCCAGAAAGATCCATCCAAAGAAGTGCAAGTCCATGAGAGGATTTTTCATCGTTGACCGCCTCTTCCTCACTTTCGGATCCGTCACTGGATTCTGAATCATCAACATCACCCCCGTGAACTTCCGGCTCATCGCTCGTTGATGACGTGTTGCTTTTCCCTTCGTTGTCGCTGTCACCGCGCCCTGCTTCGTGGTCGCTCTCCGCTTCATCGTCTGTGGCGTCGCTGTCTTCTACCTGGCCGAGTGGTGGCGACGAGACGTCCAGTAGCGAAGACGAAGTATCCACAACAACAGGAACCGTGGCCGATGCATCATCCGCGTTGTCGATGCTAGGACCCGCGGTCTGGCCGGTCCCTTGCTGGCCAACAGCTTCCTCAGCCATGTCGGGCATCCCGATCGCACCCATAGGAACTTCGGCCCCACCAGTACCAGTCTCAGTCACGGCCGCGTTGACGCTGTCCGCTAATTCGGGACCAGACTCAGAATCCGACCCACCAGAATCGTTGGGTGAGTTAGGGTATATAGGGGGGGCGTGGGCCGGCACATCCTCGGTCTGGGTGCCATCTGCAACGCTGGTCGGATTATTGATTTCCTCCGCGACCTTCGTCATGGTTTCAGCCGTAAACATAGTTCCGCGGGTGGCCATGAGCAGATTCTGCACCAGAGCGGATCTCTTGGTCAACTGCGACCAAGTGAACCGCATACCTGGTCCTTCACCCACTGGCGGCAACCCTGCACCCACACCTCCACTGCCATACGATTCCAGAAGATCCACATACATTCGCCGATATCGCTCCATAGCCTCGGGGGGAGGATCACCCCAGGGATGATGGTCAGATTCGGGTTGATAGAAAGCGGGACTCCAGTCTCTCGTGAGCCATATGGGAAATGCTCGGTTTCCGATGGATAGCGGCTCGACCGATAGTTCGTCCCAGCCAAGGATGCCCGTCACATCACCGTCTTCGTCCACGAGCACGTTGTAAGCATCGAAACAGGGATGTGTCAAGACAAACGGATTGGTGCACCGCGCATGATCCTCTTCTGCGGTCCAGCTGAGCAGGAGATACCCAAGAAGCAGGGGGCCCCTCATCAAATAATCCGCGTGCTTTTGCCGGGTTTCAGCCATGCCTTCGGTAAGGAAGGCCTTGACATTGTCGTACGGATGCTGTTCATAGAAATCGGGTCCCTTGGGGGTTTCTGCTTGAGGTTGATGGCATCAAAGATGGCCGACTCGTCCTCGATAATCCTCGCTCCAACGTCCACGACATGGCCCTCGTGATCGAGCTGCAAGCATCTTGCTCGACTGTAGCGAAATTGATCCAGTTGGACCATGGCCCTAGCGATTCCGTCCAGCGCTCGCAAGCGACGAAACTCCGCCTTGGTGTGATCCGGTCCTCTTCTGCCCCAGAACTCTGTCAGAAGTTCACCATCTAGCCTGTCGGACAAGATGAATGGTCAGCGCAGTGGATTGTCGAACGAGGCGGAGAAAGCGTGGACCTTGGCAACGGGGATGCTGGTCATCCGGGCAATAAACTGTGTGCTCACTGCTTCCCGAGCCAACACACGGGCCCGCCATTCATCAAACACATCCAGCTTAGCAGGAACTCGGAGGAGCCACTTCGTTCCGTCGTAGAGTCTTAGGGTATAGTGTATGTATCTGTCGCCGATGTAAGGGGGCCCCAGGATGACGCAGGTATGGCGAAGGATGGCGCCGAGACCGGTCCATGAGAGCTGTCCACAGAGGCGCGATACTAGCCGACCCAGAGCCCCACGAACGCCGCATAGCCGGTAGTCCGGATCAGTAGCCAAGTCTTGAACATGCTGCGGCCGCTCCGTCTTCGGTCAACCATATAGCGAGCTTGCCAGCCAGCGGACATGGTCAATTGCCAGTGGCGGCAACTGAAGCGGGATTTCCATTGGCCAAGCCTCATGTGGAGCCAATATCTTATCAGACTTATCCGGGAGTTTGACGAGCATGGCGACGGACTGTCCGGTCACCGGTTGGGAATAGCTCAAATCCGGGGTAAGATGATGGGGAGTTTATGTTGTCTCTCGGGCCAAGCGATTTGATACAGTTCGCCTCGCTCTGCTGGGAGGACGGCTTGCACCAATCGGGAAACGCTTCTCGGCCTGACAGGCCCAGCAACGTACGATGAGGACGTCGGCCCAGGGTTTGCTGGCGTTACGACTTGAGTTCTCGATGACCAGTTCTGATGTGTGACCAGGTGAGAGTAGTGTATTGCAGCGTCGACAGATGGATCGTTTGATATTAGGTGTGAGCCGAACCTGACTCTTGAGGGAGACTTCACGCAAGTGAGAGAGTAGCTGGCGGGCCAGAGGGGTGGTGCAGTTGTCGTTGTTCTTCACCGCTGATCCAGATCTCGGAGTATCTTGTTGCGCTTGAAGTGAAGCTCCCTGAGCACCGTCCGCTCTTGAATGAAAACCTTCCTCGACTAGCCTTGAAGATTCATTATTTGTCGGCGCTGAGAGTGAAGATAGTTGCTGAGGCTGCTGTAAGGTGGTCGGCACGTTCTGCAGATAGGCAGCTGCCTGATATAGATAGGAGATCCGAGCGGATAGAGCCTTGTTAGGCACATTGCCCGAGTTGGCGGTTTTGTCCTTGGCCATTTTATTCACTAATCGTCAACGTGGGGCGGAGTTTCTACAGTATGACGTTGAAATTTAGCGGTTGTGACTCATGGGGTTGAGGCTCAACGGCGGCGATGTTGTGGTTGCCGCATTGGGACTAGCGTCGACTCACCCGTTGAGCCGCATCCGCCTTTTGCTTTCATCCAACCTCCACTCGGTCTTCACCGTCACCACACTTCATTCTCACCACCCCACTCAGTCTCCGCACACCTCATTTCATCGACTTTAAATATTCAAGCTTTCAAACACAGCTAGCAGCCACTTCGCGACCAGTTTGAACACATCGGTTATCCCTCTCTCTTCCACCAACCGACGTCGACACAGTTCGATAAATCCCTCTGAGACCAACGCGTCGCGTTTGTCCAAACCAATTCCTTGACATCACTCGACAGCAAAGGCCAGGCCTAGACAGCTCCCAACATGTCTCACGAGGAGGATCTCATCGACTACTCGGACGAGGACATCCCAACCAATGAGGGGACGACGACCTCGGCTGCGCCTGCTCCGGCCGCAAATGGAGAGGCGACGAAGAAGGGCGACCTGACGGTGACGGGCGCTGGAGCGGACAAGAAGGGTAGCTACGTCGGCATCCACTCGACCGGATTTCGCGACTTCCTGCTCAAGCCGGAACTCATTCGGGCCACTGTCGACTGCGGTTTCGAGCATCCATCGGAGGGTTAGTGGTAAACCTTTCTCCTCAGCATCCCTCTACTTCTGTGTCGATCGTCCGTCCATCTCCGCAACCTGGGTGTCAATGGGAAGATATCGATTTGGGTGGCCGATAAAAAGAATACCGTCCTGTTTTGAATTCGGCGCATCTTGGATCCGCATACCAGCACTCTGTGTGTGCCGGGCAAGAAGAGTTTCCGAAAGCCGCAATATGCACTTTCGTGCGAACGTGTGGGTCAAGGACAGGCAAAGGACAGGCATAGGCTCTGTCAGAGCAGCTTGAGCACGGCTGGGACTTTTGAATGGATATTGGTGCAAGATCCAGTCTGTCCTCGAAAGCCCTGAATAGCTGGACCTCTGCCTGGCTGCTTTGAGCTGCCCTGGGAGCTACGAACGTGTCCGGAGAGGGTTATTGCCGGCACATGTCAGAAAATGGGAGGCGTTGGAAGATGACCGAAACACCTGCGAGATGGACGGACGTCACACTCTATCATCCCGTCACCGTGACCGCGTTCAAAGTCAAAACCATTATCTGACGTGGCCCCTCGGTCTCTTCCTACAGTGCAGCAAGTGTGCATCCCGCAGGCCATCCTCGGAACCGACGTCCTCTGTCAGGCCAAGTCCGGTCTGGGCAAAACGGCCGTGTTCGTGCTCACGACGCTACAACAAGTGGACCCGACCCCCGGCGAAACCTCGGTGCTGGTCATGTGCCACACGCGCGAGCTGGCCTACCAGATCAAGAACGAATACGCCCGTTTCAGCAAATATCTGCCGGAGGTCAAGACAGGCGTCTTCTACGGTGGCACCCCGATGCCCAAGGACATCGAGACGCTGAAGAACAAGGACACGCACCCGCACATCATCGTCGGCACGCCCGGGCGTCTGAACGCCTTGGTGCGAGATAAGCATCTTCGTCTGGGCAACATCAAGGCCTTTGTGCTGGATGAATGTGACAAAATGCTGGATCAGATTGGTATGCTAGGATCACCACCGCCCTTCACACCAAATCCTATCTCACGCAGATCCAGATATGCGCCGTGACGTGCAAGAGATCTTCAGAGCCACCCCGACGCAGAAGCAGGTCATGATGTTCAGCGCCACACTGTCGCCCGACATTCGACCCATCTGCAAGAAGTTCATGCAGAACCCGCTCGAGATCTACGTGGATGATGAGACCAAGCTCACGCTGCACGGCCTGCAGCAGTACTACATCAAGCTGAGCGAGTCCGAGAAGAACCGAAAGCTGAACGAGCTGCTCGACACGCTCGAGTTCAACCAGGTGATCATCTTCGTTAAAAGCACGCTGCGGGCGACCGAATTAGACAAGATCCTGCGCGAGTGCAACTTCCCTAGCATCGCCGTGCACTCGGGTGTCAGCCAGGAGGAGCGGTATGTATTAGGTATCGACGTGTATCTCCCGACGGTCCACTGACACCGTACAGCATCAAACGCTACAAGGAGTTCAAGGAGTTTAACAAGCGCATCTGCGTCGCCACGGACGTGTTCGGACGTGGCATCGACATTGAGCGCATCAATCTGGCCATCAACTACGACCTACCGCCGGATGCCGACTCGTACCTGCATCGCGTGGGTCGTGCTGGTCGATTTGGTACCAAAGGCTTGAGCATCTCGTTTGTCAGCAGCGATCAGGACGAGGAGGTGCTCAAGTCGATTGAGAAGCGGTTCGAGGTGGCCCTGCCGTAAGTGATATTCATCCTGGTGACGCAGATATGGATTGGCTGACCCAGTTCGCAGCGAGTTTCCCGAGGAGGGCGTGGATCCCGCCACGTACATGGCAAACTGAAGGATGCAAGAAACGGTTGTCGGTGACGGAGGGTCTGGATAAGCCGGTTTCAAGATTGTGTCTCCGTTTCCTTCATTCCCTTTGCGCGATGGGTTCTCTCAATCGTTCTCTGGATTCTCTGGCCCGGCTCTGATGACTCTGGTGTTCCCTTTTCGCGATGCTCGTCAACAATCAAACAACTAGTCTGCCGGAACAAGGAATTCAACTCTTCTCTCCTCTGCCCCAAGTATGTGCCATTAATCAGTGAAGATCTAGGCTTCGTGAACGAATGAGTCCCTTTACGAAGATACATATCTCGGAACACAACAACTATGCAAAAACCTGCTCTGTTCACCGAGAATGAACATTGACGCTAGTCTCTCTCTCTCAAGGCATGGATGTGAATGGTATGAATGCCCAACCTTGTCTTCCTCTGTCGGATCCTCAAGACTAACGGATTCAACAGATTGATGCGCCATAACTGCTAAGGGTAAGTAGCGGCGGTACAATAGAAACGTGCAGTTTCTCATTACCCACAACCGCAGGTCTCGCGGCCCAACTTGGTTCGCCGAATTGACGATGACGACGACAACGACGGCGGCAAGCCCGTCCCTGTTATGACGACGCCTGCTTCTTGTCTTGACCTTTTGTTTCCTTCTTGGGCGCGATGAACGTACCTCTATCAGACTGGCAACGAAGACTGGCGGTTTTGCTCCGTCAGACAGACGCCAATCGCAGAAAGCTTTTTATCGCAATGGCAGTAATCTAACTGCAATTCTGTCTCCATCGCTCAATTACCAGACCAAGTATGGCGGTCAAGGGGAGGTAGGGAAAGAGCAGAGATTGGATCTGTGACAGGGCGATGTGAAAGCCAGACATGGCAGCCAAAGCTACCTACCACTGTGATTGCGATGAAGAAAATGGTCGTATTGCCTGAGCCAGGAAGCATCCAGCTTGATATATTGATAATTCTTTTGGAGGAAGTAGGGGAAATACATTTTCCATAGAAGATGTAGAACTCTTTTGTCTGAACTAGAGGACTATTGTAGGCGCTGACTGTTACGCTTCATAGCCCGTGCCCACTCACAGGAGCTTTAGCAACAATCCAATCTATCTCTTTGTGGGATCGAACATTGGACCTTGCCAATGGATCAGCTCTTTTCAAAGTCATCTCCTTCTTCAACTGTTACATCAACTTCTGAAAGCAGCTGTTTCGTTTACCAAATTGAGTGCTTTCTCGCTGGATTGGAACAGTTGTATGTTATGGGATGGAGATAGATATTAGGATGTTTGAGAATTGTTGATGATGTTTTCCCAGGGAGCTGTGCAGTCCTCCAATGGACCAGTTGGTTCACGAAGGATGGGTCTTGGCCAGTCGATAGCAAATATATCGACTTTGGTTCTCGATGCCTTTCTACTGTCCTGTAGCCTTTTTACTATCTCCCCTTTGATAGATCTGCAAGCCACGAGACGGCACTTCCGATATCACCGCATTAAACCACGAAAGCCTTTGCAAAGCCAATCTGTGTTTTTCAAGCCGAAGCTGTGTGTCATTCATTCCACAATGGACGGGTTGGTGGCTGTTTAGCGTGACTGTTCAGCTTCAAAATGTCGACAAGCTTGCCTTTCTCCTTATTACTGCCGAAAAGCCCTCTCAGCCATCCCACCCGCACTATCAACATCGGTTTGGCAGTTTGGCAAGATCAACTTTCCCTCACAGCTGGCTGAGCTGGCGGATGGATGGGATGGATCCAGATGTTCTCTCATCCAATCAATGCCGGCCACCCAGGTCCCCTTTTCTTAAGCTTGTTCTCTCTTCCGGCATCCGACGGCTCAACCCGCCAAAGCTCTAGCGGCCGAGAGTGCAAGCTTGCCCTTGCTCTCCAGTTTACGGAGCTCCGCGGCGGTTTCTGCAACCAGGCGCCACCCCTTTTTTTCTTCCTTTCGTCGCCAAGAAAGAATAAAAGTCAAGCGCCCTGTCATCCATCCGCTGCTGTCGTCGGTGGCGGTGACGAGGCCGAACCCGTTTCGGAAATGGGAAATGAGCCTCTTCCCCCATTCAGAACGTTACCGCGGGAGGTTAAAGCTCTAAGATGAGAAGTTGCCTCCTTTTGGGGCCGCCATATCTTTTTCTCTGTGTCTTATTCTGACGTTGTAGGTGTGTGGGTGTGGATGCATCCTTGCTCTGCAGCTCATCCAAGGAACCACTTCCATTGCCGGTGAGTGCCGAATGGCCAAGCTGCAGCTTTGACTTCTTTCTTTCTTTCCTTCTGGCCCCTGCAGTGGGTCTCACTTCAGGAGCTCTCCCAGGAAAGGGGGGCGAAGAGTTGGGATCATTCTCACAGCCACCAGGGAGGGATCAGGAGGATTGGGGCGAGATCATTTCCATCGTTTCGCCGGTGAGGGCAAAAGAATAATAACGCTGATGCAATCAATTTGGGGGCCAGAAAAGAGACTCCCGTGGAAATCTATTCCTCACTCACACCTCCCATCTCCATCGTTCCACGCAATGATCGTCGACCGTTGGTGGCTTCATGGATCACGCGTTCTGCTTGCCTCTCTTGACCCGGATCTGTCTAGGGTTGTCGATCATTTCCATGAGGCGCACAGCTGGCTGTCGATCCTCGCATCGTTATGGAGCATGCTCTTTACAGTAAGCTCTCGATCAAAATAGCAGCATCTTGCCACGCCGAACACCAACTCCACGTGATATGGGATCTTGTCGTTTTTGACGTTTGAAAAAGCTGATGGGTAATCGACGATTCGATCTCGATTCATGGAACGCGGAGCAGGATTGTGGCGAGTTGTTAGTCAGGCTGATCACGTCTGGTTTGAGAATGTCGTTGGTCCTCTCGGACGATATGCTTCGCTGCTGGAGAAACACGTCTCTCAACCAGATATCCAATCGGGGCCCTTTCTTATCGATATTCTAAGCCAGAACTCTTCCAACGCTCTTTTTCCTGCGTTGAGCGTGTTGGGAGGCGCAAGCATCACCGTGGCCGCCTGAGGCGATGCTGGACGCAGAATGGGATTCGAATGGGATCATCCTGGCGCCTTTCATCAATGGTCTATTCGTGCTGCCATCCTACCTCCAGGACTTGGTCTCGCATTCTCCGTCTCAGCCCCAGCCCTAGTGCCTGCTCCTAGCGGTTGACAGGCGAAACCCATCATCCTCCCTCATCTTGTTTCCTGCTTTCTGCCCTGCCCTGTCCTGCCCTGACATGGATGGATTCGCGAAGAGTCGCACGAAGGCGAACTCGAAACAATCCAATTAGACTTGTATGTCAGAACTGATAGCGCTGGGTACCGTCTGACCAAATGCCTCTATCGGTTCATGAGATTGGACGCTCAAGAAAACAAGAGGTCGTCGCGTCGCACCAAATCTTGCCTAGTGTTGCTTACCGCATTGGGCATGGCGTCGGGCTTTTATTTTCGCCGTAGCCGCGTTGCCATTTTTCAGGCATAAATTCTCCGTCGACCTCAATGCTGAAAGTGAATGCAGCGAGGAGTATCCTGCCTGTATCGCCACATGTATAGTTAGCGTATCTGTGACCTCTGCAGTACTCTTGTCAGCATCACCCTTCAGATTTATATCGTTGTGTTCGCTCGGGTGATTTTATATTTTCACTGTCACACCCAACGGAGAAATTTGGGGAGCATTCTGGCGTTTGGCATTTTTTGGACAAGGCCACCAACACACGACGGCATCAAACCACCACCGGCAAGCCTCAAGCCACCCGCCCAAAAAAGCACCCACCGTCCGCATCATCATCATTCATTCATTCCTTCACCTCCATGTGAGAACGGTTGGGCCGTGGTGTCGATGAGACGCGTGGACCCTGTCATCAATTGCCCTTTTCTCAATTCGTATTCCCTCGATCGTCGTCATCGTCGACGATTGATTTCATTCATTGAAGAGAGACCGAGCGGTGTGTTGTTGGGCAGCAGAGCCTCAAGCCTCCCACCCCCCCTGAACACACGCCGTTTCGCGTCTGCGTCCAGCTCGACTTTCTTCCCTAGCTTTGTGTGACTTCCAACGCATCATCCTCCCGAACTGGGGATCGTGATACTCTCTTCGCAACCTCAGGTGACCAACTGCAGATTTCGATAGGATAACGTTCCGACTCCCGTTCACACAGGCAGGCAAGCTGCAAGTGAGAGATCCTGTAAGTGCCGGGATAGAGCGCGAATCACCCCCCTAACGCGGCTGCCGGGAACTGGGCAGGAAATAGTAATCGAGTCAAAGAGTTAATCTCCCCACGTCCAGGTCTGGGTGCGTTGCGGGACTCAGTCCCATCCTCCCCCGTCAGGGCGGAGATCATCGTCCGCCATCCGACGCGTTGCTCGTCTGGGAAAGGAGAAGCAGAGCAGCAGGAGGCAGAAGAGGCAACGGGGCAAGCAGAGGAAAACCGTGGGAAGAAGGGCGGAAAGGAAACGCGCCACGCCGGTTCGGCTGTCGTCGTCGGCGTGCTTTGTTGTGCGTGTCGGCCAGCGCGCGCCTCCCGAAAACCTCTCCCTTTTTCGGCCTGCATCGTCCGTCCAGGGTGGCGGTCACTGGCCAGCGGAGCGTGCCACCAAGCATCGCCCAGCCCGTCCACACACACACACCTTCCCCCTCGTCGCTCATTCGGCCCCGTCGCGCAGCGGGCGCTAAGACCTGCCTCGGGGGCATCGTGCAGGGTGGTGACTAGTACTGTAGTGCTGGCCGTCGAGCCCGTCGCTCCCGATGCCTCCGTCGTCGCCGCGACTGCGTATCCTGTCAGGTCCGTCTGGGAAATTTTATTTTTTTTCTTTCTGTTGTCAATTGAGGATGCTCCCCGTTTAAGTCCCTTCATCTGCGGTCCACCGCGCCGCCGCTGGCTTCCCTCGGACGACAGTACATTGTACCGACGCACGTGGCGAGAGAGACATCTCCCGGGCGGGGACCTTTAATTCCCTTGTCGTCTCGTCCCCTTTCTACGCCCATGGTCGTTGCTGTTCCATGGTCGTCGTGACGTGGTCGTTGGCTAGCGATATATCACGCGCTCATGGACGAACCGCTGATCTCGGTCTGCGCAGTGGGTGGGAATGCGGTCTCGGCGTTTCTGTCCTGGAGGTTACAGGCCACCAATGCCTGCGATGTCACGCTGGTCTGGAAGTCGGGTTTCGATCAGGTCTCACAATATGGCATCTCGATGCGGTACGTGATGGAGAGCAGGGCCGGTGCCAGCTCGATGCTCGGCGTCCATGGGTTGAGCCAACTGGCTGACGTGCAGTGATCAACAGATCCAAGGTCTTTGGCAATGAACGCTTCAAACCCCGTCACGGTAGGTGCATGGAGAGGATGAGCTACGCGTCCAGGGCCATCCATGCTGATCAATCATGTCAGTCGTGCGAACTCCGGAGGAAGCCAGCGGGCTGCCGGGCGCCTTTGACTACGTGCTGCTCTGTGTCAAGGCCCTGCCGGACGTCTACGATCTGGCGAGCGTCATCGAGTCGGTCGTGACGCCGCAGCATACCTGTATCTTGCTCAACACGACGAATACGCTCGGCATCGAGGCCCAGCTCGAGCAACGATTTCAGACAAACATCGTGCTCTCGCTCGTGTCCGAGGCCGAGATCACGCAGTTGGGTGCCAGCGAGTTTGAGCACCATGGCTCCAGCGAGATCTGGGTCGGACCGGCCAACCAGAATTCGTCCATCCCCGCCGCCATTCAGTCGGACATGGCCGAGGCGCTAGCCATGACGCTGGCCTCCGGTCAGGTCGACTGCAAGGTGTCGTCGAATATTCGACAGCAGCAGTACGAGCGGATGATCGGGTGAGTTTTAATTCCATGGTGTACATGCATTTCCTCGTCGTTGGATGCTAACTCGACGATTCAGACCCATCGCATTTCATCCGACCAGCGTGCTGTTTGAAACGCCCACTCATCCCGAGCTCATTGAGAAAGTTGGCGTGCGGATGTTAATTGAGGACGTCATCGACGAGCTCATGAGCATCGCTTCACGGCAGCACTGCCAATTTCCGAACACTTTCAAGCAACGAGTCATTCAGACCATGACCCAGGTCACGGACAACCACAGCATCATGTACCAGGACTTCATGTCGAGACGGCCGATGGAGGTCGAGACGTATCTGGGGGTCCCGGTGAAGCTGGCCAAGGAATTGGATCTCCACGTGCCTCGGCTACAGACCCTCTACGCGCTCCTACACCACCTCAACCACGTCAATCAGACTCGGCCACCGGGTGGAGCACCTCCACCCGGACCCGGAGCCTACCCGCCTCGATTATCCTCTGGACCGCCACCACGCCCGATGATGAACGGGCATGGGCCACGACCAGGCCGACCTCCCTCGGGACAAGCGCCGCTGCCATTACCACCCGGTGGACCGGGTATGCGAAGAGGACCGCCGCCACCGATGATGAATGGACATCCGCCGCGAGGGCCACCTCCGATGGGCAACGGCTATCCACCACGGGGTGGGTCGTCCGCACCTCCGGTCCGACGGATCTCGGCCGACGCCAGCGAGTTGGAAGAATTCGGCCATCTGATGCTCTACGACAACATCCCCGAAGGGGAGGTGGTGGACGGTCCGCCCATGAGGGGTCATCCAGCCGGTATGGTGAACGGGCATAACGGTTCGACGTCAGATCTGGCGCTGCGGGAACGAGAATTGGCGTTGCGGCAACGGGAGATGGCCTTGCGAGAGCAGGAGTTCCATATGCGGCGGGGAGGTCGAAGACCACCGCCCCCGCCCTCGCAAGCAGCCGGCTTTGATGATGACGAGGACGACGACTACTTTGATCCGTCGCCCCGAGGACCACCCCAACAAAGCATTGACCCAGACAGCTTCGACATGATGAGCGTGACGTCACGACGGACTCGAAAAGCGCCGAGTGCGAGCCAGCTGCGGAAGAATCCTGAGTCGCGGACATCCGGCATGGGCGGCGGTCGATCAGCCATGTCTCGTAATCGGGTCAGCGCACGGATGATGCAGGATATTCCGGGTTTGCACGAGTCGCTGATGAACAATCCGATGATTGGCTTTTCCTCGAATCGTTACGGGACGGTGGATCGGAAAGTGATGTCGGATGAGTCGCGGACGAATTCGTTGACGGCGGCACGGTTGGAAGAGTTGCAACATGCCGGCGGAGCAACACCGGGAATGAATGGGCATCATGGACCACCCCCACCACACATGATGGCAAAGCGAACGAGTCAATCACCGGGCAATCCATACGGACCTGCATCCGGACGACCACCGCCACCGCATCATCCGAACGGGATGAATCGACCATCGCCGCCAGGGGGGGCCAATGGAGGAGGATACGGCCCACCACCGGGACCGAGTCCAGGCTACGGCGGACCTCCGTATGGAGTAGCAGCGGCAGCAGACGGCGTGCGACAACCGATCCCTCGATACCCGGCGGGACAGGGCAACTCCGTAGCCCCACAACAGGTGGAACAGCGAGCAGGACAAGGAATCGGACCTACTATGACTACTACAGGCGGGGTGAGCAGTCAAACCCTTCGTCCACCCATCAAGATGATCTCCACTACGATGAACACGCGCAGTCTGACGGGAAGTGCGAGCGCTAGCGCAGCGAGTGGGAGCAATAACGACGCCAGTAGTGGTGGTAGTGGTAGTGGTAGTGGCAGCGCCAGTGCCAGTGCCAGTGCTTCACTCGGTCGTACCCCCGTCGATTCATCCACCGGGAATTCCGCAGCGAGTAGTCAAAGCAGTTTAAACCGACCGTCACGATTGGGAATGAACGGTATCATCGGTAAAACTACGGCTGCTGCTACCGTTCCCGGCGTCCGGTGATCAACATCCCACACCTCTGATACCAACCAACCAGACTCAAATTCAAAAAACACAAATAAGGACGGAGGATGCGATGATGTTAGTTTGATAGCGATGGACGGAAGAAGTGGGTGATTGATTAGTGAATGGTGACTGATTGAATTAATTAATTGGGCGTGCTCGTTCGGAGAGTATTAAACTAGAGGGTATGCTGCCAACCGTAATGGGGAAAAAATATATATACCAGGGCGGCATCATCATGTTATGTTTTTGTTGTCTCTTCTTCTCTAGCATCGTTCTTCTCCCTATACTTCGTACACTCGCTCGCTCGCTATCCGTCTGTCCTCTCCTTACATTTATCTAAAACAAGCCGCTTATCGTCCGTTTACAGGAAAGGGAATACCTAACTATCATAGTCACGCTTCCTGCTATTCCCTCCCTTCAGCTTCTATTGTCTTTTTTCTTCTCCGATGAAGCCGTTTTAATCACTTCATTTCTTCCAGGGAGAAAGAAAGAAAGTAAAGTCAGGCAGGGTCCATTGAGTATTTCTGTCAAACGTTTTAATGTTTCATCCCTTCAAAGTGGAAAGCAGAGTCAGGGAGTCAAGGTCCATTGAATTGAACATTCTCTTCGTTCTGTGCTGCGTTGCGTTGTGTTTGTTATACTCTGTTAATAATGAGATCGAGTCGATATCAATCTCGAGACGGAGGTGGATAAGTCCCTGAGCAAAACCGTTTAGGGATACAGAATGCCTTATAGAGAAGAGACCGAGAGACGGGGGAGAGGGGGGGAGTAATACACATTTAGCGGACTCCGAAGTGGCTGGCTGATTGTTATTCAGTCGGATGAAAGAAAGGCGGGATAGCATGTCAAAGTAATTAATTAGAAAGCAGGAAGAGAGGGGGGGAGAGCATGCCATTGATCTATTATTTATCCGAACGGATCCGGACTCTGGTTTGGATTATTGCATATCCACTAACCAATTGATCGAGCCATCCATTCGCTTCTCCCATTGTTGAGTCAAACGTATCAGCTCCGACGTGTCTGGGTATTTTCGTCATGAGTTCAACGGGGGCTTTAATCACCGGTGTCATCATCATCAGGGTGATGAAGGTGAGGTCCATCTTTGGTGTTACAAGGATGATGAACGGAAGATAACTTCGTCGTAGTAATAGAGCTCCTCCTTGTTATACAGAAAAGATGAAGATACATAGCTTTGTAACGAGGTTGCTTTTTTCAATTTCAGAATGATGATGGAGGAATATAACTCCGTCGTGCCCCAGGGTGGTTGGTACTCGTAAAGAACCTGGCTGGTATGAAACGGACACTGATGAATCAAGTTATCCTATTTCATTATCATCCACCTGGTAGCGTTCGGGATAGATTCAACGGCCAAGGTTACTTCGTAGGCCCTTTTCTAGTCGACGTTACTGGTTGTCGTGTCTCAGTTCCAGCGTTCATATCGCGGATGGAAATTCATTATGGTTCGGCTCAGTACAGCGGTCGAAGTTGGGCTGGGAAGGTAGACTGGAAGTTTTAAGGGGATGGAAGACTGGCATATCACCATCACGTCGATAGCTTGGACATGTATGGAAGTAATGAGAGGTATCATGTATGTTTATATGTGCTATCGAACGTGAAACCTAGTTGAGATGAGGCGAAGAAGTTCTAGAGCATGGTATGTAATCTACATGCGTTCGTCTGGTTCATTCATTTATGTAATCCTAAATAAAAAAAATAGACAAAGGACGTACGACCGACGAATGTCTGATCGATGGATTAGTTACTGAACATCTGTGGTGGCTTATAGTCTGGCTATGCTCAGTATGCTAATATCCTTTCTTTGTAGGTTTTGTTCGGATACCGCTTCGCTAGCTCTTGCCGCTCCGTTGGCTCCATACGCGTTAACTCTGTACTCCAGTCCAGGTCGGGGATGTACTTGTTCTCCTTTGAAATCTCCTTTCCCTTCCTTCACTCATTCTCCTGACTTGTCTCTTCTTCTTCTTCTTCTTCTTCTTCTTCTTCCCCCCTTTCATTTACTTCTTCGTCTTCGTCGTCGGTTTCGTCTTCGTAATCGTTGTCGTCGTCCTCGTCGTCCTCGTCGTCCTTCTCTTCTTTGACTTCTTCTTCTTCTTCTGAGACGGAAAGGCCCCCATGACTCTTTTGCCTTTCTGGCAGCTTTTCGTTGACCCTACCCTTTGACTGAAAAACACCGGAACCAGAAGCTGAATGTGTTTTCTGCACTTCGTTGTCGGCCTCCTTTGCATCTACTTCAGTCGTCTTTTTTCGTTCTTCGATGTCACTTCTTTGGATGCGACAACTCTTTCTGCGGCGATTGTTTTGGTCTTGGTACCCTTCTTCGGCTCTTCTCTTATCCTCGTCGTGTCCATCTTCATCTCTACCATCATCACCATCTTCACGTTCACGGCCAGCGCCTCGACGTCCTTCATTACAAATCGAACCGACGTATGATTTATCGCCGTCGTCAAATGAACTGTCAACGGTAACGAAGCTGCCAGCTCTATAACCTCGATTACCAAGACGAAGCTCTGGGGGAATGTTCGTTGACGTCGCTGATAATGGAGCAGTATCGACGGCTTCGAACTCTTCTTTTGGAGAACTTCTCCGAACTGATTCAAGGACCTCGACTGTCAGCGGGACCGCCGCAGCAGTCGTGATATCAGTACCGGTAGCAGAAATAGACGCAGTCGTGTCTTCCTCCTGATGACCCTGTCCCAAGGTATGTCCAAAGACTTTACCAAAGACATGTCCGACGGCCTTAGTCTCTGTAAAAACTTGTTGAGGAGCTTTGTTGAATTGACGTTGAATCACGCCGGTAGGTGTAGAGTGACTGCTCGACAGGACTTGATCGTTGCGGGTAGTCGATCGGATTGGGAGACTTGTAGCTGGTGTGCATACTGTCGGGGTGAAGTCGAATGGAGCTCCGTCTCCAGCTCCAGGTTTAGTCCCAAACGTAAAGGCTGGGGCGCGTGCAGGTGGCGTCACTGGTACGAAAGGTGGCGAGAGTAGTGAAGAGCCAATGCCCCGCCAAATATCTGCCCGCGACTGGCTCTTCAGTACTGTCGCCACCTTTCGTATGGGTGCTGAAGCTGCAGAAACAAATACGGCTGGCGATGCAGATGCTACCGTCATTGTGGGGGGTGGTGCTGGGTCAGGCGCTGCGTTTGGTGTCGCTGATGCAGCCATGACTTCCTGCATGGTGATAGCAAGCCGCATCACATCTTGATTGACAACGAGACCCAGCCTTGTAAAACGGCCTTTGACAGCCTGCACGACCCTCTCGAGCTGCTCATCTTCCAGCTTGTGCAATTCATCCTTCTCGATAAACAGCGTTCGCCATCGATCGAGGTGCGACGAGAGTCTCGGTTTGTGGATGCGAATGGCCCAAAGAAGAATGTTGTCGAGAAGTTGAAGCAGCCGGACGGCGCCAATGGTGGTGGCTATCGAACCATCCCAAGCGAGTAGCATCCGCTATGGCATTCATTCATCAAAGACGCTCTCTGTGAGCGACGAAGTGATCACTTACATGGCTCCTCGTTTCATCTCCATCCCGATCTGTATATGCGATCCACAACTTGACTTCCGGACCAATGAAGGTGAGAGCTACCACGGGAGGAATATGAGCCTCATACGGCTCGACCGGACTATGCTTGCACAGCTGTTCATGCATCGACAGACAGGTGGATGCAGCATTGGCTGCTTGAAGGTAGCACTTCTTCTCCTCGTCCGGTGACACGCGCTCGTGCTTGACCTCGACCACGACCCACGGGAAGCACACTCGGTGCTTTTTGTCCATATTCTCCTCCAGTCGACTGTACGGGCCACGGTAACCAGTGCGGCCTGTTGGCGTGGAGATGAGCCCGTGGCCTTCGAGCTGACCCAAAACGGAGTAAGAAAAGTTTCGAAGCAAGGGCTCTTTCCGCAGTCCTTGTGCTAGCCAGTCTTTGTAAATTGGAAATCCAAAGTAAAAATCCGGTCTTGGTATCGTCGGCTCAGTGTCCGCTTCCGAGTTCAAGTGTCGGGCGCTGTGACCGCGATGCCATGTGCGATCAGGACCGTCCCTTATCGAGTTTAGTTACGAATACATCATATCGACGGTCGGTAAAGCCCAGGATGCTAGAAAAACCGACATACATGGTGAAGGCATCGAGCATCTGACGGGCTATTCCAAAATCCCTGCACTGACCCATCAGACCAAGTCAATTCATCACCAGTCTTTGAACTTGCCGCTCTTTCTGACGGGCCAGTCCTTTCCACTTGTCAAATATCTTGTTGCTGAGAAAATCCTGCCACGGGTGTTCCAACCGATAGTCCAGGGCCCGGGCTTCTTCGGCAATCTTGACGGCTTTGAAGAAGTTCCGCTCTCGTTCTTGCCCTTCCTGGCTCATTAGGTCCCGAGCGTCCAGCATTTCAGGCTCAGGTATGCGTGGCAATTCGTTTGCAGGGAGGTACTCCTTGGCGTTGAGTGGAATGATACCTTGAAAGTCACATAGACTCGCCCGTAGATTGATGATAGAGGACGGAGGCGATGGTGGAAGTGACATAAAACGCCAGGTGTTATCCAGGATCGAGGCCAACGGCGTTGAGAACCGGACACCATTCTTGCGCAGAGTTTGCTCGTCGAGTTTTGATTCTCTCGTCGTTGAAGATTGTGCGGGCACACGGGTACCATTGTCGTACGGCATGTTCAAATAAAGTGACTCGATACCGAGTATCCCAATTGATAGTGAGACCGAGGTGGCCGGCCCCATCTTCCGAGGTCTTCATATACCCCTTCCATAGGTCCAGGAGCTGAGCTTCCGAGCGGAGTCCAGGGGCCAAGTATGCGGCCGCCATGCGCGCGATGAGCGCCGCAGCAGCTCTGTCACCAACCCGCATGTACGAGCTGCCAGAAGGAGTAAAGTAAACGATAAAGGGGCGGCTAGCGGAACAAGGCTGTAACATCCGGGCACGCCAAAGAGCTCTTGAGCATCCAAAACGCAATTACTCCAATGGGGTTTGGATGCTTAAGAGCTCTTTCCAGCCACAGACGACAGAGAAGATATCATGCGGTGTCCAGGGCAAGCACGCGCTTTCCGACCGTCACCGAGTAGATGACACCAGGAAAGATGAGTAACGTTGAGAATGAACCAAGAACAGAACAATGCTAGAGCTTGCGTAGCATCATCGCCAAGGATCCTGGACTTCGACAATTGCTTTTCGTGCTGGACCAGCCCGAGCCGGTTTGGCTCGAGGAAGCGTGCAGCGACAGCACTATACGGTATCAAGGGCTTCTTCAGTGGAGTGCAACGGGGAGTATCACAGATTAAGCGAAAGACATCTTGATGATTGTGTCCCCAAGATGGCCGGCGGCAAAGGAAACCGAACTGACTGAGATCTTGATCGATAGAGGGGAAGAGGAAGGCAATCCAGGATGACTCGGCGATTCGAACCGTTCGAGAACTTGACAGGACGCAAGCATCGGACAAATCAAGAACTGATAGACATATGACAGACGCCCGACCGATCCCTGAATTGAGAATGAGATCTCGACGCAAGCCAGACGAGCATGAGCTGAGGTGTTGTAGTTTTGGAGACTGTTGGATTAGCCACTGATGAGCGTGAGCAGGAAAGAGATTATGAAGGGATGATGTGATGTTGTATCACCCGAGCCCGGCTGAGCTTCTCCGTCGTAAGATCTGGCAAGGGTCCTCTCTCTGCGCAAGAGAGCTCCCCGGTTACCCCACCTGAGCTCAGCCCCATGGAAGCATATCCCATAGGATCTCCCATATGAAGAAGGCATTGACAAGACACAAGTATCGGAACGCTAGTTAGGTGAAGAATCGCGTCCCATACTTTCACGCAACAAGCATGTAGAAGCGTGACCAAGCGGCTAGCGCTTCGCAACAATGGTACGTGTTTCATGCGTCAACTCTTCGTCTCGCGTCACACCTAGGATCATCCCTGTCTGAATACATTCGGTCGCAGCCTCCTCAATCGTACCCAAACTCAACATCAGCTTCCGTTGTGGGGGTAGCAGCGGTAGCGGCAACGGCAACGGCAACGGCAACGGCAACGGCAACGGTAACGACACCTTCAGATACCAAAGAAGTGCAATGGCCTACCATGTTCTGGATCATCGTCGCCCTGGCCTTGAACTCGATGGTTCAGCCCTACGGCCGCGTCCTCGACTTCCCCAGCAACCACGCCATGCTCCTGCGTAGCTCGCCCGTGATTTGCGTTGTCGACTGCGCCTGCATCATCTTCGACGTGGTGAGCTGGTGGGTTGCGATGCGCGGTCGATGGACGCTACGACAGGTCGCCCAGATGGCGATTCGAAGGCGGTTTCGAGAAGTGAGCACCGACGCGGTACGCGACGCGGCCGCAGACTACCGGTCGGAAGGGGACATGGGAGAGATGGAGGGAATGATAAGAAGCAGACGAGCAAGCCACTCGACCGTCTCAACCACCAGCACCACGAATCTCAAGGCCTTACAAGAACATCCTTGGATTCGACTCTTTCTCTTCGTGTTCGGCACCCTCCCTCAGGCGGTCAAGCTCTACGGCTTACACGGCACGCCGTGGTCAAAGGCGCTGGGAGCCATGTACCTGGGGCCGTTGCTGCTGTTGGAGCTTGTGATCATGTTGGCCGGGGGAACGGACACGACGTCATGGTCTTTACAACTGACGAATCTCACGTCCATCACAGAGAAAGCCTCGCCGCTATCGGAGCACATCAACATGTCCAGCCTCGCAATCGCGGTCCAGGTCCACATGTGGACCTGGGCTCTCGGCTTTGTCATACCAGACATGCCATATACGGAATCATGGATTTTCGTACTGTGGTTCATAGGTGCCATGTGTGGAGTTCTGATCTATTCGTTCTTACTTGTCTTCGTCCTTCCTGTTGCCCTTCTAATAGCAATCGGGCAATGTCTACCCAGTCGACTTGTTGCGTCTCTGCCAACGTCGGTCGGCGTGATCCTCTGCGGCCTAGGATATATCACGTTGACGATCGTCCTATGCATTATTCCACCTGTTCTTCTAGCACATTCCCCCGAAACGCTCGTGGGTTTCACTACCGTTACTATTCTTGTAGTAATGGGAGCGATATTCATTTGGGCCTTGAATATTTTCTCTCCCTTTCTTCTTCAGAAGCTTGGACTGCGTCGAAGCACCCCGTTTCTGTCATCTGCTCCCTGGCTGGCCATCTTCATCTTTTGCATGAACCTGGGTACGGCCATCATCTACTATACCCATGGCTGGGAGCCGCATGGAACGGTCAAGCCTAGTTGGACAGAGGCTCTGGGCTAGGAACGTGCAATGGGAATGTACTATAAGTTAGTAGCTTCAGTTTTGACTTTGGACTGGGATCATGAATTGATGATAGCTATCGTACGTATATATGATCGAAGAAATGCTGTGGGAGCCGCCGCTTCCCACATAGCGTAAAATGCGGGCAACTTACCTGTTATACGCAGTCGCTATATAGTCGACTAGATGAGATTGTTGCTTCAACCGCAACGATCTCAGGGTCTTTTGGCATTTTTAGTTGAGCAATCCTGACATTACCAATCCCGCCATCAACCAATGTGATGTGATAAACAGCTCATGCAAGCATCGGATGAGGATCCTCGATTTCAAAACCCGCCCTCTTGGCGAGTACCAACAGATCTTTGAGTCAATCGAGACTTGATTCGTCGTCTGATGTTCCATCTCTCTCGGGGAATCCTACACCTGATATGGACATGCTGTAAACCATTCCTTGCCGCCCACCGTGCTTGGATATCTCGAGGAACCAACATGGAAAGTTAAACATTCTCTTCATTCGCCAATTCGACCTCCCCCGGCGGCCCATCTCGTAGACTTGTAGGTGAGGATACATTCATGAAGCCGCGGATGCTGCAGCGGAGTGGGCAATCGCCCTACGGCCTACGCGGTTCAAAGGCAAGAGCAAGAGCCGGGTCAATCACCACTTAACGCGTGACGCGCGAGCGTTCCCCCTCTATTCATCCTCGCGCCAACCAAAACACAACACAAACAAAACCATCGCCATCTTCATCCCATCCAAAATCAAACATCACCATGCCTCCTCTTCCGACAAGCAGACCTTCCACCCTCCCTCTTCCTCACCACCACCAACACACGCAAAACCACACCCACACCCACAATCAAACCCATACCCAAAACCAACCCACAACAACAACCACGATGCCCACCTCCACTTCAATGTCCACCTCAACAAATCCAACAAATTTAAATAAAATCCGTCAACACTCCCATCTCCACGCCCAACTCGCCCTTCTCCAAGCCCATCTCCATGACCTCTCGAATTTGGTGAGCGTAACGGCCGTGCAGGCGGGGTATATTCGTTCGCTGGGGGGGTATTCGGGTTCTTTGTAAGAAAATCCCATCCCTTCCCTTCCTCTTGCTTCTAGCCTCTCCTTTTAGTATCGCTCTCCTTTCCCACTTTCTTCAGTTTCGGTTTCGGTTTTATATCCAGTTGGTTTCGTTTCTGTTCAGGTAGTGATTACTTTGGAGAAAGAAAGTAATGTTTCGTTTCGGTTACGTATATTTCGAATCAGTGTAGCATTTCCATGCTACACTATGGTATTTCCATGTATGTTGTGAATGTACATACATGTATCGAGTCCACAGTGGCATGGCATGGCATGGCATGTATTCCCTCCATACGCTATAGAATATATGCATGGGCATGGGCTAGGATAGGATATACCACCAGACAACCTACATCTCGATCTTCGGCATTTCCACTTTCATCGTCCATGTCGCCGCCTTTGCTGCTTTTATTAGATGGGAAAAAAGCCTTGGGAAGATTTTACATCCATCAATCCATCCATCCATCCGTTCATCTCTCTCTCTCTCTTCTGAGTTGCTCCGAACTTAGCTGACCGAGCTGATCTGAATGAATGAATAGGTTCATGGGCGCGAGTAAAGTCCTTGGAGAAGAGAGCCTGAATAATGCGGCTGCTGCTCAACAACAACAACAACAACAACAACGGCGGAGAGAAGAGGAATCCGGGGCTGCTAGTGATAGTGGTGACGGGCATGGACAAGGGAAGGGAAGACGAAGCGGATCGAGCGCGCAACGAGAAAGACGGGGCGACGAAGAAGAAGAAGATGACGATGAGGATGTTGAAGAGAGTGATAATTGACTGATTCTACTCTCTACTGTACTTCGTTTCGTACAGCAATGAATAAGCAATAAGACTATCTAAACAAGTGCATTCAGCCTGAAACCATTGAATTGGTGTATCAAGGGCGTTGCTCGGAGCTAACGAAGTGGACGATGATAGCTATATTGTACTCGTACTCGCTGAACTGAACGAATGGTGGAACGAATCGAGTTGCTATGGTAGATAGTTCTAAAGAAAAAAAGAGGGGGTCATCCAGTGTGGAACGAGAACGAGAACGACAGACGGAGTGAGGAAGAAGGGAAGGAGGACGATGTTGATGTTGAAGATAGTGATAATTAATTCCCGCTCTTTACTTCGTTTCGTACTGCAACGAGGATGCAATAACACCATCTAAATAAGTGCATTCAGCTCGAAACTATCGAATGGGTGGTATGAAGGACGTTGCTCGGAGCTAACGAAGCGGACGATGATAGCCAGCTATGTTGTACTCGTACTCGCTGAACTGCACGAACAATGGAACAAATCAAGTTGCTAGATAAATTCTAAAGAAAGACACAAGGGGGGTATTCCAGATATAAATCCTGCTAGTGCCAGTTGCCAGCTGCCAGCTGCCATAGAAACCCAACCAAATCAATAAGAAACCCGCTCCCGGACGCCGACGTTGCTTGCTGCTCTTCTTAACAAAGAAAGGAAATGTATAGAGGTTGTCTGTCGTAAGAGATGTAATAATAAACGTGTAATGGTGTAAAATGTGGTGTTTCAACGGAGTGTATAGTCGTAGAAACAACGGTGTAAACAGACGTTCGAGTCCTCACAAAGAGAAAAAAATAATTAAAGAGACATGGTCAACCATTCCCATTCCGGTGGTCCGCTCGCTCCGCCGGCCATGATCGGATCTAACCCGCCCATACCGAACGGGTGGGGCGAGGTCGACGATACCCCGGCACCGAATAAGCTGCTGCTTGATGAGGTTGTCTCTTTCCGTGCGAATCCCGTCGTCCCTATTACGGCATCTGCGTCCGACATCTCGGTCTCGGGTGCCCCACCACCACCGCTCACGGCATTCGAGCCTCGTCGTTGTCGCTTCGGCGTGATCGTCCCCGTTCGACTGCTGTTGTTGCTGCTGCTGCTCGTCACGGCCGTCAAAGCTGGATTGTTGATACTGGCTGTGTTCGTTGCGGTCTTCGGCGGCGCCGCAGCGATAGGAACCACCCCCGATTTGACTCCGTTGGTCATCCCACCGGTGGTTGTTCCCCCAGCAGGAGAGATACCACCACCAGTTGAACCATTCACCGACGGCGACGAGTCCGAATCTCCCACCAACGTCGAATTCAACTGCACAGAATTCTTACGCGAAGCCGCCTTCTTGGATCGTGTCGAGGCCGGTCCCAACGGCGCTGAACCCGCCCCACCACGATTCCGCTTCTTGATTATATCCGTCTTCAACGACAATGGTCGTACCACGCCATGCAGCTTCAAAAACAGCCCGCAGGCATTGCACAGCGGTTGACCCTCGGGGTTGCGTCTCCACAACGGCGTCGTCTGCGTGAAACAGTTCGTACAGGTCGTCGGCGCCCCACTCGGCTCTACATTACCACCACCACTACCACCACGACCGTTATTGTTACCTCCCACGCTGCCACTGTTCTTCGTCCCACCAGGACTGCTAGGTCGCGAGGGGACTGTCGAACTGAATCCGGACGGTGGCGGAGAACTAGGACTGGAGTGCGTGTGGGTATTCCTGCCCGGCAATGACGGCTCGTACGGCAGCTGCGAGGCATCCGGGGTTGAGCTCGCCCGGGGCATCTTCATCGTCCGGCTCGGCTGCAATCCCGACTGACCCGTCTCCAGCAAGGCAGACGTCGATCCATTGGCACGACTCAACGCCGATGCGCGACCGCTGCGGCTCCAGTCCGGCGGTGATACCGTCTCCGTTCCTCCAATCGTCACCTGCTTGCGTGGAGGAGGCCCGCCTGGATATCGAGCCGTCGCCGCTCGACCCGGTCCCGATCGATTCTTCTCCCATCGCGACGCTCCTCCCGCCGCCAACTCGCCTGAAGATTCCTCCCGAGGCGAAATATCCGCGGCCATACCCGATGCCGGGTCGGGTGCCGGAGTTGGCACATCGTCATCCTCGTTGTCCGAATCGCCTCCAAACGTGAACATGCCTTCGTGTCGTCCCAGTGGACCACCCGGTGATCGCGTTCCACCGTGACCATACC